>JAANMV010004259.1_pt1 | contig 11473 bp, 9 predicted proteins | sample 7279661 | NCBI WGS metagenome assembly JAANMV01 (sample SAMN14094540, study PRJNA606508) | bioreactor metagenome | isolation source: A lab-scale SPAN reactor treating ammonium-rich wastewater day 121 | place: Ireland: Galway | collected 2017-05-16 | reverse complement strand
GCCGGGGCGGGCGGTGTGGATCGGGATCTTCCTTGGGCTGGCCGCCGGCACGAAGTATCAGGCACTCTACGGCTGGGGGGTGATCGGTGGATGGGCCGCCGTCCGCTGGATGCTCACGCCCCGACTCCGCACCGGGCGCCATCTTGCCCTGGGGGGCCTGATCATCCTCGCGGCGCTGGCGGTTTCAGGGCCGTGGTGGGGGAAGAATCTCGTCGCCTTCGGCAACCCGGTCTATCCGTTTCTGCAGGGCAGCCATCGCCCTTCTCCGTGGTGGAGCACTCGTCATTTGGCGGGGACGTCCTTCGATACTCCCTCTCCCGACGATGGGAAATCGCTCGGGATACGAGTGGTTGAGAGTTTTCTGTCTCCCGAGAACTCCGGCGATCCGCCGTGGCACCTCCCGCACTATGGCTTCTTGTGTTTGCTGTTGATTCCGTTCGTCAGACTTCCTGCCAGAGCCTGGGAGATCCTGGCCGTCGGACTCGCGATGTCAGCGGTCGCGTTGTCTCTGGACCAGGTGCAGCGGCACCAGTTTGGGGGATACCCATTCCTGAGCATGGCGACTGCTTGCGTGGTCGTCGAGGTGTCCCGGCGTTATCGGTTCGGCCGAATCGTCCCCTGGCTCGTGATCGTGCCGCTCGCGATTTCCGTGTTGATCCCTCCCCGACTGTTTCTGTTGCCTGAACTTGGTAAGTATCTCCTGGCGATCACGGACGAACGCCCGCTCCGCTCGCGACTGCTGGGAACATTTCCGGATGCCGTCGAATGGCTCAATGCCGCGACGCCCGAGGGATCCCGAATCCTGTTCTGCTGGGAGGCCCGGATCTGGCGGCTGCAACGGGAAGCGATCGTCGATCCCGGGGGACGCAACTGGTTCACGCTCATGGCTCACGATCGTGATCGACCGGAACGTCGCGCGTTCGATCTCGTCGATCTCGGCGAGGACGGTCGCGATCGCGCGGCCGGCGGGGGTGCGTTCTCCGGCGTCGCGCCGGGCGGCGCCGGCGGAAGAGTCGTCCTCGAAGCAGCGGATCACGTCGTCGAGGGTCAGGCGGCGCGCGTTCGCCGCGAACCGGTAGCCGCCGCCCACGCCGCGCACCGACTCGACGATGCCCTCGTGCGCGAGCACCGAGAGCACCTTCGCGAGGTGGTGCGGCGACACGCCGTACTTGTCCGCGATCTCGAACGCGGCGACGTGGCGGCCGGGGGCCGCCGCGAACTCGAGCACGCTGTAGAGCGCGAGCCGGGTGTTCTTCTGCAGCCTCACCCGAGCTCCATCTCGAGCGAGATGAACGGACCGGCCATCATGCCCTGGCTCCGGAAGAACGAGAGCACCAGCGCGTTCTCGCGTGCGAGGATGGTGCGCACGGTGGCGACGCCCGAGCGGCGGAACGCCTTCACGATGGCCGCGAGGAGCTTCGTGCCCACGCCGGCGAGGCGCGCGCCGGGACGCACGTCGATGCCGAAGACCCAGCCGCACGGCGGCGAGCCGAACTCCCAGTCGCGGACCTCGCCGATGATGAAGCCGACGACCTCGCCCGACGCCGTCGCGACCAGCAGGTGGCGGCCCGCCTTCGCGCTGTCGGCGTAGCGTCTGAAGATGCCGCGCCAGTAGGCGGGCTTCGCGAGCCCGGTCACTTCCGTGTCGATCGCGATCACCGGCGCGAGGTCGGAGGGGCGCGCGGGACGGATCTCGAGCTGCGGCTCGATCGCGCCCGACCGACGGCGCGCGGCGGCCCGCGTCCGCGCGCGGGCGTCCCGCGGCCTCGCGCTCCCGCCCGAGGCGAGCGCCGCGCCCCCTGGCCGGGCCGTCGTCCGCGTCCGTGTCCCCATGCGTGCCCCGCTTTCGCTCCCGTTGATGCGCATCAAATGCATTTCGGCATCCGCTTACCAGAATAGTCCGGAATCGGCAGGGCCTCAACCGAGCCCCGGATCGCCGCGCGCCCGCGGCGGAGGGATGCGCGGCCCCGCCGGGAAGCACGGCGCGAATCCGGGCACCCGGCCGCCGCGGACACGAATCGCCCGGAGGGAATCCCCGATGAAGCCGACACTGGTATCCGGATTGGCCGCGACGCGGTCGTACACGGTCGATCGCGAGCGCACGATAGGCTTCATGGGCGAGAAGGCGCGCGTCTACGCGACGCCGATGCTCGTGCGCGACATCGAGGTGACGGCGCGCGAAATGCTGCTCGCGCACCTCGACCCCGGCGAGGACAGCGTCGGCACCCGCGTCGAGATCGACCACCTCGCGGCGACGCTCCTCGGCATGACGGTCGAGATCACGGTGAGCATCGCCGCGGTCTCGGGCCGCGCGATCACCTTCGACGTGTCCGCGCGCGACGGCGTCGATCTCGTCTGCCGCGGGCACCACCACCGCTTCGTCGTCGACCAGAAGTCGACCGAGGCGCGCCTCGCCGCGAAGGCGCAGAAGGCGGGCCTCGCGCCGGCGGGCGCCTGACCCGGTTCCCGCCGTGGCCGCGGCCTCCGTCGTGCGGGTGCCGACGTACTGCTACCAGTGCGTCGCGGGCCCGGATCTCCTGACCGTCAAGGTCGAGGACGGCGTCGCGACCGAGGTCGAGCCGAATTTCTGCGCGTCTTCGATCCACCCGGGCGGCGGCAAGGTCTGCGTCAAGGCCTACGGACTCGTCCAGAAGACCTACCATCCGGGCCGCGTGCTCTCGCCGATGCGGCGGACCAATCCGCGCAAGGGCCGCGACGAGGATCCGGGGTTCGTGCCGATCTCGTGGGACGAGGCCTTCGAACTCATCGCCGGCAAGCTGAACGCGATCCGCGCCGAAGGGCTCGTCGACGCGTCCGGCTATCCGCGCGTCGCCGCGACCTTCGGCGGGGGCGGCACGCCGCAGTCGTACATGGGCACGCTGCCCGCGTTCCTGTCGTCGTGGGGCCCGGTCGACATGGGCTTCGGCTCGGGGCAGGGCGTGAAGTGCTACCACTCCGAGCACCTGTACGGCGAGTTCTGGCACCGCGCGTTCATCGTCGCGCCGGACACGCCGCGCACCGATTACCTGATCTCCTGCGGCGCGAACGTCGAGGCGTCGGGCGGCGTCGTCGGCGTCTGGCGCCACGCGAACGCGCGCGTGCGCGGCATGAAGCGCGTGCAGGTGGAGCCGCACCTGTCGATCACCGGCGCGTGCTCGGCCGAGTGGGTGCCGATCAAGCCGAAGACCGACGCGGCGTTCCTGTTCGCGCTGATGCACGTGCTGGTGCACGAGGCGGAACGCAGGCGTCTCGACCTGCCGTTCCTCGCGAAGCGCACCGCGTCGCCCTACTTGGTCGGGCCGAACGGCTACTACCTGCGCGAGCGGGAGTCGCAGAAGCCGCTGGTGTGGGACGCCTCGCGCCTCGCGGCGGTGCCGTTCGACACCGAAGGCATGACCGAGGCGCTCGAAGGCCGCTACGAGGCGGACGCGATCGAGATCGGACCGGACGGCGAGGTGCTCGCCGAGGGGACGCTTCGCGGCACGACCGCGTTCACCTTGACCGTCGAACACCTCGCGCCGTACACGCCGGAGTGGGCGGAAGGCGTGTGCGAGGTGCCCGCCGCGCGCATCCGCCGGATCGCGAACGAGTACCTCGACCACGCGCGGGTCGGCGAGACGATCGAGGTCGACGGCGTGACGCTGCCGTTCCGGCCGGTGGCGGTGTCGCTCGGCAAGACGGTCAACAACGGCTGGGGCGGCTACGAGTGCTGCTGGGCGCGCACGATGCTCGCGGCGTTCGTCGGCGCGCTCGAAGTGCCGGGCGGAACGATCGGCACGACGGTGCGGTTGAACCGTCCGCAGAACGACCGCCTGAAGAGCGTCAAGGCAGGGCCGGACGGATTCATGGCCTATCCGATGAACCCGACCGACCGCAAGGGCTGGTCGCCGAAGCCGAACATCCGCAACGCCTACAAGACGATGGTGCCGCTCGCCTCCGACGGCCCCTGGAGCCAGGCGCTCGGCCCGACGCACTTCTCGTGGATGTTCATGGACGAGACGCCGAAGGGCCTGCCGCGCGTCACCGCGCCCGACGTCTGGTTCGTCTACCGCACCAATCCGGCGATCTCGTTCTGGGACACGACCGGCGTGCAGCAGAAGATGGCGCGCTTCCCGTTCGTCGTCGCGTTCGCGTACACGCGCGACGAGACCAACCACTTCGCCGACGTCCTGCTCCCCGACGCGACCGACCTCGAGAGTCTGCAGTTGATCCGCGTCGGCGGCACGAAGTTCGTCGAGCAGTTCTGGAACCATCAGGGCTTCGCGCTGCGCCAGCCGGTGGTGGCCGCGCAGGGCGAGGCCCGCGACTTCACCGAGATCGCGAGCGAACTCGCCGCGCGCTGCGGACTCGAGCGCGAGTACGTCGCGGCGATCAACCGGGGTGTGGCCTGCGTGCCGCTCAAGGGGCCGGGGTGGAACGTCGAACTCGACGTGACGCGCGGCCACTCGCGCGAGGAGATCTGGGACGCGGTGTGCAAGGCGGCCTGCGCCGAACTCACCGAGGGTCGCGAACAGCACGGGCTCGACTGGTGGAAGCGCCACGGGCTCAAGACCAGGCCGTTTCCGCAGATCGACTGGTACCTGCTGCCGACGCTCGTCGCGCAGGACCTGCGCTTCGAGCTGCCCTACCAGGAACGCCTGAAGCGCATCGGCGCCGAGCTCGGCAAGCGGCTGCACGAGCACGACATGCGCTGGTGGGACCGCCAGCTCGAGGAGTACCGCGCGCTGCCGGCGTGGAAGGACTTCCCCGGATTGTGGGACGACGCGCTGCGGGAGCAGGGCGGCGACCCGTCCGCGTACCCCTTCTGGATGCTCACCGCGCGCAGCATGCAGTACGCGTGGGGCGGCAACGTCGGCATGCAGTTGATCCGCGAGGTCGCGCAGAACGTCGCCGGGCACCGCGGCGTCATCGTCAACGGCGCGACCGCGCGGCGGATGGGCATCGAGGACGGCGACGAGATCGAACTCGCCACGCCGCACCGCAGGACGCGCGGCAACGCCGTGGTCCGCGAAGGAATCCGCCCCGACACGCTGCTCGCGATCGGCCAGTTCGACCACTGGGCGACGCCCTACGCGAAGGACTTCGGGCTCGCGAGCCTCAACACGCTCGCGTCGATGTCGCTCGGCCTCACCGACGCGACCGGCTCGGGGGCCGACGTCGTGCGCGTGTCGCTGCGGCGGATCGGCCCGCCGCGCAAGGGGCGCCGATGACGCGCTGGGCGATGATCGCCGACCTGCGCCGCTGCGTCGGCTGCCAGACCTGCACCGCGGCGTGCAAGCACGCGAACGCGACGCCGCCCGGCGTCCAGTGGCGGCGCGTGCTGGACATCGAGGTCGGCGAGTATCCGGAAGTGAAGCGGGCGTTCGTGCCGGTCGGCTGCCAGCACTGCGACGATCCGCCGTGCATGCACGTCTGCCCGACCACGGCGACGAAGAAGCGCGCCGACGGCATCGTCACGATCGACTACGATCTCTGCATCGGCTGCGCGTACTGCGCGGTCGCCTGCCCCTACCAGGCCCGCTACAAGACCGAGCGCGCGACCTTCGCCTACGGGAAGGCCGTGGCGCACGAGGCGAAGCGCCACGACCCCGACCGCCTCGCGGTCGCGACCAAGTGCACGTTCTGCGTCGACCGGATCGACGCCGGGCTCGCGAAGGGTCAGACCCCGGGCGTCGACCCGGAGGCGACGCCCGCCTGCGTGAACGCCTGCATCGCGCAGGCGCTCACCTTCGGCGACCTCGACGACCCGTCGAGCAACGTGTCGCAACTGCTCGAGGGCAACGCGCATTTCCGCATGCACGACGAACTCGGCACCGGTCCGGGCTTCTACTACCTGTGGGACGGGGCGCAACCCACCGGCGGCGTGCCGGCGCTGAAGCAGCTGGTCGAGGAAGCGATGGAGCTGGCATGAGCGCTGCCGGGTTCACGATCGCGGTCCGCGCGTTCGCCGGAAGTCGAACGGGTTTCGCGCGCGCGGGGGGGCGTCGATGAGCTATGGACCGACGCCGTGGGTGCAGAAGCACTGGGACCTGCGTGCCGCCGCGAACTTCGTCGCCGGCGGCGCGGGGTCGGGCCTCGTCATCGTGTCGGTCGTGTCGGGCGCGAGCGGCCGGCCCGCGGCCGTCGCGCTCCTCGCCGGACTCGCGCTCGTCGGCCTCGGGCTCTTCGCCGTCTGGCTCGAGATCGGCCGGCCGCTCCGCGCGATCAACGTGTTCGCGAATCCCCGTACCTCGTGGATGAGCCGAGAGGCGATCGCCGCGGTGGCGCTCGGCGTGCTCGCGATCGCGGGCGCGTGGGCGCATGCCGCGGGATCGGCGCTCGCGTCCGTCGCGGGCGGCCTCGCTGCCGTGGCGGCGCTCGTGTTCGCATGGTGCCAGGGCCGCATCCTGCGCGCCGCGAAAGGCATCCCGGCCTGGCGGTCGCCGGCGACGCCGGCGCTCGTCGTCGCGACGGCGGTCGCGGAAGGCGCGGGCCTGTGGTGGATCGCCGCGGCCTGGCATGCGCAGGGGACGCGCGCCGGGCTCGCGGTCTTCGGCGCGCTGCTCGTCGTGCGGCTCGTGGCGTGGCTCGCCTACCGGCGCTCGATCGCCGCGAACGCGCGCGCCTCCGCCGCGCTCGCGCTCCCGGGCAGTGCACTCGCCGTCGGCGGCACGTTCGTGCCGCTGACGCTCGTCGCCATCGCGGCGGTGTCCGGCCAGGAAGGTACGGTGCTCGGGCTCGCCGCGGCGGCAGGGGCACTCGCGGTCATCGCGGGTGCGTGGTTCAAGGCCGCGATGATCGTGCGCGGCGCGTTCAACCAGGGGTTCGCGATCCCGCGCATGCCGGTGCGCGGCAAGCGGGCCTGACGCGGCGGCGAAGACCGCGAACGGGAGGAGGACCATGGGCGCGACGACCAGGGCGGAATCGAATGTCGTGTCGCGGGCAGGCGACGCGGCGTACCGAGAACCGGCCATCGAGACGATGCCGCGCGAGCGCCTGCTCGCGCTGCAGCTCGAGCGGCTGCGGGCGACGGTCGCGAATGCGTGGAGCAACGTGCCGCTGCACCGCGAGCGGATGCGCGCCGCCGGGCTCGCGCCCGACGATATCCGCACGCTCGACGATGTCGCGCGGCTGCCGTTCACGGTCAAGACCGACCTGCGCGACACCTATCCGTTCGGCCTGTTCGCACGTCCGGTCGGCGAACTCGCGCGGCTGCACGCTTCGTCGGGCACGACCGGCAAGCCGACGGTCGTCGGATACACCGCGCGGGATCTCGACACCTGGGCGAACCTGATGGCGCGCTCGCTCGCCTGCGCGGGCGCGCGTCGAGGCGACGTCGTCCACAACGCGTACGGCTACGGGCTCTTCACCGGCGGGCTCGGCGCGCACTACGGCGCCGAGAAGCTCGGCGGCGTCGTCGTGCCGATGTCGGGCGGTTCGACCGAGCGCCAGATCGCGCTGATCGTCGACTTCGGGGCGCGCGTGCTGTGCGCGACGCCGTCCTACGCGCTCGCGATGGCCGAAGTCGCGGAGTCGATGGGCGTCGACCTGCGCAAGGAGGGCAGGCTCGAGGTCGGGTTGTTCGGCGCGGAACCCTGGAGCGAGGCGATGCGTCGCGAGATCGAGGCGCGCCTCGGTCTGAAGGCGATCGACGTCTACGGCCTGTCCGAGATCATGGGTCCGGGCGTGGCCTGCGAGTGCCAGGCTCAGGCGGGCCAGCACGGCTGGGAGGACCACTTCCTGTTCGAGGTGATCGACCCGGACTCCGGCGAGCCGCTGCCCGAGGGCGAGATCGGCGAACTCGTCATCACGACGCTCACCAAGGAAGCGCTGCCGATGCTGCGCTACCGGACGCGCGACGTCACGCGCCTCACCAGCGAGCCCTGCGCCTGCGGCCGCACGCACCGGCGCATCCTGCGCGTCACCGGCCGCAACGACGACATGCTGATCATCCGGGGCGTGAACGTCTATCCGTCGCAGATCGAGGCGGTGCTGGTCGGTCTGCCGGGCATCGCGCCGCACTATCAGCTCGTCGTCGAGCGCCGTGGGAGCCTCGACCACGTGACCATCGAGGTCGAGGCGGCGGCCGATGCGGCGCCGCCGACCTGGCCGGCCGTCGCCTACGCGGCGGCGCACCACGTCAAGTCGCTCGTCGGCATCACGACCGATGTCGTCGTGAAGGCCCCCGGCGAGATTCCGCGTTCGCAGGGCAAGGCGGTGCGCGTGCGCGACCTCCGGCCGAAGGGCTAGCGCGATGTCGCGACGCGTGCTCGCGCTCGAGGTCAACGGCCGCCGCCGCGAGGAGGCGGTCGGCGACGCGACGCTGCTCCTCGACTTCCTGCGCGAACAGCTCGGCCTGACCGGCACCAAGCGCGGCTGCGACGGCGGCGAGTGCGGCGCCTGCACGGTGCTGGTCGACGGCCGTCCGCAGCTCTCCTGCCTCGCGCTCGCGGTGCGCTGCGAGGGCGCGAAGGTCGAGACCGTCGAGGGGCTCGCGGCAGGCGGGCGGATGGGCGCGCTGCAGTCGGCCTTCCACGAGAAGCTCGGCGCGCAGTGCGGCTTCTGCACGCCGGGCATGATCATGGCGGCCGAGGCGCTGCTGCGGACGAACCCCGCGCCCGACGAGGCCTCGATCCGCGAGGCGCTCTCCGGCAACCTGTGCCGCTGCACCGGCTACGTGAAGATCATCGAGGCGGTGCAAGCCGCCGCGGCGGGAGGCGGACGGTGATTCCCGGCCCGAAGAGCGCGCCCGCGGCGAAGGCGGTCGGCGTCCGCCTGCCGCTCGTCGACGGCATCGAGAAGGTGACCGGCGCGGCGCGCTACACGGCGGACCTCGCGCCGCGCGGCGCGCTCGTCGGCGCGATCCTGCGCAGTCCGTCCGCGCACGCGCGGATCCGCGGCATCGACACGACGCGCGCGCGCGCGATGCCCGGCGTGCGTGCGGTCGTCACCGCGGACGACTGCCCGATCGCCTACGGCGTCATCCCGATCGCGCAGAACGAGTACCCGCTCGCGCGCGGGAAGGTCCGCTACCGCGGCGAGCCGGTGGCCGCGGTCGCGGCCGACGACGACGCCACCGCGCGGGCGGCGCTCGCGGCGATCGAGCTCGACCTCGAGGAACTCCCGGCGGTGTTCGACGCGCGCTCCGCGCGCGCCGAGGGCGCGGTGCAGCTGCACGACGGCAAGCCCGGCAACATCGAGCGCGCGGTCGAGCAGGCGTTCGGCGACGTGGACGGCGGCTTCGCGGCCGCGGTGCTGGTGCGCGAGTTCGACTACCGCTACGCGGAGGTCAACCACGCGATGATGGAGCCGAACGCCGCCCTCGCGCAGTGGGACGCGGAACGCGGGCGGCTCACGCTGCATTCGGTGACACAGGTGCCCTACTACGTGCACCTGGCGCTCGCCCGGTGCCTCGAACTCGACGAGTCGGCGGTGCGTGTCGTCAAGCCGTTCGTCGGCGGCGGCTTCGGCCACCGCACCGAGACACTGAACTTCGAGATCATCGCGGCGCTGCTCGCGCGGGCGGCCGGCGGCACGGTGCGCCTCGAGCTCTCGCGCGAGGAGACCTTCGTCACCCACCGCGGGCGGCCCGAGACCGACGTGCGGATGAAGATCGGGCTGGCGCAGGACGGCGCGATCACGGCGGTCGAGGCGGAGGTGATCCAGCGCGGCGGCGCCTACGCGGGCTACGGGCTCGTCACGATCCTCTACGCGGGAGCGCTGCTGCACGCGATCTACCGCGTGCCGGCGTCGCGCTACCGCGGCTTCCGCGTCTACGCGAACACGCCGCCCAACGGTGCGATGCGCGGCCACGGCACGGTGGACGTGCGGCACGCGTTCGAGGCGACGCTCGACCGGATGGCCGCGGAACTCGGCCTCGATCCGTTCGCGGTCCGCCGCGCGAACCTGATCACTGCGCCGCACCGGACGATCAACGACCTGCAGGTGAACTCCTGCGGCCTCGACCAATGCCTCGACATCGTCGAGCGCCGCTCGCGCTGGCGCGAACGCAAGGGGAAGCTCGCGCGCGGCCGGGGCCTCGGCATGGCCTGCTCGCACTACGTGTCGGGGTCCGCGAAGCCGGTGAACTGGACCGGCGAGCCGCACGCGGTGATCAACCTCAAGCTCGACTTCGACGGCGGCATCACCGTGCTCACCGGGGCGGCGGACATCGGGCAGGGCAGTTCGACGCTGATCTCGCAGGCGGTGGCCGAGGTGCTGCGGCTGCCGATGTCGCGCTTCACCGTGTTCGCGAACGACAGCGTGGTGACGCCGAAGGACAACGGCTCGTACAGCTCGCGCGTGTCGTTCATGGTCGGCAACGCGGCGATCCGCGCCGGCGACGAGATGAAGCGCGTGCTGGTCGCCGCGGCGGCGAAGCGGCTCGAGGTGAGCCCGGCCGACATCGAGTGGGAGGGCGAGCGCTGCAGCGTCGCCGGCACCGACCGCGGGCTCGACTACCGCGAGGTCGTCGCCGAGGCGCTGCGCGACACCGGCACGATCACGGTCAAGGGCACGTGGTCGACGCCTCCCGAGACGCAGGGCGGGAACTTCCGAGGCGCGGCGGTCGGATCGACGGCGGGCTTCTCGTACGCGGCGATCGTGGTCGAGGTCGAGGTCGACGAGGGCACCGGGGAGGTACGGGTCGAGAACGTGTGGGTCGCGCACGACTGCGGGCGCGCGATCAATCCGCTCGCGGTCGAAGGGCAGGTGCAGGGCTCGGTGTGGATGGGGATGGGCCAGGCGCTCGGGGAGGAGACGCAGTACCTCGACGGTCTGCATGCCCGCGCGAACTTCCTCGACTACCGGTTCCCGACGATCGTCGAATCGCCGCCGATCGACACTTCGATCGTCGAGGCGCCCGATCCCAACGGGCCGTTCGGCGCGAAGGAGGCGGGCGAGGGTTCGCTCTCCGCGTTCCTGCCGGCGCTCACCAACGCGATCGCCGACGCGACCGGGTTGCACTTCGACGCGCTGCCGGTCACGGCCGACCGCGTGCTCGAGGCGATCGTCGCGCGGCGGCGTGCCGAGCGGCTCGCGCGTGCGAAGGCGTCCGCGCCGACAGGGGCGTCCTGACATGGAACGCCTGCCGGCATTCGAACTCGAGCGCACGACCTCGCTCGCCCGCGCGATCGAGGTGCTCGCGGCGACGCCGTCGGCGCGCCCGATCGCCGGCGGCACCGACCTCGTGCCCAACCTTCGCCACGGCCTCGATGCGCCCGGCGTGCTGGTCGACGTGTCGCGCCTCGAAGGCGCCGGCGCGCTCGACGTGTACGCCGCGGGCGCCCGCATCGGCGCGGGCGTCACGCTCGCGCGCCTCGCGACCGATCCGCGCGTCGCGGCATCGCTGCCCGCGGTCGCGCAGGCGGCCGCGTCGATCGCGGCGCCGGGGCATCGCGGCGTCGCGACCGTCGGCGGCAACCTGTGCGTCGACACGCGCTGCGTCTACTACAACCAGAGCGAGTGGTGGCGGCGCTCCAACGGGTATTGCCTG
>JAANMV010004258.1_pt1 | contig 11478 bp, 11 predicted proteins | sample 7279661 | NCBI WGS metagenome assembly JAANMV01 (sample SAMN14094540, study PRJNA606508) | bioreactor metagenome | isolation source: A lab-scale SPAN reactor treating ammonium-rich wastewater day 121 | place: Ireland: Galway | collected 2017-05-16 | reverse complement strand
GGTTCAGACACGGCGAAGCCCGCAGCTTTCGCCATCCACCCCCAAGTCCGCCAGGCTCCTAGAATCAGCCCACTTTGGCCGATCCGTCCCGACACGCCGCCCTCCCCTGAAAAACCCGCCATGTCCAACACCTCCGACGTTCGCATTCGCAGCGTGCGCCCGCTGATCACCCCCGCCATCCTTGAAGACGAATTGCCATTGCCCGATAGCAGCGCCAGCTTTGTGCAGCAGGCCCGCCGCGCGGTGGGTGACATCGTCATGGGCCAGGACGACCGCCTGCTGGCCATCGTGGGTCCGTGCTCGGTGCACGATCCCGACGCAGCACGCGAGTACGCACGCAAGCTGCAACCCGTGGCGCAGCGTCTTTCCAGCGACTTGCTGGTCGTGATGCGCGTGTATTTTGAAAAACCACGCACGGTGGTCGGCTGGAAAGGACTCATCAACGACCCCGCGCTGGACGGCAGTTTCCAGATCAACCGCGGCCTGCGGCTGGCCCGCCAACTGCTTTTGGATGTGACCGCCACCGGGCTGCCCATTGCCACCGAGTTTCTGGACACCACGCTGGGCCAGTACTACGCCGACCTGGTTTCCTGGGGTGCCATCGGTGCGCGCACCACCGAGAGCCAGATACACCGGGAACTGGCCTCGGGTCTATCGATGCCTGTAGGCTTTAAGAACCGCACCGATGGCGACTTGCAGGTGGCGGTGGACGCCATACGATCAGCACAACACCCCCACGCTTTTCCATCGCTCACCCACGAAGGCATGCCGGCCGTGCTGACCACGACGGGCAACGAGCACGCCCATCTGGTGCTGCGTGGCGGCAGCACCGGCCCGAACTACGAAGCCGCCCACATCGCCAACGCCCGCGAATTACTGCGCAAAGGCGGTGCGCCCGAGGCCATCCTGGTGGACTGCAGCCACGCCAACAGCAGCAAGCGGTTTGACCGCCAGCCTCTGGTGGCCGCTGACATTGCCGCGCAAGTGGCGGCAGGCCAGAAGGCGATCATTGGCGTCATGGTCGAGAGCCATCTGGTGGCGGGGAACCAGAACGCAGTGGCGGGTCAGCCGCTGGTCTATGGTCAAAGCATTACCGATGCATGCCTGGCCTTCGATGACACCGTTCCGGTGCTGGAAAACCTGGCCGCAGGCGTGCGCCAGCGCCGCCTCGGCTGAAGCCGCAAGACGCCTCTCGAAGCCTGACTTGGGCCACCCATACCGATCCACCGCGCCTCAGGCCGCCACCACGGCGCCCTGCCCGGCCTCCTGCCGACGCAGCTGCGCCGGGTGCGCAGGCCGGGGCAGGCCCAGGTGCTCGCGCAGGGTACGACCGGTGTAGGCGGTGCGAAACAGCCCGCGCCGCTGCAGCTCGGGGATGACCAGGGCCACGAAGTCCTGCAGGTCGTACGGCAGCGTGGGCGCCATCACGTTGAAGCCGTCGGCCGCGCCGGTGGTGAACCAGTGCTCCAGCTCGTCGGCGATCGACTGCGGCGTGCCCACCACCGTCCAGTGGCCGCGCGCCGTGGCCACGCGCTGGTAGAGCTGGCGCAGCGTGAGGTTTTCGCGCCGCGCCAGGCTCAGGAACAGTTCCTGGCGGCTCTGCCAGCCCTCGGTGGGCGGCAGGTCGGGCACGGGGCCGTCGAGCGGGTAGGCCGAGAAATCGAAGCCGCCGACAAAGCCCGACAGCAGGCCCAGGCCCACCGAGGGTTCGATGAGCGACTGCAGGCGCTCGTACTTTTCCTGCGCCTCCGCCTGCGTGCGGCCGACTACGGGCGAGACGCCGGGCAGAATCTTGAGCGCATCGGGCGCGCGGCCGTGCGCCGGCAGGCGGCCCTTGAGGTTGCTGTAAAAGGCGCGTGCGTCCTCCACCGACTGGTGCGCGGTGAACACCAGCTCGGCCGTGGCTGCGGCCAGTTCCTGCCCGTCTTCCGAAGAACCGGCCTGCACCATCACCGGGTAGCCCTGCACCGGGCGCTGGCTCTGCAGCGCGCCCTGCACCTGGTAGTGCTTGCCACTGTGGTCGAGCCGGTGCAGCTTGGCCGGGTCGAAGTAGCGGCCACCTTCCTTGTCGAACAGCGGCGCATCGTCCTCGAAGCTGTCCCACAGGCCCTTGACCACGTCCACGTACTCGCGCGCTTTCTCGTAGCGGCTGGCGTGGCTGAGCTGCTGGTCGAGGCCGAAGATGCGCGCCTCGTGGTCCGAGCCCGAGGTGACGAGGTTCCAGCCCGCGCGGCCGCCGCTCAGGTGGTCCAGCGTGGCCACCTTGCGCGCCAGGTGGTAGGGCGGCAGGTAGGTGGTGGAGACGGTGCCCACCAGGCCGATGCGCTCGGTCACCCCGGCCAGCGCGGTCAGCAGTTCCAGCGGCTCGAACTGGTGCGGCGGCACGTTGCGCGCCAGCGCCTCGGCAGGGGCGCCGGGCAGGCCCATGGTGTCGGCGCTGAAGATGGCGTCGAACAGGCCCGCCTCGGCGATGCGCGCGAGGTTCTTGTAGTGCTGCGGGCGCAGCGCGGCGGCGGGGTCCACATCGGGGTGGCGCCAGGCCGCGATGTGGTGGCCGACGCCGAACAGGAAAGCGCCGAGGTGGAGTTGTCGTTGTGCAGTGCTCATGGGGTACAGCCTCTCTTCTTGGGAATGGAGCCGTGCAGGCACGGGCGGCCCGTGGCCGCCCGATGGCCTACAGCTTGGCGATGGAAACCTCGGTGGACTTGACGAGCGCGACGACATCCGAGCCCACGACGAGGGCCAGGTCGTCCACCGAGCGGGTGGTGATGACCGAGGTGACGATGCCCCAGGGGGTCTCGACATCGACCTCGGAGACAACATCGCCCCGGATGATTTCGCGCACTTTGCCCTTGAACTGGTTGCGTACGTTGATGGCTTGAATGGACATGGTTTTCTCCTTGAAAAGTCCGTTAAAAAAATTCGACTGTTATCCGGCGCACCGTGGATTCTTCGGAGCGCCAGAAACCGGCGCGCTCCAGGCGTGGGCCACCGTGGAACTGGCTCTGCCAGGCCACTGGTGGCGTCCCCCTCCCGAAGGAGAGGGGGAAGGCGCGAAGCGGCTCAGGGGGTGCTTCATCTACACCGCCCAGCGCAGCCCGTGGGCGGCTACACCGGGCCAGGGGTCGCTGGGGGTCGCGGGCTCGGCGGCAGGCTTTTGCAGCACGCGGTCGAGGATGCGTTTCTCCAAGGCGGCAAAGGCGGCGTCGCCATGCACGCGCGGGCGTGGCAGGTCGATGGTCTGGTCCAGGGCGATCTGTCCGTCCTCGATCAGCACTACGCGGTCGGCCAGGGCCACGGCCTCCTGCACGTCGTGCGTGACGAGCAGCGCCGTGAAGCCGCTGGCGCGCCACAGGTCTTCAATGAGGCGGTGCATCTCGATGCGCGTGAGCGCGTCGAGCGCGCCCAGCGGCTCGTCCAGCAGCAACAGGCGCGGCTGGTGCACCAGCGCCCGGGCCAGGGCCACGCGCTGGCGCTGCCCACCCGACAGGCGTGCGGGCCATTCGCCCTGGCGCTCGCCCAGGCCCACCTGCTGCAGCACCTCGGCCGCAGCCGGGTGCTGGCTGGGCGGGAGGCCCAGCGCCACATTGCCGTGCACGCGCTTCCAGGGCAGCAGACGGGCGTCCTGAAACATGATGCGCGTGGCAGGCGAAAGACCGGTCAGCGGCGCACCGTCCAGGCGAATCTGCCCGCTGCTGGCCTGCTCCAGCCCCGCCACCAGGCGCAGCAACGTGCTCTTGCCGCAGCCGCTGCGGCCCACGATGGCGACGAACTGGCCCGGCTCGATGTGCAGCGTGGTCTGGCGCAGCACCTCGCGTGTGCCGTAGCGCTTGCCCAGGCCGCTGATGTCCAGGCGCACGCCGCCAGACCGGGATTCATGATTTTTTGAAGTCAAAAGAGCCTCCCGCGCCCTATTCACGGGCGCTAACAGCTATCGAATTGGTAGTATTTATGCGAGATGAGTGGGCGCTCAGGTGCCCTGGTACCCTGGATGCCAACGCAGCCACCAGCGCTCAAGCGCCTTGGCGAACAGGTCGGCCAGCTTGCCCAGCAGCGCATAGAGCAGGATGCCCACGAGCACGATGTCGGTCTGCAAAAACTCGCGCGCATTCATCGTCAGGTAGCCAATGCCGGCCTGCGCCGAGATGGTCTCGGCCACGATCAGGATCACCCACATCAGCCCGAGCGAGAAGCGCAGCCCCACCAGAATGGACGACAGCGCACCGGGCAGAATGATCTGGCGGTAGAGCTGCCAGCGGTTCAGGCCATAGGTGCGCCCCATCTCGATCAGCCCCGGGTCCACGCTCCGGATGCCGTGGAAGGTGTTGAGGTAGATCGGGAAGAACACCGACACGGCGATGAGAAACAGCTTGGCCGTCTCGTCAATGCCGAACCACAGGATCACCAGCGGAATCAGCGCCAGCGCCGGGATGTTGCGCACCATCTGGATGGAGGTGTCGAGCAGCGTCTCGGCCACCCGCACCGAGCCCGTGAGCAGGCCCAGCAGCAGCCCCAGCCCGCCGCCAATGGCCAGCCCGGTCAGGGCCCGCCCTGCGCTGACCTGCACATGCGCCCACAGTTCGCCCGAGGCCGTGAGCGCCCAGGCGGCCAGCACCACGTCTCCCGGCGCGGGCAGCACGCGGCTGGAGAGCCAGCCCCACTGAGAGGACGCCTGCCACAGGGCAATCAGCCCCACGGGCACCAGCCAGGGCAGCAGCCGCTGGCCCACGCCGGCCGCCAGGCGGGCCAGTCCGTGCGGCAGCGCCCGCAGCACGGACGTGGCAAGGGCGTCAGGCCCCGGGGTGGCCTGAAGATCTTCGAGGGTGTTGCTCATGTTGCGGATCCGTTTTCGGTGTCGTGTTCAAGAATGCCCAGGGGCCTGCAGGCGGCGGCCTTCAAGCCCCAGGCCATGGCGGTGGTGCGCAGGATGCGTGGCAGCGGGTCATGGAAAGTGAGAGGCTTTGGCACGGGCATGTGCAGCTCCTGGGTGTTCGGCAATGGCGGATGAATGAAGGGCCCCGGCTGCGTCAGGCAGCCCAGGGTGAGCGCACCACGTCCCTGATCTGGATGCGCCTGGGAATCAGCTTGAGGTCGTAGAAGGTGTCGGCGATCTTTTGCTGCTCGGTCAGGATCTCGGGCGTGACCGGGCCGGTGCCGTATTCGGCACGCGCGGTCGAAAGATCGAAAACCGGCTTGGGAATGCCGAACAACTGCGCAAACTCGGCTGCCAGCAGGTCGCGGTTGAGCTTGGCCCAGATGTCGATCTTGTTAATCTCCTCGATCACGATGCGCAGCACATCGGGGTTCTTGTCCGCATAGGGCAGCGACGAGAAGTAATAGGCACGGTTGCCCACCACGCCCGTGGCGTCAGCCAGCAGGCGGGCATCGAGCGTTTTTTCGGCCGAGGCCAGGAACGGATCCCAGATCACCCACGCGTCCACCGAGCCCTTCTCGAATGCGGCGCGCGCATCGGACGGGGGCAGGAAGACCACATTCACGTCGCTGTAGCGCAAACCGTTCTTTTCCAGCAGCTTGACCAGAAAGTAGTGCACGTTGCTGCCTTTGTTGAGCGCGATCTTCTTGCCCTTGAGGTCGGCCACCGTGCGAATCGCCGAGCCCTTGGGCAGCAGCACGCCCTCGGCCTTGGGCCGCTGCACGGTGGCCGCCACGTAGGCCAGCGGCGCGCCGGCCGCCTGGGCGAAGATGGGCGGTGCTTCGCCCACGTCGCCAAAGTCGATAGAGCCCACGTTCAGTGCCTCCAGCTGCACTGGCCCGGCGGTGAACTCGGTCCATTGGAGCGACACACCGAGCGGTGCCAGGCGCTTTTCGAGGGTGCCCCGGCCCTTGAGCAGGCTCAGTACGCCTTTCTGGTGGCCGATGCGCAGTTCGCGGCCGCCCTGCTGTGCCCGCAGGGGGCCGCCGGCGGCCAGTGCCGCGAGGCCCAGACCCGAGGTCAGCACCTGGCGGCGCGTGGGAAATGTGAAGTCAATCATGGCAATGCTTTCTGAAGAGAAAAAAATGGCAGCAGCTGTCCCTGCACGTCGTACGCATGCAAATCACACAGGGGTAGAAGGGGTGTTGGAGAGCGGCGCGGCGGGCTGCCCAACGCGGCCCGCGCGTCAGTAGCTACATCGCACCTGTGCAAAGTCCACCGGCGCGAACCGGGTGGCCTGCGCGGGCGATGGGCGCAGGGTTTCGGTCACCAGCACATTCACGGCGTCGTCCAGGCGGATGGCGATGTCGCACCCCACGCTGTAGGCGCCTTCCGGCGTCACCGTCACCTGGGCATCGGTGGCATAGATGCCCGGCAGGATGTGCTTGGCACCGAGCGACTGCAGCACGGGTCGCAGCGCATAGTCCAGCGCCAGCATATGGTGCGGGCTGCCGCCGGTGGCCAGGGGCAGCACGGTCTTGCCTTGCAACGCGGTCTGCGGCAGCAGGTCGAGAAAGACCTTGAGCACGCCGCTGTAGGCGGCCTTGTACACCGGTGTGGACACCACCAGCACGCGGGCCGCCGCCACCTGGGCCACGGCCTGGCTGATGCTGCGGTGGTGCCCATCGGCCAGCAGCAGCGCCTGGGGCGAGAGGTCGCGGATGTGGACGCGGTCCACGAGCGCGCCGCGCACCGTCAGGCGCTGCGCCACGGCGTCCAGCAAGGCAGCGGAGCGCGAACGCTCAGAGGGGCTGCCGGCGATCAACAAGGCGGACATGGTGTTCCTTTGATTCAATTTTGATAGCTGCCAGCGCTTGATGGATAAGGGCTGAAAGCCAATTTTGTTCTTACTTACGGGTGTAGATCTGGTCGAACGCAGCACCATCGGCAAAGTGCTCCCTGGCCGCCTTGTCCCAGCCGCCAAAGGCCTGGTCGATGGTGAACAGGTTGATCCTGGGCAGCTGCCTGGCGTACTTGGCCTGGGCCTTGGCCGAGGTGGGGCGGTAGAAGTGCTTGCCAATGATGTCCTGGGCTTCCTCGGTGTAGAGGTACTTGAGGTATTCCTCGGCCACGGCACGGGTGCCTTTTTTGTCCACGTTCTTGTCCACCACCGTCACAGGAGGCTCGGCCAGGATGGAGAGCGAGGGATAGACAAAATCGACCTTGCTGCCGAACTCTTTTTCCAGCAGATAGGCCTCGTTCTCCCAGCTGATGAACACATCGCCCTGGTTGCGCTGCGCAAAGGTGATGGACGAACCGCGCGCGCCGGTGTCGAGCACGGGCACATTGGCATACAGCTTGGCCACGAAGTCCTTGGCCTGTGCGTCGCCACCATACTTGCGCTTGGCAAACTCCCAAGCCGCCAGGTAGTTCCAGCGGGCGCCGCCCGAAGTCTTCGGGTTGGGCGTGATCACGCTGATGCCGGGCTTGACGAGGTCGTCCCAATCCTTGATGCCCTTGGGGTTGCCCTGGCGCACCACCAGCACGATGGTCGAGGTGTAGGGCGAGCTGTTGAGTGGCAGGCGCTTTTGCCAGTCTTTGGGAATCCAGCCGCCGTTGGCGTGCAGCGCGTCCACATCACCAGCCAGGGCCAGCGTCACGACGTCGGCCTCCAGCCCGTCGATCACCGAGCGTGCCTGCTTGCCCGATCCGCCATGGCTTTGCTTGATGGTCACGTCCTGGCCGCTCTTGGCTTTCCAGTACTTGGCAAAAGCCTGGTTGTATTCCACATACAGTTCGCGCGTCGGGTCGTACGACACATTGAGCAGGGTCACGTTCTGGGACCAAGCCGATGCTGCGCCCAGGGTCAAAGCGGCGGCGGCGAGGGGAAACTTGATAAAGTGGCGGCGAAAGTTCATTGGGTGGTTCCAGTGGTTTTGAAAGCGATGGATGGATTCTGGAAGCCGCTCTTCAAAACTGGAACTACTGTGTTTTCAGTTTTTAATTACCCAAACATCTAAAGGCACCCCCATGGCACGCATGGTTCAATGCATCAAGCTCGGCAAGGAAGCCGAAGGCCTTGATTTTCCCCCCTATCCCGGCGAACTGGGCAAGCGCATCTGGCAGAGCGTGAGCAAGGAGGCCTGGGCTGGCTGGATCAAGCACCAGACCATGCTGGTGAACGAAAACCGCCTGAACCTGGCCGACGCGCGCGCCCGCCAGTACCTGGCACGCCAGATGGAGCAGCATTTCTTCGGCGGCGGCGCCGATACGGTGCAGGGCTACGTGCCCCCCACCAACTGACCGTCGTCTTCCCGCTCCGTGGCGCCCCCTGGGGCGCCTTTTTCATTTGTTTTTCCGATCGCACACCATGGCCGAACGCATTGACTGGCTCGACGACGGCACCCCTTACAGCCCGCGCTTTGGCGACCGCTACCACAGCGAACAGGGCGGCATCGCGCAGGCGCGCGAGGTCTTCCTGCACGGCTGCGGCCTGCCGCAGGCCTGGGCCGGGGCACCGCAGTGGCGCATCCTGGAGACGGGTTTCGGCTTCGGGCTGAACTTCCTCGTCACCTGGGCCGCCTGGCGCGCCGACCCTGCGCGCCCCACGCTTTTGCACTTCGTGTCGCTCGAAGCCTGGCCCGTATCCGCCGCCGACCTGCTGCGCGCCGCCGAGCGCCACCCCGAACTGCTGCCGCTGGCGCAGGAACTGCACGCACAGTACTGGGGCCTGCTGCCCGGCGTGCACCGCCTGTGGTTCGACGGCGGGCGCGTGCTGCTCACGCTGTGCATCGGCGACGCCCAGGCCCTGCTGCGCCAGCAACACTGGGACGTGGACACGGTCTACCTCGACGGCTTCAGCCCGCAGACCAACCCCGAACTCTGGAGCCCGCACACGCTCAAGGCCGTGGCGCGCTGCTGCCACCGGGGAACGCGCCTGACCACCTGGACCATTGCCCGCGCCGTGCGCGACGCGCTCACGCAATGCGGCTTCACGGTCGAGAAAGTGCCGGGCGTGCCCCCAAAGCGCGACAACCTGCAGGCCACCTTCAACCCCGCGTGGGAGCCGCGCACCAGCCGCACGGCCGCGCCCGGCCCCGAGCACCCCACGCCGGCACGCTGCATCGTCATCGGTGCGGGCCTGGCAGGCGCCGCCACGGCGGCCAGCCTGGCCCGGCGCGGCTGGCGCGTGCAGGTGCTCGACACCGGCGCCACGCCGGCCAGCGGCGCCTCGGGCCTGCCGGTGGGGCTGTTCGCACCGCATCTCTCGCCCGACGACAACGTGTTTGCGCGCGTTTCGCGCAGCGGCGTGCGTGCCATGCTGCAGCAGTCGCAGGCCCTGCTGCAGGAAGGCGTGGACTGGAACCCCGTGGGCGTGCTCGAGCGCCGCCCCGACCCGCACCTGGGCCTGCCCGCCGACTGGACCCAAGGCCCGGGCGCCGACTGGAGCCTTCCCGCCAGCCCCGAGACCCTGCGCACCGCAGGCCTGCCCGAAGGCACCCCCGCCTGCTGGCATGCCCGCGCTGGCTGGGTGCGGCCGGAGCGCCTGGTGCAGCAACTCCTGGCGCAGCCGGGCATTGCCTGGTGCCCGAACAGCGCCGTGGCCCGACTGCGCCGCACCGGGGACGGCACCTGGCAGGTGCTGGACGCCACCGGCCAGAGCCTGGCCGAGGCCGAGGTGGTGGTGCTGGCCGCCGGCCCGGCCTGCAACGCCTTGCTGGAGCAGGTGCAAGGCCCGCGCCTGCCGCTGCAGCCGGTGCGCGGCCAGCTCTCCTGGGGGCCGCAGTCCGCAGGGGCGACGGGGCTCCCGCCTTTCCCCGTGAACGGCAACGGCGCCCTGGTGGCACATGTGCCGCACGCGGACGGCCTGGCCTGGCACATGGGTTCGACCTTCGACCGCGACGTGGAACAACTGCCCATCCCGCCCGAGGAGGAAGCCGCCGCGCACGCCACCAACGGGCGCCGCCTGCAGGCCCTGGTGCCACCGGCGGCCCCGACGCTGCGCCCGGCCTTCGAGAGCGAGGCGCCACTGCATGCCTGGGCCAGCGTGCGCTGCACCTCGGCCGACCGCCTGCCCATCGTCGGCCCGGCGGATGCGCAGGCCCTGCCCGGCCTGTGGCTGAACACCGCCATGGGCGCGCGCGGCCTGACCCGTGCCGTGCTCTGCGGCGAGCTGCTGGCCGCGCGCCTGCAGGGTGAGCCGCTGCCGCTGGACGCCAGGCTGGCCCGTGCTATGGGCACCGAACGCCTGCGGGAGGCATGACACCCCACCCCGGTGGGGGCGGCGGACAAATCCCGCCCAACCCGCGCCAATGCTTGCGCATAAGCTTATTCGCATAAGGGAAGCACGAAACAATCGTTTGTTTTCATATGCTGGCCGCCTACATTCGCAGCCATGCATGATTTCGCGTTCATTTTTGCGGGTTTCGCTGTCGGCCTGATCGTCGGCCTGACGGGCGTAGGCGGCGGCTCGCTGATGACGCCCGTGCTCATCTTCTTCTTCGGCGTGAAACCCCACCTGGCCATCGGCACCGACCTGCTGTTCGCCGCCTTCACCAAGCTCGGCGGCACCGTGAGCATGGCGCGCCAGCGCCTGGTGCCCTGGCGCGTGGTGGGCCTGCTGTGCGCGGGCAGCATTCCGGCGGCACTCGGCTCGCTGTGGCTGCTGCACCGCATGGGCCCGGCCACCGAGCGCGTGCAGCACCTCATGACGAGCACGCTGGGCGCCGCGCTGCTGCTCACAGCCGCTGCCATGCTCTACAAGGTGCTGGCCTTCTCGCCCCAGCGCCAGGCCATCGAACTGGCCGCGCGCCGCGCCAATGCCGCCAACGCCACCGATCCGCGCCACTGGAGCCTGCCGGTGCTTCTGGGCGCGGTCATCGGCACCCTGGTCACCTTCACCTCGGTGGGCGCGGGCGCCATCGGCGTCACGGTGCTGCTGCTGGTGTTTCCGCACCTGCCGCTGCCGCGTATCATCGCCGCCGACATCGCCTACGCCGTGCCGCTGACGCTGGTGGCGGGCCTCGGCCACGCCTCGCTGGGCTCGGTGGACTGGCCACTGCTGGCCCAGTTGCTGGTGGGCTCGCTGCCCGGCATCTGGCTGGGCTCGCGCCTGATCTCCCGCACCCCCGAGCGTCTGATCCGCTCGGCGCTTTCCGTACTGCTCGCCTGGGCGGGCGCCAAACTGGTTTTGATTTAAGTCTCGGCAAAGAGACCTTCCCACCATGTACCAATACACCGATTTCGACCACCAGTTCATCCAGTTGCGCGCCCAGCAGTTCCGCGACCAGCTCGAACGCTGGCAGGCAGGCAAGCTCGGCGAAGACGAGTTCAAGCCCCTGCGCCTGCAAAACGGCTGGTATGTGCAACGCTACGCGCCCATGCTGCGCGTGGCCGTGCCCTATGGCGAGCTCTCCAGCCAGCAGCTGCGCGTGCTGGCGCGCGTGGCGCGCGAGTACGACCAGCCCGACGCGGCCCTGCTGGCCGAGGCCCAGGCCACGCAAGAGAAGCTGGGCGACATCCCGCTGCACGACGGCCGCCGCATCGGCACGAAGCTGAAGTACGGCTACGGCCACTTCACCACGCGCACCAACGTGCAGTTCAAC
>JAANMV010004257.1_pt1 | contig 11479 bp, 8 predicted proteins | sample 7279661 | NCBI WGS metagenome assembly JAANMV01 (sample SAMN14094540, study PRJNA606508) | bioreactor metagenome | isolation source: A lab-scale SPAN reactor treating ammonium-rich wastewater day 121 | place: Ireland: Galway | collected 2017-05-16 | reverse complement strand
GAACTGCTCATCCTTGGGGTGTTGCACATTTACAACAATTCTTGTGGGAATACAACACTCTCATGAGCCTTATACCCAGATTTCATGTGGTCCTTGTGGCGGCGGGCGGGGGCGTACGGTCGGGACAGGCCGTACCCAAGCAATACTGCCCTTTGGGCGGACAACCGATTCTCCGTCATTCCTTGAACACTTTCAGGCAGATTCCCGGGCTGGACAGCCTGATTACAGTCATCAATCCCGAACATTCTCCGCTTTACGAAGCGGCTGTCAAAGGGTTTTCCCTCCCCTCCCCCATTCCGGGCGGCAAAACTCGAAAAGAAAGCGTTTTTAAGGGCTTAGAGGCTCTTCCTTCTGCTGATGACAGGGCGATTGTGCTCATTCATGATGCTGCGCGTCCTTTCGTTCGGCAAGAGGATATCATGGCTTTGGTTCAAACCATCGCCGATGGGGCGGAAGCGGCGACCCTGGCTCACCCGGTTGCTGACACGGTTCTGTATGCCTTAATGCGGGAGGGCGACCCTTTTTGTGGTGAACCTGCGCAGCGGACAAACCTTTGGGCCGTACAGACACCTCAGGCTTTCCGTTTGGGTGTGATTAAAAAGGCACACATGGAAAGCCCCGCCGAACTTGAAGCTACCGACGATGCGGGGCTTGTCCGCGCGATGGGCGTGGATGTAAAACTAGTACAAGGCTCGCCCCTCAATTTGAAAATTACCTACCCGAAAGACTTGGCCGTGGCCGAAGAGATGTATGCAGCGATGAGTGAAATAGAAACGCGTACGGGAACTGGATACGACGTGCATGCCTTCGCCGTTGCCCGAGGCGTTGATGCCGGTGGCCATCAGCGTGCCGTAGTAATAGCCATATCCGTTGTTGCTGTTGTAGTACGCCCCCAGCCCGGTGCCCGCGAAGATGTCGCCGCTGTTGGTGACCGACAGGTTGCCCACGGACTGGGCCTCGATACCGGTGGCGTAGCCGCCCTGCACGACCAGGCTGCCGCTGTTGGTGACCACGCCGTTGCCAGCCCCGGCCGTGGCATAGATGCCGAATGCCTGCCCGCCGCCGGTGGAATACAGCACGCTGGTGCCGTCTTCCACCTGCAGGAATGGCATCGCGCTGGCGGTGATGTCGCCGGTGTTGCTGACCTGGGTCGAATTGCTGCCCTGCGCCTCGATGCCCGCCGCCCAGTCGCCGTAAACGCTGGTCGCCGAGACCGCACCGGAATTGGTGACGGCGACATCCTGGCCGGACGCGAAAATGCCGTCCGCCAGGCCGTAGTACGAACTGGCGGTGATGTCGCCGCTATTGTCGATGGTGGCGTCGGCGGCCAACGAGTAGCCGTAGATGCCGATCGCGTCGCCGTTGGACATGGCATCGATAGCGGCGCTGTTGGTGATGTCCACGTCACCGCTCGCCGTAGCCCTGATGCCCGTGGCGGCACTGTTGACGCCCAGCGCACTGATCTCGCTGGCATTGGTGACGGTCGCGTTGCCATATGCCGAGTCGGCAAAGATGCCGAATGCCGCTGTCGCGGCTTTCACCTCGATGCTGCCACCGGTGTTGGTGACCGTGGCGTTACCGTCGCCCGCCTGCGTCATCATCCCGACGGCCACGCCATTGGTGCTGGCCGCGTAGATGTTGCCGCTGTTGCCGATGTCGGCACCCGCATAGCCATAGGCGCGCACGCCATAGGACCCGGTACGGCTGATGACCTGGATGTCGCCGCTGTTGGTGATGCTGGCCACGCCCTGGTCGGTGGATGCCAGCACGCCCGTGGCATTGTTGCTGCCGCTCCTCGCGTAGATGGTGCCGCTGCTGTCCACGGCCGCGTCGCCGCCCGGGGCCAGGGCCATGACGCCGTAGGTCCGGGTCCAGCCGTAGGCATCGATGGCGCCGGCGCTGTCGATGGCGATGTCGCCATGGGTGGCGTAGGCAAACACGCCGCGGGCGACGCCGTAGTACGAGTACGCCCCGATGCTGCCGTCGACGGCATTGTTGATGGCGATATTGCCGTTTTCCGCCACCGCATAGACGCCCAGCCCCACCGTGGTGCCGCTGGCGTAGATCGAGCCGCTGTTGTCGAGGGTGATGTCGCCGCTGCCCGAAACCGCCTTGACGCCGTCGGCGCGGGTGTTGGTGACCATGCCCGTGGCGTAGGCGCTGACGTCGCCACTGTTGTCGATGCTGACGTCGCCATAGGCGGAGGCGTCGATACCGGCGGCCCTCCTCACGCCCGTCGCAACGACCGTGCCGCTGTTGTCCACGGCGGCGGTGCCGTTGGCGCCGAACGCCAGCAACCCGGTGGGGGTCACGCCGGTGCTGTTCACCGTGCTGCTGACGGTAACGTTGCCTGTGTTGGTGACGCTGGCTTCGCCGGAGAAGGACATCGCTGCCAAACCGAACGCCGGCCCCTTCGAAGCGACAAAGATATCGCCGCTGTTGTTGATGGAGGAGTCGCCGTCTGCCGACACAAGGATGCCGTAGGCGCCGTAGCTGGTCATCAGTCGGTTCTGGAGCACCGTGATGTCGCCGCTGTTGCTGACGGTCGCGACACCACCTACTCCGCTGGAAATGGCCTGGATGCCGGTCGCGCCAAAAATGGCCGCTGCCTGGATATCGCCGGTGTTGTCGATCGCGACGGTCGCGCCCTCCCCGCTCGCCTCCGAATGGATGCCCCACGCCAATGCGCTGTAAACCATGCTGCCGGCGACGATGGCACCGGCGTTGCTGACCTCGGCATCGCCGTAGGTCTGCGTACGGATGCCGGTGGCGTAGTACCCGTACGAAGTGATCGACCCGGCAATGCCGTTGACCACGCTGGCATTGCCGTACGTGGAGCTGGCATAGATCCCGTAAGCGGCATACGGGCCGCTGGCATTACCGCCCCAGCCGGTGGCGGTGACAGTGATGGCGCCGTCGTTGGTGACCGTCGAGGATTCGCCGCCACGCGCCTCGATGCCGGCAGCCCAGGTGTAGCCGGTGGCGGTGATGTCGCCCGTATTCTCAACATCGACGTTCGTACCGGACGCGAAAATGCCGTCCGCCAGACCCCAATTGGCCAGAACGTTGATATCGGCGGCATTGCTGATCGTCGTATCGCCGGTCGTCGCATAGCCATAGATGCCGATCGCGGAGCTATAGAACGACTGGGCTTGGAGCGCTCCCGTCGCGCTGTTGGAGATGGTTACGTCGCCCGCATCGCTGTAGCCCCTGATTGCAATGGCATCGCTGTACAGATCAAAGACGGAAATAGGATCGGCGTTGTCGACCACCACATCCCCGGGCTGGTGCTCGTCGATGCCGATCAGCGTGGCCACGAACGGGGTGGAACTGGCTCCGAAAGCCGCAGCCTGCGGCACCGTCGTGAGATCGAACACCGGAGCAACATCGATGGCCGGCCGCTCGGCCTGCAGCGCATGCACCATCGCCGCCGGCAACTTGTAGCTGGCCGCAGCAGCGTTGCCGGCCAAGCCCATGCCGAGCGTCAGCGCGGACACTGCCAGCACCGACCGCACCGCGCGGGTCATGGGATCCAGCTTGATGATGCGGTGGTTGCGGTTCTTGCCCGACTTGTTGACGTTCCGGATGTCGCCCATGTCCCCTCCCGTGAGTAAATCGAAGATCGGGACCCGAGCGGCCCCTGTCTGACCCTGCGCAATGCACGCGGCGACGCGCCTGCCCCTGCGCGTCACGATTTGTTCAGTTATCGCCTAAACCAGTTGATCAAGTCAATAGTGTGACTGGCGTCGCCCACTCGCCAGGAAGATGCGCAAAACGTCGATGGCGCCTGCCGGAGGGCGGCCTCCCACCGCAAACCTCGCGCCGCAGCGCCGGTTCTGGAATAATCCGGGGCTTGGCGGCCGAAAATGGCCACGACTGCGCGGGAACAACATGCGGACTCACGACCTGGCTTTCCTCAAGCGTTTCTCGATGGTGATCGCCTTTCTGGTATTGCTGGCACTGGGCCTGATCCTGTTTGCCCGCCACCTCAACGGCAAGGTCGAATACCCCGAAAGCGCGGTGGCCAAGCAGAGCCTGCAGGACCGCATCGCACCGGTGGGCGCTGTCTACGCCGGCGCCACGGGCGCCGCGGCGCAGGCTGCCGCAGCCGCGGCGGCTTCCGCTGCACAGACCGCCAACGTGCCGTTCGACGGCCGCACCGACGGCGCCGAGATCTTCAACAACGGCCCCTGCACCGGCTGCCACACCGCCGGCGTCGGCGGCGCCCCGAAGCTTGATGCCGCCGGCATCGGCGCGCGCGCGGCGGAGCAGGGCGTGGAGATGCTGATCAAGAAGGCCACCGAAGGCTTCACCGGCACCGCCGGGGTGATGCCGGCCAAGGGCGGCAACCCGGCCCTGACCGACGACCAGATGAAGGCCGTGGTCGAGTGGATGGTGTCGCAGAGCAAGTAAGCCGCGCACCGCGCGCCAGCCGAACGCCGCCTGCAGGCGGCGTTCGCGTTTGTGGCGGGCCGGCCGGCGGTTTCACGCTGGCTGCGGCATCATGGCAGGCATGAACGAGACGACAGCCAAGCCCGCCGGCGCCGATGCGGCGCTGGTCATCGACGGCCCCGCGGGCCGGATCGAGGCCGCGTACGACGCGGCCGAGGCCACGCCGCAGCCGGTGCTGGCGATCATCTGCCATCCGCTGCCCACCGAGGGCGGCACCATGCACAACAAGGTGGTGACGATGGCCGCGCGCGCGCTGCGCGAGTCCGGCATCGCCACCCTGCGCTTCAATTTCCGCGGCGTGGGTGGCTCCGAAGGCAAGTTCGACGACGGCGATGGCGAGCTGGACGACCTGCGCGCGGTCGCCGCGTGGGCGCGCGCGCGACATCCGGACAAGGCGCTGTGGCTGGCCGGTTTCAGCTTCGGTGCCTGGGTGTCGCTGCGCGGCGCGGTGGAGCTGGGCGCGGCCGCGCTGATCAGCATCGCCCCGCCGGTGGGCCGGAGCTGGGAGTTCGCCGGCATCGCCCTGCCGACCATGCCGTGGCTGGTGATCCAGGGCGATGCCGACGAGATCGTCGATGCCACCGCCGTGCGCGACTGGGTAACCTCGCTGCCTTCGCCGCCCGCGCTGGTGGAGATGCCCGACACCAGCCACTTCTTCCATCGCAAGCTGATGGACCTGCGCGGCGCGGTGAAAAACGGCATTCGCGGCTGGCTGCCGCTGCCTCCCGCGGCATGAGCGAGGCGTCGCTTCCTTCGCAGCGCTATGCCGAAGGCGTGGCGCGCGGCGACTGGCTTGCCGATCCGGCCCAGCAGGCGGCGCTGCGCGCGCTCGACCGTGTCCATGCCGAACTGCTGCGGCCAGCACCTGCGCGCGGCCTGCTGCAGCGGCTGCTTGGCGGCCCGGCGGAGGCGCCGCCGGTGCACGGGCTGTACCTGTGGGGCGGGGTCGGTCGCGGCAAGACCTTCCTGATCGACCTGTTCTACGCCGGCCTGCCGATCCGCGAGAAGCGCCGCACCCATTTCCACCGCTTCATGCGCGAGGTGCACGAGCGCCTGCGCGCGCATGCCGGCGAACGCGACCCGCTGGCGGCGATCGCGCGCGAATGGCGCCGCAACCTGCGCGTGCTGGTGCTCGATGAATTCTTCGTCTCCGACATCGGCGACGCGATGCTGCTGGCACGGCTGCTGGAGCGCCTGTTCGCCGAAGGCGTGGTGCTGGTCACCACCTCCAACGCCGCGCCCACTGCGCTGTACAAGGACGGCCTGCAGCGCGCGCGCTTCCTGCCCGCGATCGCCCTGCTGCAGCGCCATTGCGAAGTGGTGGAACTGGTCAGCGACACCGACTACCGGCTGCGCGCGCTGACCCAGTCGCCGGTCTACCGCGCCCCGCTGGACGCCGACGGCGATGCCTGGCTGCAGCGGCGCTGGCACGAACTGGGCGGGGACGACGGCCACCGCGACGCCGGCATCGTCATCGACGGCCGCCGCATCCCGGTGCGCGCGCGCAGCAAGGGGCTGTGCTGGTTCGACTTCGCCGCGCTGTGCGAGGGCCCGCGCGGCAATGCCGATTACATCGAGATCGCACGCGAATTCCATACCGTGCTGGTGGGCGGCATTCCGCATTTCGACGGGCTGCGCGACGACGCCGCGCGCCGCTTCGTGCACCTTGTGGATGAGCTGTACGACCGCCACGTCAACCTGGTGTGCACCGCCGACGCCGCGCCAATGGCGCTGTATTCGGGCGAACGCCTGGCCGCCGCGTTCGAACGCACCACCTCGCGGCTGATCGAGATGCAGTCCGCCGACTACCTTGCCCGCGAGCACCGCTGCGAATGAACGCCAACACCACCGCCGATTCGCCGCTCGGCCGCGAGACCGCCTATCCCGCGCAGTACGACCCCGGCCTGCTGTACCCGATCCCGCGCGCGCCGGCGCGTGCGCAGCTGGGCATCGCCGTGGATGCGCTGCCGTTCATCGGCATCGACCGCTGGCAGGCGTTCGAGTTGTCGTGGCTGGACGGCCGCGGCAAGCCCCGGGTCGCCACTGCCACCCTGCAGGTGCCGGCGGATTCACCCAACCTGGTGGAATCCAAGTCGCTCAAGCTCTACCTGAACTCCTTCAACGCCAGCCGCTTCGACGATGCCGAAGCGGTACGCGCGCGCATCGAGGCGGACCTGTCGCAGGCCGCCGGTGCGCCGGTGACGATGGCCTTCGGCCTGCCGGCATTGGCGGTGGATACCGACACCGTGAACATCGACGGCCTCGACATCGCCATCGACAGCTACGGCCCACCGGACGCATCGCTGCTGCAGGCCGATGCCGGCGACCTCGTTGAAGAGACGCTGCACAGCGCACTGCTGAAATCCAACTGCCCGGTCACCGGCCAGCCCGACTGGGCCGACGTGACCATCGCCTACCGCGGCCCGCGCCTCGACCGCGCCGGCCTGTTGCGCTACCTGGTCAGCTTCCGCGACCACGCCGGCTTCCACGAACAGTGCGTGGAGCAGATCTTCGTCGACCTGCTGGCGCGCTGCGCGCCGCAGCAGCTGTCGGTGGAGGCCCGCTACACCCGCCGCGGCGGCCTGGACATCAATCCCTGGCGCGCCACGCCCGGCCTCGCCGCGCCCGCGGCCGTCCGCACCGAACGGCAATAGCGCTGCCTGAACGGCGGCGTCGCGCCGCCATGTTTTCTTAACAGGTCGCGTGCAAGCGTTGCCCTTGTCCGAATACCGGGCAAGGAGTTCCCATGAGCAACGACAAGAAACCCGACTTCTCCGACGTGCAAAGCGCCGTGCAGAGTACGGAGCAGGTCAAGCCCGACTTCTCCGATGTCCAGTCGAAGGTGACGTCGACCGAAACCATCGCCGGCGCCGCCGCCGGCGGGCAGACCTACACCGTGGAAAAGGGCGACAACCTCTCGAAGATCGCCAAGCACTTCTACGGCAAGCAGGACTGGAAGCGCATCTTCGACGCCAACCGCGACCAGCTCTCGGACCCGGACCGCATCCAGCCCGGCCAGGTGCTGAAGATCCCCGCGCGGGAAGACTGAGTACAGCCCTTTCGACGAACGACGAGGAAATCCGATATGAACAAGCGCAATCGCCTGCACATGAGCGTGCTCGCCGTCCTGCTGGGCAGCGTGGCACTGGTCGGCTGCAAGAAGAAGGAAGAGCCGGCGCCGCCGCCGGTGGCCAGCGAACCCGCACCGATGGCGGAACCGCCCGCACCGATGCCGGCCACCGCGTCGGTCACCAGCGTCGACCTCGGCAACGCGGTGGGCGCCGACATGCGCGTCACCGCGCCTATGACCACCTTCGCCCCGAAGGACACGATCTACGCCGCCGTCGCCACCGCCACCTCCGACCCGATGGCCTCGGTGCCGGCCAAGCTGGGCGCGAAGTGGACCCACGTGGACAGCAACCAGACCGTCAACGAAGAGAGCAAGGACGTCACCTTCACCGGCGACGGCGTCACCGACTTCCAGATCAGCAAGCCCAGCGGCTGGCCGACCGGCAAGTACAAGGTGGAGATCTCGCTGGACGGCAACGTGGTGCAGACCCGCGAGTTCGAGGTGAAGTAAGTCCCAAGCTGAGGGTGCGGCTTCGCCGCATCCTCAGCGTATGGATGTGGCTTTGCAGCAGCGAACCGAATCGAGACTACGCCTAGTTGGGTCTCGCACTTCTCTGAGCTGCCTGTGCGGCAGCGAACGCTGATGCCCTGATCGCCGCGGCTGTAGAAGATTTCTGAGCTGCCTATGCGGCAGCGAACGCTGAGCTGGAGCTGATCTCGGCCATGTTGCTTTTCTGAGCTGCCTATGCGGCAGCGAACGAACAGGCGCGTGCTGGCGGCCACGTCGATGCTTTCTGAGCTGCCTATGCGGCAGCGAACTGCCTGGCGGCGGAAATCGCCACCCAGTCAGCTTTCTGAGCTGCCTATGCGGCAGCGAACATCGACGGGGAGCGCAACGCCTACATCCTCACTTTCTGAGCTGCCTATGCGGCAGCGAACGGAATCTGGTTCATCGACTGGTATTCCGGGCATTTCTGAGCTGCCTATGCGGCAGCGAACTTTATGATGGCCTGCCGCAGCAGGCGTTCGTCTTTCTGAGCTGCCTATGCGGCAGCGAACGGTGCTGCAGCCTTCATGGTCGATTCGCTGCTTTTCTGAGCTGCCTATGCGGCAGCGAACGGCTGCCTTTCGGACGGAGATAAACATGGTCTTTTCTGAGCTGCCTATGCGGCAGCGAACTGTCGATCCACGTTATCCACGCGCAGTTGCACTTTCTGAGCTGCCTATGCGGCAGCGAACGGCTCGCAGCTGCTGGGTGCTGCAGCCTTCATTTTCTGAGCTGCCTATGCGGCAGCGAACCGCATCAAGGCGCGCCAGCATCCGCTGTACCATTTCTGAGCTGCCTATGCGGCAGCGAACACGGAACCCCCGGCGCGGCTGGGACACGATCCTTTTCTGAGCTGCCTATGCGGCAGCGAACGTGAAGCAGCAGCCGGAGTGCGTGAACGCAGCTTTCTGAGCTGCCTATGCGGCAGCGAACTACCCGGCCGGCAGCTTCCTCAGCACCTGCCTTTTCTGAGCTGCCTATGCGGCAGCGAACAGCCACGCGAACGCGATCCTGAACGTCATCAATTTCTGAGCTGCCTATGCGGCAGCGAACAAGCACTTGGCCAGCTCGCGCTGGATGGTGTGTTTCTGAGCTGCCTATGCGGCAGCGAACGGCCACCATGAGCCGGATGGAGTTCTTGCGGTTTTCTGAGCTGCCTATGCGGCAGCGAACAACGCCTGCAGCTCCTCGCCGGTGCCGCGGTATTTCTGAGCTGCCTATGCGGCAGCGAACCCAGCGCGTCGGTGGGGGCGCTGAGGTAGTCGTTTTCTGAGCTGCCTATGCGGCAGCGAACGCGCACTTCACCCGCTACCTGACCCGCAGCGATTTCTGAGCTGCCTATGCGGCAGCGAACCTACCCCACGGCCAGAACCCGATCTCTCGAATTTTCTGAGCTGCCTATGCGGCAGCGAACAAAACGGGCCACCACCTTTTCCGCGTCCTGGTTTTCTGAGCTGCCTATGCGGCAGCGAACATCAAGTCGACCAACCCCAGCACCACCGGTACTTTCTGAGCTGCCTATGCGGCAGCGAACGCGGTGTAGCGCGTGGCGCGCAGGTCGTTGAGTTTCTGAGCTGCCTATGCGGCAGCGAACGTTTACTGTCCTCGCTGTTCGGGGGACTGTTCTTTCTGAGCTGCCTATGCGGCAGCGAACGTAGCGATTCGGCCTGAACTTCGCCTGGGCAATTTCTGAGCTGCCTATGCGGCAGCGAACCTGACCGACGAGAACATCCGGCTTCGGCTGGATTTCTGAGCTGCCTATGCGGCAGCGAACTTCATCTTCGCGCCCGGGTGCTGGATGGGATATTTCTGAGCTGCCTATGCGGCAGCGAACCAAGTAGAGGCTCCGAAGTTCCGACCGTTTATTTTCTGAGCTGCCTATGCGGCAGCGAACTTTCATACAAAGACCCGCAGACTAACTTTCGCTTTCTGAGCTGCCTATGCGGCAGCGAACACCCCCCCAATGCACACCAGCGCCGGCGGTGATTTCTGAGCTGCCTATGCGGCAGCGAACGAGCAGATCGCCCTGTTCGGCGACACTGGGGATTTCTGAGCTGCCTATGCGGCAGCGAACAAAAGCCCGACGATCCGCAACGTGCGAATGAATTTCTGAGCTGCCTATGCGGCAGCGAACGCCGCCCTCCACTTCTTCGTGGAGGCGTCATGTTTCTGAGCTGCCTATGCGGCAGCGAACCCTGCCGCGTGCGGCGAGCCCCGCGCGACAATTTTCTGAGCTGCCTATGCGGCAGCGAACGAAGTGGTCACCGCCCGCACCGCCAACACGCTTTTCTGAGCTGCCTATGCGGCAGCGAACGGCGCGAGCGGCGCTGGAAGCTGGGTGCTGTCTTTCTGAGCTGCCTATGCGGCAGCGAACGGCCCGATACCGCAGGAAGCTGGGCGCGGACATTTCTGAGCTGCCTATGCGGCAGCGAACGCGACATGCTGGACAACTCTGCCGCTGCGCGTTTTCTGAGCTGCCTATGCGGCAGCGAACCGCGCCACCGCGCCCAGCTGCCTGCGCGAACGTTTCTGAGCTGCCTATGCGGCAGCGAACCGTGCTGCTCGCCGCCGTTGGCGGGGGCTACTTTTCTGAGCTGCCTATGCGGCAGCGAACCAGGCACAGGGCGGCTGGCGCGTCATGGTCATTTTCTGAGCTGCCTATGCGGCAGCGAACATTTCTGCACCGCCAACGAATTCGAGGTGCGTTTTCTGAGCTGCCTATGCGGCAGCGAACGTTCTTGCGGGTGAGCGTGCGCATGCATTCGATTTTCTGAGCTGCCTATGCGGCAGCGAACGGCGGCTGCGGAGTGCGTGCGCGCCAGTTCCTTTTCTGAGCTGCCTATGCGGCAGCGAACGAGCTGGAGCGCGCGATGGGTCACCAGGTGCTTTTCTGAGCTGCCTATGCGGCAGCGAACGATGCGCAGCCGGCGCGCGTCGAATTCGTTAATTTCTGAGCTGCCTATGCGGCAGCGAACAGTTCCTGCGCCGGATATTCATCCACCAGGTATTTCTGAGCTGCCTATGCGGCAGCGAACGGCGTGCGGTACCTGAAGGCCATGGAGCGGCATTTCTGAGCTGCCTATGCGGCAGCGAACGCGGCGACGTTCTGGCGGACGAGATCGTTCATTTTCTGAGCTGCCTATGCGGCAGCGAACACCAACCCGGACGCCTGGAAGAACCGGTACATTTTCTGAGCTGCCTATGCGGCAGCGAACTGGCGGGACAGCTCATCGAGCGCATGCTCCACTTTCTGAGCTGCCTATGCGGCAGCGAACTGACCCACAACGCGCAACAGGGGTTCTGGGTATTTCTGAGCTGCCTATGGGGCAGCGAACAAGGAGATCAAGGCCACCAGCACCGCACAGGCTTTCTGAGCTGCCTATGCGGCAGCGAACCAGCACGGTGTCGGCG
>JAANMV010004254.1_pt1 | contig 11480 bp, 10 predicted proteins | sample 7279661 | NCBI WGS metagenome assembly JAANMV01 (sample SAMN14094540, study PRJNA606508) | bioreactor metagenome | isolation source: A lab-scale SPAN reactor treating ammonium-rich wastewater day 121 | place: Ireland: Galway | collected 2017-05-16 | reverse complement strand
GCCACGGCGGCCTCCATGGGTGGTGGGTTGGAGGCGAGTATAGCCCGCTGCCAAACGCGACAAACCATGACGACTTTAGAACAGATGTGTTGACATGCGAACGCATGTGCGGGTAGTGTTCACGCACTACGAACGGATGTGCTAGTCATGGTCAACCCGGTCCTTACCATCATCTTCGACCTGTTCCTCATCGGGAGCGCGCTGGCGCTGATCTCGGCGATGGCAACCGAGTACCTTGTGAGCCGCGAGCCGCACGTCGGCTCAACTCGCGCCGCCCGGGCGCCACGCCAGCGGCCGTCCCATCGGCGGCGGGCTGAAACGCTCGAAATCCGGGTGATACGACGGAAGGCCGCCTGAGTCAGTTAGCGCGGCGAAGCGGGGCGGGCTCGCCCTTCGGGCGCCGGCGGTCCTGGTTGCGCTCCACTGAGCGCACACCCCGGATGATCTCGATGCGAGAAAGCAGTCGCGAAAGCTGTTCGACGCCGCTCGTTTCGAGCGTGGCGAGGATGCTGACCGAACCGTCACCGTTCTCGTTGGTGCGCACGCCGACCATATTCACCTTGTCCTCGGTGACCACCGTCGTGATGTCGCGGAGGAGGCCTACCCGGTCCCAGGCCTCGATGCGGACGGAGACCGGGTAGAGCTTGGTCACCGTGCCCCATTCGACCTCGACGATGCGCTCGTGTTCTTCCTCGTTCAGGATGTTGTGGCAGTCCGCCCGGTGGACGGTGACGCCGCGCGTGCGGGTGACGTAGCCGACGATCTGGTCGCCGGGGACGGGATTGCAGCAGCGGGCCATTGTGGTCAGCAGGTTGCCCACGCCGAGTACGCGCATGCCGGGGCCGCCCAGTTTCGCGGGCGCCTCTTTTTGGGGAAGTGCGGGCGGAGGCTCCTCAGCCGCTTCTTCCTCAGCCAGCAATGCACCCACGCGGCGGGCGATGGAGTTCGTGCTGACTCCTCCGTAGCCAAGCGCCGCGAGGAAGTCATCCCAGTTCGTGAAATTGAACATGGTGAGCAACTGGTCCTGGCGGTCCGAGATCTCGACACCAAGGCGGCGCATTTCGCGTTCGAGCATGTCGCGGCCCACTTCGATGTTTTGCGCGCGCTCCTGCTTGCGGAACCACTGCCGGATCTTTTCCTTCGAGTGGGTGGTCCGCACGTAGCCGAGGTTGCTGTTCAGCCAATCGCGCGAAGGGCCCTTGCTCGTGCGGCTTCGCATGATCTCGATCACGTCGCCGTTCTTCACTGACGAGTTGAGCGAGACCATGCGGCCGTTCACCTTGGCGCCAACGGTCTGGTGGCCCAGGTCCGTGTGGATGCGGTAAGCGAAGTCGAGTGGCGTGGCCCCGGCGGGCAGGTCGAGCACGTCGCCTTTTGGCGTATAGACGAAGACCTGGTCGTGGAAGATGTCGGTCTTGACGCTTTCGACGAATTCATCGGCGCCGGCGAGGTCGCGCTGCCATTCGAGCAGCTGGCGCAGCCATGCGATGCGCTCCTCGTCCTTGCCCTGCTGCTTGCCGCCTTCCTTATACCGCCAGTGGGCGGCAATGCCGTACTCGGCCACGCGGTGCATGTCGTAGGTGCGGATCTGGATTTCGAGCGGCCGGCCCCCGGGCCCCACCACGGTGGTGTGGAGCGACTGGTACATGCTGTCTTTCGGATTGCCGATGTAGTCGTCGAACTGGCCGGGGATGGGCCGCCAGAGCGCGTGGATGATGCCCAGGGCGTGGTAGCACTCGCTCAGGTTGTCGACAAAGACGCGGATGGCGAGGAGGTCGTAGATCTGGTCGAACGACTTGGACTGAGCCGAGTAGCGGGCCATCTTTTGGTAGATGCTGGCGATGTGCTTGGCGCGGCCGGTGATCTCGGCCTTGATGCCCGCGGCGTCCAGGTGCTCGCGCAGGATTTCCGACGCGTCGGCGATGACGCGCTCCCGGGTGACACGCTTGGAGGCCAGGAGGTCGGCGATCTCGCGGTACTTCTCGGGTTCGAGGTAGCGGAAGGCCAGGTCCTCGAGTTCCCACTTGATCTGCCAGACGCCAAGGCGGTTGGCCAGTGGCGCGAAGATCTCCTGCGTCTCGAGGGCGATGCGTTTCTGCTTGTCGTCGGGGAACGCCCAGAGGGTGCGCATATTGTGCAGCCGGTCGCACAGCTTAATGAGCACGACCGAGATATCCTCGGCCATCGCGAGGAACATCTTGCGCAGATTCTGCGCCTGCACGCTGCCGCGGCCCGGGTCGATAGTGGCAACGTTCATCGGGAGCTTATCGAGCTTCGTCAGACCGTCGACGAGCTTTGCCACACGGGGACCGAACTTCTCGGCGAGCACCTCGTTCGGGATGCCACAGTCTTCCTGCACGTCGTGGAGCAGGGCAGCGGCCAGCGCCAGGTGGTCAAGTTCGAGGTTGGCGACGAGTTCGGCGACAGCCACGGGGTGGGTGATGTAGGCATCGCCGCTCTTGCGGACCTGGCCCTCGTGGCACTCCCGGGCGAACTCGAAGGCGTCGCGGATAATGCCGAGGCGTTCTTCGGGGAGGTACTGGGCGGCACGCTGGAGTAGAGCGTCAATGGTGACGGTGGAAGACGCTTGCTCCTGGGTGGGCACCGACAAGCGGGTTACCTCTATGCCGGGTGGGGCTGTGAACCTATCCTACCATGCAACCCTACCGCGGAAGTACCTCCTCCTTATGACCACCCGATACCAGGCCCCGCGCGGCACGCAGGACGTGCTCCCGGACATGCAGCCCTACTGGGACGCTGTCCTCGAAGGCATCCGCGAGGTCACGCGCCTGCACGGGTTCCGGCGCATCGATACGCCCGCGTTCGAATACGCGGGGGTCTTTGAGAAGGGTAGCGGCGATACGACGGACATCATCGAGAAGGAGATGTACGTCTTCGAGGACCGCGGAGGCGAGAAGCTCGCGCTGACGCCGGAAGGCACGCCCGCAATCTGCCGCGCATACCTCGAACATGGGATGGCGAGCTGGCCGCAGCCCGTGCGCCTTTACACCACGCACGCGATGTTCCGGTACGACCGGCCGCAAAAAGGCCGCTATCGCCAGCACACGCAATTCGACTGCGAAGTGTTCGGCTCGGCCGACCCGCTGGTGGATGCGGAGGTCGTCGCGGTCCTGTGGCGCCTGTACGAGCGGCTCGGCATCCGGAACGTGACGGTACGGCTGGGTTCGCTCGACGACTGGGACGCGCGCCGCGCCTACATCGAGCGGCTGAAGGACTACTACCGCCCGCACCTCGAGAAGCTTTCGGAGGACAGCCGGCGGCGGTTCGCACGCAACCCGCTGCGGCTGCTCGACAGCAAGGACGAACGCGATCAGCCCTTGAAGGAGGGGGCGCCGAAGCTGGTGGAACAGCTGAGCGCACCGGCACAGGCCCACCACGAGGCCGTGACCGGCGCATTGGCAGCGGCCGGCATCGCCTACGCTGTCGACCCGCTGCTGGTGCGCGGGCTGGACTACTACAACCGCACCGTGTTCGAGGTTGTGCCGAATGACGACGAACGCGCGCAGGGCACGCTGGGCGGCGGCGGACGGTACGACGGGCTGATCGAGTTGCTCGGCGGACCGCCGACGCCGGGTATCGGGTTCGGGACCGGGATCGAACGCCTGATCCTCGAAATGCAGAAGAACGGCGTGGCGTTCGATGATGGTTCGACGGCCAGCGTGTACATCGTCCAGCGGGCCGAAGGCGCCGGAGCGAAGGTGTTCGCGCTCGCGGCGGAACTGCGCGACCTTGGCATCGCCACCCTCATTGGCGAGACCGGCAAATCGATGAAGGCGCAAATGCGCGGGGCGAACCATTCGGGCGCGCGGTTCGCCGTCATCATCGGCGAGGACGAGTGGGCGGCAGGCCAGGCCGTGGTGAAGGACCTGGCGGGCGAAGGCAACCAGGAGACTCTGCCCTTCGCGGCCGTCGCCGCAACGGTCCGGGAGCGCCTCGAAGCCTGACCACGGGGCGGTGCTATACTCGAAGGACGCCCCGGTCCGCCCTTCGCGGGCCGTTTCCTTTCACCTATGGACGAAAACATCCTCTCCCGGCTGCAGCGGATACGTGAGCGCTATGACGAGCTGACGAACGATATGGGCCGCCCCGAAGTGGCAGCCGACTTCGAGCAGCTGAACAAGCTCGCGCGCGAACGGTCCGAGACCGAGAAAGTGGTCGAGCTCTTCCGGGAGTACGAGGGGCTTTCCCAATCGGCCGCCGAGGCCCGGGAGATGCTTGCGGGGTCGGACCCGGAAATGAAGACACTCGCGGAAGCGGAACTGGCCGATGCCGAGGGCCGCATGGACGAACTCGCGGCGCAGCTCCGGCGCGAACTGCTGCCTAAGGACCCGCGGGATTCCCGCAACGTCATTGTCGAGATTCGCGCGGGCGCCGGCGGTGAGGAGGCGGCACTGTTCGCCTTCGAGCTCTACCGCGCCTATGCCCGCTACGCGGAGCGGAAGCGCTGGCAGACCGAAATCCTGAGCGCCTCCGAATCGGAAAAGGGCGGCTTCAAGGAAGTGGTCTTCGAAGTGCGGGGCGAGGGCGCCTATTCGCGGCTCAAGTACGAAAGCGGCGTCCACCGCGTCCAGCGCGTGCCCGAAACCGAGGCCCAGGGCCGAATTCACACCTCCACCGCCACCGTGGCGGTACTCCCCGAAGCCGAGGAAGTGGACATCGCCATCGAGGAAAAGGACTTGCGCGTCGACATCTTCCATTCGTCCGGGGCGGGCGGTCAGAACGTGAACAAAGTTGCCACGGCGGTACGGCTGACCCACATCCCGACGGGCCTCGTCGTCGTCTGCCAGGACGAGCGTTCGCAGATGAAGAACCGGGTGAAGGCGATGACCGTGCTGCGTTCGCGTCTCCTCGATATGGAACAGACACGCCAGGACGCCGAGCTGAGCGCCGAGCGCAAGACCCAGGTTGGCACCGGTGACCGCAGCGAGAAGATACGCACGTACAACTTCCCCCAGGACCGGATCACCGACCATCGCGTCGGGCTGACGGTGCACAACATCCCGGATCGGATGGACGGGAACCTGGACGACATGATCGACGCGGTCGCGACGGCGGTCGAGGCCGGGCGGCTCGAGAACCTGGAGTGAACGCCCGCCAGGCGGCCACGGAAGCCTCCGAGAGGCTCGCCGCTGCCGGGATTGCGGATGCGCGTTTCGAAGCCGAGCTGATGGCCCGCGAGGCGGCGGGGATCTCCCGGTCAGCCTACTTCGCCGGGACCGGCCTCTCTGCCGAGGAAGCCCGGCGCTTTGAGGAGTGGGTCGAGCGGCGGACCCGTCGCGAGCCTGCCGCCTACATCACCGGGCACCGGGAGTTCTATGGACGCGACTTCGGCGTCGGCCAGGGCGTGCTCATCCCGCGACCGGAGACAGAGCTCCTTGCCGAGCTCGGACTGGCAGAGCTGGACGGCGACCCCCGGGCGGTCGTGGCGGAAGCCGGGACCGGCAGCGGCGCCGTCGCCGTGTCCATCGCGGCCGAGCGGCCCGGCGCGCGTGTGCTCGCAACCGAAATCAGCCGGGACGCGCTCGGGTTCGCGGCCGCGAATGCGGCGCGGCATGCGCCATGGCTGCCGCTCATCCAGGGCGACCTGCTTTCCGCCGTCGCCCGGGCAGACGTGGTGCTGGCGAACCTGCCATACATCCCGGCGTGGGAGATAGAGGCGCTCGAGCCGGAGGTCAGCCGCTGGGAGCCCCGCGTGGCACTCGACGGCGGAAAGGACGGCTACGACCTGCTCCGGCGGCTGATCGACGACTGCGCTCAGCGGCTGCGGCCGCGGCTCCTCGCCCTGGAGGTCGGTTTCGGGCAGGCCGCCGACGTCGAGGCGATCATGGCGTCCCATGGCGTGACGCCGTGGTCGGTGAAGGACATCTCGGGTATCGACCGGATTGTGTGCGCGCGATGGGCGTGAAGCTGGTTGCGCTCGATATCGACGGAACATTGATTGAGCCGGCGCACTACGGCCACGACCACACTCCCACGCCCCGGGTCTCGGCAGCCGTGGCCGCGTTGCGCGAAAGCGGCATCGCGGTGGTGCTGGCGTCGGGCCGGATGTTCCCCGGGACCGCCAAGATCGCGCGGCACCTGGGGCTCCCGGGGCCGGTCATCTGCCAGCAGGGCTGCTCGGTGCACCTGCTCGACGGAACGATGACCCACGAATTTCCGATTGCCCGGGCCCCCGCCCTGGAAATCATCGACTACGCGCGCCAGATGGAACGCGCCTACGAGTGGTTCAATCCGTTGCGCTACATCGTTTCGCAGCGGAGCCAGGCGACTGACCACTACGGGGTAGTCTCGGGGATCACGCCTGAGTATCGCCCGGACCCGGAGAACTCGGGTGTGACGCCGACCGGCGTTGGGGTCATCTCCTCCAGGACTGAGGCAAACGGCATCCACCGGTCACTGGTCTCACACCACGGCGAAGCGCTGCACATCCTGGACTTCCCCGAGGTGACGGTCGCGGTCGCACCGGAAGCGAACAAGGGCCACGCGCTCTCGCTGGTCTGCGCCGGCCTCGGGATCGACCGGCACGAGGTTGTGGCGATCGGCGACAGCGTGAACGATGCGGCGATGCTCGCGTGGGCTGGCCTGGGCGTGGCCATGCCACACAGCGACGCCTACGCGCTCGATGCGGCGGATAGGGTTTTGGAGGGACGTGAAGACGCGCTGGCGGTGTTCCTGGAGCACCTCGCGCCGTAGCCTGGCCGGGCCGTTAGCTCGGGTCGATCCGGTGCCAGGTGCGCATGAGCACGAGGCCGATGCCGAAGACCACCAGCAGCACCGCCCCAATCGGGAGCACGGTACTCCCCCAGTCGATCCCGGCGCCTTCGCTCGAATCGGCGGCAGGCACGACGTATTGACCGGTGAGCGAGCGGACCGAGTTGACCATGGCGACCTCCGGGCCCCTGCCGAAACCAAGGTCCTCCTGCTGGATGGCGAAGCCGTCCTCCAGGTCGAATACCTGGGAAGCACCCGGCCATTCCGGCCGTCCATCGATCACCGAGAGGAAGAGCAATGCGCGCGTCCCGTCCGCCAGGACTGCGAGTTCGCACGGCGCCTCGCCCTCAGGCCGCGGGACCTCCACATTCGTGCTGGGGACTGAGCCTTTGAGGATGGCCTCTGGTTCGAGCACGGCCGGCCCCTCGGGCGACTCCAGGTGGACCTTCGCGACGATGATGAGGCCGCTCGCCTCGATCCCCTGCGTGAGCGCGTCAGAAGTGACGGAGATGCACGTGACGGCTGCAGCTTGCGCTGGACGTGAAGCAGAAACAGCGGCCCCCGGGAGGAGGGCCGCTGTCAGCAGAAGCAGGAGTGCAGGAAACCTAAGCTTGCGACTGCGCAAACTGGTAGATCTTCCCTTCGGTCTTGATCGCCGGAGCGATGACCATTTCGGCCTGCTGAAATTCGCGAATCGTGCGGGCGCCGCACATGCCCATTGCGGTGCGGAGCGCGCCAACGAGGTTCTCAGTGCCGTCGGTGCGGCTGGTCGGGCCGTACAGGGCCTTCTGGAGGGTGGTGTTGACGCCGACGGCGACGCGGGTGCCGCGCGGGAGATTGGCGTGCGGGGTGGCCATACCCCAGTGGTAGCCGCGACCGGGGGCCTCGGTGGTGGCGGCGAAGGGCGAGCCCATCATGATCGCGTCCGCGCCCGAGGCGAAGCACTTGCAGACATCGCCGCCGGTGCGGATGCCGCCGTCAGTAATGATCGGGACGTAGCGGCCGCTCTCCTTCAGGTAGAAGTCGCGGGCGGCGGCGCAATCGATGGTGGCGGTAACCTGCGGGACGCCGATGCCGAGCACTTCGCGGCTCGTGCAGGCAGCGCCGGGGCCTACCCCGACCAGCAGGCCGGCGACGCCCGTGCGCATAATTTCGAGGGTGGCCTTGAAACCAACAGTGTCGCCGACCACCACCGGGATGTGGATGTTCTTGAAGAGCTTGTCGAAGCGGAGCCCTTCGGCGCTGGTCGACTCGTGGCGGGCGGTGGTCACGGTACTCTGGACCACGAGGATGTCGGCGCCGGCATCCTGGATGAGGGCGGCGTATTTCTTTGTGTTCATCGGGGTAAGCGACACGGCTGCGACGGCACCGCCGGCCTTCACCTCATGGATGCGCTTGGCGATGTACTCTTCGCGGATTGGCTGCTGGTAGGCTTCCTGGAGGATCGCGGTCGCTTCATCGCGACTGGCCGCGGCAACCTGTTGGAGGATGGTCGTGGGGTCGTCGTACTTGGTCCAGACGCCTTCGAGGTTGAGCACGGCGAGCCCGCCGGCCTTGTGCATCGCGATGGCGAAGTTCGGGTCGACCACGGCGTCCATCGCCGAGGCGAGGAAAGGAATCTCGAAGTGATGCGGCCCAATATCGAGGCCCAGTTCAGTCAGTTCGGGGTTGACGGTGACATCGCCAGGGACGATGGCTACTTCATCGAACCCGTAGGCGCGGCGAAGTTGCTTGAACCTGGGGGCGGCAACGTCATTCTCGGCAAACGGCGCAAGGCCGCTCTCCGGTGAATCGGAGGCGGCGGAGGAGAGGTTGACAGCAGTACTCAAGTCAGCGCATTCCCGGGGATGGAGTCACGGCCCACTGAGGCGGCCGCGGTGTTGGATCGAGTGTAGGAGCCGCACTCACAACGGGTCAACACAAATCCGCTTCAAGGATTCGGTTATGTGCAATACCGCGTATCGGGCACCCCGATGACTGACTGGCATGCCGGCCTTTATGTCGTGGCCACGCCCATCGGAAACCTGGGCGACCTGACGCCCCGCGCCGCCGAGGCGCTCCGGCGGGCCACCGTCGTGGCCGCCGAGGACACGCGGACCTCGGGCAGGCTCGTGCGCTCGACCGGGAGCACCGCGCGACTGGTGAGCCTGACCGAACACAACGTGGAGGATCGCATCCCCCAACTGCTGCCCCAGGCACGTGAAGGTATCGTCGCGCTGGTGAGTGACGCCGGGACGCCGGCGATCGCCGACCCCGGGGCGCGGCTGGTGGCAGCCGCCCACCGCGAGGGCATCCCGGTGTTCGCGGTGGCGGGGCCATCGGCGCTCGCGGCTGCGCTCTCGGTCAGCGGGTTCGATGGCCCCGGCGCGCACTTCCTCGGGTTCCTCCCGCGCCCGAAGGGAGAACGGACAGAGCTTCTAAAGAAGGCTGCGACGGCAGCCAGCATCCTCGTGTTCTTCGAGAGCCCGAACCGCCTTGGCAAGACCCTCGGGGAGCTGGCCGAACTGCACGGCGACCCCCGGATCGTCGTCTGCCGCGAACTGACGAAGCTGCACGAGGAGGTGGTTCGCGGCCGGGCGAGCGTCCTCGCCGGGCGCTTCGCTACGTCACGGGGCGAGTGCGTCGTGGTCGTGGAGGTCCCTCCGCGAGAACGTGATGCCGGAACCATGGAAGAACTGCTCGGGGCGATGAAGCGGGCAGGGGCACGGCGGGCGGCAGCAGCGGCCGAGGTCGCGAGGTTCACGGGCTGCCGCCGGGAGGAAGCGTACGACGCGTGGGACGCCGTCTGACGGCCCGGGAGGGCCCGCTATGGTAGACTCAGGCCCATCTCCAACCCAGGTGCCCTTGTGCCCGAACGGATCCTCGTCTGCGTAGGTTGGCCCTACGCCAACTACCTCCTGCACGTCGGCCAGGCTGCCGGTGCATACCTGCCGGCCGACATTTTCGCGCGCTTCCAGCGGCTGAAGGGCAACGAGGTCCTGATGGTTTCCGGGTCCGACTGCCACGGCACGCCGATCACGGTCGCCGCCGAAAAAGAAGGTGTCGACCCGAAGGTGATCGTCGACCGCTACCACCCCCGCATTCTCGAGGTGTGGGAGCGCTTCGGCATCTCGTTCGATCTGTTCACCACTACGCTGACTCCGAACCACTACGCCGTGACCCAGGACGTGTTCCTGAAGCTGCTGGAACACGGATTCCTGTACCCCAAGATGGCGGAGTACCTGTACGATCCCGAAGCCGAGCGCTTCCTCCCCGACCGCTACGTGGAGGGCACGTGCCCGCACTGCGGTTACACGGAAGCTCGCGGCGACCAGTGCGACAACTGCGGCCGGACGCTCGACGCCGTCGAACTGGTCAACCCGCGCAGCAAGATCAGCGGGGCGACGCCCGTGCTGCGCCCCTCGGAGCACTTCTTCTTGCGTCTGTCGGCGCTTGAGCAGCGGCTGAAGGACTGGGTCAGCGAAAAGCATCACTGGCGAAAGAACGTCCTGAATTTCACCCTCGGCATGCTCAACGAGGGGCTGCAGGACCGCGGCATCACGCGTGACATCAAGTGGGGCGTGCCGGTGCCGGTCGAAGGTTACGAGGATAAGTGCATCTACGTCTGGTTCGATGCAGTCATCGGCTATCTGAGCGCCTCCAAGGAGTGGGCGCAGCTCCGGGGGACGCCCGATGCGTGGAAGCCGTTCTGGGAGGACTCCTCCACGCGCTCGTACTACTTCATCGGGAAGGACAACATCCCGTTCCATACGGTCGTCTGGCCGGCGATGCTCATGGGCTATGGCGGGCTGAACCTGCCCTACGACGTGCCCGCCAACCAGTACGTCAACTTCTCCGCTGGCCAGAAGCAGAGCAAGTCCAAGGGCACCGGCACCTGGATGCTTGACCTGCTCGACGCCTACGCGCCGGACGTGGTGCGGTTTTACCTGACGACCGTGCTCCCGGAAACGACCGACACGGAGTTCCGCGAAGAAGAACTCATCCGGGCGAACAACGATGTCCTGATCGCGACCTGGGGCAACCTGTCGAACCGGGTCATCTCGATGGTCCACCGCAATTTCGAGGGCGTCGTGCCCGCGACCGGTTCCCTCGCACCCGAGAGCCAGGCGCTGCTCGACGAGGCGAAGACGGCCTTCGACTCGGTGGGCGCTGAATTCGGCACGTGCCGTTTCCGCGCTGCACTCCAGGAAGCGCTGCGGCTGGCTCAATCCGCCAACAAGTACCTCGATGAGCGCGCGCCATGGAAGGCTGTGAAACAGGACAAGGAGCACGCGGCAGAAACGCTCGCGGTCGCGCTCGACGTCATCAATGCGCTCAAGGTGCTGCTGCACCCGGTGCTGCCGTTCTCGACCACGCAGCTCCACGGCGACCTTGGCCTGCCGCGCGATGTGGTCTCGCAGGGCTGGGAATTCCAGCCTGTCCCGCGCGGCACGGTGCTGGCGCCCGTGCGGCCGCTCTACACGAAGATCGACGTGACCAGCGAAGGGGCCGGAGCTTGACGGCCGTCGCGTTCGATACGCACAGCCACCTGCAGGACCGGAAAATCCGCGACGACTTCCGTCGCGTGATCGAGCGGGCCGAAGCGGCCGGGGTCGCGGGCATTGCGCTGTGCGGCTACGACGGACCATCGAATGAACTGGCGCTCTCCCTCGCGGCGAACGAACCTGGCGTCTTCCCCACGGTTGGCTTCCATCCGCACGAGGCAGACGAAGTGAGCCAGGCGATGCTGGCCGATCTCGAAACCCTGG
>JAANMV010004250.1_pt1 | contig 11493 bp, 8 predicted proteins | sample 7279661 | NCBI WGS metagenome assembly JAANMV01 (sample SAMN14094540, study PRJNA606508) | bioreactor metagenome | isolation source: A lab-scale SPAN reactor treating ammonium-rich wastewater day 121 | place: Ireland: Galway | collected 2017-05-16 | reverse complement strand
TTTCTGAGCTGCCTATGCGGCAGCGAACCTGACCGACGAGAACATCCGGCTTCGGCTGGATTTCTGAGCTGCCTATGCGGCAGCGAACGATGCGTTCCGCCGGGGCGTGTCCGATGTCGTTTTCTGAGCTGCCTATGCGGCAGCGAACGCGGCCCGGTCGAACCGCTCGTCGGGATTCGCTTTCTGAGCTGCCTATGCGGCAGCGAACGACTTCGTGCTGTTCGGGCTGAGCCGTCCACATTTCTGAGCTGCCTATGCGGCAGCGAACGTGGTAGGGCTTGCCGGGCAGCCGCAGCCGATTTTCTGAGCTGCCTATGCGGCAGCGAACGTGTACGAAACCACCGGCGCAGTCGCGATCTCTTTCTGAGCTGCCTATGCGGCAGCGAACCTTGCCGAGCTTCACGCGCGGCTTCAGTGCTTTTTCTGAGCTGCCTATGCGGCAGCGAACCCGAGATGCGCGAGAAGATGCTGCTGCAGAAGTTTCTGAGCTGCCTATGCGGCAGCGAACTCCACCGTGTTGGAGTCGCCCACGCCGTAGTATTTCTGAGCTGCCTATGCGGCAGCGAACAAGAAAGCCAGCCTGTGCAAGTCCACGCAGACCTTTCTGAGCTGCCTATGCGGCAGCGAACTAGACGTGATGGCCGTTAAGCCATTGAGATCATAGGGGAAAAACCGCGGCAAAAGCATGCCCCCGTTTTCTCGGGGGCATGCGCAAGGTATTGATTTTCAAAGAGCCGGGTGACTCCCGGTGGAAAAGGGTCAGAACCAGGGGATGGTGGTGCTGGCACTCAGTCCATGGCTGTTGAACGAACCAGCTTGCTGCTTTTCCTGAAGAGGGCCCAAGGCAACGAACAGATGAAACGGCTGGCCGGTGCTGCGGCTGTGCAGGTGCAGGTAGGGGAGATCCGGGCGGCGTTCGATGGTGTGCGGGATGGCGGCCCGGGCTTGCTCGGCTGTTTCGCCCTTGCGCTTCATGCGACGTCGTCGCAAGCGTTCGGCGCTGGTCTTGTACTGCCGGCGCTGAATGGTTCGATGGCGGGCATCGACCGGGACTTCGGCGATCTCGCTCAAGCGCACATGGTCACGCATGCCCTTGAGCCAATCGGTTTTCAGGAACTGGAGCAGTCCCGGTTCGCCACCATGCAGTCGCAACCGATTGCCGATGGCGCGCGGGCTCAGGCTGTAATCGGGGAAGCTGACCCCGATGTTGTCCAGCCGCTGCTGCACGAGGGTGAGATGCAGGCGGTCGTAGAGCGCGCCCAGCAGCTGCGCCGGGCCTGTCTCCGGATCCGGCAAAACCCGGATATCGAGATAATGGCTGGTCATGTCACTTGTCCGCGTCGCCGAACACGCCGCCGCGGATCAGGGTGGCGATGACGAAGTGTTGCTGTTCCACGTCAGGCGTCTTGTCCTTGATGATCCAACCGTCGAGCAGGTTGTAGAAGTCGACTTTTTCCTTGGGTTGGCGATAGGCCTTGCCCTGGGTAGTGACCGAGCCGTAGGGCTCCACTGCGATGGGGCCGTTCTCGGCGGCTTCGGGATACCAAGTATCGATGGTACGGATGGCGTTGCCGAGCTTTTGCGAGTGGATTGCGGCGACCCCACCAACGTCGTACAGGGTTTTGCTTTTCTTGTTGGCGCCCTTGTCCAGAATCAGCTCCTGCGAAGGAAACACTTCCTGGCCGAACCCAATGCGCACGAATGCGGTGACTTGCAGCAGCACATGCGAGCTACCACCGAGGCCGGCCGCAACGACATCGGCCAGCGCCTGTAGCTTGTCCTTGTCGCCTGCAGACGCCGTGAGTTTGCCCATGTCGTGCGACAAGGCATCGAACGTCCAGCTCGCGACAGGCGCACCATCCTTCAGTTGTGCGACGGTGACTTCCACCTGCTCGGCACCGATGCGGTTACGCCACAGGAAACGGCCGTTGGCGAGATTGGCGGCGTAGCGCTTGGCCAGCTCATCGAAACCTCCATGCTGTGCGACATAGCCATTCACCGTAGCCAACAGCTTTTCCCGGTAGGCCGCGTCGTTGCAGGCGGAGGGCTGCCCGGTGCCGGCCAGTACGCGGACGGTGAACTGCACTTTCAGCGTGTCCGCATCGGCGGGCAGAGTGGCCACATCCACGGTCTGCAGGTTGGGACTCTGGATGGCGGCATCGAGTTTCGCGGGATCGGTGGCGCCGCCCTTCAGGCGATTGGAAATCGTGCCGCGCACGGATTTCGCGCGCAGCGTGATCGGCGCCCAGTTGTCCGAGGCGGCGCGATGGTTCCAGTCGCCGCCATACATCAGCGCATCGGAAGGGTCGAGCTTGCGTTCGAAGGCGAGCACGGAAGCGGTCTTGAGTTCGTTGGCCATGGGATTCCCCTTGTCGGTCAGATGGTGGTTTCGGTGGCGCGGTAATCGTTGCGGCAGCGGTAGAGGCCTTGCTCGGGCTGGCTGTCGGCGTACCAAAGCAGGTCTTGCGGTTTCTGCAGGCGGTGCGGGCCAATCCATTCGCCGATGGAATACAGGCTTTCCACGAAGCGGAAAGGTGTGGTGGCATCGCGGGCGTTGGGCACGCTGCCGGCCGCATGCACGGGGCCGAGCGCGCCGTAGCCCACCGGGATGGGCACGATCCAGCCCGCGCCCTTGCGGTCGTGCTGCCACGCGCCATTGCCGTTATTGGCAGCCGCATCGAAGTGCCAGTTGATTCGCGAAACGGATAGCCAGGCATCGAGACGGGTGGCTTCTGGCTGCTCCCCTCGCAGAGTTTCCAGCCTCGTGTCGATCAGGTCATCGCGCGCCACCAGCGTGGTGCCGGGCAACAGGCGGGCACGCAGCTTGTGGAAGTCGTTGTTGTCCTGATCGGTGAAATCCGCCACCCAAGGGCGCTGCCGCGACGCCTGCGACGATGTCGATAGCAACAAAGTGCCACCGGCAATGCGCATGCCTTGCACCAGCTCCGCAATGGTCTGCATGTCGCGCTGCCGGGTTTCGCCATCCCAGTGCTGCGCGTGCACCGCCAGCAGCAGGCTGACATCGAGGTGGATGCGGCCTTCCTCCACGATGGCCGCTGTTTTGCCGTCTCTGCCCACCGGGTTTCGGGTAAGGCGGAAGCTATGAACGAAGCCGCCGTCGTTGATCTGCTCGTCATGGTCATGGCACACCACGCCCACCGCATTGAACTCGATGTCGAGCCCCAGCGCGCGCGTTTTTCGCTCCAGCGCCCACAGCAGTCCGAGGAAGGCGGTGATGGAGGGGAAACCGTGGGTCAACGGGCTGGAGACGGCACTGGCGTTCTGCACCTTGAGATGCGGCAGCACCAGGATATGGGTGAACCCGGGGCAGCTCATGCGGCACCTGCCTTGGCACGGCGTTGCAGAGGAATGGGCCAGGCCACGTCGAGAATGGCCTGACGCGCGAAGTGGCGCATTTCCGCCTCACCCAGCATCACCAGCTTGTCGCTGCGCTTGCGCAGCTCGTCGTTGAGCCAGCGACCAAAACGCCCGGCGACTTCATCGGCCCAGTCGCCATGCTGGTAGGCCGCATTGAAAGCAAGATCACCCTTCTGCCAATGCGGATGCTCAGGATCGTTGCGCGGCTCCAGCTCGGTGCGATCCGGATCCAGCCAGAGTCGTTCGCACAGCGGCAACCGGCAGCTGTCTTCGCGACTCCAACCTGCAGGCTGACTGCCACGGATTGCCGCGCCGAACGTGGCCAGCTCCTGGCCGATGGCCTGCTCGATCCGCTCGCGATGCTGGCGTGTTTCCATGACCGGCTGGGGATTTTTCCGCAGGAAGTCGGCCAGCGTGCCCAGCAGTTCGCGGATGCCACCGAAGCGCTTGAGCGCGCCGCGCGGGTCGTCGAACACGGAATCGAGCTTGAGCAAACTGGCGAATTCGCGCGACTTCCATGCCGGTGGCGGAAGCGAAGACAGCAGGTAGTTCGTACCGCCGCGCTCGCTGTTCAGCTGCGAAATGTTCTGTGGTTTGGTGCCGCCCAGCTTGCGCACCACCAGGTTGCGGTAATCGCGATACATCGTCTCGTCGGCCTTGTTCTCGCGGCGGGCTTGCCGTGCTGCCTTGTTCGTCTCGCCGAAGCGCGCATCCTGTATCTCCGCATGCACGGCATGCGCCAACGCACTGGAAAACATCGGCTGCAGCAGGTGGTAGTGGCCATCATCGTGCGGGACATCGCCGGCCAGCCAGTACAGCTGTTTGGCCATGGGATGGGTGGCCGGCCTGGTATCGGTGCGGACCAAGGCGGCGAATGCCTGCATCCAGCCGCGCGCTTCGCCGGCTTCCTCGGAAAGCGCGGCCGCAAGATCGGCATCCTCGGCCTGCATCCAATCGAGCAGTCGCTTGCCATCCACCTCCAGCTTGAGCAGCTTGAACACGTCAAGCGCCGCCGCATTGCCCACCACGTCTTCGGCGTAGTCCGTGCCCAACAGATGACTGCCGATTTCCGCGTGCTGCGGCAGTGCGGATGGCTCGACGTGCAGACTGCTGCCGCGCGCGTCGGGATGGGTGGCTTTGAGCACATGGGTGACGGCCTGGATCTGGCCCACCCGGCGGGCCGCCTCCGCCAGCCAGCCTGCGTAGTCGTATTTCGATGCCGCTTCGGCATCGTCCTCCTTGCCTTTGAGCTTGGCCTCGCGCCGGGCCTCGATGAAGCCGGCGATGGCGGCGCGGAAAGCTGTTCCGCGATCAGTCAAATTGCTCATATGCCTCTCCCTCCCAAAGAGTCATCCTCACGTAGTAGCGATGTAGCTTGGGCCGATCTCACAGCCTGCGACTTGCGGCTCGCGCCCGCTTGACACGTCGGAGCATGGAGCAAACACTGTCATACATCAACCGTGATACTGATAAATTAGGATAAAAGCTTTAAAGATGTTTGGGCGCCGAGTGACAGACGCTGATTGCTCAACCCCGATTGCTGCCGAGCAGGCAGCTCAGAAAGTGATCCTGATGAATGCTTCTTTGCTGCCGGACAGGCAGCCCCAGCATCGAAAGTGATTTCAATGCCATCATTGCAATCGCCCTTGAGTCATATTGGAGTCTTCTCATGGCCACCATGACCATCCGCAATCTGGACGACGAGTTGAAGGCACGCCTGCGCATACGGGCGGCGCAACACGGGAAGTCGATGGAGGAAGAGGCGCGGAGCATCCTGCGCGACGCCCTGAAATCCGAGCCGTTGAGCGGCAAGGAGCTGGTGCAGCGCATCCGCGAGATGGTGCAACCATACGGAGGCATCGAGCTAGAGCTGCCGTCGCGGGAGCCGATGCGCGAGCCCCCGGATTTCAGCGGCCCCGAGTCCGATCCATGATCGTGCTGGACACCAACGTCATCTCGGAACTGTTCAGGCCCGCGCCGGCTCCCGCGGTGGTCGCCTGGGTGACCCGCCTGTCAAGCAGCGAGCTGTACACGACGGCGATCACCCACGGCGAGCTGCTGTTTGGCGCGTATTGCATGCCTGAGGGTCAGCGCAAGCATGATTTGCTTCGCAGGATGACGGTGCTGTTCGTGCAGCGATTCGCCGACCATGTGCTGCCGTACGACGGCACGGCCGCCGAAGCGCAGGCTGCCTTCTCGGCCATGCGGCGTACGCAGGGGCGGCCGGTGGCGCTGGCTGACGCCATGATCGCCGGCATCGCGCGCGCGCGCGGCGCCATTCTTGCCACCCGCAACACGCGCGATTTCGAGGGCTGCGGCATCGAGTTGGTCGACCCCTGGCGCTGACGCGGCTCACCGCTGCTTGCCGATACCCAGCCACGGATGCCAGCGCCAACCCTGGCTGTTTTCCGGCACTTCTACGGCGGTGAACTTCTTGGCTGCGCGCTCCAGTGACAGGTCTTGCGCTTCGGCTTGGTCGCTGACAAGCGCGAGCAGGTCGAAAGCGCCCCAGCGGCTGATGCCGGCGGCGGGTACCAGTGACACTCGGTGCAGCAACTCGCGCACATAGAGCTCTCCGTCTTTCCTGCCGCTGCGCATGTCGACAACGCGATGCGATTTCAACCCTTCCTCTTCGTCTTCATCGGGCACCCAAGCCAGCGTGACATAGGCCGACGAATCGTCGCGGAACGGTTGTTGCTGCGGCAGCACACCGCTCAAGGCAGCCTGCGGGAATTGCCAGCAGGCTGCGGCGTAATCGCCCAGGGATTGTTGTTCGGTTGGCTGGGCACCGCGCCGCCCTGAACTGCGCGCAGGCGCAACGACACGTGGCAACAGACCGGCGCGAAGGCGCGCATGCTCCAGATCGACCCAGCGCTGGCGGGGCCTGAGCTCGGCGCGCGGCTGGATGCGGGGAACGGCATCGAGGTGCCGGTACTCGGCATCATCCAGCAGCTCACCGAGGCGATGGCTGGCGAGCAGAAAGCGTTCGTCATCCGTGATTTTTTCGAAGCCCGGCCGGGTGAACACTGCGCCGCGTCCACCCCCTTTCAGCACGCCCTTGAGGTTGGTGTCGAACACCAGCAGGTTGGGCTGCACAGGCGCCTTGCGCCGATGGCGCTGCACGCGGTCTGCAAGCTGGATCAGCGAACGCATCGAAGACGGTTCGGCGACGGCCCAGTCGGCATCCCAGTCGCGGCCCACTTCACAGACCGGGGAGGCCAGCACCACGAATAGTTGGTCGGCCTCGGCATGGGTATCCAGCGCGCTGCGCACCTCCGGCAACTGCCACACGACATCCGCCTTGCGCCGGTTGAAGCTGGCGTCGAGCAGCGCCTCGATGGCCGAGCGCTGCAGCAGCGGAAAGCGCGCGTGGTAGACGCACAGGTGCAGCCGTACGCCGGGAGGCAACTCGCCTTCGATCAGGGCCCGCGCCACCGCGAACATCGGCTCGATATTGGCCATGCGCACGATGCCGAAACTGACCCGTTTGCCGGTTCCCGGATCAGACTCCGCGTGGTCGCGATGCAGGCGCAGGCAGGCCTCGCGGATGCGGTCGGCGAAGGCCGCGCGGGTGCGCTCCTCGCCCAGTCCAGGATGCGTATCAAGCGGCAGCAGCTCGGCGATGCGCAGCGGTGGCGCCTTGCGCAACTCACCCACCCGGCGCTCTACGAAGCGCGCATGCGCGGCGGTGAAGTCGCCATCGTCCAGGCAGATTGCCGTCTGCGCGCCGAACTCGTCCGCCCACAGGCAAGGCACATCCAGCGGCGCATCGTCCGCCACGCGCTGCTGGCCGCGGTTGCGCCGGTAGTGGCGGCGCCCGGCGCGATACGCCAGATACATGCCCTGCACCAGCGACGGCGGCAGGGTGGCGGACGACAGCACCACCCGCGCGCCCAGCATCCCGGCCCAGTGCACCAGGCGAGTCAGCGCGGGCAGGTCGTCGAGGTCGTAATCGTCCAGTTCGTCCAGCACCAGATCGCCGCTCAACAGGCGCAGCATCGGCGCGATCTGGCGACCGGCGCGGAGGGATTCGGTGGCCGGTGCGAGGTGATCCACCGTGCACACCAGCATCGGCGCGGAAAGCAGCTTGCGGATATCGGGATTGGCCAGCGCGCGGGAGAGCAGCGGGTGATCCGCCACGTTGCCCTCATAGAGCACGTGGCTGTCTTCTTCGATCAGCGCCTGAGTGGAGGCGGAGCCGGTGTCTTCGGCCCGCTTCTCGTGATACTCGAACAGGGCACGGCTGGCCGAACCGCCGACCAGCACCGCCAGCTCGTCGTCGCCCAGGCTCAGATCCTGACGGTAACTGCGGCCGGTTTGCAGAGTGAGCGTGCGCAGGCCCAGCGCATAGCTCATTCGCAACCCGATCGCCGGATCGGACAAGGCATACAGGATGCGTGCATTGGCCAGCGTCTTGCCGCAGCCAGTGGAGGCCATGTTGACGATGAAGGCGCCGTGCTCGCGCGTGGACTCGCGCAGGCCGACGGCCGCATCGAACGCCTTGTCCTGCCATGCGAACCGCTTGTCCGCGCTGCGCTTGCGCAGGCCGCGATGATTGGCAAGGCGCGGCAGATGGCGCTCGAAACCGGGCAGCGCGTGGGCGATCAGGCTGGCGGTGTGGCCCACGCCCAGCAGATGTTCGAGCAGCGATTGATTGCGCTGTGTACGGCCACGCTTGTCCTTGCGGGTGTTGGCGAACACAGTCTGGTCGGCCTGCAGGAAGCGCTGGCGTTCGGCGACAGGCATGTCGGCGCCATCCATGCCGAGACTGGAATAGTGGTGGTCTGCCAGCATCAGCGCCAGCCGCGCCAGATGCATGACATAGGGATTTCCAAGCCAATCGCCTCGGGCTTGCGCCTTCCGCTCCAGCAAGGCCTTGGCGACTCGGCGTGCCTGGGTTCGCCACGCCGGTGCGACGACGGGCAACTCGCCCACCAGCTCCCAGTACGGCGTCGCTTCAACCGGCGTGGCGTGCGAATCGATTTCGTTCCAGTCGTGGGCGACCTCGGCCAGCGGAGTTTCCAGCCAGACCTGTCGATGACCCGTGGCGCGGGCACCGATCCCGGCCTGGCCTTCATCGTTTTTCTTTTCCGCCGGCACGCACGGAAGACGGTGATGGGTGACGATCAACCAGCCGATCGCGGCAGCCAGCGGTGCGCGTGCAGCAAGCTCGCGAAACGGATGGTGCTCGATGCCCGCATCGACGCCGTCGCGCAGGTAGCGACCTTGCGCCGTCCACACGCCATCATCGACCTCTTCGCTGGCCATGCGTGTCAGCCAACCCGCATCGTCATCTTCGCCCACGAAAGCCAGGAACAGGCGCAGCGACACCCATTCGTGCCGGTAGCGGTTGCGCTCGTCGAGCCTGCCCTGCAGCCGCTGCTGGAACGCCACGCTGGCCTTGCCGAGGTCATGCAGCAGCGCCCCGAGCTGTGCCAGCAGGCGGATGTCCTCGGCATTGTGCCAGTCGTTCTCGTCGGCCTTGCGCAGCACGTCACCGGCAGTGGCATTGGTGGGCACGGCGCCCTCGCTGTTGAAGCGCCGCGCGTCGCCGACCACCCACAGCAGTTCGCTATGATCCGCGCCGCGGATCCAATGACAGGCCACGGCGGTGTTCTTTCGCGCGGTCTTGCGCAACAGTTTTCGCAAGGTATCCAGTCCGGCCAGGGTGATCGGCGTCTGCCAGACGCGGTCGCCGCGGCGTTCGGCGAACTGATCGAGGATGCGGCGCGTTTCGGTAAGGGCGCGCTTGTCGCATTGACTGACCAGCAGCACATTCATGCCGGCTTCCCGCTGGCGAGGGCGGCGGTATCCTGTGCCACGGCCTTGGCCGTATCGATCATGAAATCCAGCGCTTCGCTGCGGGTCAGCGCTTCGATGCAGTTCTGGCGGAAACCTTGCTCTTCATCGCCGCGCATCGCCGAAAGAAAGGCCTGCGGCAGGATGTGTGCATCCTTCACCAGGTCGGCGATGTCGAACACCAGGCCACCGCGCCGGGTCTTGCCGTGCAGGACGGCAAGGCCGTGCGGTAATCCCAGCACCCAGGTAGCGGTCGCACCGAGCCCGTAGGCCAGGTAATTGCCATGGTCGAGGAAGCGGTTGGCCGGGTCGCCGCCGGCGCCGCGCTTGGCGCGGGTGAAGTCGCCGTAGCCCACGGTATCGACGGCGAGCTTGAACAGGGCCTTGGTGAGGCGTGCCTCTTCGGTCAGCAGATGGGTGTTGTCTTGTGCAAGATCGATCTGGCGGGAGGTGCGTTGCAGCAATTCCTCGAGCCGGCCGGCATCGACCGCGAAGCCGGCTTCGCGCAGCGCGCGGCCCTGCCATTGCTCGCGGATGCGCGCGCTGCGAGCGTGCTGGATGGCTTTGGCGGCGGCAAGGCGGAGGTCGTCGTCAAACCAGAATCCGACCCAGACCTGCAGGTATTCGGTGGGCCGGTACTCGCTCTGCGGCGAGAACCACGCCACCTCGATGTCCACCTCGTTGGCACTGAACAACGGTGTGCCGCCACCGCCACAGAACCCGACCAGCACGCCGGCCTTGGCCAGTTCGCGCATCGCCGCCTGGGTGATCGAGGTGCCGGTGCCCAGCAATACCGTGGTGGTATTGGCGATGGGAATGTTCCAGTACAGCGAGCGCTTGCCGGCATCGGTGACGTATTCGACGCGGCCGCCATTGACCAGCACCCGGCAATGCTGCAGGTAATAGATGTTGGCCCGCTTGGAATGCAGGATCGTTTTCAGATCCGACGGTGAAATGTCGTCCACGCCCACCCCTTGTGCCCGGCCCGGCTTCAAAGATGCCGTAAATCCCGCGCGCCGGAAATCCGGCCTTTGTCGTTTCTGCCACTCCCCCGTCTCATTCCCCGCGACTCTCGGCCCATTTCCGCGTCCGCTTTGCCCCCCGGGGCGGCAAGGCGCGACAATGACGGCTTCCTCCGCGAACCCGAGCCGCCATGTCCAAGATCCTCTACACCCTGACCGACGAAGCGCCGTTCCTCGCCACCGCCTCGTTCCTGCCGATCGTGCAGGCGTATGCGAAAACCGCGGGCGTGGAGGTGGAGACCCGCGACATCTCGCTGGCGGCGCGGATCCTGGCGCAGTTCCCGGAGCTGCTGGGGCAGCGTGCGGTGGCCGACGACCTTGCCGAGCTGGGCACGCTTGCGAAGACGCCGGAAGCCAACATCATCAAGCTGCCGAACATTTCCGCCTCGGTGCCGCAGCTGAAAGCGGCGATCAAGGAGCTGCAGGGCAAGGGCTACCCGCTGCCGGAGTTCCCCGACGCGCCGCAGGGCGATGGCGAGAAGGACGTGCGCGCGCGCTATGGCAAGGCGATGGGCAGCGCGGTGAACCCGGTGCTGCGCGAGGGCAATTCCGACCGCCGCGCGCCGAAGGCGGTGAAGGCCTATGCGAAGAAGCATCCGCACCGGATGGGCAAGTGGGACGCGGGCTCGAAGTCGCACGTGGCGCACATGACGGCCGGCGATTTTTACGGCAGCGAGCAGAGCTACACCATGGTCAACGCCGGCCCGGTGCGGATCGAATACACCAGCGTCACCGGCAGCAGCTTCCCGCTGCGCGGTCCGGTCATGCTGCAGGCCGGCGAGATGATCGATGCCTCGGTGATGAGCGCCAGCGCGCTGGCCGACTTCATCGACGCGCAGATCGCCGATGCCAAGGCGCAGGACGTGCTGTTCTCGCTGCACCTGAAGGCGACCATGATGAAGGTGTCCGACCCGATCATGTTCGGCATCGCGGTGTCGCGCTTCTATGCGCCGGTGCTGGAGAAGCATCCGCGCACGCTGGCCGAAATCGGTTTCGACCCCAACAACGGCATCGGCGACCTGTACGCCAAGCTGGGCCAGCTGGCGGAGGCCGAGCGCAGCGCGATCGAGGCCGAGATCAATGCGCTGTACGCGCAGCGCCCGGGCCTGGCGATGGTCAATTCCGACAAGGGCATCACCAACCTGCACGTGCCGTCCGACGTGATCGTGGACGCCTCGATGCCGGCGATGATCCGCGACAGCGGCCGGATGTGGAACGCCCGCGGCGAACTGCAGGACACCAAGGCGGTGATCCCGGACCGCTGCTACGCCGGCATCTACCAGGTGGTGATCGA
>JAANMV010004246.1_pt1 | contig 11504 bp, 4 predicted proteins | sample 7279661 | NCBI WGS metagenome assembly JAANMV01 (sample SAMN14094540, study PRJNA606508) | bioreactor metagenome | isolation source: A lab-scale SPAN reactor treating ammonium-rich wastewater day 121 | place: Ireland: Galway | collected 2017-05-16 | reverse complement strand
AACAACCTTACGATTCAGCCGAACGCGTTTATCGGACGCGAGAAAGAACTTGCGGAACTTAAGAAGATAATTCTCGGCGAGAAGAAACGACTAGTAACGATTATCGCGCCGGGAGGGTATGGCAAAAGCAGACTCGCGATGCAGCTTTGCGCGGACATGCTGGACAATTATAAAAACGGCGTGTTTGCGGTTTTGCTTGCACCGGTGGGCGACCACTCGCGCATCGTCGGCGCGACCGCGGACGCGTTGGGATTTCAGTTTTACGGCGGCGGCGACCCGAAAAAGCAGCTTCTCGATTACCTGCGCGAAAAAGAGATATTTATTCAGTTCGACAATTTTGAGCACCTAATGGAAGCGAAACCGCTTGTAGCCGAGGTACTCGCTTACGCACCAAGGGTGAAAATAGTAGTCACATCTAGGGAACCTCTAAGGCTATCGGGCGAAAAGATATATCCGCTAGTGCCGCTACCGGTGGCCATTGACAGAAAGGCCGAGGCTTGCGGCGGCGATGGCGCCGACGATTTGCCGGACGCCGCGGCACTGTTCATTGACCGGGCGTGTTTGGTATCGAGCGATTTCGAGACAACGAAATCAAATACCGCGCTCGTATGCAAAATATGCGAGCGGCTAGAAGGCGTGCCGCTTTCGATAGAACTTGCCGCGGCTTGGGCGGATTCGTTCACGCTCCCGGAACTGCTTACCGAACTCGAAACCCAAATCGAACTGACAGCGAGGATGGTGGACGTGCCGGAACGTCACCGGAGCATACGGGCGTCGCTCGATTGGTCGTACAATCTCTTGACGGACGAGCATCGGGCGATACTTCGCGCAGTATCGTGCTTCCGCGGCGGATTTTATCCCGATGCCGGTCAAGCCGCGACTGGTATCAAAGGTCTGCGGATGAAGCTTACGGAACTTTGCGACAAGAGCTGGCTATATGCGAAAGAAGTTGGCGGCAAAACCAGATTTTATATTCGCGACGCCGCGGCGCGCGAGTATGCGTTTGAGAAGCTGAAAGAATCGGATGATTACGAGCGAGTTGCGCAATCACATTTGAACTACTTTTCGGATTTACTTAAAACCGAAGGCGAAAGCCTGAAAGGCCACGGACAGGTTGAAGCGCTAAAAACACTCGGAATCGAAAACGAGAACTTAATCGAAGCTCTGGATACCGCGGCGAAAAGATTGCTGAAAGAGCAGTTAAAAGTTTTTGCGGAGCATTTCACTTTTTTCGCCGATATGACCAGCAGGTGGCAAGACGCAAAACCGGCACTGGAGAGAGTATTGAGTGCGGCAAGAGAGACCGGCGATGCCGTTCTTACAGGCAAAGTGCTTACCGGAATAGGCATGCTAGTATACAGGCTTGGCGATTTGGATAGCGCGGATACGCGGTTTGTCGAGGCAGGACAGCTATTGGACACTACGAATGATGTATCCGCACTTGCCAATTTAATTCGGTGGAAAGGAGCTTCCGAAATTTCACGCGGGAACTTTAATGATGCCGAATCCCATTTTAGATTAAGCCTAAAACTTGCGGAGGACGCCGGCGATTTCTTCGCCAAGGCCTCATGTTTAAACAATCTCGGAAATATCGCATCTTCGCAAGCCAATTACGCGGACGCGGAATTGCTTTATAGAGAAAGCCTAGAAATATGCCGCGAAATCGGCGATAAGAGCGGCGTCGCGAATTCGCTTGGCAATCTCGGAATTGGCTTATGTTGGCAAGGCAAATACGCGGATGCGGAAAGGCTGCATTGTGAAAGCCTGGAAATATTTCGCGAAATCGGCGATAAGCGCGGCGTCGCGAATTCGCTAGGCAATCTCGGACTTGTCGCATCTTCGCAAGGCAAATACGCGGACGCGGAAAGACTTTATAATGAAAGTCTGGATATATGCCGCGAAATCGGCGATAAGAACGGCATCGGGATTTCGCTCAACAATCTCGGTAAATTCGCAATTTCGCAAGGCAAATACGCGGACGCGGAAAGGCTCTGTAATGAAAGCCTGGAAATACGCCGCAAAATCGGCAATAAGAGCGGCGCCGCCTATACGCTCATCAATCTCGGGGGTACCGCTTTTGCGCAAGGCAGATACGCGGACGCACAAAAGTTTTATCGTGAAAGTTTGGAAATATTTCGCGAAATCGACGATAAGACTGGAATCGCGAATACACTTGGGCGGCTTGCGGCGACCGATATACATATTGGCAAACTGGCTGATGCTAAACAGAAATGCGCCGAAGCGATTGCGATTTGCGTTGAAACGCTAGACTTTGAAGCGCCTTTTGAATCCGTATTTCCCGCATGCACGGTTTTGCTCGCCAAAACAGGAGTTTTCGCGGACTGCGCCGCGGTCGTAACCGGCACACTCAAAATCGCAGAATCCTCCGGGCGAGTTATCGAACCCCACGCGCGGCGCGAGATGGACGAGGCGCTCGAATCCGCGAAGTCGCATTTAACGGACGCGGAATATGCCGCCGCGGTCGCGAAAACCGAAAATATGGACTTAAAAGCTCTCCTCGAATTCGCGCTCGCCGCGGTGAACGCCATCGAACTGCCGGACGAAGTCTGCGGCAGCTAGCCCAGTATTCCAGCCTATTTTTTTGCAAGAACGCAATATTGCCGCAGGCTTTCAGACTGCATACATCCAAGAAGGCATCGCTAAGATGGTTGGTGTAAGGCAAATATGCAATGAAGTCCACTTTCTCACACAATTAGTAATACCGTTTAAAATCGGCGAAAATCGGGTATAACCGTTTGCCGGAATGATTTTTAGTGGCGTCTTCCGGTGAAGGATAGGGTTTTTCGTGTGGCGCTTTAACGGTCTTTGGGGAGGCTGTTATGAAAACGAATTTTCTCGCGTTTTTCGCGATTTTCGCAGTTTTTGCGGCGCTTGCCGCGATTTCGGTCGCTTCCTGCGGCGGGAGAGATAAACGCTCGCTCGGCGCCGTTTCCGCGGTGGACGCGGACGGTGCGCCGGTTCCGATTGGCAAAGCGGTAGAGCAAATCCGTTCCAGCGCCATACCGCCCGGCGCCGACCCGGAAGTTTTCGAAACTCTCAAAAACGAATTGATCAAACAGATTTCGGTTCGCGCGGCTTCGGCGCAGGGGCTGATCAAACCCCGCGTTCCGCAGGGCGACGCCGGCCGCGTGGAAGACCTATCGTACAACGCGGAAACCGGCAAAATCGAATGGTCGTATGTACACAGAGGCGATTACGACCTATCCGGCGACGTCGGGATTCCGGACTTAACGCCGATTGCACTGAACTACGGTGCGCGTACGAACGATTTTATCGGGGACGACGCTTACGAAGCTTGGATTGACGGCGACAACGACGGTGAGGTCGGCATAAGCGACGTAACGCCGATTGCGATGGCATATTTAAGCGAAATTGCCGCATACGAAATTTTGACAGCGGAGTACGGCGACGGCAATTTCGAGCCGTCCGGAGCCAAGATTCCGGTTACGGCGTCCGAAGAGGGTTTTCCGAAAAGGTATGCAATCGATGTTCCCGATGGCTTGCAAGCGTACGTAAAGGTAAGACCTATAGACAAGCTGGGATACAAAGGCGAAACAAGCAATTTCGCGATTATCGCCGGAAACTCCGAAGTGCCTCCCGGCGAAAGGCAGCTTGGCGACATCGAGGAAGACATCGAAGAACCGGAAAATCCGCTGCCGTTCGCGGACGGTCCTTTCCCTCTTCCGTCCAAGTTCGATTTGTCCGAATTCTGCTCGCCGATTAGGGACCAGGAATTCTGGCCCACGTGTTCCGCGTTCGCGGCTGGCGATGGCGCATACACCTATGAGCTAAAACGCATATACGGGCCGTACGGCTGGGACTACGGCAATTCGTTTCATTTAACCAGCCCGAAATATCTTCACATCGAGTCCGGAAAATACCAGAAGCTGCCGTTCGGTCTCGGCTATGGCAGAGCGACCGGCAAAGTGCTCGAATACTTGAGAGATTTCGGCGTGGCAAGCGAGCTAAGCGTGCCCTACGTCGCTCCGTATAGCGACGAATGGAGCGATCGAGCCGTCGAAGAAGCTGCGCTATTGAACATAGAGTCTTTCACGCTGGTGCCGTGCCGCACTCCGCAGGGAATCGAGTCGATTAAAAAAGTTCTCGCATATCACGAAGTGCCGCTTGTCATGCGAATAAGCGTTGACGAATCGTTTTTCGGCCTTTCGGGTGCGGAAGTTTGGAACTTCACCGGGCCGTTTCTCGGCGGGCACGCCGCGCTGATAACCGGGTACGACAACGTAAAGCAAGCGTTCAAAATCAAGAACAGCTGGGGTCTCGAATGGGGCGATCGCGGATACGGCTGGATCGGTTACGATTCGTTTTTGCATCCGGAAACGAGGCCGCTTAGCTGGTACGTTTACGACGAATACGACCCCGCGGTCGCCGCGCGGTTTCTCGAAAATATACCGGACGTTACTCCGCCGACCGGAGTTGCGGCATCGGACGGAGATTACGCCGGAAAAATCGTGGTCACTTGGGATTCCGTCGAAAACGCAACGTCCTATAACATATATCGCGATTATCAAGGCAATCTCGTCGGCACCGCGGAAGGAGTTACGTTTTGGGAAGATACGCCGATAAACGACCGATATGTACATACATATTGGGTACGCGCGGTCAACGACTGGTATATGACGCCAGCATCGAAACCGGACACCGGATATGTAACTCAGAGCTTACGTATATCCGGATTTCAAATAAGAATTTCCGGGGGCGACGGCGTTGATGTAATATTCGATTCGTATTTAGATAATCACGAGGCTTTCATTGCAGGTTGCAGCGAATACTTGTTAGAGCTATACAGCATATATGTTGAAAAGTATAATCCAGTTACCAATGATTATGAAGCGCCTGTCTTAATATTCCCGGACTATCCCGACTGGAGGACATACTGGGAAGACGATTTCCGGTGGATTAACTACAACTCGAATACTCAATTCGATCGCGTAATTGGCCGAACCGTTCAAGTCGAAACCGGATTCGATTCGCCGTATTCAACGTATTTTGCGGGATACGTGGGAGACATACGTTGCTTTGTAACACTTAGGGTCCACCACCATCCCGGCGCGCCGGAATTTGTCGCGGTAGAGCCGCAAAAAATGAATTACGATCAATTCGATGAACAGTGGTTTTCGCTTTACTGCAATTTGAAAGATGCGGGAGGAACCGCCGAGCCAGAATTGTATCTTCCCAGATATAATTGGTGGTACCCTGATTATCAACATATATATCCATTTGAATACAAAATCGACTTCAATTCGAACGTAACGGATCCTAGCGATTTGAGCATCGGCGAATTCTTTGTCAAGAACGAATACAGCGAAGAGCATAATACCTCGCATGTCGTTTACTTCAAGCCGAATACCCATACCGTATCCAGAGTACATTATTTGAGAATTCGCAATCGCGCCGGCATAGTAAGCAGCGTTTATCAACCTCCTATGTCAGGTACAACTTTAACTTCGCTAAAGATCGAGCTGGAATATACGCCTCCGCCGCCTCCGCCGCCGCCTACTTCCGGATGGCATAATCTGCGCGTATCGCCGGTTAATGTTTCGAACAGCGGCGCGTTTTCGAGAATTATCGTTACGCCGTCCAATCCGCGAGTCCAAATATATCCCGGCGTTTACCGCGAAAACTTTGCGCCGGATAAATACCGGAAATACGTACGAACGCGCGGAATCGAATTTGCTCCCTATCGGGCTGCTCCGACAGATCCGCCCAATGTTTTCAACGCGCCGTGGGCAAGAATATATCGAGATTTTCCGTTCAAAGATTCGCTGATTAAGCCTAACAACCCGCTCGGATTCGACTCGAGCGTCGGCTATATCGCGTCGACTGCGGTTCGAGAAACGACGATCGGCGGGGGCTATGCGCATTACGTATCGGATTGGAACGTGATGGAATGGAACCGGATCGCTGTGGATTTGCGGGACGACGATATTATTCAGCCTTGCGACCCGGACGATCCGGAGGACGTTTATTACGTCGTAGTTTTCGCCCTTCAAGAATATTGGTCCAGCAAAAGACCCGTGGGCGGCGCACCGTTTAAAAAGACGTCCATTAATCCCGAAATCGAGACACCGCAAATCTCTGCCATTGCCGAAGCGGCGGCGGCTTGGGCGGAAGACGGCGACTGGCCGCGCATCGCTTACCCGAACGAAAACGGCGTAGTGATAAACCTGTCCGGCGAACATCCGGAAAATCCTGCGCTCTTTGTCATTGCTCAAGGAATACACACCGAAGTGTTTTTCAATCAATCGCCAAACGCGCCGTTCGATTCCACTCGCGGGGCGTCGATAAAGCTATCCAAAGACGCAAGCGGCTTCTTTCCCATAGTTAGAATCGTACCGAACGAGACGGCGTGGGCCGAAACGTTTCTTAGCGCCGGCAAGAACAGCCATCATCCCACGGAGTATTCGCCCACCACGAATCCCCCCGGCTACGTTCCGCCGAATCCGCCCGGAATCGGCGATCCGGGCGTTTTGTGGGACGATAACGACGCGGGTTGGATGGTGCTGCCGTTTTCCGAATTCGATTACGAAGGCGTGTTCGCGCTTAATCCGTCCGTTTACGTAAGCGTGGGAAATTGGGACCCGGCTCGAATGGGCCAAAACAGGTGGCTCGACAGCCCGGCGCACTACGCCCCGCTAACGGTTATTCTGCCGTAGCCGATACGGCAAAGCGCTTCGTCCTGCTAAAATGCGATGCGTGGGGCAAGGCGTGCATCATGAAGGAATTTTGGCGGAGGAGGCCGATATCCATCCCTCGGCCGAGATTGCGCCGGGCGCCGAAATATGCGCTATCGGCGGCGGCCCTGCGCGGCGGGTGCGAATCGGCGCGTTCACCCGCATCGGCCCCGGATTCAAGGCGCGCGTGCCCCAGCTGGACATCGGCGAGTGGTGCACGATTCACGGCCCCGTCAAAATTTACGGTTACGCCGCCTGCGTCATCGGCGACTCTTCGTGGATTGCGCAGGATGTAATTTTGAACTCGACCGCCCGGCTCGAAATCGGCCGCGGCGCGATCCTAAGCGCCCGTGCAAGCGTATGGACCCATTTCAGCGGCGGCGACCCGGTGCAGGGATGCAGGTTCGAAAAGGACGGCATTAGGCCGTGCACGCTCGGCGAAGACGTATGGATTGGCGTCGGCGCGGTGATTGCGCCGGTAAAAGCGGGCGATAAAAGCATGGCCCTCGCGAACGCGGCAATCGTCAAGGATATGTTGGCGAACAGGGTGTACGGCGGCGTCCCTGCGGTGGATTTGACGGAAAAGTTCGGCGCGCCGTATATCGAAATCCCCGTCGAACAAAAATTGGCCAGACTAAAAAATCTATTCGCGGAATTCGCCTTGACGGACGCGGCGAAAGGACTCGATTTGGACAAAATCCGGCTATCCGTGGAGCCCGCCGGAAACGAGGACGGCGTAAGCGTTTTCAACCCGGCGGAGCGAACTTATTCCGCTTTGCGCACGCCAGAAGAGACGGCGTTCATGCGGTTTCTTTTGCCGCACGTGAAGTTTTACAGGGGCGGATAACCTTGCGCGTTAAGGCGGGCGCGATTACTTGTGAAGATGCCCGCTTGCGGCCGAATTTTCGGCGTATGCCCGCGGTTTAAGCGCGTTCCGGCGCGGCGGCGGGTAGTCTTTTGTTCGATTATCCGAATGTTACAAGCTGCCTTCCAGGGGTGGAAAGTGCCAGGAAAAAGTAAAGAGGAAATGCACCGGATTCCGGCGGCATTCAACAAGGAAACGATGGAGTGGCTCGACCAGCTTACGCGTGAAGCCAAGTTCTCCGGCGGGGCGTCGCTGCGCACGACGCAAATTTTGCGCGCTCTCGTGCGCACCGGCATGTGGCTTAACTTCGACGTAAAAGGCGTCGCGGACGAAGACGAGCTTTTCGAGCGGATTAAGGACAGCGTAATCAAAAAGCGCAGGCTGCACCGGACGTACGATTGAAATTCGAGTTATCGCCGGATATTTGGGTTAAATCGTGCCGTTGCCGTGGATTTTGCCGCCGGAAATCGACACGGATTCGATTTGTGGATTCAATTCCCGGCTCAGCGCAAGCTCGTACATCGCGATGTCCTCTCGCTTTCCCTTCATCAGCTTGTCCACGTCGAGAAGCGGATTAACGGAATCTTCAACCATCGTTTTGATTTGGTCGGGCACGCCTAGACCGCTTATCTCGAAGGTATGAAGCCGCAGGTTCACCCGCTTCTTGTCTTGAATGCGCATCCTGCCGATGGCTTTGAACGACGGCGCCATATATTTGTTCAGCCGGTATTTGCCCGTAAACTCGATGTCCTGGCCGACCGTCCGGAAAAACGGCGTCTCGATTTGCGGCGAAGTTTTGCGAACCGCGGCCGTAAGCTGTTCCACGCCGATGACGAGACTCCACGCCGCCGGCCCGATTTCGTTTATCTTCGCGGGCTTGCCGAGTATCGCTTCTTTGCTGTTAATCTTAAGTCCGTCTATGTCGATTTCGGTTTTTTCGATGACAATCGGATCGACTTTGAATTTGTCGAGCGTGAACTTGACGCGCTTCACCTTGCCCTTTGCGACGAAAGTGGCCGGATTCGCGTCTATTTGCACCTGTACGGCCTGAACGCGGTCGCCGAGCGATTCCTGAACCGCCTTTGCGACTTCCTTTTCCGCTATACCCTCGCCGCCCACGGCCTTGACGATTGCGAGAAGGATGATAAGAATTAGATTGGTCACGTAAATATTGTACCTCTGACATTAAAAACGCGCCAAGGCGCGCGAATATTACTGACGCCCGCCCCCGTCCCGTGTTCGGCTGGGGCGAGCTTGAACGGGCGATTTTGGGGCTAATACCTGCGCCGCAGAATCACCCGGATTTCGTTCCCCTGAAACTTCGAGTCCGAATTGTCGTAAAGCGCTTCGATGTACGCGCGCATTAACCGGCGCTTGAGGAAAAGATACCTGAGGCCGAACTGCTCCCTGCCTTCGCCGTCGCCGCCGCCGAAAAGCTCCGTGCTGTAAAGAACACTGAGCCTGTCGGTGAGTTCCTTCTCGAGGTCGATATAAAATTCGTTGTCGTCGCCGATTGTAAGTAGGAATTGGTCGAGATTAAGTTTGTCTTCGAGAATTCTGCCGACGCGCGCGCCGACGACTTTATACAGCTCTTCCCTGATTTCCGGCGTCAGTCCTTGCACCGAGCCTTCCGGCGGAAGAACGCCGAGCATGCGCCTGGCGATTTCCTCTTGCGAAAGCGGCGTGTCGCTCGTCATCGTTATTTCGTCCAGTTCCGTCGCAAGCGAATCGAGGTTGACGAAAACGGTAAGGTCGTCGCTGAAGGCGTCGAAACCGGCAAGCGAGCTTTCGGAACGTTGGGAAATCACGACGGCGGCGCGGCCCCGCAGATAGGGAACCATTCCCCACATCGGGTCGAACCGGATTTCGAACGGCGGGTCGACGACGCGGAACGTGTGGCGAAGGACGATCAGGCTTCCCTTATAGCTTTGCAGCCGCCCGGAGATAGACATATTCGGAAAGTCGCCTTGAATCAGAAGCGGCGATACGTTTCCCCTTTCGTCCACCGCGCTTTGGATTTCCGCGCGCAAATCGACTATCGGCGGAAACCGGACGTTGACGCCTTGCTCGATAAACACCTTGAACGGAGATAGCGGCCTTGCCGTGAATCTTCCGCCCGTCTGAGGCGGCGGAATGGCGCCCGGCGCGTCCGAACCAATCGGCGCGTAAGTTCCGAACGTGACCGGAAGAGACGCGGGCGGGCGGGCCGACGCGTCCGGCGCGTGAAGCGTGAACGTGCCGCCGCGCCTCAGCGTAACCGAGCCGCCGACATGAATGTTCGAATCGCTGATGTCTTTTTGGAGCGTAAACTCGCCCGCAATCGGGCCGCGATATACGTTCGAAAGTTGAAAACGGTCGAAATTGTTCAGCGTGCCGGTTATCTCCATATCGAAAAGCGAAAACGGCATCAATCTGAAGGTTCCGCCGCCATCGAGAGTGATGTTGTGCACGGCTTTTTCTTCGCCCCCGCCGTCCGTCCTCCGCCTTCTTGGCGATTCCTGTTCCGCGCCTGCTTCGGGTTCGCCGATTACGAAATTTTCCAGCCAGAACGCCTGCGCGACGAGATCGGGCTCGTACACGACGTTGATTTTCCCGTCCACCGAGCCGACCGAAAAGGCACCTTGATAGTCGAAATCCCGCATCGCGAACTCGACCGCGCCGTCCGCGACCGGAAATTCGGGAGTGCCGCCGACTGCGAGATCCGCGGTAATCGTCCCGCCCACTTCAATTCCGGTATCCGGAAAAATTTCGGTTATGTAATCGAGTTGAAAATTTTCGGCGCGAAGATTCAGATTGAATCGCTCGGATTCCGGCGCTTCGTGCGGAGTTGGCGCGCGTCGCGCCCCTCCCGCGAGTCCCGCCGGCAGGTCGCGAAGCGTACCTTCTTCGATCGCCCGACGCGCTTCGGGCGACAAAAGCTTGATGGGCAGGTTGCCGTCCGCTTCGAGAACGGAATCTTCCGTCGTGAATTTGAACTCGCGAAGTTCGAGCGCGTCCGGGTAAATATTGAAATTGCCGCTTACTCCCGCTAGCGCGATGATTCCGAAACCGAGACCGCCGGAGCCGCTTAGGTAGCCCGACATATATGTCCCGCGCTCTCCGCGCCGCGCGATTGTGCCTCCGGATATGTTGCCCCAGAAACCGTCCTCGCCTGTAAGGTTTAAAAACGGGTTTATCAGCGCGAGGTCGAGATAAGGAATATCGATGCTTAATTCGCTTTGGGCGATATTGTCGCGAATGACCCCTTCCATGATAACGGTGCTGTCGCCCGCGCTTGCCTCGAAAGCGGTCAGCCGGATTTCGTCCGCGGATGTCGTAAACTCCAATATGCCCTCGATTTCCTGGTCGAGAATCTTTCCTTCCGAAAGCTCTATTGATACATCGCTGATGGCGGATTTAATCGTGCCGCCGATTTCCGCCGAGCCGTCCACGAGGCCGCGAAGAGCGGTTTCGCCCCTGCCCATGAACAACGGCGTAATCAGCCCGATTTGGAACTTTTCAAGTTCGAAAAGCGCACGAACTTTGTGCTCTTCGTCGAGCGTCAAATCGCCGCTCGCCTTTACCGAGCCTCCTTCGCTGCCCACTCTTAGTTCGGTCAGATGCAAAACTTCCAGGTCGCCGGACACCGACAAAATGGCGTCCGTAAACGGTATTCCGTTCACCGAACCTTCGCTTTGCGTAAAATCGAGGGCGTAATCAGGTTCGTGAAGCGTTCCGGAAAGCCGCGCGGAAAGGTCGCCGCCGCCTTCGATACGCACTTCCGGCGCCACTACGCCTGCGATGTCGCCCAGCGAAAACCCGCTCGATGCAAGCCGGACGGACATTTCGCCCTCGCTTACCAGTCCGGACAAAGTCAGCTCGCTTTCGCCGAATTTCATTTTTCCCTTTGCGATGTGGATTGCACGCGAGCGGTATGCAAACGGAAT
>JAANMV010004240.1_pt1 | contig 11519 bp, 10 predicted proteins | sample 7279661 | NCBI WGS metagenome assembly JAANMV01 (sample SAMN14094540, study PRJNA606508) | bioreactor metagenome | isolation source: A lab-scale SPAN reactor treating ammonium-rich wastewater day 121 | place: Ireland: Galway | collected 2017-05-16 | reverse complement strand
ACTGCATCCCCTTTTGCTTGCGGCGTTCCTTTCCCTTGCGACGTTCGCGAGCGCAGCCATTGGCCAGGCACCCGGCGGCATCGTCGTGCTGCCGCAGGATATGAGCCGCGAGCGGTTTGAGTACATCGAGCGGCTTGGCGCGCGTGTCATCGCCACGCCTGGTTCGGAGAGCAACGTCAAAGAGATCTATGACAAGACGTGGGAGCTGCGCGAGGACCCCAATGTGCGGGTGCTCAACCAGTTTGAGGTGATGGGCAACTATCGCTTCCATTACCACGTGACGGGCAACACCATTGCCGAACTGGCAGAAGTCCTGGAGAAGCAGGGCGTTGGCAAGGGCAAGATATCAGCCTACTGCTCGGCGATGGGTTCGGCAGGCACCATCGCAGCAGGTGACCGGCTGAAGCAACTGTGGCCTGATCACAAGATCGTCGGGCTGGAGCCGATCCAGTGCCCGACGCTTTACAACAACGGCTACGGCGCGCACCGCATCGAGGGCATTGGCGACAAGCACGTGACGTGGATTCACAACGTCCTGAACATGGATGCCATGATGTGCATCGACGACATGGCGTGCGTGCGCGGGCTGGCGCTGCTCACCGACCCGGTTGGCAAGCAGACGCTCGCCAAGCGCTACGGCGTGCCTGAGGCAGACGTTGAGAAGATGAGCGAGATCTTCGGCATCTCCAGCGTGTGCAACGTGCTGGGCGCGATCAAGACCGCCAAATTCTACGGGCTTGGCGCGGATGACGTGGTCGTGACCATCTGCACCGACGCCATCGACCGCTACTACTCGGTGATGGAATGGCTGGAGGGCGAAGAGGGCAAGATGGACGAGGCGATGGCCTCGGAGCGCGTGGCCTCGACCTTCCACGGCCAGAAGCTCGACTGGATCGCTGAGGGCGACACCCAGGCGCGTGAGCGGTGGCACAACCTCAAGTACTACACCTGGGTCGAGCAGCAGGGCAAGAGCGTCGAGGAGCTTGATGCCCAGCGCGACCCGGCGTGGTGGCGCGAGCACCAGGAGCTGGTGGGCGAGATCGATAAGCGGATCATCGCCTTCCGTAAAGAGCATCATATCCACGGTACGTGATGTATCCGGAAGATCGCGTACTGGTGGGCGTGATGCCCCATCCGCGTGACCTGGACATCGCCCGCGAGCAGCAATGGTATCGCGTGCCGGTGAAGCACGCCCCTGGCGGCATCCACGCGGAGTACGTGGCCTTCTACTTCACCCGGCGGTTCGACCCCGACCTGCGCTGGGCGATACACTACTACGCGCGGCGCACCGGCCATGAGTTGGTGCGCCGCGTTGACCTGCTGCCCGGTGAGCCCGACCATCCACGCGCGCAGGAATACTACTACAAGCTGCAACTTGGCCCGCTCAAGCGCAAGGAGCCGCCGATCACCAGCCTGCGCTGGCGGCGCATCACGTTTATCCAGACGACGTGGGATCGCTTTGTGGCAGCGACCGAGATCAACGACCTGTTCAGCACCGACGACGCGTTCGTGGATCGCATGTACCACGCGCTCAAGGCGCGTGGCATGCAGCCGGAGCGGGCGGTCGAAGTGCGCGAGGGGCAGGCCGCCTACACGGTTGACCTGCTGATCCCATGCCGGGATGGGTCGGTGATGCTGGCGAACAACGCACAGCGCCCGGCACGAGCGATCGGTCTGGTCGGCGACGAAGCGCACGATCTGGACGCTATCGAGGCGGAAGTGGCGCGGCGTGGCGGCCCGCGGGCGTTGGACGCCAGCATCAAAGACCCGCCGCCGGGCCGTGCGGGCACTGACGAATAGGATTCCTGACAACATCGACAAGGGAGGAGAGATGGCTGAGTCACTCCTGATCACAAACGGCACCGTCGTCACCTGGGAGCCGGATGCCGAGCTGATCGAGAAAGGGGCGGTATATACCGAGGGCGGGCAGATCGCCGAGGTTGGCAAAGCCGCTGAGCTTGAGGGCCGCTATCCGGGCGCGGAGCGGATTGACGCGCGCGGCCAGCTCATCATGCCCGGCAACATCTGCGCGCACACGCACTTCTACGGCGCGTTTGCGCGTGGCATGGCGATTCCCGGCCCGGCCCCCAAGGACTTTCCGCAAATCCTGGAGCGGCTGTGGTGGCCGCTTGACCAGGCGCTTGACGAGGAGGCAGTACGCAGCAGCGCGCTCGTCTGCCTGGTGGATGCCATCAAGCACGGCACGACGACGCTGATCGACCACCACGCCAGCCCGAACGCGCTGGAAGGCTCACTCGACGTGATCGCCGACGCTGTTGACCAGGCCGGGCTGCGGGCGGCGCTGTGTTACGAGGTCACCGACCGTTACGGGCCGGAGAGCAGCAAGGCGAGCATCGAGGAGAACGTGCGCTTTCTCAAGGCAGCCCGCAGCCGCCCCAATGTCGCGGCAACGTTCGGGCTGCATGCCTCGCTGACGCTTGACGAGGAGACGCTCGCTGCCTGCGCCGACGCAGCCAGGGGGCTCGAAACGGGATTCCACATCCATGTCGCCGAGCACGAGGCAGACGAGTACGACAGCCTGAACAAATCAGGCAGGCGCGTGATTGACCGGCTCCAGGCGCACGGGATTCTGGGCGAGAGAACCATCGTCGCTCACTGCGTGCATATCGACCTGCGCGAGGCGGAGATTCTGCGCGATACGCGGACGTGGGTCACGCACCAGCCGCGCTCAAACATGAACAACGGCGTGGGTGTGGCTGACGTCGAGGGGCTGCTGCGCCTGGGCGTGCCTGTCTGCCTGGGCAATGACGGATTCAGCAACAACATGTGGGCCGAGTGGAAGACCGCTTATCTGCTGCACAAAGTGTGGCACCGCGACCCGCGTCGCGCTAATGGCATGGACATCGTGCAGATGGCGATCCACAACAACGCGGCGCTGGCTGGCATGTTCTTCCCTGAGGCTTCACCGGGGATGCTGGTTCCGGGCGCGGCAGCCGACCTGATCCTGGTGGACTACCATCCCACCACGCCGCTGAGCGCCGGAAACCTGCCCTGGCATATCCTGTTCGGCTTTGAAGCTTCGATGGTCACGACGACGATCTGCGCCGGGCGCGTGCTGATGCGCGATCGCGAACTGCTGACGCTGGACGAGGCAGCGATCACCGCCCGCTCGCGCGAGATCGTTCCGGCGGTGTGGGAGCGGTACAACGGCATCGCGGCGCAGACGCTTTAGCGCGCAAACGCGTCGCGGGCTATTTGTCCCGCATGAAAACTAATCGCTATAATGGGTGGGCTTCGCGGAGAGAACCACCTTGACCACGCCCTACACACAGAGGAGCAACCACGTGCCAGACTCGAACGCGCTTCCCACCGTCGCCGTGCTGGGCGGCACAGGCAAAGAAGGCAGTGGGCTGGCCCTGCGCTGGGCCCATCATGGCTACGATGTGATCATTGGCTCGCGCCAGCAGGAGAAAGCCGAGAGCGCGGCAGCCGAACTGAACGCGCTGCTCGGCAGGGATGTGGTGCGCGGCATGGCAAACGCCGACGCCGCCCAGGAAGCATCGATTGTCGTGCTTTCCGTGCCTTACTCGGCACACCGGGCGACGCTGGAAGGCGTCCTCGACGAGGTGCAGGGCAAAATCCTGGTGGACGTGACGGTGCCGATCCAGCCGCCGGACTTTATGTTGGCGATCCTGCCGCCGGGGCGCACCGCCGCCGAGGAGGCGCAGGCGCTGGTAGGCAGTGCGGTTCGCGTCGTCTCGGCGTTCCAGAACGTTTCGGCGGTGCATCTGAAAGACCTGGGGCACGGCGTGGACTGCGACGTGCTGGTGAGCGGCGACGACGCAGAGGCCAAGGCGGCTGTGATGGCGCTCGTGGAGGCGGCGGGCATGCGCGGGGTGGATGTTGGCCCGCTGGCCAACGCCATCGTCGCCGAGAGCCTGACGCCCGTCTTGCTGGGCATCAACAAGCGCTACAAAGCCAGGGGCGCAGGGATACGCATCACGGGAATCGATGACTGAGCGATGCAACGGGTGGAACTGATCGGCCTGCCGGGGATTCCCCTCATCCAGACCGGGGATGATCTACCAGCCATCATCGCCGGGGCGCTGCGAGACAGCGGGCTGGCGCTGCAAGACGGTGACGTGGTGGTGATCACGTCGAAGATCGTCTCAAAGGCGGAAGGCCGCTGGGCGAATCTGGCGACCATCGAGCCAGACGCAGAGGCAGAGCGTGTTGCGGCAGCCTGCGGCAAAGACCCGCGTGAGGTGGCGCTGATCCTGAGCGAGGCGCAGGGCGTCTCACGCATGCGAGACGGCGTGCTGATCGTGCGGCACCGGCTGGGCTTCGTATGCGCCAACGCGGGGATCGACCACTCCAACACCCGGCCAGATGGCGACTGGCGCTTGCTGCTGCCAGAAGACCCGGACGCCTCGGCACGCGAGCTGCGCGCGCAGCTTGCGGAGTTATCTGGCGCGCAGGTGGCGGTTGTGATCAGCGACAGCCAGGGCAGACCCTTCCGCATGGGCACGGTCGGCGCGGCCATCGGCGCGGCAGGGCTGCCTGCGCTGTGGGACCTGCGCGGACGCCCTGACCTGTTCGGCACGGCGCTGCGCGTCACCGAGGTCGGGTTTGCTGATGAGCTGGCAGCCGCCGCCGGGTTGGTGCTCGGCCAGGCCGCCGAAGGCATCCCGGTCGTGCTCATCCGGGGGTTGAGCTATCCGCCGGACGAGGAGGCGCGCGCTGCTGACCTGGTGCGCCCACCCGATCTCGACTTGTACAGCAACGCAACGACCTGACTGCAACAACAGCAAAAGTTAGCGAGGAATCGACTGCCGCTCCATGGCGCAGCCGGATAATCGACGTGACAACAACCCAAACCCTGCCCAAGGCGGCTCTGTACCAGCTTATGCGGGAGCGGCGCTCGATTCGCCGCTTCCAGCCGCGCCCCGTACCGCACGAAGCCCTGGTGAGGCTGCTTGAGGTGGCTATCTGGGCTCCCTCCGCCCACAATCGCCAGCCCTGGCGATTCGTCGTGTTGAGCGACGAGGCAGGCAAACACCATCTTGCCGAAGCGATGGGCCGCGAGCTGGCGGCAGACCTGCGCGCCGATGGGCTGGACGAGGCGGCCATAGCCAGGGATACCAGACGCTCATTCGAGCGACTGGCAGGCGCAGGCGCGCTCGTGGTCGCCTGCCTGACGATGGCCGACATGGACACCTACCCCGACGGCAGGCGGCAGGCATGCGAGCATGCGATGGCGGTGCAGGGCGTGGCGATGGCCGCCCAGAACCTGCTGCTGGCCGCGCACGCGGAAGGGTTGGGCGCGGTCTGGATGTGCGCCCCGTTGTTCTGCCCGGATGCGGTGCGGACGGCGCTTGCGCTGCCAGCCGACTACGAGCCACAGGGCGTCATCGCGCTGGGCTACCCGGCGGAGACGCGCCACAAGACGCGCGAACCGCTGGAAACAAGGGTCATGTTCCGATGAGCCTGCGCGACCGGGTCGTGCTGCTGGTGGGTGGGGTAGGTGGGGCCAAGCTCGCGCTTGGCCTGGCGCATGTTCTCCCGCCGGAGTCGCTGACAGTCATCGTCAACACCGCCGACGACTTCGAGCACCTGGGGCTGCACATTTCGCCCGACGTCGATACGCTGATGTACACTCTGTCTGGCCTGGCTAACCCGCAGACCGGCTGGGGCCTCGACGGCGACACCTTCCGGGCGATGGAAATGGTCGAGCGGTACGGCGGCCCGGCCTGGTTCCGGCTGGGCGACGGCGACCTGGGGACGAACCTGGCGCGTACTATGCTGCTGCGCCAGGGGCACACGCTCACCGAAGTCACGCGCCGCCTGTGCGTGGCACTGGGCGTGGCCCACCGACTGTTGCCCATGACCGACGACCGGGTGCGCACCATGCTGGAAACCGACTGCGGCCCGCTCGACTTCCAGACCTACTTTGTGCGCGAGCGCTGGCAGCCAGTCGTACACCGGATTCGCTTCGAGGGCAGCGGTGAGGCGCAGCCCAGCGAGGCCGTCGCCGCTGCGCTGGAAGCGGCCACACTGATCGTCCTGGGGCCATCCAACCCTTTCCTGAGCATCGACCCCATCCTATCGGTGCCAGGCATCCGGGCGCGCATCACTGCCTCGGACGCGCCCTGTGTAGCCGTCAGCCCGGTCATCGGCGGGCAGGCAGTCAAAGGGCCAACGGTCAAGCTGATGGTAGAGCTGGGAGTGGACAATTCGCCTGTCGGGGTTGCCAGGCATTATGAGGGATTTCTGGACGGCATTATACTGGACGAGGCAGATGGTAGCCTGGTAAAGTTGATCGAGGCCCTCAATTTACGGACAATCACAGCACCAACGTTAATGAATACTCTGGCAGATAAAGTTCGCCTGGCAAACAGGCTATTGGAATGGTTAGAGGAATCCACCAGTGAGCATCTGGGTCATCGTCCCGATTAAACCACTCAACCGGTCAAAAAGCCGCCTCGCAGAGGTTCTGGACATCAAGCAGCGCGAGTCGCTCAGCCGCGAGATGCTGGAGCGCACGCTGGATACACTGAGCAAGGTACAGGGCATCGGCGGCGTGATAGTCGTCAGCCGCGACACGGGAGCCCTGTCGCTGGCGCGTCGCTTCCACGTCCAGACGCTCCAGGAGAGCGGAGCACCGGAGTTGAATGCCAGCCTGACGGCGGCCACGCGTGTTGTGGCAAGCTGGAACGCAAGCGGCGTCCTGATCCTTGCATCGGACATCCCTCTGGTGCAGGCAGGAGATATCGAAGCGATGCTGGGGCTAGGCAAGCCCCCGCCAGTGGTGGTGATCGCCACCGACAGACGCCGCGAGGGCACCAACGCCATGCTGGTACGCCCGCCTGGCCTGATCACCTACCGCTTCGGCGAAGGGAGCCTCAACAAACACGTAGCCGAGGCCAAGGCTGCCGGGGCCGAGGTACACATTTACGAATCGACGACAGTGGGGCTTGACGTGGACATCCCTGCCGACCTCGACCTGTACCGCGAGATGCTCGTCGAGCACGATCTGAGCCAACAAGCCTGGCTAGGCCCCGTTTAACTGGCCCGGCTCATAACAAAACCGATACCACGAGAGATAAAGGAGCAGGCTACTATGGCTAACCGAGTTGCACTCTATCTTCAGGACGCGCACCCCCTCCCGGACGGCATCGAATATGTGAAATACGCAGAACAGCGAGGCTTCGAGGCAGTCTGGCAGGCCGAGTCACGCCTGGTGCGCGACGCGGTTGTGCCGATGGCGGCCTTCGCCGCCACGACCTCGCGCATCAAGGTTGGTTCGGGCGTGATCAACAACTGGACGCGCAACGCGGCGCTGATCGCCTCCACCTTCCTGACGCTGGATGACCTTGCCCCTGACCGCATCCTGCTGGGCATCGGCGCGTGGTGGGACCCGCTCGCCAAAAATGTCGGCATCGACCGCAAAAGCCCGCTGACGGCAATGCGCGAGGTGGTTACCGTCACGCGGCAGTTGTTGAACGCCGAGACGGTGACGTTCCACGGCGAATACGTTAACGTGACCGGCATCCAGCTCGACGTGGTTCACGGGCGCAAAGGCCCGCGCAACGTCCCGATCTACATCGGCGCGACCGGCCCCAAGATGATGGAACTGACCGGCGAGATCGCCGATGGCGTGGTGCTGAATTACCTGGTCAAGCCCTCCTACAATGAGGAAGCGATGCACCACCTGGAAGCAGGCGCGAAACGCGCCGGGCGCAGCATCGACGAGATTGACCGCCCGCAGCTTGTCGTCTGCTCGATGGACACGGATCGCCAGCGAGGGCTGGACGGCGCGCGCAAGCTGATCACGCAGTACCTTGCCCAGCAGCCGCACTTCGCCAAGGCGCTCGGCGCGGACGAGCAAATGCTCGCTGAGATCAAGAAGCGCCTGGGCTGGCCTGCCACCGAGGAGCAGATCGAAGCGGCGATGGAGTTCGTGTCGGACGAGATGGTGCAGATGGTGGCCGCCGCAGGCACGCCCGAAGAGTGCCGCGCCAAAGTGCAGGAGTACGTCGACACGGGCTGTACCTGCCCGATCCTGTACCCGCTTGGGCCCGACGTGAAGGCGATGATCGACGCCTTCGCGGCCACCTAACTGCACGCGGGCCGCAAGGATCGTGAGCCAACCTGAAAGTGTGCCCGCGCCCTTCCCGCAGCCAAACTCAAAGCACTGCTTTGTATGCGGGATGGAAAGCCCCGTCGGCCTGAAGCTGCGCTTCATGGATGATGGGGTGGGCGAGGTCAGGGCAGTCTACACGGTTAGCGAGAGATACCAGGGCTATCCGGGTGTGGTGCACGGCGGTATCGTGGCAGCCATGCTGGACGAGGCCGCCGGGCGCGCCGCCATGATCGGTGACCGCAATCGCTTCATGTTCACCGGCAGGATGGCCGTCCGCTACCGCCGCCCCGTACCGGTTGAAACCGAACTACTCGTCATCGGGCGGATCGTCAAAGATCGCAGGCGGGTGGCCGAAGCGCACAGCGAGCTGCGCCTGCCCGATGGTACGGTCGCCGCTGAAGCGGATGTGACGCTGGTTGAGGTTCCGGCTGAGTTTCTCCCCGATGCCAACCTGGAAGCCCTGGGCTGGAAGGTCTACCCGGACGAGATGTGACGGGTGCGGGCTGAAAAAGCGCCCCACAAGGAGAGTGATCGATGCTCTATAACCTGCAAGAATACCACTGCCCGGTGAGCCTTGATGAGGCGCTCCGGCTGCTGCGCCGCGAGAACGTACACACGGCAATCCTGGCCGGAGGCACAGACCTCATTGGCCAGCGGAACGGCGCGGTTGAGGCCGTCATCGACCTGGCAGGGCTGGGGCTCGACTTCATCGAGCGGGCAGACAGCGCCCTGCGATTGGGCGCGATGGTGCGCCTGCAAACAATCGTCGAGGAACTGCCGGATGTGGCGGGCGGCCTGTTGTCCGAGACAGCCCACCGCATGGCTGGCTGGCACATCCGTAACGTGGCTACGCTGGGCGGCACGCTGGCAGGGGGTCGCCTCCACTCGCCGCTGGGCGTGGCGCTGGCCGCGCTCGGTGCGCGGGTGGAGGTCGCGGGTGAGACGGTCGAGACCCTGCCCTGGCCCAAGCTCCCTCCGGAGAAACTGAACGGGAAGCTGGTTACCGCAGTGGTCATTGAGCTGCCCGGCGGTGAGATTGGCGCGGCCTACGAGCAGGTCGGGCGGACGCCCGCCGACCAGCCCATCGTCTGCGCGGCAGCGGTGGCCGATGCTGCCGGGGAAGGCGCTGTTTCGGCCCGCGTTGCCGTGGGGGGGCTGCTGGCTGACGACCTCCAGCAGCTTGAGTTGACGGTAACAGCCTCGCACCCAGACATCAGCCCGGTGAGCGACATTGCCTCCGGCCTGCCTGAAACGGCGCTGCTTTCGGACCACCTGGGCAGCGCAGCCTACCGCCAGAGCATAGCGCCCACCCTCGCCCGGCGGGCCCTGATCGCTGCGCTGGGCCGGGCCGGGGTGAGCGTTGGATAGAGGGGTCAAGACGATGCAGATCACCTTCAAACTCAACGGAGAAGACTTTACCACCGAGGCGCGCCCCAGCCAGACACTGCTTTCCGTGCTGCGCGAGAACGGCATCTTTGGCGTGAAGCACGGTTGTGAAACGGGTGAGTGCGGCGCATGCGCCGTGCTGCTTGACGGCAAGCCTGTCAACAGCTGCGTGATGCTGGCTGCCCAGGCCGCCGGGCACGCGCTTGTAACGATCGAGGGGTTGGGGGGCGAGCAGCAGCGCGGCTGGCGCGGGAGCGAGCCCTTGCACGCGCTCCAGACGACGTTCGTCGAGATGGGGGCCATCCAGTGCGGGTACTGCACCCCCGGCATGATCCTGGCCGCCCATTCCCTGCTTGCTGAGGAGCCTGAGCCGACGGAGGCGCAGGTGCGTGAGGCGCTGACCGGGGTGCTGTGCCGCTGCACGGGCTACGTCAAGCCGGTGCAGGCCGTGCTGCGCGCGGCGGCTATGCTGCGCGGCGAAGAAGTCCCCCCGATCTCACCGGACGAGGCGATGGCAGTGCCCAGCGGGCTGTTTGAGCCACGTGAGACGCTGGAGCCGCCGGTAGCGCCCGGCGGGAACGGGCCGCGCACCGCGCTCAAGACCACGCCCATGCCGACGATGATCGTCTCCGAAGCGAAGCCGCTGGACTACGTCGGCAAGCCGGAGCCAAAGGTTGACGCCAGCAAGCTGGTGCAAGGCCACTCAGCCTTCACTGACGATATAGAGATGCGCGGGCTGCTGGTCGGCAAGCTGCTGCTCAGCCCGCATGCTCACGCCATCATCAAGCACATCGACGTGAGTAAGGCGCGGGCGTTGCCGGGCGTGCATGCCGTGCTGACCCACAAGGACATCCCGCGCGTGGTCTACACCACTGCCGGGCAGTCACACCCCGAACCAGGCCCGCGCGACAACTTCAGCCTGGACTACAAGGTGCGCTGGGTGGGCGACCGGGTGGCCGCCGTCGCCGCCGAAACCGAGGAGATCGCGCAGCAGGCGCTCGACCTGATCGAGGTCGAATATGAGGTGCTGCCCGCCATCCTCGACCCGCGCGAATCGATGAAACCCGGCGCACCGCTCATCCACGACGAGCCGGAGAGCTGGCATATCGAGGACAAGCAGCGCAACCTGGCCTCCATGATCGACTGGGAGCTGGGTGATGTGGAAGCTGCTTTTGCCCAGGCCGATCACATCTTTGAAGATACCTACTACAGCCCCAAGGTGCAGCAGGCCCCTATTGAGCCGCATGTCGTCGTCACCTGGTGGGACGAGGACGACCGGCTGATCATCCGCACCAGCACGCAGGTCCCGTTCCACGCCCGGCGCATCCTGGCCCCGGTGCTCGGCCTGCCTGAGAAGCGCATCCGGGTGATCAAGCCGCGCATTGGCGGTGGGTTCGGCGTCAAGCAAGAGGTACTGATCGAGGACATCTGCGCCCACCTGACCATCGTGACCGGACACCCGGTCAGGCTGGAATACAGCCGTGAGGAGGAGTTCGCTTCCTCCCGCACCCGCCATTCGATGTATCTCACGCTCAAGACGGGCGTGATGAACGACGGGACAATCATCGCCAACGCAATGCATGTCCTCTCGGATACCGGCGGCAGCGGCACACACGGCATGACGGTCACCGGCAACACCGGCCACAAGGCGATGGCGCTCTATAACGCACCGAACATCAAGTTCCACACAGACATCGTGTACACCAACAAAGTCCCATCGGGCGCGTATCGCGGCTACGGTGTGCCTCAGGGCTTCTGGGCGGTGGAGTCCCACATGGAGCACATCGCCCGCTCGCTCAACCTCGACCCGCTGGAGTTCCGGCTGAAGAACGCCATCCAGGAAGGGGACGAGCACCCGGTCAGCAAAATCTGGAGTGAAGGCCGCGAAGGTCTCACCGAGGTGATCCACACCTGCGGGCTTCCGCAGTGTGTCGATCAGGCTGCGGCGGCGATCCGCTGGCAGGAGCGCTTCAACAACCTGGAATGGCACACTGTGCCCGGCAAGCCGCACCTGCGGCGCGGCATCGGG
>JAANMV010004237.1_pt1 | contig 11530 bp, 13 predicted proteins | sample 7279661 | NCBI WGS metagenome assembly JAANMV01 (sample SAMN14094540, study PRJNA606508) | bioreactor metagenome | isolation source: A lab-scale SPAN reactor treating ammonium-rich wastewater day 121 | place: Ireland: Galway | collected 2017-05-16 | reverse complement strand
CTCGTTTGTCATGCGTCCCGCTGCCGGTTTCCCGCGCAGCTGCCTCGCTTGAGGCTCAGAAAAGATACACACCAAAAAAAAATTTGTCAACCCTTCGGGATAGGCTGTTGGTTGAGCGTTGCGTAACCCCATCCAGCACGATGTCGCCAGGTGGAGGGCAGCTCCTCATGGCATCGCCAGGGAGGCGCACGAAGATGTCAGGCGTGAGCTGCCCCTTCCCCAGTCCCCTTCGCTTCCTGACCGCGACCTCCCTTCTTCTCTGCGCGCAGGCGCAGGCGCTGGATATGCGGCAGATGACGGCCGCCGGCATGCTTTATACGGTCGCCACGGTGGACCCGGGTCGGGACAAGCTGCGGCTGTACTGGAAGGACCGGCAGGGTCAGCCGTTCCGCACTTTCGACGCTGTGCAGGCCGAGGTCGCCCGTCAGGGCAGCGCGGTCCTGTTCGCAACGAACAGCGGCATCTATGCGGCCGGTCCCCGTCCGCTGGGCCTGCATGTGGAGCAGGGAAGAACGCTGACGGCCCTCAACAACGCGAAGTCTGGAGGGAACTTCGCCCTGCTGCCCAACGGGGTGTTCTGGATTCAGGGCACCCGGGCGGGCGTGACCGAGACCGGGGCCTACCGCCGCCTGAACCTCACACCTACGTATGCCACGCAGTCCGGCCCGCTGCTGGTTCAGGCGGGCCGGCTGCACCCGGCATTCAACAAGGGCAGTACGAGTTTCAAATTGCGCAGCGGCGTGGGCGTGTGCCGGGACGGCCGGGTGCGGTTCGCGGTCAGTGCCGGTCCGGTGAACTTCTACGCCTTCGCGCTGTTCTTCCGGGACACGCTGAAGTGCCCGGACGCCCTCTACCTGGACGGCAGCATCAGCGCGTACGCCACCCCGGGCCGCAACACGCAGCTCGCGGAGTTCGCCGGCATCTGGGCCGTGGTGCGGTAAAAGGAAGTGCTCAGATGTCGGCGGCGTCTGGGGCGTGAGGTTCGGCCGGCGGCATTTCCGGTTCAGGGGCCGGCTTCGGTTCGGGTTTGGGGCGCAGGTCCGTGCCGTTGAAGCCCTGCTGCGCTTCCGCGAGGCCGGCCGTGGCCCAGACCTCCGTGGCGTTCGCGCCGAGGCGCACGAGTTCCGCCAGGGTCGCCGTCTCCTCCGGACGCCAGCGGCTGAGCACCCAGTCACTGACCGCCCAGCCGGCCGGGGGGCGGTTGATGCCCACCTTCAGGCGCGGGAAGGCCTCATGGCCCAGCAGGCGGATGATGTCCCGCACCCCGTTCTGCCCGCCGTGCCGGCCGCCCATGCGGAACTTCAGCAGCCCGAAGGGACTGTCCAGGTCGTCCTGCACGACCAGCAGGTCATCGCCGCCCAGCTTGTAGAACGCGACGAGCGGCTGCACGGCCTTCCCGGACGCGTTCATGAACGTCTGCGGCTTGACGAGCAGCACCTTCGCGCCCGGCGCGGGGCCCACGCGGACCTCGGCGGTCTCGGCGTCCTTCTCCTTGCGCCAGGTGGCCCCCCAGCGGCGGGCGAGTTCGTCCACGACCAGCCACCCGACGTTGTGCCGGGTCTGCGCGTACTGCGTGCCCGGGTTGCCCAGGCCCACCACCAGTTTCAGACTCAACGCCTCAGGCCTCCATGCTGTTCAGAAGCGCGCGCCATTTCGCCTCGGTCTCCCGGACGGCCGCGTCCCCCTTCGCGCGGGTGTACCCGGCGCGGAAGTCCGCGAACCGCGAGTCGGCCTCGCTGAACAGCAGGCCCAGGGCCCCCTGCACGTCGTCCACGTTCCGCTGCGTGAGCTGCATGCCCTTGGTGTCCAGCACGTCGTCCAGCGTCGCCATCAGGCCGGACAGCGGCCGCAGCCACTGGAAGCTCTCGTGGTTCATCACCAGGGAGTACAGCTCGAACTCGTTTTTCACCGGGCCGTACAGGAACTCGTACTCGCCGCGCGCGAAGTTCAGCAGGGCCTTGTGGTAGGCCTTGAGGTCGCGGGCCAGGGCGTCCAGTTTCGAGCGGATCGCGGTGTCGGTCATGCGCGCAGGGTACCGCCTGCCCCGCCCGGCCTGCCTTCCCGCAGCCTTCAGCGTGCCTACCAGCCCAGGCTTCCGGGCTCCCCCTTGAACGGCCCGACGACGTCCGGCGTGATCCACCCGCCGTAGAACCCGCCCGGCTGCGGCGTGACGGGCACGCCGTCCACCCGGCAGGCGTCCATGCGCCCCGCGTACACCGCCACGAACCCCGCGATGGCCCGGAAGGCCGGGGTGGGGGTCTCGTAACTCCAGCCAGCGGCCTCGGCGCGCTGCCCGCCGGCCTCCAGCGTCCAGTAGGTGGCCGGCCCTTTCCACTCGCAGACGCTGCTGCCTGCCGCTGGTTGCAGCACACCGGGCAGGAAAGCGGCCCGCGGCAGGTAGTAGGTGGGCGGGTGACTCGTCTCCAGCACCCGGTACGCGCCGGTCGTGTCGGCGATCCTCACGCCGCCCAGCCAGATTTCCAGGCGTCTGGGCGTGCGTTCCAGGCGGGGCGGGCGCGGGTACGCCCACACGCTCTCCTGCCCGGGACCGGGCGGCGTGGGGACCGGCCGGGGGCTCACGCGGCCTTCCGGGCCCGAGTCCGCAGGGCGCGTTCGCTGTCCAGCATGCGTTTCAGGGCCGCCTCGCTGCGGGTCAGGCCGTCCAGGGCCGCTTCCTGCCGGGCGGTGCGCGGCTCGTAATCGTCGAGGACCTTGCCGTCCAGGTACCGGTCGAAGATCACCGGGCAGATGTAACTGCCGCGCGTGACGGCCGGGGTGTTGCCCAGGTCGTCGGCCACGTACTTCACGCACTCCACCAGGGTGCGCTTCGCACTGCGCTCGGTGTCCGCGGTGCCGGCCTCCGCGAGGAACTCGGCGGCCAGCAGCGTGCCGCCCCAGGTGCGGAAGTCCTTCGCGGTGAACGGGCCGATCACCTCCCGCAGGTAGGTGTTCAGTTCCGGGGCGCGCACGCGGCGCCGCCCGCCGGCCGCGTCGTCCACCGCCTGGAACAGCCAAGGGCCCGGCAGTTCCAGCAGTTTCGAGATGTTCGCCGCGAGCGTGCGGTCGGTGGTGGCCTTGTGCTGCGAGATGCCGTGCTTGCCCCGGAACCGGAACGTGACGGTGCTGCCATCCACGACCACGTGCCGCTGCCGCAGGGTGCTCAGGCCGTACGTGCGGTTGTGCTGGGCGTACGCGTCGCTGCCCACCCGGAAACGGGCCACGTGCAGCAGCCGGGTCATCAGGGCCGTGACCTTGCGTGGGGGCAGGCCCGCCGAACGGAGATCCGCCGTGGTGGCCGCCCGCAGGTCCGGCAGCACCCCGGCAAACCGCGAGAGCCGCTGCCATTTCTTCAGTGCGCCGGCCTGCACGAAATCCGGGTGGTAGCGGTACTGCAACCGGCCTGCGGCGTCCCGCCCGAAGGCCTGCAGTTCCGCGTCCGGGTCGGGTGACACGTACACGTCCTGGTAGGCGGGCGGCACGGCCAGCGCCGCGATGCGCGCCAGACCCGCGCGGTAGCGGTACTCCCGGCCGTCCGGCGTGAAGTACCGGAAGGCTTTCGGGTCGTGGCCCTCGCGGCGCAGGTACTCCGCGGCCAGCAGTTCAGTGCGGGACGGCATGGGGCCAGCATGCCCGGGGGGCGCGGCGCGGCATTGTCCGGTGCCTTGCAATCCCCGCCCGGCCCACCCCGGGCGTTCCTTGAGGCGCTTCTCAGGAGCGGCCGGGATCCTCCTGCACCTGCGCGGGCAGCTGCCAGTCGATGGGCGCCTGCCCGGCCTCTTCCAGTGCGGCGTTCACCCGGCTGAAGGGGCGGGACCCGAAGAACTTCGCCTCGCTGAGCGGGCTGGGGTGCGCGGACTCCACGATCACGTGCTGCGGCCCGGTGATCAGCTTGGCCTTCTTGCGCGCGTATGCGCCCCACAGCACGAACACCACCCGCTCGGGCTTGGCGTTCACGGCGCGGATCACGGCGTCCGTGAAGGTCTCCCAGCCTTTCCCCTGGTGGCTGTTCGCCTGCCCCTCCCGCACGGTGAGCACGGCGTTCAGCAGCAGCACCCCCTGGTCCGCCCAGTGCTTCAGGTACCCGTGGCGGGGCGGGGTGAAGCCGGGCAGGTCCGCGGTGAGTTCCTTGTAGATGTTGCGCAGGCTGGGCGGCACGGTCACGCCCGGCCGCACGCTGAAACTCAGGCCGTGCGCCTGCCCGGGCCGGTGGTAGGGGTCCTGGCCCAGGATCAGCACCTTCACGTCCGACAGCGGCGTGAACCGCAGGGCGTTGAACACGTCCGGCGCCGGCGGGAAGATGGTGTGCTCCTGACGCTCACGCACCAGGAAGTCCTTGAGTTCGTGAAAGTAAGGCGCGCTGAACTCGGGTTCCAGGGCGGCCTTCCAGTCGTCCGGGAGGCCGGCCGGGAACAGCGGCTTGGGGCGGGCGGGGGTAGAGCCGAACAGGTCGGGTTGGTCGGGCATGGGCACACTCCTTGTGCCTGCAGTGTGCCGCGTCCCGGGTGCGCCTTGCCCTGAAGGTGCCTTGGGGGTCCGTTCAGCGCGGGCGCCGCGCGGGGCCAAAAGGAAGGCGGCCCGGACATGCACGTCCGGGCCGCCTTCAACGGAGGGAGGGGTTACACGCCGAGGCGGCCGGTGAGGGCCTTCTGCACCGGGCTGCCGGTCCCGCCGTCGAACGCGTCGATCTCCTCAATGAAGCGGTCGAACAGGTAGCGGCTGTCGTGCGGGCCGGGGCTCGCTTCCGGGTGGTACTGCACGGAGAACACCGGGTAGCGGCTGTGCGCCATGCCTTCCAGCGTGCCGTCGTTCAGGTTCACGTGGGTGGGCACGAACGCACCGTTGGGGATGCTGTCGATGTCCACGGCGTACCCGTGGTTCTGCGCGGTGATCTCCACGGTGCCGTTGAGCAGGTTCTTCACCGGCTGGTTGCCGCCGCGGTGCCCGAACTTCATCTTGAAAGTCCGGCCGCCCGCCGCGAGACCCAGGATCTGGTGCCCCAGGCAGATGCCGAAGGTGGGCAGCAGGCCCATCATCTCCCAGGCGGTCTTGTGCGCGTACTCCAGCGGCGCGGGATCGCCGGGGCCGTTGCTGAGGAACAGGCCGTGGGGTTGCAGCGCCATAATCTGCGCGGGGGTGGTGTGCGCCGGAACCACGATCGGTTCGATGCCCACTTCCGAGAGGCGCTCAATGATGGTGTGCTTGATGCCGAAGTCCATCAGCACGACGCGCTTGCCGTGCCGCAGGGTGGGAAAGGCGTACGGGAGGGGCGTGGTGACCTCGCGGGTCATGTCGTGCCCGTCGATGTCCTGGTGGTCGCGGGCGCGCTGCACGTACACGAATTCTTCGGCGGGCGTGAACTCGCCGTACGGATCTTCCGGGTGCGTGAAGCTGCGGTGCGCGATCACGCCCTTGACCACGCCGCCCGTGCGCAGGCGGCGAACGAGGGCGCGGGTGTCGATGCCCTGGATGCTCACCACGCCGTGCGCCTGCATGAACTCCTCCAGCGACTGCTGGGCGCGGTAGTTGGAGTAGTCACCGCTGAACTCGCGGGAGATGAACCCGCGCACGTACGGCTTGTTGGATTCCATGTCGTAGATCGCCACGCCGTAGTTGCCGACGTGGGGGTACGTGATGGTCACGATCTGCCCGTTGTAACTGGGGTCGGTCATGATCTCCTGGTAGCCGGTCATGCTCGTGTTGAACACGACCTCCCCGACCGTCTCCCCGCGGTGCCCGAAGGCGTACCCCCGGTACACCGTGCCGTCTTCCAGCGCCAGAATCGCGCGTTCCTTCCTGATCATGCTTTCCCCTCCCATACCGCCTCGCGGGGCGCGTTTCATGGACCTGCGTGCCGTCGATGAACCGCCTTGCACTTTTATGCATCAAACGGCGGTCACTTCAGCGGGAAAGTCTAGCAGGCCCGCCCGGTAAAGACCGTCATCTGTCCCGCCGGGCGGTCCAGGGTCCCTCCGGGCGGGCCGGGGCGCCTTACCAGCGGAACTTCACGCGGCTCTTGGTGAGGATCAGGTGCCCGGACGGCAGGGCCGACACGGTCCGCTGCGCGCTCATGCCGTCGTAGCGGTTGAGCACGTCCGCGTACACGTCGCCGAACATCTCCATCATCATGTCCGCCTCCTCGTCCGCGCCGGACATCATGGCCGCCATGTCCTTCTCGGTCAGGTCCGGCAGGTTCCGGGCGTACTGCCAGCCGCCGCCGGTCATGCTCAGGTTCGCCGCGCGGAAGTCGGCGCTGCCCAGCAGTCCCTCGCCGCCTTCCTTCAGGGCCTTCTGCACGGCCGCGTCGCTCAGGCCGACGATCAGGTAATCCCCGCGGAAGCCGTAACTGAATTTCAGGTTCTTCAGCGCGGCGTCCAGTTCACCCAGGCCCTCGGCCATCGCCCCGGCGGCCGCGCCCGGCAGGCGGGTCTTGCCGCCCGCGCTGACGGCGCTGCCCGCCCCGGACGCCATGCCCCGGAGCGTGCCCGGCAGGGCGCCCAGGGCGGCGTTCACGCTGCGGGCGAACTCGGGCAGGTGGGCGCGGGCGGCGTCCAGGTCGTCCACGCGCTGGTACCACACGGTGTACCCCAGGCCGGCGGCCGGGTCACTCATGTTGAAGCCCGCCTTGGTGCCGCCCGCCAGGGTCACCTGGGCGCACTCGCCGCCCAGGTACTGCCCGCTGCGTTCCAGGTGGCTGGCGAGCTGCGTGTCGGTCAGGAAGCCCAGCGGGTCCAGCAGGTCCACGCGGGTCAGCCAGCGGCCCAGGTACGATCCTGCGCCCGGGTGGCAGGCGCTGGCCTGCACCGCCTCAGCGTCGGCGGGAATCAGCTCCTGCACGCGGAAGGTGGTGGTGGGCGTGAGCAGGGCGTACAGCGGGCGGTCGCGGCCCTGCGGGTTGGGCAGGTGCGCGCTCACGGTGGACCAGCCCTGCACGGTGGTGCTCATGCCGCCGGCCCACTGGCCCAGCGTGTCCAGCGCGTCCACGACCGGGGACAGCAGGCGCGGCACGTGCCACTCCGCCAGGGCGCTGCGGGCCACCTTCGCGGCGGCGGAGAAGTTCACGAACATCCGCGCCTCCTGCCCGCCCACCGAGCGCATGGGCGTGGTGTACGCCTCCGAGTTCAGCAGCCGCGGGGCGTCCTTGCCGCTCAGGCGCGACAGGTAGGCCATCAGCAGGGACTTGTCGGTGGAGGCGTACGCCACGCCCTCGGCCTGCCCGATGAACAGGTCGTCCTCGGAGCGCACGAATGGGTACACGCCGACCTTCGCGCCCTTCTTCTTAGGCATCATGGCTGCCAGCAGTTTCCTGCCCTCGGCGTTGGGGCGGGCCACGGCCAGCAGCGCCGGCGCGAACGTCCCGCGCGCGCCGGTCACGGTGAACACGCCCACCGTGGCGTCCTGGCCCAGCACGCTGCCCACCATCCCGGTCAGGGCGCCCGCGCCCTCCGTCTCCCCGAGCGCCACGGCCCCGACCAGCTTGCCCACCCGGGCGATCAGGCTGCCGGCGTTGCGGGTCTCGAAGGTCATCAGCGCGCCGGCGGGGAGGTGCTCGGCCAGCGGGGGCACCTGGGCGGCCTGGGCGGAACCGTACAGGGCGGACGTCAGAAGCAGGGAGGAGAGGACGGTCAGGGATCTCATACGCCCCGCAGCATAGGTGACCCTTCACACAATTCATGCCGCAGATCATGCAACGGGGCCGGGCCCGTCGCGCCGGCCCGGCCCCTTCCGCTGCCGCTCAGCCGCGCAGGGACTTGAGCATGGCAATCTCGTTGCAGTTCTCGAAGAAGGCGCAGCGCTGGCACTCGCTCCAGACCTTCGGGTGCAGGTTCGTCTTCTCGATGCGCGTGAACCCGCAGCGTTCGAAGAAGGTCTGCTGGTACGTCCACGCGAACAGGGTGGGCAGGTCGATGGCCCGCGCCTCCGCCTCGCAGCTCAGCACCAGCTGCCTGCCCAGGCCGCGGCCCTGCATGTTCGGATGCACGGCCAGCCCCCGCACCTCCGCGATGTCCGGCGCGAGCATGTGCAGGCCGCACACGCCCACCAGCCCGCCCGGGCGACCCTCGTGCCCCTCGGCCAGAACCAGGTGAAAGTCACGGATGGTCTCGGCCAGCAGCGGCTTGCTGCGCACCAGCATCTGCCCGCGGCTGGCCCAGTACCCGATCAGTTCGTGAATGGCGTCGATGTCCGAGAGTTTCGCCTTGCGCGTCACCAGCGGCGCGTCCGGGTGCACGTCAGGAATGGCGATGGAATCCAGGCTCAGGAAGGTCACGCGCCCTCAACCCCGGGCCGGAACAGGGCGTGCTTCCAGACCTGCTCGTCGTGAATCCAGCCGCGGGTCAGGCCGCTGCGGACCTGCGGGGTGTCCGGCAGGGCCGCCTCGATCTCCGCGGCGGTGGCCGGCTCGAACCCGAAGCGTTTCCAGTAGTCGCCGGCCTCGCTGGAGAACAGGTACACCGTGCCGTCCCCGCGCAGGGACGCGTGCGTGAGCGCCGAGAGGACCAGCGCCCGCCCCAGGCCCCGGGACCGGGCGGCCGGCAGCACCGCCGTGGAGCGGATCAGGGACGCGCCCGGCCCGTGCTCCAGGCCGATGCAGCCGCCCGCCACGCCGTCCAGGTCGGCAATCCAGTAGGTGCAGCCTTCCTCCAGGGTGACGCTGCCGGTGTGCAGGCCGGTGCGTTCGAGCAGGTCCACGATCACGGGGTGGTCGGCGGGCGTGGCCTGGCGGAGTTTGATGTGCTGGTCAGTCAGGGTGGTCATGCGGGGGTCTCCATGCGGGGGTGAGTCGGGGCGGCGGACGCGGGCCGGGGGACAGGCGGGCCCGGTCGTCGTCGGGTGGCGCGGGGCATGGAGGGAAGCTGCTTCACGGGTTCAGGGCCTGCTTCGCGTTCACGATGGCCTCGCGCACGCGGTCGGGCGCGGTGCCGCCGAAGCTCTGGCGGCTGCGCACGCTTTCCTGCACGGTCAGCTGCTGCGCCACCCCGGCGTTGAGCAGGGGATGCGCGGCGCGCAGTTCCTCGTCGGTCAGGTCCCACAGCTGGCGGCTGGTGCGGCTGGCGAGCCCCACCAGACCGCCCACGACCTCGTGCGCCTCGCGGAACGGCACGCCCTGTCGCGCCAGGAAGTCCGCGACGTCCGTGGCGGTGCTGTACCCGCGGGCGGCCGCGGCGCGGGTCACGTCGGCGTGCCAGACGGTCTTGGGCATCATCTCGGCGTACAGGCGCAGCACGATGGACAGGGTGTCGTAACTGTCGAACACGCCCTCCTTGTCCTCCTGCAGGTCCTTGTTGTACGCGAGCGGCGTGCCCTTCACGACCGTCAGGAGGCCCATCAGGTTCCCGAACACCCGCCCGGCCTTGCCGCGCGCCAGTTCGCTGACATCCGGGTTCTTCTTCTGCGGCATGATGCTGCTGCCCGTGGTGTGCGAATCCGGCAGGGTGATGAAGCCGAACTCGAAGGTGGAGTACAGAATCAGTTCCTCGCTCAGGCGCGAGAGGTGCGCCGCGAGAATCGCGCAGGCGGACAGGAACTCCAGCGCGAAGTCCCGGCTGCCCACGCCGTCCAGGCTGTTCGCGGTGGGCCGCGCGAAGCCCAGTTCCCGCGCGGTCGCGTGGCGGTCCAGCGGCCAGGGCGTGCCCGCCAGCGCCGAGGACCCCAGCGGGCTCTCGTCCATGCGCTCGGCCGCGTCGCGGAAGCGGCCCTCGTCGCGTTCCAGCATCGCCACGTAGGCCATGAACCAGTGCGACAGCAGGATCGGCTGCGCCACCTGAAGGTGCGTGTACCCGGGCAGGATCACTTCCGTTTCCAGGTGCTTTTCCGCCTCGGCCAGCATCACGGCCCGCAGCTCGCGGGTCTTGCCGGCCAGGTCCAGCGCGGCTTCCTTCGTGAACAGCCGGAAATCCACCGCGACCTGGTCGTTGCGCGACCGGGCGGTGTGCAGCTTGCCGGCCACCGGCCCGATCCGGTCGCGCAGGGCAGCCTCCACGTTCATGTGGACGTCCTCGCGGTCCAGGCGCCACTCGAAGGTCCCGGCGCGGATGTCCGCCAGGACGCCGTGCAGCCCGGCCGTGATCTCAGCCACCTCATCCGGGATCAGGATGCCCTGCCGGCCCAGCATCGCCACGTGGGCCAGCGAGCCCCGGATGTCCTGCTCCGCGAGGCGCTGGTCAAAGCCCACCGACGCGTTGAAGAGTTCCACCAGCCCGTCGGTCGCTTCCGCGAAGCGCCCGCCCCAGAGCTTCCTGTCGCCTGCCTGCCTGCTCTCTGTCACTCGCTGTCCTCGTTGTGGCTCTTGAATTCCTTGACCATCACGACCGGCGCCGGCCGGCCCTCTTTCAGGAAGGGGTACGGCTCGTCCACCTGCCGGTACCCCAGGTGCTCGTAGAAGGGAATCACGCCCAGGTTGAACTGGCTGATCGGCAGCATCAGGCGCCCGTAGCCCTCACGGTTGGCCATGCCTTCGGCCTCGTTCATCAGCTGCCGGCCCACGCCGCGGCCCCGCGCTTCCGGGCGGGTCGCCAGGCGGTACAGGACCAGGGTGTGGTTCCCGTGCGGGCGGTACCCCACGCAGCCCACCGCGCGGCCGTCCCGGTCCACGGCCAGGTATCCGCCGCAGTCCGGGGCGAACAGCGTGGCCCGCAGGTCGTCCGGGGTGGTGCCGTTCCACGTCTCGGCGCGCTCGTCCATGCCGGCGTTCATCATCACGTCGTAGAAGGCGGGCACGTCGTCCGGGGTGATGGGGCGGTAGTGCACGCCGCTGAGGGTAAAAGGAGAACTGTTCATTCCTGTGACCTCCTGAAGCGGGGACAAGAAGGGAAGGCGGGTGGACAGCACCATTGTTCCCCTTCGGCGGGTGACAGGTGCCCACACGGCCACCGGCCGTGACATCGGCAGGCCGCCGCGGCTCACCCCACGCTCCGCAGGGACCGGACCAGCACGACCGGCGGGGGGCTGTGCGGGCTGGCGTGGGCGTAGGGTTCGTCCGTGCGGCGGTACCCCAGGGCCGCGTAGAAGGGCAGCACGTCCAGATTGAACTGGCTGACCGCCAGCAGCACCCGCGCGTACCTGCCCTGCCGGGCCGTCTCCTCCACGGCCGCCACCAGTGCCCGGCCCACCCCCTGCCCGCGCACGCAGGGGAGTGTGGCGAGCTTGTTCAGCGTCAGCGTGGCCGCGCCGTCCGGGCGGAAGCCGACCACGCCCACCAACTCGCCCGCCTGCACGGCCACGACACCGCCCGCCCCGGGCCCGAACAGGGACCGCTCCAGGTCCTGCAGGGTCGTGCGGGTCCAGCTGCTGCGGGGGTCCATGCCGGCCGCCATCATCACGGCGTGAAAGGCGGGCAGGTCAGCGGGCGTCACCGGCCGGAGCGTGAAGGGCGTCACGCCGGGCCGTCCAGGGTGAGGCGCATCTCGGGACTGCCGGACTCGGTGAAGCCCAGCCGGTCGTAGAGGGGCCGGCCCATCGGCGCGGCGTTCAGCGTGACGCTGCGCAGGCCGCAGGCCCGCACGTGCGAGAGCGCGGCATGCATCAGCGCCTC
>JAANMV010004233.1_pt1 | contig 11537 bp, 10 predicted proteins | sample 7279661 | NCBI WGS metagenome assembly JAANMV01 (sample SAMN14094540, study PRJNA606508) | bioreactor metagenome | isolation source: A lab-scale SPAN reactor treating ammonium-rich wastewater day 121 | place: Ireland: Galway | collected 2017-05-16 | reverse complement strand
CTGCGCGAAATCCCCAAGATCTACGGCGAACTCGAGCGCGCCCTGGGCCAGCGCGGCGTGGCCAGCTTCCTGCGCATGGGCCAGTGGATCGGCGGCGACCGCGACGGCAACCCCAACGTCGGCGCCGGCACGCTGGCGCAGGCGCTCGCCCGGCAGAGCGAAGTGGCGCTGCGCCACTACCTCACCGAGGTGCACCTGCTGGGCGCCGAGCTCTCGCTCTCGGCGCGGCTGGTCGATGTCTCGCCGGCCATGCAGCAACTGGCCGAGAGCTCGCCCGACACCAGCGAGCACCGGCAGGACGAGCCCTACCGGCGCGCGCTCACGGGCATCTACGCGCGCCTGGCCGCGACGCTGGCGCAGCTTTCGGGCGGCCAGGCGGCGCGCCATGCGGTGGCACCGCAGAACCCCTACCCGGACGCGCAGGAGTTCCTGCAAGAGCTGCGCACCATCGGCGAATCGCTCGCCACGCACCACGGCGAGGCCCTGGGCGCCCAGCGCCTGCACCCACTGATGCGCGCGGTCGAGGTGTTCGGCTTCCACCTGGCGACCGTGGACCTGCGGCAGAGCTCCGACCAGCACGAACGCGTGATCGCCGAACTGCTGGCGACGGCGCGCGTGGCGCCCGATTACGCCGCGCTGGACGAGGCCGAGCGCTGCGCCGTCCTGCTGGAACTGCTGCAGGACGCCCGCCCGCTGCGCGTGGTCGGCGCGGCCTACAGCGCGCACACGGTGGGCGAGATCGCGGTGTTCGAAACCGCGCGCAGCATGCGCCAGCGCTTCGGCGCCGGAGCCATCAACCACTACATCATCAGCCACACCGAAACGGTGAGCGACCTGCTGGAGGTGCTGCTGCTGCAGAAGGAAGTCGGCCTGATGCACGGGAGCCTGGGCACGCCGGACGCGCGCGCCGACCTCATCGTCGTGCCGCTGTTCGAAACCATCGAGGACCTGCGCAATGCCGCCAGCATCATGCGCGGCTTCTACGCCACGCCGGGCATCGCCGCGCTGGTGCAGCGCTCGGGGGGCGAGCAGGACATCATGCTCGGCTACTCCGACAGCAACAAGGACGGCGGCATCTTCACCAGCAACTGGGAGCTGTACCGCGCCGAGATCGCGCTGGTGGCGCTGTTCGATGAACTCTCTGCGAAAACACCGATTCGTCTGCGCATGTTCCACGGGCGCGGCGGCACGGTGGGGCGCGGCGGCGGGCCGAGCTACCAGGCCATCCTGGCGCAGCCGCCCGGCACGGTGCGCGGGCAGATCCGCCTGACCGAGCAGGGCGAGGTCATCGCCTCGAAATACGCCAACCCCGAGATCGGCCGGCGCAACCTCGAAACCCTGGTCGCCGCCACGCTGGAGGCGACGCTGCTGCAGCCGACCAAGCCGGCCACGCCCGCCTTCCTGGCGGCGGCGGCGGAGCTCTCCGAGGCCAGCATGGCGGCCTACCGCGCGCTGGTCTACGAGACGCCGGGTTTCACCGACTACTTCTTCAATTCCACCCCGATCCGCGAGATCGCCGAGCTCAACATCGGCTCGCGCCCGGCGTCGCGCAAGGCCAGCCAGAAGATCGAGGACCTGCGCGCCATTCCCTGGGGCTTCAGCTGGGGCCAGTGCCGCCTCACGCTGCCCGGCTGGTACGGTTTCGGCACGGCGGTCGAAACCTTCCTGGCCGCGCCCGGCAAGGACCCGAAGGCCCAGCTCGCCCTGCTGCGCAAGATGGTGCGCGAGTGGCCGTTCTTCAGCACCCTCCTGTCGAACATCGACATGGTGCTGGCCAAGAGCGACCTGGCGCTGGCGTCCCGCTACAGCGAACTCGTGAGCGACGCGCGCCTGCGCAAGAAGGTGTTCGGCGCCATCGAGCAGGAATGGCAGCGCACGGCCGAGGTGCTCACGCGCATCACCGGCGACAAACAGCGCCTGGCGCACAACACCGCCCTGGCGCGCTCCATCCGCCACCGCTTCCCCTACATCGACCCCCTGCACCACCTGCAGGTCGAGCTGATCCGCCGCTGGCGCGCCGGCCAGGGCGACGAACGCGTGCAGACGGGGATCCACATTTCCATCAACGGCATCGCGGCGGGTTTGCGCAATACGGGGTAGATGCTTCAAAAAAAGGAGCTATTTCCCCTTATGGAGCAAGCGCTGGAGGCCGATTTCGCTTAAATTTTGCGCTAATTGCCGAGCAGCTCGCCGACCGCGTGCAGCTCCTCCACCCGGTCGCACACCGCCTTGACGGCCATCATGATGGGGATGCCCAGCAGCAGGCCCCACAGGCCCCACAGCCAGCCCCAGGCGAGTACGCTGACGAACACGGCCACGGGGCTCAGGCTGCTGGTGCGGCTGGTGAGCCAGGGCGTCAGCAGGTTGCCGACCAGGGTGTGGATGAGGAGCGACGCGCCGCCTACGGCGAGCGCCATGTCGAGCGAGCCGAACTGCAGGAAGGCGACCAGGGCCGAGGCGCCGGTGACCACCAGCGAGCCGATGTAGGGCGCCAGGTTCAAGACGCCGGCGATGACGCCCCAGACGGCGGCGTTCTCCAGCCCGAGCGCCGCGTACGCCAGGCCCGTGGCGACGCCGACGATGGCGCTGGTGACCACCTGCACCAGCAGGTAGCGCTGGATCTGGCCATTGATCTCGTCGATGACCTGCAGCGTCACCTTGCGCCGCGCCCGGCTGGGCCCGGCGATGCGCATCAGCTTGCGGCGGAAGTTGTCGCCCGCGGCCAGGGCGAAGAAGCTCAGGAACAGCACCACCGTCAGCTGGCCGAGCAGGGACATCAGCCCCATGGTGCCGCTCCACAGGTAGTCGCGGATGTTGAGCGGGCTGCGCTCGATCTGCACGCGCTGCACGCCGCGCGGCGCCGTCGTCGGCGCGGCGGTTTCGGCCGCCGCGCGCTCGATCTGCGCCGCCGCCTTTTGCACGGTCTCTATGGGGCTGGGCGTGGGCGCCTGGGCGCGCTCGCGCAGTTTGCCGCGCAGCTTGCTGGCGGCGCGCGGCAAGGCATCGACGACCTGCGTCGCGCCGTCGCTGAGCTCGTACATGGTGAAAGACAGCCCGCCCGTCAGGCCGAGGAGCAACACCGCCGCCCCGGCCCAGCGCGGCACATGCCAGCGGTGCAGCCAGCCGACCAGCGGCGAGAGCGCGCACACCAGCAGCGCGCTCGTGGCTATGGGAATGAACACCGCCGCCGCCCAGTGGAGCACGGCCAGGCAGGCGCACAGCGCGATGACGGCCAGCGAGGCGCTGCGCACGCCGATCGGCACCGGCAGCGCCAGCGCGCCGGCCCCCGCCTCCTGCGGGGTCAGCACCACGTTGCCGTCGCCGTCGCCCGCGCAGGGCGGGCAGGGGGCGGTGTCGGGGCTTGCGGCGGCCAGGGGTTCGGGCGGCACGTCCGGTGCCCCGCCGGGCGGTGCGGCGAGCGGTTCGGCGGGTTCCGGAAGGGCGCGGGCAGGGGTGGACATGGCGCATTGTCCGCGCACCCTCGGCGCGCGGCGCGTAGGCCGCTTTCGCCGGAATGCCCCGGCGGGGGGCCGGGTGCGCGGGTCAGCAGGCGGGCAGGCTGCGCTTCTGGTTGAGCGCGTCCACCGTCGCCAGGAGCTTGATCCAGTACGAAGGCAAGGCCGCCCACGGCGCGCCCACGGGCTGGTCGCTGGCAAACACCCAGCCGGTGTTGGCGCGCGGCCGGTTGGCGCTGCCCACGGCCTGCTGCATGGCGGTGCAGCTGGCGGCGCTGTGCACCAGCATGGCCTGGGCATTGTTCGGCTTGGCGTACACCCAGGTGCTGGCCGGCTGCGGGTCCAGGCCCTGGTAGCCGGCGGCGTTGCCTTCGTAGGTGACGAGCACGTCGGCCGCGCCGGCCAGCGGGTCGGCGTAGCCCGCGGCCGGGAAGGCGGCCGGGTTGCCGACCACCACCAGCGCCGGCGCTCGGCCCTTGATGTACACGTACAGCTCGCGGTAGAAGGCCAGGCGGTCGCTTCCGGTCGCCATTTCGTCCAGGAAGAAGCCGTCGAGCATGGGGTAGTGGGTCAGGTAGCTGTCGATCACCGCCTTCACGTCGGCGACGGAGCGCGCCCCGCTGCCGGCGCCGGTGGCCACATAGGCCAGGGCGCGGTGCGTGCCCAGGGCGCGGAAGCTGGCGATGTCGGCGGCGAGGTCGGTGTCCGGCGCGGTGACCAGGCCCTTGGCGTCCACGCCGGTGGCGGGCTTGACGATGGCGGCCATGGGCACGTCCGGGTGGCTGGTGTTGGCGCCGCTCAGCAGGTCGGCCCAGGGCGACGTGGCGCCGGCGCTGAAATACGCCGGGACCAGCACGCCGAGTTTTTCGGGCGCCGGGCGGATGTAGAGCGTGCGCTCGTCGCTCGCCGTGGCCGTGGTGCTGCTGGCGCTGGCGCGCAGGCTGAGCGGGCCGATGCTGCGGCCCTGCAGCTCGGCGGCGGCCACGCCGCCGCTGGTCGTGGGCACGGGTGGCGTGAGCCCGGCCGATGCCGCCGGGCTGAGCGTGAGCGTGACGGGCGTGCCGTTGGCCGCCGCTGCGCCGCTGGTGCTCACGCCGATGCGCAGCGGCACCGCGGCGCCGAGGTCGAACACGTTGTCGCCCGCCGCCGGGCTGATGAAGGAGACGGCGATCTGTGCCGGCGGTGGCGGGGGTGGCGGCGAAGCGACTTCGCTGCTGTCGCCGCAGGCCGCGGCGAGGGCGGTGGCCGCGAGCAGCGCGGCGACGAGGCGGACCGGGCGGGTGGTGGGGCGGGCAGGTGGGCGCATGGGGTCTCCGGGCTGGTTTTCTGCCACCGATTGTGCCGGCTTGGCGCCCCCGCGCCAGCGCCCGCAGGGGAAATTCTGGCGGGCAAAAGGGCCCTTGTTGCGCCGATTGGCGCCGGCCGGGCGGGGCTACCATGCCGCCATGCCATCCCGTATTCCTGCTTTGTTCGCGGCGCTGCTGCTGGCCGGTTGCAGCACGCTGGACGTGCCGCGCGCCGACAACTACCCCGCCACGGGGCAGAAAAAGGCACGCGCCGTGCACCACTGGGACGTGCTGGCCGAGGACGTGGCCGCCCGCACCGCTGCCAAGCTGGCCGACTGGCCGGCGGGCGAGCACCCGATCTATCTGCGCGTGCGGGACGACTCCCCCTTCAACCAGGGCTTCCTGAGCCTGCTGCGTGTGCGCCTGCTCGACAAGGGCGTGGCGCTGTCGGCCGTGCCGACGCCGGTGGAGCTGGAAGTGCAGACGCAACTCGTGCAGCACGGCGCCGCGGTTCCCGCCAACGGGGTGATTCCCCTGCCCTGGACCATGCTCGCGACCGGCGTTGGCGTGTGGCGCGACTGGGACCTGCACTATTCCGACCGCACCCTGCTGCCCGGCGCCGCGACGGCCATCGGCCTGGGTGTGGGCCTGGCCATAGACCTGGCGCGCCGCCACAGCCAGGGCGACGCGGCGGGCGGGCCGACGCGCACCGAGGTGCTGGTGACGACCACGCTCCAGTCCGGCGATCGCCTGCTCGCCGGTTCGGCCGACATGTACTACATCGAACGCGCCGACGCCGACCTGTACCGCAACGTCCCGCCGCCGGCCCCGGTGCCGGTGGTCAAGACCTGGCAGGTGGTGCGGCCATGAGCGCAGCGCCGGGCCGTTCCCAAACAAGCTCGCACCGCAGCCCGGAGGGCGAAGGTGCTCCGGTGGCGCGCGCGGCAGCGCACCCCGGCATGCGCCGCGCTCCCGCGCTGGTCCTGGTGGCGCTGGCCGCGGGGCTGCTGAGCGGCTGCGCCGGCTACTACTACGGAGAGAAATACGGCCCCACGCTGTCGGTGGCGCAGGCCGGGGACCTGGTCGGCAGCAGCTACGCCGCGGCGGATGCGCTGCTGCAGGGCGCGCCGCTCGATGCGCGCGCGCCGGTGCTGGTGGCGACGCTGGTGGACATCGACCACCTGCAGACGTCGTCGCGCTTTGGCCGCGTGCTGTCCGATCAAATGGCCGGGCGCCTGGTGCAGCGCGGCCTGCCGGTGCCCGAGCTGCGGCTGCGCGAAGCCGTGGCCCTGGTGCCGCAGACCGGCACGCTGCTGTTGTCGCGCGAATTGCGCGAAGTCTCGCGCGCGCACGCGGCGCAGGCGGTGCTGGTGGGCACCTATGCGGTGTCCGGCCGGCAGGTGTTCGTCAGCCTCAAGCTGGTGCGGCCCGAGGGCAACACGACCATTGCCGCGCACGACTACGCCCTGCCGCTGGGCGAGGAAACGCGCACCCTGCTGGGCCTGCCCTGAAAGCAGAAAATCCGGCGCCCTGGCGACCGGATTTTCTATTGAAGTGATAGCTATCGGCCCTTGCGCAGCAAGCGCTAGAGGCCAAAAATAACCCAAAATTTCAGTGCAGCATCAACGCCCCGGCGTTCTTGCTCTTCCCGGCGCGTGCCGGCGGGTTGCACAGGCCGCAGGTGTAGCCGCGGTTTTCGTACAGCTCGGTGACGAACTGGCCCTTGCATTCCACGCACTGCGTGCGCGTCAGCATGCCGGCGTCGACGAACTTCACCAGGCGCCAGGCGCGGGTGAAGGACAGCAGGGGTTCGACCTGGGCGATCTCGATCTGCTCGGTGTACAGGCGGTAGGCCTTGGTCAGCAGTTCCACCGCATCGAGCTCCATGCCCTTGCCCAGGTACTCGTAGATGTTGAGGAACAGCGAGCTGTGGATGTTCTCCTGCCAGGTCAGGAACCAGTCGGTCGAGAACGGCAGCTGCCCCTTGGACGGCGACTTGCCGGCGATTTCCTTGTACAGCCGGATCAGGCGTTCGTACGAAAGCGTGGTTTCCGACTCCAGCACCTGCATGCGCGCGCCCATGCCGATGAGCAGGGCGGCGCGCTCGATCTGGCGCGATTCGTTGAGCACGCTCTTGGCGGCGGTGCGCGAGGCGGCGGTGCTGGCGGCGGTCTGGGTCATGGCGGTCTCTCGAAAGGGCGGGCGAATGGGGCGGCGAACGGGCGTTCAGAGCACTTCGGAGACGCGGCTGGCCATCAGGATGTTGGCGTGCAGCGTGTTCGTCGTCTCGTTGCCCACCTTGCGCGGCGTGTCGTGGTTGGTCAGCAGGCCCCAGACCAGGGTGTCGTCCACGCGGAAGCTGCACAGCAGGGTGTTGCGCGAGGCGATCTTCATCACCTGGGCCGGCGAGAGCGAGGCCAGCAGGTCGGCGGCCTCTTCGTTCAGACCAAGACGGAACACCGCCTCGGCCTTGTCCTGGCGGATCAACGTCTGCGCCAGCATCAGGTAGGTCAGGTTGGCTTCGCGGATTTCGGCGAGCACTTGTTCTTGCGTCATGGGACAACTCCTTTGACCGGGTGATGGCGCCTTGCATGCCTGAATGCGTGCTTTGGCGATCCGGTGAAATGGATTGTCAAACCGGGTCAAAAGGAAATTAAGTCGGGGCATGGCGGTGCGGCGTGTCTGGTTCCGGGGCGCGGCGTGTAGGGGTTCCCTGACACGCCGGCCGCCTGGATGGGCCCGTCCCCGAGGGCGCGCCGTGCTGCGCGCGTGTAGGCGCCGACGGCGCGGCTGCTCATGCTTTTGATAGCACGGCCAAAACCGCTCTTTTTCCACTTTTACATTTCTGCGGGTGCTGCCAGGGCCGGCCGCACCCGGATTGCGGCCTGCTCAGGCGCCGGTGGCGACCGGCCGGGCTGGGTCGCTGCACCATTCGCTCCAGCTGCCGGCGAACAGCGCCCCGGGCGGGTAGCCGGCCAGCTCCATGGCCAGCAGGTTGGGGTTGGCGGTGACGCCGCTGCCGCAGTGGTGCACCACACCGGCCGGCGGCTGCGCGCCGAGCAGCGCCTCGAACTCGCTTTTCAACACCTCGGGGCGCTTGAAGCGGCCGTCGGGGCCGAAGTTCTGCACGAACGGCCGGTTGAGCGCGCCCGGAATGTGACCGGCCACGGGGTCGAGCGGCTCGACCTCGCCGCGGTAGCGTTCGGGCGCGCGCGCGTCGACCACCGTCTGGCCGGCGCTTCCGAGTCCCTCCAGCACGTCCTGCGCGCTGCACAGGCGGCGCAGCGGCGGGCGCAGCTCGAAATTGGTCTGGAAATGCGCCGGCTCCTCGCCGCTCGCCAGCGCACCGCCGGCCTCGCGCCAGGCCGCCAGGCCCCCGTCGAGCACGGCGACGGCGTCGTGCCCCAGCCACTTGAGCATCCACCACAGCCGGCCGCAGAAGGCGCTGCCGTTGCGGTCGTACGCCACCGCCTGCATGCCGTTGGCGAAGCCGACGCTGGAGAGCCAGACGGCAAAGCGCTCGCGCGTCGGCAGGGGGTGGCGGCCGCCGGACATCGGCCGGTCCGCCGCGTGCGCGGTGATCACGCTGCCGTCCTTGCCCGGCGCGCCGTGCGGCGCGCTCAGGTGTTCGTCCAGGTGCGCATAGACGGCCCCCGGGATGTGCGCCTCCAGGAAGGCGGTGCGGCCGGCCGAGGGCTGGGCCAGGTCGAAGCTGCAGTCGAAGACCATGCACGGCGCGTCGGCGCCCTGCAGGGCCTGCAGTTGCTCGGGGGAAATCAGGTGCGTGAAAACCATGGCGCAAGCGGAAAAAGTGGTGGCGCCGCCATTGTGCGGCCGGCGCGCGGGCGCGCGGCGTCAGAGTTCTTCGGCAGCGTGCGGCGTGGAAGTGCGCGCGCGCAGCGCCGTCGCGACGATGCCGCTGCCGATGATCAATGCCATGCCCAGCCAGCCCAGGGGCGGGATCACGTCGCCAAATACCGCCATGCCGTAGAGCGCGCCGAACACGATGCCCGAATACTGCAGGTTGGCCACGACCAGGGTCGCGCGCGGGTTGTGCGCGCTGGCGTAGGCGCGTGTCATGCACAGCTGCCCGCCGGCGGCGAGCACGCCGATGGGCAGCAGCCACAGCGCCGGCCAGCCGGGCCAGGGCGAGTGCCCCGTGACCAGCACCGCCGCGCCGCCCGCGACCACCGAGCCGAGGCCGAAATAGAACACCGTGCGCGCTTCGGGCTCGCCGATGCGCGAGAGCGCGACCACCTGCAGGTAGGCGAGCGCCGCGCACATGCCCGAGAGCAGGCCGACGAGCGCCCCCAGGGCCTGATCCACCCCTTCGCCGAGGCTTGGGCGCAGCAGCAGCACCACGCCGCCGAACCCGGCCGCCACGGTGAGCAGCAAGGGACCCTGCAGCGCCGGGCGCGGCGTGTCGGGCGAGGGGCGCCAGTTGATCAGCGCGCCGCCGACCAGGAACGCGGCGATCCACACGCTGCTCATGTAGTTGAGCGTGACGGCCGTCGCCAGCGGCAGGTGGGCAATGGCGTAGAACCAGCCGCCGAGGGAAATCACGCCGATGAAGGCGCGCCAGGCGTGCATGCGCGGGTAGCGCGTGGCCAGGGCCACGCCCTGCGAGCGCGCCAGCCAGGCCAGCAGCGCCATGCCGATGAGGCCGCGCGAGAGCACCAGCTCGGCCGAGTTGAAATAGGCGGAGGCGAACTTGACGCACACGCTCATGCTGGCAAACAGGAACGCGGCGAGCAGCATCCACAGGGCTTGCATGGCGGGCGGTATTTAGAGGTAAATGGGCTTCCAGCGCTTATCAACCAAGCGTGGAGAGCTATCGCAATGGTAGCAAGATCGGCCGCTCTGCGCCGCAGGCGCTCAGAGCGGTGTTTCCATCCCTTTGCGGTACCACTCGTGGAAGTGCTGCATGCCGTCCTCCATGGGGCTCTGGTAGGGGCCGACTTCGTTGTCGCCCCGCTCGAACAGCGCCTTGCGGCCTGCGTCCATGCGCTCGCCGATCTCGTCGTCCTCCAGGCAGGTCTCCATGTAGGCGGCCTGCTGGGCTTCGACGAACTCGCGCTCGAAGAGGGCGATTTCCTCGGGGTAGTAGAACTCCACCATGTTCAGCGTCTTGGTGGGGCTGATGGGATGCAGCGTGGAGACGGTGAGCACGTGCGGGTACCACTCCACCATGATGTGCGGGTAGTAGGTGAGCCAGATGGCGCCACGCTCGGGCAGCTTGCCGCCCCGGTACTTCAGCAGGACCTCATGCCACTTCTTGTACACGTCGGAGCCGGGCTTGCCGAAGGTGGAGGCCACGCCCACGGTCTGCACGGAATACTCCTTCTGGAATTCCCACTTCAGGTCGTCGCAGGTGACGAAGTTGCCCAGGCCCGGGTGGAACGGGCCGACGTGGTAGTCCTCCAGATAGACCTCGATGAAGGTCTTCCAGTTGTAGTTGCACTCGTGCAGCTCGATGCGGTCGAGCGCGAAGCCCTCGAAGGAGAGCTCGGCGCGCGGGCCCATGCCGGCAAGGTCGGCCTCGATGTCGCGGCCGTTGTCCTCGAACAAGAGGCCGTTCCACTCGCGCAGCTGGTAGTTGTTGAGGTTCAGGCAGGGATCGTGCGCGAAGTGTGGCGCGCCCAGCAGTTCGCCGCTCGCGCTGTAGGTCCAGCGGTGCACGGGGCAGACGATGTTGCCGCCGGCGCTGCCTTTCTGGTTGTCCTGCAGCGAGCCGCGCCCCTGCACCATGATGGCCTGGCGGTGCCGGCAGACGTTGGACACCAGCTCCACGCCGCCCTGGGCATTGCGCACCAGCGCGCGGCCCTGGCCCTCCTGGGGCAAGGCATGGTAGTCGCCGGCCTGCGGCACGCTGAGCGCATGGCCGACGTAGCGCGGGCCGCGTTGGAACAGCAGGGCCTTCTCGCGCTCGAACAGTGCGGTGTCGAAGTAGCTGGAGACCGGGAGTTGGCTCGTGGCCGGCTGCAGTTGAAGACTTACATCAGACATGGGTGACCTGATAAAGACTCCCCACAGGGAGGGGCGCAGGGCCCGTGAAAAAAATGAAACCGGCATGCGCCGGTTCGGTGGAATGGGATTATAGGCAGCGGGGTTATTTCCGGCGCGGGCAATGCCCGCAGAGGTGCCGCGTGTATTGCGCGGGCCGCCGGGGCGCAATCGACCTGGGCGCCGGCCCACTCGTCCTAAAATTGCCGGTTTTTGCGCGATCACACCCCGCCCATGGCAAAACCCAAGACGGCCGAACCGGCCAGCTACGAAGCCGCGCTCGAAGAACTCGAGCAATTGGTCGCGCGAATCGAGTCGGGCCAGATGCCGCTTGAGCAGCTGCTCACCGGCTACCAGCGCGGCGCGGTGCTGCTCGCCTTCTGCCGCGAGCGCCTGCAGGCGGTGCAGGAGCAGATCAAGGTGCTCGACGCCGGCACCGTCCAGGCCTGGGCCGGCGAATGACGCAGCAGATATCCCCCGCAAACTTCGCCGATTGGACGGGTGCGCAACTGGCGCGCACCGAGGCGGCGCTCGGCCAGTGGGTCGGTCCCGGCGCGCCGGCCGGCCTGGGCCAGGCGATGCGCTATGCCGTGCAGGGCGGTGGCAAGCGTCTGCGCCCGCTGCTGGTGCTGGCGGCGCGCGAGGCGGTGGCGGGCGAGGGCGCGGAAGACACCGCGCTGGCCGCCGCGCTGGACGAAGCGGCGCTGCGCGCGGCCTGCGCGGTGGAACTCATCCATGCCTATTCGCTGGTGCACGACGACATGCCGTGCATGGACAACGACGTGCTGCGCCG
>JAANMV010004226.1_pt1 | contig 11563 bp, 14 predicted proteins | sample 7279661 | NCBI WGS metagenome assembly JAANMV01 (sample SAMN14094540, study PRJNA606508) | bioreactor metagenome | isolation source: A lab-scale SPAN reactor treating ammonium-rich wastewater day 121 | place: Ireland: Galway | collected 2017-05-16 | reverse complement strand
CTGCGGGAGAAGTGGTTCGAGTTTCACCCACTGTGCGGGCGTCACATCTGTTCTGCTCATGACAAAATAGTGTACACGACTTAGTCAGACAGACCCTAGGCCGGTCCGTGGGGTCAGGTGACGGCAATTCAGCATCCACCTGGTGCAGCCGCCCGATCAAAGCGCCGCGTTCCTCGTCACTGAGCCGGGCGAACCAGTCCAGGGCTGCGGTGTCCCCGGTGGCGCGGTAGATGCGACTGGCGGCCTGCGCCTTGCAGAAATGGCAGGGCCGGGCCCGGGGCTGGACGGCATTCCGGTGGGGATTGTGCCGGATGTGGCCGCACTCCAGCACGTCCGCGCCCTGCCAGTAGTCCACCACCTTCCGCCGTGCCTGAAATCGCAGGGCGGGAATGGCCGGCAGCCAGCCGGCGATGCGGTTGAACGCATCCTGAAGTCGCCCGCATGCATCCGGGGCGTCTGGGGTGGCGTCCGGCAGGGACCCCTGGGTCCAGGGAGGTGGCAGCCGCGCCACGTAGACGCCGGGCAGGCCAGGTTGGCGGCGGGTGCCCCGGCCCTCCGGCGTGAACTGGTCGCCGGTGAGGTCGAGGTGGAAGGGGTCGCTGTAGACCCAGGTGTGCGTGAAGGACTCCCCCGTGCGGCTGTCCAGGGCTTGCACGGTGACGAGCGCGGCGGGCCGGTTCTGGGCGCGCAGGGTCCAGGCGAGGAGCGTGGACGCGGCTTGACTGGCGCCGTGTGGGAAGTGCTGGAGGGAGGCGGGCAGGGTGTCGCGGTGGTGGAGCCGGGCGTGCAGGAGGGCTTCGCGCACGAGGGTGGCGGTGCGGGTCAGTTCGGCTTTCCGGTCAGGGATAGGGGGCATCGCGGAGAGGTTCCTGAAGAGGAAGAAGGGGGAATGGAGGCACCTGCGGCCGGCCGGATTCTGGAGGACCAGGGCCGGCGGGGGGCCGCGCTCAGTGTAGAAGTCGGGGGGAGGGGGGTCATGTCCATTTGCCCCAGGAAGGGTTGAGGGTCCGGGTGGGACTTGCGCGGCGCGTGGGGGCGCTGTCACACTCGCGCCATGACGAAAAAGTCGACGAAGGCCCCCGCGAAGCAGCCCGCCACCACGAACGCCACGCCCGCGAAGGCCGCCAGCAGGCAGGTGGACGCCAGCAAGATCGCCAAGACCGGGCTGGTGGACCTGGTCGCGGAGCAGACCAGCTTGACCCGCGCGCAGAGTGACGATGTGGTGCAGGCCGTGCTGGACAGCGTGGTGGGCGCGCTCCGGGAGGGCAAGAGCGTCACCCTGAACGGGCTGGGGACCCTCAGCGTGCGGGCTACCCTGGCCCGGACCGGCGTGCGGCCCGGGACCACGGAGAAGATTCAGATTCCCGCCGGGAAGAAGATCGCCTTCAAGGTGGCCAGCACCCTGAAGGGCGCACTCTAACCTCCACCGCTGGAGGACGGTGGCGGCCCCCGGTCCGGGGCCGCTTTGTGTTGTCTGGTTTACCGGAGGGTGACGCGACCCGGAGAGCGCTGGAGTCGGTCCTGAAGCCGGTCGAGGGTGACGGTCAGCTGCTGGTCGGTCAGGCCGGTGCAGCGCCGCAGGTCCGCAATCGTCAGGGTCTGTTCGGGGGCGACGCACAGGGCGCCGATGACCATGGCCTCAGCGTCCGTCATGCGGCGGGGGGCCAGACCAAGGGCAATCCAGAAGAGGAGCGGACCGAGCAGGACCAGGAGGACGTCCGTCAACGGATGGCCGGTCACGAGGGGTCCCTCACGGCCGGAGTGTGCGCGCCCTCGGGGCTGAAGATGTCCCGGATGGGCGGGAAGTGGGCATCACTGGACTCTTCCAGATGAAGGTGAAGGGACGCTGATCGGACGGCTGCGGTGCCCCTTGCTGGCGCAGGGGGCCGTGAACGTGGTCTGCGGCCTCGGCTCCCCGCATGAAGCGGGCTCATCCGGTTCACCCCCAGGGGACTAGGCTACGGGCGTGCGGCGGATCTACATCCAGGTCAATGGTGGAGCGCTCCACCACGTTCAGGTGCAGGATGCCGCGCAGCTGACGGAATGGGTCGGGACGGCCTTTCATTCGCCGGTGAGTGACGTGGAGGTGGCCGAGTTTGCCGGGGTGCTCTGGGCGGAGGGGTTCGCGGTCCAGGTGTCGACGATGCTGGGGGGCAACCGGGTGTGGGTGATCGTGGGCAGTGATGACCCCGCCCGCATTGAGGTAGAGCAGCCGCTGCGGTTCAGGGCAGCGAACCCGGGCACCGTGGGACTGCGGGTCAGGGACACGGTGCTCCGGGCATTTCGGCACACTTCCCGATGAAAGAACGATTAAGCTGCGGGAAATGACCCTGCGCATCGCCCTGGTGGACGACAACCCCCTGGACCGGGATCTCGCCACCGAGGCCATCAAGGAAGCCTGTGCCGACTGCACCCTGGAGACCCATGCCAGCGGGCGGGCCGCCCTCGACCACCTGCGTGGCGCCACGACCCTTCCGGACGTGGTCCTCCTGGACCTCAACATGCCCGGCCTGAACGGCTTCGAGGTGCTGACCGCGATGAAAGCGGACGCGCGGCTGCACCTGGTTCCCGTGGTGATGCTGACCACGTCCAGTGCCGCGGCCGACGTCGAGCAGGCCTACGCCCTGCACGCCAGTTCGTATGTGGTGAAGGCCCCCAGCTTCGGGGCGTTCGTCGCTCAGCTCGAGGCCTTCATCCGGTACTGGCGGATGAACCGACCGGCGCGAACCTGAAGGGTCAGGCGAACGACACGGCGAGCAGCACGAGGAACCCCAGGCCCAGGAGACCGAACAGGACGCGCTGCGTGACTTCCAGCCAGTCGCGATTCATACGGTCACCTTAAGCAGTGCCGGACCGTGGCGTTGCCTCATGTGACCATCCTGGAGAGGAAGGAGGAAGCGGCAATGAGCAACCGCTCAGCCCACAAGTCACTCAGCCCGCACCGGGACACTGGCGTTGATGAGGTCCAAGGCGCAGGTGACCCAGGACGGCGCGGCCATGGACCGCGGCCCGGAGGGCCGCCCGGCCACGCTGGATGACGCGGTGGCGTTCCTCGCCCTGCACGTCCAGGACCTGACCCTGGGTGACGTGGCGGCCGCCATGCACCGGGGGACGCTGGTGGCCGACGTGCCCGTGGGGAACGGGTCGTTGACAATTCGGGCCACGATCACGACCCTGCCTGTTCAGAGCATCGGAAGGCTGTCATCGAACCAGGACACGAGTTGCGGCAGGAGCCCAGGGCGGTAGGCGGCCCGGATGGCGACCACCTGCAGGGCACCGTACCGGGCGGAGTACACGCCGAGGCGCCCGATCGGGCCGGCACTGCCGACCGTGCCGCCGAGGCGATCCAGCACCAGGTGTCCGGTGAGCTGCTGGAGGTCCAGGCCGTCCAGGCTGAGGTGCCGGGTGGTGTTCACCCGCAGCAGAAGATCGTCGAGCATCAGGTCTGCGTCGGTCCCCCCCACCCGCCGGGCGGCGCGGAACTGCGGGTTCAGGAGCAGTTGCCGCTCGGCCCGGAAGTGCTCCAGGGGCACGGCGTGGGCCAGGTGCAGGACGTCCTGCCACACCTCTTTGGGTGCGGCGCCGGCGAGATGCTGGCCGTGGCCGGTGCGGGCGACGACCTCGTAGGACGCGAGGATGACGGCCGCCCGGGCATGCGGGACGTCGAAGGGCACGCCGGAGGCGACTTCCGCCAGGGTCTGTTCGGCTGTGTCCAGAAGGGCCCGGGTCCGGTCCCGGTGGAGTCCGGGATCCAGGGCGGCCAGGTGGGCGACCTGGGGGCCGCGGACGGGGTGGAGGTGGGGATTGATGCCCTGTACGAGGGCGTGCAGGGCATGGGTGAAGGCGGTGCCGATCAGGCTGGAGTGGGCGCTGAGCGGGGGGTAGAGCAGGGGGCGTTCGGGCGGTGGGGGCCAGAACTGGAGGGCGGTGCGGATGGCCTGCCGGGCGGCGGGGGTGCCGCGCAGGTACCCGGTGAGGTTCCCGAAGGCCGGGACGGGGGGCCGGGGCAGGGGAGGGGGCAAGGGGGGCGGGGGCACCGTGGGCAGTGGCGTCCAGGCTTTGAGGGTCGCGTCCATTGCCTGGGCGGTGTCCTGGAGGGCATCGGCCTGGAGGGGCCGGGGGAGGGCCTGGACGGCCGTCATCAGGGCGCGGTAGGGGAGGAGGTCGCGTTCGTGACCGACGGTGATCCATTCGGGGTCCCAGGTGTTTCGGCGCTCAATGAACGTGACGCGGCTGCCGTACGGGAGGGTGAAGACGGCCGTGCCGCCTTCAATCCGAGCGGTGCGTTTCGGGGTGCGGGGAGGCACGGGCGCAGGCTAGCACCGGGCCTGTAACGGGACGGTGGGGAGGCCGTCAATGGCTGACACGGGGTCGGGCACACGGTGAGGGCGGGGTGGGCCAGCCGGCGCGATGGTCAGGGTTCCAGGTGGAGATCCGCGCCCGGAAGGTCAGCGCAGAGCGGAAGGATGCGGTCAAGGAAGTCCCGGACTGGGAGGGTGAAGAGCTGGGCGGGGGGGAGCCCGAGGCGGAGCATGAACGACGACGCGGCAGGATAGAGATCGTCAGTCGCGGTCAGCATGTCACGCAAATCCTCTTCGTATGGGCTGAACTCCACTCCCATCTGCTCCTTGACCAGGAGGGCGTGGAGGTGAGCGTGGATGACCCGTGAGCACGGCCGGGTGTGGTGCAGGGCATCCTGGCCGTGAACCGCCAGCACGAGGGCTTCCGCACAGGTTTCTTGAATCAGGTGGGTCGTGAGTTTCATGGATTGGTACAGGGTGAGGTCCGCCTCGAACGACCGCAGGTGGTGTCCGACCTCGTGCGTCAGCACGCGGAGTGCGGGGGGCAGGTCGGTCCGGGACCAGACCAGTTGCACGGCATCGACCTCGTTGCTGGAAAACCATTCGGCGCGCACGCCCTGCCAGCAGCTCGTGAGATCGGTTTCGTTCGTTGGGATCACGAGGAGTTCCAGGTCTCGGGTGGTGGGCGTGCCGTACTGATCCAGGAGGGCTTGGGCGTGTCTGGTGAGGGCCTGCACGTCCGCTTGGAGGTGGGCTGGCGTGGCGTGGAGGATCGTGGGCTGATGCGTGCGCATCCAGGTGGAGTTCTCCAGGGGGTTGCAGTTGAGGCTGGCCGGGCCGGGTCCGCTGGCGGGGCAGAGGATGGGGTGAAGGATGTAGGCGGTGACGGAGGGGGCGGGCATAGTGCCGCCAGTCTATTGATCCCGGTTTTCTGCTCTAAGGCTCGTTAGGACAGAGAACGAGTGCATCCAGAGTTTAGAGACATTTACGCCAATTCCCAGGACCTGTACCCCTCAAAACAAATCGGAGGCCCCTTCCTGGGCCTCCTGCGAGGACGGACTGTCCACCACCCTGACCTGGCGTGACCAGCCTCTGCCTTCAATGCCGCGGTGGCCGTCGCCCAGCCCGTCGTGGTCTGCCCGGAATAATGCCGTCGCAGAGCAGGTGCAGCCACTGGGCAAGCAGATAGCCGATCATCACAAGCAGCGCGAGTTTCCACATGACCGGGGTGACCGGCGATGGCAGACCCGCGCTGACCAGCACCACCAGCACGGGCGAGAGCCACGCCAGCAGGTAAGCCAGGCGAATCAGCGGGCCGGCCAGGTAGGAGTGGCTGAGCCCGCGGTGCCGTGACAGGTGCGCGTACGGGCCCCAGATAAACCGCCAGCGTCCCCACCGGCGGCGGGCGTCGTTCAGGTGCAGGTCCAAATCCGGGGTCACCAGGAGCGTGCCGAACACCAGGCCGGCCCCGAGCGCTGCGGCCGTCACCGGCCGGTTCAGCAGGCACAGCGTCCCGCAGATTCCGGCGGTGGCGGCCAGGTTGACGGCCGTGTGCTGGTACCCGTGCACGCTCAGTGTCTCAGGGTCACGAACCGCGTGACGATCAGGGCCGCGAAGACGGTGCCGGCCACAGGCATCGGGGCCGGGCGAACGGCCAGCACCGGCACCAGGCTCACCGCCAGGGCGGCGCCCAGTCCCGCCACCACCAGGAGCGTGACCCCACCCAGTAACTGGGCCGTGAGTTGATCCTGGCGGGGATCCTGGCGCAGGCCGCACCGCAGGTCAAGTGCGGGAAGGCCGCCCAGGGTCTGCATCATGGCGGCCCCGGCGGCGCACGTCAGCATCAGGTGCGTGAGGATGACCAGGGACCCGCTGCATTGACCCTGGCAGGCCATGAGGGACAGGACCGAACCGGTCAGGCCCAGCGACCAGGCCATGAGGAAGGTCCGCACGGCATGTCCCGTGAAGGTCTTCGGGCGGGCAGCGAGGGCGGTCCGCAGCAAGGAGTGCGTCATGCCTCTTAGCGTGCCGGTCCGTGGGGTGATGGCCACCGCGTTCCCATCCGCCTCAGTCCGCCCCTGACCCGGCCGTCAATTGCAGTTTGAGCCGGGTATCCACCAGAGTTACCACATCCTGGAACGTTGCATTGACCGGCCCGTCGCCCGCCGTTCTGGCCGTCCAGACCGGCACCACCGCGTCCAGGATGCGCGCCGGCAACGACAGGTTCACGATCACGAGTCGGGCGTCCTGCGGACTCAGGGCTGGCCGGTAACTTCGCGTCCGGGTCACGGCGTCCGCGACATCACAGGCCGCAATCAGGGCGGTCAGGGGCGGCAGTACCGACGTCCCCAGCGGGTAGCCGCTTCCGTCACAGCGTTCGTGGTGCCCGGCCGTGGCGTTCAGGATCTCGGTGCCAATCTCCGGCCAGTGCTGCTCGAGGAGCTCACGACCGAACCGGGGGTGCTGGCGCATCAGTCCCCACTCCTCCCCGGTCAGCGCCCGGGGCGCGAGCCGGATCGACGCGGGAATCCGGCACTTTCCGAGGTCATGCACGAGGCCGGCGAGGAAGGCCTGCTCAGGGTTGAGCCCGAGGGAGGGCGCCGCCTGGCTCGCCAGCTGGGCGACGCCCAGGGCGTGAGGAAGGTTGACCAGGGCGAGCGGGGCGGGGCGCATACCGTCAGCATGGGGAATCACGGGGTGACCACCGTCGCCAACGTACCTGGACCCCGCCCGGCAGGTGCCCCCGTGGCCTTGCCGGTCACGTCACCCCACTGATCAGCAGCCTGAACGCATGCTGGACACCACCTGCCCGACCGGTTCTCCCCCGACGCTTCATGTGCTGGCCGCGGACGACCATCTCACCCTCCCCGGGTCAGGGGCCACGGGGCCTGAGCCGGATCACCAGCGCGCGCCGGCCCCCCCGCCGGAAGCGCCGCTGAGCCATCATCTGCGCCACCGATACCCGTACATGACCGACGACGGCCGGAGCCTGCTGAGTCTCGTCATCACGGCGGAGGCCACGCCGGCGCTGGAGGCGTTCGTGGTGCACCTGCGTCACCTCCACCTGGGGGAGGGCCAGCCCGATGCGCGGGCGGCGCGGGATGAGCGGCGGGCCCGGACCTTGACCCGCCGGCGGCTGCATGCGCGGCCTCAGGCGCTCGGCCTGGCGCCCGGTCATGAAGACCGCGCCCTGCGCCTCAGCCTTCCAGATGGGGATCCCCTCCACGCCCACCTGCCGGCCGGGGCATTGGTCCGCGCCGGGACGTACCTGTACGGACTGTCGCGCGCGGCCGAGCTGCTGGCGTGGGCGCAGCAGCACGGCATTCCGGCTGGGCCGGCCGCGGAGGTGGAGCACTGCCGGGCCCGGCCGGGCGGGCACCTTCAGGTGCGCCTGGGCGTCAATCACGTGGTGGCGGTCTCGTGGTCCGGCGGGATCGACCCGGACCGCCTGGCGGCTGCCCGAACCCTTCCGGGTTACGTGAAGCGGGGCCGGCTGGAGCGCTGCGCCCCCGCGGGGGTGACTGCGGCCCTGCAACTGGCCCGGATGCACCACCTGCGCGTCACGCTCTACGCCTGTGATGGGCCGCCCATCTCCTGGCCCCCCCCAGTGGATGAAGACGCGGTGCTGCACGCGGCGCAGCAAGCGGTTACCCGGCAAGACACGACGGGCAAATGAAGGCACGCGCCACCCCGCCAACACGGACACTGAGGGTATGGCCGATCAGGTGAATGCTTTCCTCACAGCTCTCAGCCGCTACGGGCATGACGTGGCCGCACTCAAGACTCCCGGCACGTCGCCGGTCACACTGGCCCGCCAGCACGGCGTCCCCGAGAGCCACCTGACGGGCGCCTTCGAATGCATCAGTTACCCCGTGGTGCACCAGGCCGTGCCCTCCGACTCAGAGGACGGACTGCTGGTGGGTGAGCATGCCGGTGACTGGGTCTACGCACACCCTGACCCCTTCGATCCGGCCCTCGAGAACTTCGGCATTGTGGCGTTCGCGGCCACGGCGGTCGCCGAACCCGTCCCGAGCCTCCAGAGCGCCCGGACCCCCACCGCGCGACCGCAGGTCCCGGTGCACACCCTCATGCAGGCCCTGTATGTCCTCGGACGGGGCGACATCTCCCCCGCGGAACTCGACCAGCCCAACTACCACAAGATCCTCCTGCAGAGCGGCCGGATCACCCACGACGATATCGCTGAGGCGTACGCGCGCCTGACCGGAGTCGAGTACATCGATGTCCGCCGCCGTCCGCCCGAGCCCGACGTCCGCACCGTCATCGCAGCCACCACCGTCACGAAGTTCCGCGTGGTGCCCCACCACATGGTGGACGGCGAACTGGTGGTCCTGGTCGACCAGCCGACCGATCATTACCCGCTCACGGCCGTGCAGCAGGAAACTGGGAATGACCGCGTCAAGATGGCCGTGACCAGCGCCAGTGAACTGGAGCGCCTCATCGTCTCCCTGTACAGGCGGGCCGAGCAGGACGAAGCCCTCCGGAAAGAAGCCGCCCAGCGTCAGAGCGAAACGGCCGACGGCGGCGCCGACCCTGACGGCGCGGTCGCCCAACGCATTCGCCTGGCCCTTCATGAGGCCGTGTACCAGGACGCGTCGGACATCCACTTCCAGCATGAATCCCACGGCATGGTGATCCGCTACCGCATCGACGGGCACCTGGTCACGGTCAGTCAGGTCCCCAACGAACTCGGGACTCAGGTCACCAACCAGCTGATGATGATGTGCGGCATGAACATCGAAAGCCGGATCCCGCTGGACGCAAAGTTCAGCTACCGGATCAATCAGCAGGGCAAGGAAAGCACCGTCCGGTTTCGTGTGGCGTCCCTGCCCAACATCCACGGCACGGACATCACGATGCGTCTCCTGCAGGAAGTCGAAAACCTGCCCGGCCTGGAGAACTCGGGCTTCAGCCCCCACAACCTGGACCTCCTCATGTCGGCCGTCAGTGCCTCAAAAGGGATGGTTCTGGTCACCGGGCCGACCGGCAGCGGGAAAACGACCCTGATGCATGACTTCATCCGCACCGTCAACACGCCCGCACTGAAGATCGTCACGGTGGAAAACCCGGTCGAATACGTGCAGCCCGGGGTCGTTCAGGTGGAGGTCAAACTCACCGAGGACGACCGCACGTCACTCACGTTCCACCGCGCTTTGCGCGCCTTCGTGAGGCAGGACCCCGACGTGATCTTCGTGGGTGAGATCCGCGACCCGGAAACGGCCAAGGTGGCCGTCGAGGCCTCCAACACCGGGCACCTGCTGCTCAGCACGCTCCACACCACGTCCGCGATCGGAACGGTGGCCCGCATGGCCGAGCTGGGCGTCGAACCGTACCTTCTTGCGGACAACCTCCGGCTGATCGTGGCGCAGCGCCTGATCGGCCGGCCCTGCCCGGAATGCAGCGTCGAGGAGCCCCTGCCGGAGCGGTACGCGGCCGCCCTCGGCCGCCAGGCCGTGATGAAGCGCGGCACGAAGGTCACGGCCGACGGGCGCCCCTGTCCCCTGTGCCACGGCAGCGGCGATTACAAGCAGATGGCCGTTCACGAGGTGCTGCACATCAGTGACGACATCCGCGCGGCCATTCGCGCGGGAAGCATCGGTGAAGTTGAGGTGCTCGCCCAGGAGCAGGGCTTCAAAACCATGCTCCTGGACGGCCTGGAGAAGGTGGCGTCTGGACAGCTGAACCTGGCCAGCCTGATCGACCGCACGAAGTAACGCACCCGCCACCCCGGGCGCACCGCGCGCCCTCAAGGAGACCACCATGCCCATCCCTGTTCAAGCCGAGAACATTCAGACTGTCCTGGACGACCTCACCCACAAGGGCGCCAGCGACATCCAGCTCAAGACCGGGCACCGGCCCCTTGCGTACATCCACGGTGACTGGCTCCCCCAGCTGGAGTACGACGCCATCCACGGTGACGGCGTCGAGGCCATTCACCAGGTGCTGTGTAAAGACGGCCGGTACCGGGCCGTGCAGGACGGCCCGTTCGACGGCGACTACCGCACCAGCAGCCTGCAGAACCACTTCCGCGTCAGCGCCGGACGTGAATCCGGCCGGATGTTCCTGTCCCTGCGCCCCCTCCCCAAGGACATTCCCGCGCTGCATGACCTCCACCTGCTTGACGACGTGATCGGCGAACCCCCCCCCGGGTTCGGGGCCCTGACCGCAGGCTTCGACTACGTCCTGCGCCAGCGCCGCGGCCTCATCCTCGTCACCGGACCGACCGGCAGCGGCAAAAGCACGACCCTGGCCAGTTTCGTCAATCATCTCAACCACTCCCGCCACTACAACATCATCACCATCGAGGACCCGATCGAATTCGCGTTCAAGAGCGCCAAGAGCCAGATTCTCCAGCGCGAGGTGGGCGTGGACACGGACTCCTTCGGCAGTGCCCTGCGCGCCGCCCTGCGGCAGAAGCCGGACGTGATTCTCGTCGGCGAGATGCGCGACCGACCCACCATCGAGGCCGCCTGCCGCGCCGCCGCGACCGGCCACCTGGTGATGAGCACCATGCACAACAACGAAGCGCCCGCCGCCATCGAACGCATCGTCAACGAATTTCCCGCAGGTGAGCAGGTCCGGGTCCGGCACATGCTCAGCGAAGTCCTGTTGGGCGTGTTCGCGCAGGAACTCGTGCCCACCGTCGCCGGGGGCCGCCAGGTCATCCACGAATCCATGGTGCTCACGCCTGAACTGCGCGCCAGCATCCGGCCCAAAGCCGGTGAAAACAACGGAGGCGACTACCTTCAAAACATCCGCGACAACATGCGAACCAAGAACCAGTACGGCAGCCGGCTTCTGGACAGTGAACTGCGCCGGGCCGTGGACTACGGACTGATAGAAGAAAGTGTCGCGTTCGAGTACTGCATCCAGAAAGACCAGTGGGGCAAGTGATGCCCAGCACCGTCCTGTGCGTCCTGCCCGGGCGCAACAACCGCCGCATCGCCCACCTCGTCACCGCGCAGGGCCACGTCCAGGGTGACCTCGGCGAACTGCGCGCCCTCGCAGCCCGCCTCAAAGCCCGCGGGCCGACCCTGCTGATCCTCCCGAGTCACACCCGCGGCATGGATCCGTCCAAGGCCATTCCCGACCTCAAGGACCCGCAGCTGCTGGCCTACCTCGCCAGCCTGATGGGCGGGGCAGCCGCGATCAGTGGCCGCCGGCCGCTCGAGACGGCCAGCATCATGGACCAGGACCTCCTCGCCCAGACGCAGGCCGCCGCCAAACACGCCGGGCTGACCCTC
>JAANMV010004225.1_pt1 | contig 11567 bp, 9 predicted proteins | sample 7279661 | NCBI WGS metagenome assembly JAANMV01 (sample SAMN14094540, study PRJNA606508) | bioreactor metagenome | isolation source: A lab-scale SPAN reactor treating ammonium-rich wastewater day 121 | place: Ireland: Galway | collected 2017-05-16 | reverse complement strand
GGTTGCTGCGGGCCAGCCCTTCCCCGTGGACTTTGTGCTGGGCGCCACGTTGATGGCGCGCGGCGAGACCCTGCGCCAGGTGGGGCTGCTGGACGAGAGCTATTTCATGTACTGCGAGGAGATGGACTGGCAGCGCCGCGCGCAGCGAGCGGGCTGGTCTGTCCACTGCGTGCCGGGCGCGCGCGTCGTGCATGTGGCCGGCGCCAGCAGCAGCCAGTTCCGCAGCCGCTCCTTCATGGCCCTGTGGCAGAGCCGGCTGCGCTATTTCCAGCGCTACCATGGCGCTCTGTTCAATCAGACCGGGTCTCGGCTGATACGTTCGGGCCTGCGCGCTGAAGCGCGCCGCGCCCGACGGCAAAACCCGCCGGATCTGGACCAGCGACTGGCTGCCTATCGCGCTGTGGAGGCGCTGTTGCCATGACTCTCTTCGCCATCATCCTGACCAAGAACGAGGCCCGCCACATCGCCGCCTGCATCGACAGCGTGCGCTGGGCTGACGGCGTGCTGGTGTCCGACTCCTACAGCGACGACGGCACGGTGGAGCTGGCGCGCGCGGCCGGCGCGCTGGTGAGCCAGCGGCCTTTCGACGGCTGGGCGCGCCAGCGCAACGCCGCGCTGGAGGAGGCCGCCGCGCTGGGCGCTGAGTGGGCCTTCTTCGTGGACGCGGACGAACGGGCCACGCCGGAGCTGGCGGGCGAGATCCGCCAGGTGATCGCCGAGCGGGTTGAAGTGGGCTGGGGCGTGCCGCGCTGGAACATCATCGTCGGCCAGCGCGTCGATCATGGCGGCTTCTACCCCGATTATCAGTTGCGTTTGATGCGCATCGACCGGGCGCGCTACGACCCGGAGCGGCCGGTGCATGAGGTGGTGCTGCTGGATGGTCCCAGCGGCAACCTGCAAAATCCCCTGACCCACTACAACTACGATACCTGGGCGCAGTTTCACGCCAAGCAGCGCCGCTATGCCGCCTACGAGGCGCGCATCCTGGCCGAGCGCGGCATCCGTCCCCGCCCGCACAATTTCATCCTCCAGCCGCTGCGCGAGTTCCGCCGCCGCTACATCACCCTGCAAGGCTACAAGGATGGGCTGCACGGCCTGAAGCTCTATCGGCGTTTTGCCGAGGCAAGCTTCGAGGCGACGCATTACGTGGCCCACAATGATCGCGGCGAACCGATCAAGCGATGGTCGATGGCCCCGATCGCCCAGCGCGTCGGCCCCCTGCTCAGTTCGACTCGCCCCGACCTGGTCGGCGTTCTTCACGAGGGCTTGCATCATGTCGCCGTGCGGTTCGACACCGCGTTGGTTGGACTGGAGCAGGCGGCCGACGAAGTTCGCGCCGCCTTCAGCGACGGTTCGACCGGCGTTTTCGATTTGGTGGTCGGCGCCGACGGAATGCACTCGCGCGTACGTGGCCTGACGTTCAGCGAGCCGTCCTGGTTCCATACGGGATGGGGCGGCTGGGTGTGGTGGGCCGGCCAGGATTTGCTCCCCGCCGACACCTTCATGGAATATTGGGGCGCCGGGCGATTCCTCGGCGCGTATCCGACCCCGCGCGGCGCGGGGGTCTTCGCCAGCGCTCCGCTGCGCGAGGAATTCGACCAGCCCGGCCCCGGCCGGCGCGCGCGGCTGCGGCGCCGCTTCGCCGGACTTGGCCCTCGGGCCAGCGCCTTGCTCGATGCGCTGCCCGACGACGAAGCAGAGATGTACTTCTGGCGCTTGTCGGATGTCCGCTCCGCCGACTGGGTCCGCGGCCGCGTCGTGCTGCTGGGCGACGCGGCGGGCGGGTTTCTCCCCACGGCGGGGATCGGGGCCTCGATGGCCATGGAATCGGCCGCCGTGCTCAATGACGAACTTTCGCGCGCCGACAACCGCTTCTTGGAACAAGCGCTCCAGCTTTACGTCAAGCGACGCCGCCGGCGCGTAGAGCGGCTCCAGGAAGAATCCCGCCGGCTCGCGCGATGGATGTTCGTTTCTTCGCGGCTGGGGAGCAAGGTTCGGAACGTCGCCTTACGCTTTTACTCGCTGGAAATGTTCGCGAAAAGCATCGCCCAGGCGTTCGATGAGCCGATCTGAACGCGAACGCTCAGCCGTCTTTCGCATGGCCGATGGTTGTTTCCTCCCGCGCCGAATTCCGGCCCCTGGTCCCGTTTCGCCAGCTTCGCGAAGCGTAACTTTCCCGGGCCAGACTCCGAAAAGCGAAACCACGACCGTTTCTTGAGGCGATCAAGATTTTCCGAGGGGCGCGCCCGCCGCCTTGCGGTGGACCAATAGGAGGTTGCCTTTCCGCTTACTCGTCAGGCGAGGCGGTGAGGGCGATCGTTTTCCTTGGAGCTTGTGAATCTTTCGCAAAGTAGGTCTCGCCTGCCGGGCGGGACCTACCGAACATTCACAAGCTCTCAGAGTTCGGGTTGTCACGATCGGGCACGGCGTTCGGTCCAGCCCTTCCGCAATTCCAAGAGGAGATAGAAAGTCATGGTCCATTCCCAACGCAAGTTCTTCGTGGCCGCACTCGCCGTCTTGGTCGTCGGCACGGCCTTCGCAGGAACCGCGTCGGCGCAAACCTACAGCTTGTCGCTGTTCCAGAACCCGAACGACAACCGCTACACCTTGCTCTTTCCCACGTTCTTTCGACGGACCCTGGTGCGAATCAAGTTCGTCGGCTTGAGCAATCCTTCAGACGCGAAGGAGCTCCAGGCCAGAATCTGGGCGCACAAGCGAGGCAACGACAAGCCTCGAACCGGCTACTTTCGCGATGGGCAAGAAGTTTGGGTCGATCGCGATTCCGGCAAGGACCAAGGCAACTATGTGGGAAACCTTCGATTCGGAGGGCGCAATCCCGCCGGTTTCCTCAAGCAAAATCCCGGGGTGGCGGTCGAAATTGAGGTGCTCGACGACTAACATGCCCCCGCCGGCGCGATGCTCGCCACGCGGGCGACGACGGTGAAGCGATCTCGCTACAGCTTGAGCCGGGCGTCTACTATTTGCGGATCGTGGGTTACAACGGCGCTCAGAATCACTACGATTTGAGCCTCGCCGCCGACGATTAACCCGGATTATTCACTGCTGGGTAGGGTGGGCCGAGCAAACCGCGATGCCTGGTAGGTCCGCGCTCGCTGATCGTTTGCCAAGGCCGACCAGGTTGGCAAATCAGACCCGTTCTGTTTGCGCTGACCCACCAAGGACTTGCGCTCCCTTGACCCACCCTACATTAATAATCCGGGTTAAGCCTCCAGCGCGCAAGGGCAAGGAAAGGGGGACCCCGGCGGTCCCCCTTTTATTGTTCCATCGCCAGGGGTGAAGCTCAAAGCGGGATGCGCCGCTGATCGGTTTCCGGATACGGATACTCCATGTGCCGGGCCGTGGCGCGGGCGACCTCCTCACCGTAATAGCGTTTCACGACTTGCAACGACATATCCATGCCGGCAGAGATGCCTGCGGAGGTAAACACGCGGCCATCCTGGACAAAGTGTTTTTCCCGTTCGACCACCACCGCGGGAAAGGATTCGCGCATCCAATCCAGGGAGCGCCAGTGCGTGGTGGCGCGAAGACCGTCCAGCAGACCCGCAAAGCCGAGCAGCATCGATCCCGTGCAAACCGCCGCCAGCAGGTCCACCTCGGCGGCGCGGCGGCGCAGCCAATCGAGCAAGACCGAATTCTTCAGTTCCCTTCGCACGCCCCACCCGCCAGGAACCACCAGGATGTCAAGACGCGGACAATTTTCCAACACGCAGTGAGGCAGCACCGCCATGCCGCCCGCCGTCACCACCGGGCCAGGGTCCTGCGCGACCAGCGTGACCTCAAAAGGAGAAGGTTCGTCGCGGCGGCGCTCCTCATCCAATCGGGTCACGGAGAAAACCTCCAGCGGCCCACAAAAATCAAGCACCTCGACGTCGGGAAACAGCAAGATGCCCACGCGAATTCTCTGCATCGGATCCCTCGGCGTTATGGATACACGAGTCGCCCGCGGAAAGAATCAAAAACACAGAGGCACAGAGGGCATAGAAAAGTCCCTCCGTGACTCTGTGTTTCCATTTCTAATCCACCTTTTCTTCAAACGGAACTTGCCGGAAGGTCAGGCCACATATTGTTCGAGCGACTTGGCCCCAGCCGGCAGGCTTCCTTGGCGAACGAACCGTTCGTGATTGAATCACAACCGCCCTTGCCGGGCGCCGCCGGCGAACAGGCCAGCGCCAGAAACGATTTCATGGGGGGAAAGTGACGGTTTCGGGGTGATTTTCAGAAAAAGTTTCGGTACCTTGTAGCAAATCATGCGCGGCGAATGGAGAGAGGTTGTGGCAAAAGAAAGGAGCCGCCCATGCCCGACGCTGCCCGTCATCCACCGCCCCCAAACGCGACGCCGGACCTGGGCGCCTTGTTGCGCCAGCGCCTGGAGCGCGATTATGCGCGGTTGCGCGCCGCGGTGCACGGAGTCGGCCGCAAGCGGGGGCTGCGCGACGTCGCCGCGCTCGACGATTTGCTGGGCGAAGTGGTCAAGCAAGTGCTGGAGCAGGCCCACAAGTACGACCCCGCGCGGAGCGCCGTGCCGTGGGCGATGGGCTTTGTTCCCCATATTCTTCTCCAGCGCGGCGCCGAGCAACAACGGCGGCGGCGGGTGGTTCCGGCCAGCGACTTGGGTTGGGAGAGCGACGACCGCTTGTTTGACGCCCTCGACCGGGCCGGCCGCGCGCCAAAGGAACATCTTGAAGTTCATCGCTGGCTGGAGCAACTCGGCAAGACGGACCGCGAGATCCTTCGGCGCCGGTACTTCGACGGCCTCACCGGCGCCGCCTTGGCGGTGGCCGTGGGCGTGAGTTCCCACGCGGCGCGAGCGCGGCTGACCCGCGCCTTGCAGCGCTTGCGCAAGATCGCCCATGCGGAAGGAGGTCCGGCATGACCGAACGACCCGACTGGACCTTGGACCGCCTGCTCCTGCGGTACGCCGAAGCGCTGGAGACCGAAGATTGGGACGCCTACGAAGCCATCTGGCGCCAGGCCGAGACCGACCGCGAGTTGGAAGCCGCGCTCCATGAGCTGCACCGCGGGATGCTGGAAGAGCACGCGGGCGAAGCAGGCCGCACCGATAACGCGGAAACCGTTCGCAGGCTGCTGGAGGAACACTTTCCGGAACGCCCCGCCGAAAAAGAAAACTTCGACCGGCCACTCACCGCGGGCGACGTGGCCGTGCGGCTCCAGGCCGACGTGGCCTCCAGCGCCGTGCGTCTGGTCGAGGCGGACCGAACCGCCAATGAGCAGCTTATCGGCAACGCCACGCCGCTGCCCGACCAGCTTAAGCAATCGGTGCTGGAAACGTGGTGCGGCGGCTTGGGTGTTTCGGCCAGCAAAGAGTACTGGCGCCAGTTCCGCCAGGCGGCGCTGCGGCTGACGATGGCCCGCTCGCACCAGCAAACCCGGTTGGCGGCCGCCCGCGAGCAGTCGCCGCCGCGCAAGAAGAAGGAGGACCGCGGTGATGGACGCCTCTGACCGCATTGCCGACGCGCTGGGGCGTGCGTTCTCCGAAGCGAACCTGCCTTGGCCGCCCGAGAGCGATGGCCCCACGCCGCTGAACGCGCTTATTGGCGACCTACAGCTCTACCACGAGGAAGTGCCCGAACTCACCCGCACCCGCGCCGTGGAGCGGATGCTGGCCACTGGTCTGCCGCGTCCCGACGTGCATCCCGACGAGACGCCGCTAGCGGGCTTCATTGTGGTGATTGGCGCCCGCGGCGCGGTGTTCGTGCGGCGGGAAGACAACCTTGCGCGGCGGCGGTTCTCGGCGGCGCACGAGCTGGGCCATTTCCTGATGCATGTTGAACCCGAACAAGCCGAATTCGTGATGCAAGACACCACGGCGGCCATAACCGAACCCAGCGCCGAAGACGACTGGCTGGAACTGGCCGCCCGCGAGCGCGAAGCCAACCGCTTCGCCGCCGAACTGCTAATGCCCGAACCCGTAGTGCGCCGCCTGTGCGCCAGCTACGCGCGGCGCCAAAAGCCGACCGAGCAGTTTCTAGCCAACCATCTTGCCAGCGACTTATTAGTCAGCCGCGAAGCCGCCCGCTGGCGATTACGTGAGTTACGGCTCGTCTAACTAACGCTCCTTGCTCGGTTGAAAAAATGCGTCATGGGCCTTGAATTTCTTCGCGAACACCAGGGACGACGGCTGCGAAGCACGCTGCCGCCGGTCGCCTTCGGCGAGGAGGACGCGGCCGAAGACGACGCTCAGGAGCAGCCCGACCTGGACCTGGAAACCCCGCGCGATCAATGGCGTCCGATCGACGCCCTGCGCCGCGCCGGCGCCGATCACTTGCTCCCCATCCGCTTCATCGACGGTTGCCACCGCGGCCAGACGGTGGCTTGGGTGCAGGACGCCGACGGCTACCCCGTGCCGGTCATGCTGGCCGAGATTGGCGGCGTGTGCCTGGGCGGGCAAGGTTCGCTGCTGCGGCGGGAGTTCGACATCGTGGAGCGGGTGGTCACGATGGTGGTCGACCCGTTCCCCTGGCACGAGATTGAGACCTTCGCCGTGGCGCTGCGCGCGATCGGCCTGCGCTTGCTGCCCGCCGAGCCGCCCGAGGACGAAGCGGGCCTGAAGCGACCTTCGTTCGACTTCGAGCTAATGCGCCGGCGCACCCAGAATCGCTCGAATTACGAGATGCAGACGCTGGAGGAATTGGCGCTCCACCAGGACCCGCACCGCCCGAGCCTGGTCGATGGCCGGTTAGAGCCACGGGCGCGCGGGCCGGAACTGCGCCGGGCGGCAGTGGTGGGGGTGATCAAGACGCATCGCGAGGACTACCTGCACCCACAAGGTTGGCGCACGTTCTATGACCTGGCGCCGGGACAACGCACGCCCGCGTTCCTGCTTCCCAGCGAGAGATTGCCGGTCGTCTCGTGGTACTTGCGGCTTACCGGCGGCGATAGCGAAGGACCGGCCTGGGGCGTGGTGCGGGTGGAAGTGACCGAGGCGTTTTTCCGTTCGCTCGCCGAGCCGTGGGCCTATGTGGATGCGCTCTCGGCATGGCTGCTCGAATTGCGTTGCCGCCGCACCGACTATGACCGCGCCGCCATCTCCTTGGAGCCGATCGTCCAGGCCGAAGAGAGCCTTCGCGCGCTGTTCAGTCCTCCCGAACAACTCAAGTGGTGGTTCTACCGCGCGACCGGATTATAAACGCTTGCGGCTTCGCGCCCCCCCGAATCCTTGCATCTGGAACACAGCCCATGACCGCCCCCACCCCCGACACCGTCGGCAAGGTCGCTTCGCCTCCTCAGAAGGAATCGACCAGCGAGGAGTTCCACTTCTGGATTCGCGACGACGTGCTGGTCGAGCGCGGCCAGATCGTGCGCACGCAGATCACCCACGCCGGCGAGCCAATCCACTTTTACGCTGTGGTGCGCGAGGTCTACCGCCAAAGCCGCCGCGCCAGCCTGGCCGAAGAGCGCGACCGCTACGACGGCGACACCAGCTACCTTCCGCCTTACCAGACGCCGGGCGTGAACTTCGCCGTGGCCACCATCCTGCGGACCGTGCCCGACGTGGCCTGCCCGCCCTGCGACGGCGCCGACGTGCAACTTGGCGACGCCGCCGACGCCGCCGCGGCTTTCGCCGCCGACGAGATTGAGAACCCCCTGGCGGTTGGCCTCATTAAGAACGGCGGGCGCCGCACGGTGGGGGCTGGCTCGATCGACCTGGATTACGTCCTTGGCGCCAGCGGCGGCCATGTGAACGTAACCGGCGTGGCCGGCCGGGGGACCAAGTCGAGCTTCCTGCTTCACGTGAACTACCTCTTGATTCGCGAGGCTCGCCGCCAAAAGCAAGACCGCCCCAGCGACCCCGACCGGCTTAAGGTCGTGCCGATCGTCTTGAACGTCAAGAACTTCGACCTGTTCCACATCGACGCCGCCAGCCGCGGCTTTGATCCCGCCAGGCACGGCGCCGACTGGCGCGAGCTGGGCCTGGACGCCCCGGCGCCGTTCCAGAACGTGCGGTTTCTGGCGCCGCAGCAAGTGAATGGGCAGAACCCGGTGGACACGGGGCGCACCAGCGGCGTGGCGGCGTACAGCTACAGCCTGGCGAACGTGATTGAGCGCGGGCTGTTCTCGTATCTCTTCGCCCAAGACGACGTGCAGGACGACAACTTCGGCGCCCTTACCCTGGCGCTGGAAAACTACTTGACCAAGGAACGCACGGCCCACGACGGCCAGCCGAACCTGTCGCTTCAGGACGGCGCGCCGCAAACCTTCGACGCGCTGCTCGGCTTCATTGAAGAGGCCGCCGAGGAGCCGAAAAGCTCTCCGCTTGGCCCCAGCCACCACGCCGCCACGATCCGCAAGCTGCACCGCCGGCTCTTGAAGATGGTGTTCGAGGGGCAAGGCGTGCTCCGGCGCAAGGACTTGAACGGCAAGCCGTTGACGCTCACTTCGGCCGACACCACCGACCCCGCGGTGATCGACCTTTCCTCGCTGGCCCGCGTGCCTTCGCTTCAGCGGTTCGTGGCGGCCACCATCTTCCGGCAACTGGTGGACGACCGCACCGGCTCGCGGGCCGCTGCGGGCCTGGTCTACCTGGTCACGCTTGACGAGCTGAACCGCTTCGCCCCGCGCGGCGGCAAAGACCCCATCACGCGGCTGATCGAAAACGTGGCCGCCGAGATGCGCTCCCAAGGCATCATCCTGCTGGGGGCGCAGCAGCAAGCGTCGCTGGTGTCGGCCCGGGTGATCGAGAACGCCGGCTTGCGGGTGCTCGGCAAGACCGGCTCGCTGGAGCTAAGCGAGAAGGTGTGGAAGTTCCTCAGCCCCTCGGCCCGCAGCCGCGCCATGCAGCTCAGCGGCGACGAGAAGCTCCTGATCCAAGACGGCTTTCGCGAGCCAATGCACGTCAAAATCCCGTTCCCACCTTGGGCCTTGCGCAAACAAGAAGCCATCCCCCGCGCCGCCCCCCTCGGCAACGCCAACGTTTTTGATGAACCGTAGTGCAGTTTCATGGAGATAGCTGTTCGATCAACGCCCGGGTGGCTGGGCATTGAACAACCAATCGCATGAAACTGCACGAGCGTTTTCGGTAATGAACAGGCGCCTTTCAGTGTGGTGCAGTCGCTCCAGCGAGTGCACCACGCTTTCCCACGCACCATCAACCAACTTATGCCGGCCGTTCGCCGTGCGGCGCCTAAAAAATTTTCCTCCACGCCTGTAGCAAATCACTCCTTCGCGGTGGAGAAGATACCGTCCACAACATCCCTTCCCGCATCGAACCATGAAAATCCTGCACACCGCCGACTGGCACCTGGCCGACCGCTTGGGCCGCATCGACCGCACCGACGACCTGTGCCGCGCGGTGGAGCGCATCGCCGACCTGTGCCTGGCCGCCGAGGTGGACGTGCTGGTGGCGGCCGGCGACTTGTTCAGCGACCGCGCCCGGCCCGAAGCCCTTCAAGAAACGATGCGTCATCTGAACGAGATCTTCCGCCCGTTCCTCACGGCCGGCGGGACGATCGTCGCCATCACCGGCAACCACGACAACGAAATCTTCTGCCGCACGCTCCAAGAAGCCTTCCGCATGGCCTCGCCGGCGCGCACCCGGGTGGGCGATGTGCTGGCGTCCGGCCGACTGCACCTGGCGACGGGTCCCACGCACTTCCGCCTGGCCGACCGGGCGGGCCAGCACGTGCAGTTCGTCTGCCTGCCATACCCCACCGGGCAGCGTTACCTGGATGAATCGCGGCAGCGCTTCACCGGCGCCGACGAACGCCACCGCGCCCTCCGCGACGCCTTGGAAGAGCGGCTAACCCAAATGCAACAGCAGCTTGACCCGCGGCTCCCCAGCCTCTTGACCGCCCACCTGTGCGTCGCCGGCACGGCGGTCCGCGGGCTGTTCCGGCTCTCGGAGCAGGAAGACGTGATGTTCACCGAGCAGTCGCTTGCCAGCGGTTGGTCTTACGTCGCGCTGGGGCACATCCACCAGCCGCACGCGGTCGCGGGGATGCCGCACGTCCGCTACTCCGGCAGCATTGAGCGCCTGGACCAAGGCGAGCGCGAGGACGACAAATCGGCCGTGCTCCTGGAGATTGGCCCGGCCGGCGTAATCGACCAACCGGAACTCGTGCCGATCGATGCGACGCCGTTCTATGACGTGCAAATCACCGATCCGCAAGCCGAGTTGCCGCAACTGCTTGACCGCTACCCCCAGGCCGAAAGGGCGCTGGCCCGGATCGACGTGACCTACCGCGCCGGTGAAGACAACATCGCCGAGATCCGCAAGACGCTCGACCGTCTGTTCCCTCGCTGGTACGCCCGCTCCGACCGCTCTTTCCAGCCCGCCGGCGCCGCGGCCAACGGCGGCGCCAGCATGACCGACACCGACCTCAGCCGCCCCAGCGACACCATCCGCCGCTACCTGGAGCAAACGCTCCCGCAGGACGACCCCGATCGCCAAGACCTCTTATCCCTAGCCCAAGACCTCCTCCACCAGGCACCCTGACAGGCTCTGACAAAACCCATACTAACCCGACGCGCACGCAAGGAAAACAAAGAGAAAGAGCCTCGCTTGCGCGTCGGGTTGGTGTTTTGTCAGAGCGTCTAATGCAGGTCACTCGCTGGAGCGAGTGCACCACACTCAAGACCTCCTCCCCATTTCCTCTTTCCCCATTCCCATGACTCCCCAACGCATCTACGTTTCCGGCTTTCTCTGCTACCGCGAGCCGGCCGAAGCGTGCTTTGACGGGCAATCGTTGTGGATGCTCGCCGGCCCCAACGGCAGCGGCAAGTCGTCGTTGTTCGACGCCATTACCTTCGTCCTCTACGGCCTGCACCGCGGCGGGAAGCAGAACGTCGACGCGCTCATCAACCATCGCAGCGACTCGCTGGTGGTCGAGTTCGATTTCCTGCTGGACGACCAGCGGTTCCGCGCCCGCCGCACCCACCACCGGCAAAGCAAGCCCACGCGCAGCATCCTCCGCTGGCTCCCTAACCCAACGGCAAGCGGGGAGCGACAGTCCCCTGACTCTTCCGCGCCGCCCACCGACGGCCAGTGGCGGGAAGTTCCCGATACCTCCTCGCAGACCGGCTTCGATCGCTGGGTGCGCGAGAACGTGGGGCTGACCGAAGGCGCTTTCCGCGCCTCGATGATGCTCCGCCAGGGCGAAGCCGACCGGCTGCTCATGCTCGGCCCCGCCGAACGCTTGAAATTCCTGGGAGAGATTGTCGGCCTGGAGCATTACCAGCGGCTGCACAAACAAGCCGAAGACCGCTTCAAGGAAGCCCGCATCCAAACCGAGCAACTCGAACAACGCCTGGCGACCATCCCCCAGGTGACGCCCGAGCAAATCACCGCCAGCGAAGCCGCGCTCGCGTCCGCCGCCGAGGCGGTCCAGCACGCCGCCGCCCGCGTGCGGGAAATCTCCGCCCTGGCCGCCTACGCCGAAACGTGGCGCAAGTACGAAGACCTCCGCCTGGCGTCCCTGGGCCGCCTCCCCGCGCTGCAAGAAGTCCTCCGCGACCGCGACGCCCTTCAAGCCCAGGCCGAGCGGCTGACGTTCCTCGACCGCCACCTTGCCGGCCTTGCCCACTGCGTC
>JAANMV010004220.1_pt1 | contig 11577 bp, 9 predicted proteins | sample 7279661 | NCBI WGS metagenome assembly JAANMV01 (sample SAMN14094540, study PRJNA606508) | bioreactor metagenome | isolation source: A lab-scale SPAN reactor treating ammonium-rich wastewater day 121 | place: Ireland: Galway | collected 2017-05-16 | reverse complement strand
CGTCTTCGGGCGACTTCTGTGCTCTCCTCAATCGGCTCAACAACGCCACTCTGCTCTGTTCGACGGGCGGAAAACGCACCCTCCATGTTCAAACTCATATTTTTCAACGTTTGCTTGAGGAAAATCCTTCGCCTGCGCTCTCTCGCGAGCACGCAGACGCGATTTGGAGCCGGTTGTCGAGAGCGATTAACGGGCCGGCAGTTAAGTGGAAAAGAACCGCGAATCGGTGCCGCCGGCGAGGCGGTCAGTGGCGGTCAAGCGCTACAATCTGTGCGTCCGGTGCGAGACAGAGTAGACCATGATGAGGTCCGGCTCGAGCTGCCGGAAGATGATCTGATAAGGAAAGCGTCGCAGCAACGCCCTTTGGGCGCCATGGCGCCAGACTGGAAACTGGCCGGGGTTGGCTTCGAGTCGGTCCAGCTGGCGGTCCAGCTCGGCCAGGAAGTCGTGAGCGGACTGGGGACTTCGAGCGCGATGGAGCGCAACAGCCTCCTTGAGCTCTTCCGTCGCTTCGAGGTGATACTGAAGCGTCAAGAGTCGGCGATGGCTTGCAGCTGAGAGCGCAGCTCCGCCCTCGAAACAAGTTGGGCGGTGCCTGCGGCGACCTCATCCATACGGCGCTTCACGACCCTCGCCAACTCGTCGTCCTGCTCGGGATACAGGCTTACGCTGAGCTGCTCGATCAGCTCGGCCCGTTCCTCGGGCTCGAGTTCGAGAGCAAGTCTGTAGATCTCTTGGGCTGTGGTCGTCACGGCGCGCCTCCGAAGGTTCTCTCGCAAGAGTAGCATGCCGAGCCCTGCTCGCTCAACCCACGCCCGCCTCTCGGACACGTCACTCGGCAGGCTCATCGTCCTCAGTCACAGCACGCCGATCCAGCTCCGCGCGAGGATGCGTGCGCCCGTGCTCGGCCATCACGTCGAGCGGCACCAGCTTCGTGTAAATCTGGGTTGTCTCCACGGACGAATGACCCAAAAATTCCCGAATTTCCAGCAGATCCGCGCCCCCCTCCAAGAGATGCGCGGCACACGAGTGACGCAACGAATGCACCGTCGGCCGCGCCCCCTTCAGCCATGCCTGGTCGAGGTAGAGCGCCAGCCTCTCCTGCAGCGTCTTGGGCGTGATCCGGGTGCCGTCCCGGTTCAAGAAGAGGGCCGGCGGGGAATGCGGGTCCTCGAACCGGGGCCGCCCGGCTTCCAGATACCGCTCCAGGGTCTCGCGCGCCGTCTCGCCCATCGGCAGGAGCCGGTCCTTGGCCCCCTTGCCCCGCCGCACCAAGAGCGTCCGCTGAGCGAAGTCGAGGTCTGCCAGGTCGAGCCCGCAGCACTCCGAGGACCGGAGGCCGGCTCCGTAGAGCACCTCCCAGATGGCCCGGTCGCGCAGGCCGATGGCCCGGCGCGGGTCGGGCAGAGACAGAAATAGCTCCATCTCCTCCACCGAGAGGATGCGCCGCCGCTGCACCACCGGCCGGCGCAGCACCATCCCGGCGGCCGGATTCACCAGAAGCTCCCCCCGCTCCACGGCAAAGCCCAGCACGGCCCGCACCGCCCGCAACGCGAGATCGGCCGTGGCCGGGCTGAGCGGCCGGCCGGACAGGCCCAGGCCGTGCTCGAGCCGGCGCCGGTAGGCGGCCAGGTGGCCCTCGCTCAGGTCGGCCGGGCGCTCCACTCCCTCGGCCCGGCAGAACGCCTTCCAGCGCTCCAGCCAGTAGCCCATGACCATCAGCGTCCGGGGCGAGCGGCCCCGGCGCCTCAGCTCATCCAGGTAACCCTGCACCAGGCCATACCAGCTCTTCATTCCACCGGCCCCCGCCCGCGCTCGCGCGGATGGCACTTCTTGTGCACCCGCCGCAAATCGGTGATCTCCACCCGCGTGTAAAGCTGGGTCGTGCCGGCCGAGGCATGGCCCAGCATCTCCTGCAGGTGCCTCAAGCCCGCGCCCCGGCGCAGCATGTGGGTGGCCACCGCATGGCGCAGGGAATGGGTCGTAATCCGCTTCTTCAGCCCGGCCTGGCGGGCCGCCCGCAGCACCACGTCCGAGACCGCCTGGCGGGTCTGAAACGGGCCCCTGGCCGTCAGGAACACCCGCGTCTGGTCCGGGGCCGGCCGGAAAGAGGGGCGCCCCTGGCTCAGGTATGCGTCCAGCCAGTAGGCCGCCTCCCGGCCCAGCGGCACCACCCGGCTCTTGCTCCCCTTGCCCTTGCGGATCCGGACCGTGCGCCGGTCGGTCTCGAGATCGTCCAGGCACAGCTCGCGCAACTCCGTGTTGCGCATCCCGGTCGAGTAGACCAGCTCCAGGAGGGCCCGATCGCGCAGGCCCAGCGCCGTGCCCACGTCCGGGGCCGCCAGCAAGCGGCGCACCTCCTTCTCCGTGGGCACCGCCGGCAGCACCCGGTTGAACCGCGGCAGCACCAGCTGGGCCGCCGGGTCCACCAGGAGATAGCGCTCCTCGGCCAGGAAGCGGAAGAACGCCTTCACCACGCACAGCTTGCGGTTCTGCGAGGCCAGCGCCAGCGGCCGCCCCCGCGGCCGGGCATGGTACAGGTGCAGCCGGTAGGCCTCCAGCGTATCCCGGGTCACCTCCGAGAGCCGCCCCAGGCCCTGCGTCTCGAGATACCGGAAGAGTGCGGGCAGATAAGCCGGATACTCCCGGCGCGTGCGCTCGGAGTAGGGCCTCACCGCCAGCCAGTCACCAAACAGCCGCCTCCACGGCTCGGCATTCAGCACGGCCCGCAAACGCCCCTAACCCATCGTCCACTTTCTGTACCAACAACAAGGTCAGTACAGAGGGACCACGGGTCACATCTCTTGATAAAGTTTTCCACAAGGACCAGCACCTTTCCGATTCTGTGCTTGGGCTCAAGCTGTTTTCCGCAAAGCGGCGAAGTGGAGGTCAGAGGCGTCCCTTTGGCTTGGTGACGCCGTTCCACTTCGCCGCCACAGTTTTGAGAAGTGGGCGAAGTCAGGCCACCTGGTCGGCCGGGCCGGAGCCCAGCTTGCGCTCGAGCTCGTCGGGCGTGGTCAGCTCGCCGAGCAGGCTCGGGCCCTCCTCGCCGTAGACCAGCAGCCGGTAGGTGTAGGACTTGCCTTGCGAGCCGCCCACCACGGCCAGATACTCCATCTCCACCAGCTCGGTGAGGGCGTCGCGCAGGCGGTGGTCCTGCCAGCTCGAGAACTGCCGCAGCTCGCGCCGCAAGAACTCAAAGTGCTGGACCTTCTCGCCGCTCTTTTTCGCGAGAGTCAGCACCACGTTCCAGAGGTCGCGCGCCGAGCGGGTCAGCTCGTGAAAAGTGGAGTGCAGCACGTCCTGCGCCAGGTCGTAGGCGATCCGGTAGTCGGCCGGCGTGGCCACCACGAACGCCAGCTCCTCGTTTTCATGAACGACGGTCTTCTTCTGGCGCTGGTACTGGTGCAGCAGGGTCACGGCCTCCACGAGTCCCAGAAAGCGCTCGTTGTCCCGGCGCGTGCGGAGCCACCGGCTCGGGAAGCTCAAAAGGTCGGCGAACGGGATGTGCACCGGGTAGGGCAGCAGCAGCCGCTGGGCGTTGTGGTGCAGCTCGTAGAGATCGTGAGCCCGGCGCTGGTGCACCAGCCCCTCCAGGCTGCGCGCCTGCCGTTGCCGCTGATGAATCCGCCGGGTCTGCTCCTCGGACTCGTCGAGCCATATTTCAAAACAGCGGGTGGCGTTCTCGGGGTTGATGGCGCGCGGGTTCGTGGTCGTTTCGATGTATGCGATGGGGCCCTCGACCTCGAAGACCTGCGTGCTCATCCGGCCGGTGTTGGGGTCTTTCACGACGATGGCCGAGGACAAGCGTTGCTTGGACTGCAGAACGCGAATAGAATACTCGGCGTCCTCGGCCCCCTTGCGCTCTTCGATGATGAGGAGCTTGCGCTTGAGGAAATCCTTGGGCACGTAGACCAGGGCCTGGGTCGAGAGGCGCGAGTACAAAATAACCTCCTCGGGCGGAGTGAGCAGCTCGATGAGCTCGGCCATACCCGACTTGCCCGCCCCGCTCTGAGACAGGATGGTGCCCGACAACGGCTTCTCCAGGCGACGCGAGATGCTTATAAGAAAACAAAGAAGCTTGCCGCGCTCCTCGCCGATGTAGCCCAGAGTCTCCATATGAGAAAGGATCGTGGGCACCAGGTCGGGGCGGCGCAGGAAAGCTAGCGCCTTCTCCCGCTCCTCGGCGGTCATCTCGCGCCGCTTCTTGGGCGACCCGGCCAGCTCGCTCTCGGCCCGCTCGCACTGCTCGGCCACCCACTGCTCGGCCTGGCCGATGAGCACCTCCAGCTGGCGCTCGACGGCGTTCTGATCGAGGCCCAGACGAGCGCCGATCTGCTTCACGGCGGTCACACGCGCCCGGTGCGAGTAGAGGTCGAAGGTGTCGATGTAGGCCTCGTCTCCCGCGCTCACCCGCATCGTCACCCTGAGCCGCCCGCCGAACGGGGGCCGCATCGTGATGCGGTACTCGACGCCCCCGAAGCGCAGCAGGAAGCCGTCTCCGGAAGGCTCCACCTGGAAGGCCGCGGCCACGGGCGCGCGCACGAGGGCAGGCGCGCTCGCAGGGGGCAGAGCCAGGTCGGACTCTTGTGCGACACGTGTGCCCAGAGCGCTCCGCACCCGCTCGGCAAGCGCTTGAGAACCCTCCTCGAGCAGTACCCGGTTGGGGTCGCGATCCTCGCCCAGCGTCAGCTGCGAGCACCGGATGCCCCGCGCCGAGAGCTCGGCGGTCAGGCGCTCAGCCGCCTGGCGCCCGGCAGGGTCGTCATCCAGGCACAGGGTCACTTCCCGGACCCCATAGCGGGAAAGAGCCTGGTCAAGGTCACAGGGCAGCCCCTGCACCCCATAGAGACAGGAAACGTCCTGGATGCCGGCCGCCCAGAGCGACATCGCGTCCAGCACGCTCTCGGCCAGCACGAGCTCAGAAGAACGCCGCAGCGCCTGCCAGTTCAGCACCCCGCGCTTCTTGCCCGGGAGGTAGAGGTGCTTCACCTTGGCCCAGGGCGAGATTTTGCGCCCGTAGAGACCCACCACGCCCTCGTCGGGGTGCTCGAGCGGGATGACCACGCAGCCCGCGAAGTGTTCCTGGCCCCTGGCGGTCAGGACGCCTATCGCAGAGAGAGCCTCGCGCAGCTCCTCGCCGAGTGTTGAAAGAAGGGAGCCGTCGGCGTAGCCCGGCCGGAACGCCTGGCGCACCTCTTTGGCGCCCAGGCCGCGGGAGGCCAGATACTCGAGCGCGGGCGGGCACTCGAGCAGGCGGCGGGCGTAGAAGTCGGCCACCTGCTCGAGCAAGTGCCCGCGCGTGTGCCCGCCCGGGAGCGTGTCCACCGGCGCGGGAGCGGGCGCAGCCGGAGCCGGCAGCTGGCCCACCAGCTGGAGCACGCGCTCTTTGGCGGGAGCAAAGTCCTCCAGCTTTTCCATTAACTGCACCAGGCGGAACACGTCCCCGCCGGTCTGGCAGCCGAAGCAGTTGAAGAGCTGGCGCTCGGGGTTCACCGTGAAGCTGGCCTCGCTGTCGGAGTGCGTGCCGAACGGGCAGCGGGCCACCAGGTTCTTGCCGACCTGGCGCAGGTTGATGCCGTAGTGCCGGGCCAGGGCGGCCAGGTCCAGGCGGGCTTTGAGGTCCTCGAGTTCGGAGCGGTCTTTCATGACGTGGGTTCCTTTCTTTTCAAAGCGGGGTCTACGGGTAGAACGGGTCCTGGAGGTAGGCGATGAAGGCCTTGCGGTGGCCGTCGTCCCACACGCCGATGGCGCGCATCCAGTCGAAGCGGCCGCACTTCCACTCGTCGTACGGGTTCCAGACCTCGAGGATGAAGCGGGCGGCGTGCTTCATCCCCGAGCTCGGCTCGCCGCTCATGGACCACTCCTCGAACAGCAGGGCGTCCCAGTGCGAGAACTTGCCGCGCAGGGTGGGGAAGCTCTCGACCAGGGCCAGCATTCGGTCGGCGTAGGGGTGAGGGGGATGGGTCTTGGTCTGGGTCATGCGCGCCTCCTGGGCCGGCGGGAGCGGCCGTAGAGCACACGGGCGATGAGGGGGCGAGGGTGCAGGGAGGCGAGGTAGACGAGAGCGGTGAGAAAAGAGGCGAGGAAGCAGCGCAGCGCTGGGGATGAGCGGTGCTGGATACGGGCCATGAGAACCTCCAGGGGAAAATTTTTGCGGACAGGTAACGGATTTTATGCAAGAAAGTATCCGCACATACTCTGAATATATTCCACTAGGGTTGAAAGTCCTTCCGAGGAGAGAAGAGCGGGCTGGATGAAATAGTCTTGCGTCCAGTTCAAAGGCCGGCCGGAAGGGAAACACTGGAATGTCGCTAGGCAGAATTATCGCGCGGATACGGAATGAGAAAGGACTTCGTCAGGCCGATGTGGCCGAGACGCTGGGAGTCCATCAGAGCTATGTCGCCCGTTGGGAGCGAGATCAGATGAGGCCACGGGCGGAGCTTTTGGAGAAGCTCGCCGAGGTGCTGGATACGCCGGTCCAGGAATTACAGGCCGCCGACCAAAAGCTCAGCAGCCGCCTGCTCGAACAACACGATCCAGAACTGGTCGATCTGTTCCGCCAAGCGCACCGGCTTGAAGACCAGGAACGTGAAGCACTCAAGACCTTTCTCAAGTCGATGTTGACGCGAGCTGATCTAGAGGATGCTCTGGGTCGGGCGCTCGATCGCACGGGCCGATCCATTGGCAGAGAGCCTGCACCACAAGAGCCCCCAGTATCTAAGCGGCGCACGGCAGTTCGTTAGCCGCTGACGCCGCCGGTAGTTGTCGCTGGGCTACGAGGCATGGGAAATCGGCGCGAAAGTGTCCCATTTCGTACTGCACAGGCGAGGCTGCCGGTTTGCTGAGTGCCCCCTGATCCATACCCGCCCCGCACCCGGCCTGTCATGTCATGGGAAACGGTCGTTTCTCTTGACAAGTGATATCTCTTGTCGTATGCTGCAACCGCGATTTCACTCCTGGAGGTTCCCGTGCAGAACGCCGCTGTCATCTATGCCCGGTGCAGCAAGGAGGAGCAGGCCACCGAGGGGGTCTCCCTTCAGGTGCAGATCCAGAAGTGCCAGGCCTACGCTGTGCTCGCCAGCCTGGAGGTGGTCCGGGTTGTACAGGACGCCGGGGTATCCGGCGGGAAGGCGCTGGCGGCCCGCCCCGGAGGCCAGGAGGTGCTGCGCTTGCTGGCCGAGGGACAGGCGCGGCACGTGATCGTCTTGCGCCTGGATCGGGCCTTCCGGGACGCGGGAGACGCGCTCACTACCGCCAGCGCCTGGGACCGCCAGGGGACCGCGCTCCACCTCACCGACATGAGCGGTATGGCGCTCTCCACCCACGGCCCGATGGGCCGGTTCGTGCTGTGCATGCTGGCCGGCGCGGCCGAGCTGGAGCGCAATCTGATCCGGGAGCGCACCCGGGCTGCGCTGGCCGTGAAGAAGGCACAGGGCGTTCGGCTGGGACGTCCCCAGAAGGTGCTGAGCCAGGCCGAGCTGGCCACCCTCAGGAGAGCGCGGGAGCTGAAGCGGGAAGGCCTATCGCTGCGGGCGGTCGGCACCCTGCTCGCGCAGGAGGGGCATCTCACCCCGACCGGCAGCCGCGTCTGGCACCCTCAGCAGGTAGCCTGCCTGCTTAAACGGAGCGCGTGACAGGGGATATCCCTCGCGGCCAGGAAATCACCGGGATGAGCAACCCCGGCGTGTTCGTCCGGCTCGAGCCGGAGATCCTGGAGCGCCTGCGGGAGAAGGCAGGCGAATCCAGCCAGCACTCAGGCCGCTCGGGTGGGGTCGCGCTCTACCTGCGTCAGCTCGTGTATGATCACCTCGGGCTCCCGATGCCCGTCCAGTTCGGTGATCGCCGCCCGGACCTCAAGGACCTCTACGATCGCCGCCGGCGGAAGAGAGCCGAAAAGAGCAAACCCGCTCGCGAAAGTTAGCTTCTGGGTCCTGGCTCCGATCCAGCACGTGTGCTACGGATCGGTCGGTATGATCCAGGCCGCCAGGTCGCTGGTCTACGAGGCATAGCAAAACCAGGCGCGAGAGTCGTCCCTTCTCGCACTGCACAGGCGACAAGGCCGCCTGGAGGTGATTGCCGGTTTGCTGAGTGTGCCCCCTGATCTTATCGTAGCACACTATGAGAGTTGTGCTGTTCGGACACAGAAATAACGCCGTCAGAGCAACGTTTTCGCCTCTTGACAAGCGGCTTGAGTGCGGGCGCTCAAAGATACAGGGTTTCTCTTTGGACACCTTTCCTTTTTCCTTTAATTGCAGCGATGCGGCTAAGCGGACCTCGATGGGCCGCTTAGCCGCCTGCCAAGACCAAGCTTTCTTTCACCGACGTGAGGCCCCGCCAGCCCGTTAATTGCAAGGCACGCGGTGCAATATGAGGGTTGGTGACGGCGGAGCCGTCACCAACCCTCGATCCGTCAGCATGTCCCGAGCGCGCCGCGACTGCGGCGCGCGCCACTGGTGGAGGACACCTTTATCAAGAACCTTGTGACGCATGCTGGAACGTGGGGCTGTGTCGCCGGCGCCAGCCGGTGCCACAGCCCGCACACGGAGAGGAATTTTTGCGGCCGGTCCCCGGCCGCCGCGCCCCGGGCCGTGCGTCGAAAGGCCTTCACGTCGCGGCCCGGAGACGAGGCCCTCGCCCCGGATGAGGCCAAAAAAGAAAGCTTCCGCCTATGCTCAGCTCCCGCTGCGAAGCGCGCGTCCCCTGTTTTCATCCATCTCCCTTTCCAGGGAAAGGGCGCGCGCTTCGGCCCCGAGGCTTCCGCCTGCGCCAACGGGTTGAGCATAAGCTTGCGTAACCCCTGTCTCTTCCTCGGCGGGATCGGGAGGGACGCCTCATCGTGGCCGGCGGCTTGCCGACGGCCACGGTGCGGCGCCCCATCAACAGTTGCATGACCTCCGGAGCGGTCGAGCATGCGGAGGCCGTCGAATCCGTCCGACGACCCACCTGGGCTGGGCATGAGGAATGAGCCCGTCCCTCTCCCGATGCGGCAGAACCGCCGATGGTACCGGCAGTTCTGTACGGCCGCGACTTTCTTGTCGCTGGGAGCACCCGTTTTTGATCCGGAACCGACCGCTGGGGGCGATGGGAAACGATCCAGAACAGTAGATGTTATCGGCAATTTTGCCTGCTAAATCCACGCAGAGCCTGCAACATGCGCCCGGGCGGCTACTTCCGCTTCGTCTTGCGATCGGTAAACTCGAGAAAAGTCTTGAGGGTCAATAGATTCCTCTGGAAGTCGCCAACCATATGAACCGTCGGAGACTTGGACAATAAGGATTTCCACCGGAACAAACTCGTTGCCCTCTCCGGCGTTAACTCCTGGAATTATCAATTTATTAACTATTTTCACAACTATTTAATCGTAATGTGAACATTGGATTCAAGAACTCGAGCGCCGCCGCTGGTACTATAGGTCTCAAAATTCGCCTGCAGCGCCCCTGGGTTCGGGACATATTGGGAGTATTTTTGAGAGGGCAATCTAAATATTCGCGATCTATCAGCAGACATCCAGCCGATTACTTCGTTGGTTCGTCGGTCAGTAATTCTCGTCGCTCCTTGTCCAACAAACTTCCTGCCAGCATCCAGCGCATCCGCATACGAGAGCGCCGCACCTGCGCAATTCGGAGTCCATCTGGCAGTGCCTCTGAGAAGTCTGTTTCTCTCGGCAGCCAACTCAATTCCTTTCATAATTTTATTTATTCTTCTTCCATAGCTCCAAGCTTTGTAGGCCTTGACTGGCTTACTCAGCCAGTTAAGAGGCACCATTAGGAGGGCGCCTTCCTTGGCACCTTCCTTTCCAATAGTCTCAGCATTCTTTTGAACGTCACGAACCGCGTCCTGAAGCTCATCCTTTGATACGGTTATGTCATCAAACTCGTCCCCTTCCTCTTGAAATCCAGTAACATCAAGCAGGTTGATGGGGTCATTGTGGCAATATGTGTAGAGGTTTAGAGCGCCTGGTAGACCTTGCGGGTCCCGAGTGTCCCACCGTCCATTTTCAGGGTCGTATTCTCGGTATCCGAATCGAACTCTGCCTGTATGATGATCGTACAGACCCCCACAGAACCCAAGGGGCTGGAACCCAGGATTCGTATCCTCAAGCACCTCCCCGAAGGGGCCGTAGCTCAAACGCTGAGCGACGGTTCCCGTAGCGGTGTCGACAACCACTCGTACCGAGCCGAGGTGATCTAGCAACATCCGGTAGGTCATACCGTTCTTCACCATGTAGCCACCGTTGAAAACTGACACCAGGGTGTCGTCGCTGTCGTACTCGGCTACAGGCAATAGGCCTCCTGCATATAACCACTTGCGCTGCACCACGCCAGTCACGCGTTCCACAGCCCGTCTATTGCTGGCATCGAGATCGTAACCGACGACTTGCCCGTTTGGCTTGACTATGCTGAGCAACTGTCCGGTCGTGTCGTAATTAAAGCCAGTCGTACCTGTGGAGTCGATTCGGTTCACCAAGTCGCCGTTGGCATCATACATCCAACTCTGCGCGCCGCTCGGTCCCACGGCCGAAAGGAGCCGGTCCTGATCGTCGTACGCATAGGTTGTCGTTCCGGCCGCCGTCGCTTTGGTAAGCCGGTTGTCGTTCGCGTCGTAGGTGTAGCTCTCAAACGCCGCCCCATTGCGCGTCACGCTCTGAAGCCGCCCGGCGGTATCGTAAGAATAACCCCAGGTGGTCGTCGTGCCCTGCAGGACCTCAGTCCGCTGAGTGATGCGGCCCAAGTTGTCCCGCACGTAGCTTTCGCTGTAAAGCTGGCTCGCCCCGGCCGAGGCCGTGTAGGCCGAGACCTCCGCGAAAGTCGAATACGTCAACGCGTCCGTCACGCTGCCCAATGTGGTTCCGGTCAAGAGCCCGTTCTGGGGGTTGCGGCCAAACGTCATCGACCCTAAGGCGGTGGACAGATCATCTGCATCGTACCCGAAGGAGATGCCGTTGGTCCCGTTCACGGTTCGGCCCGTGGTCCGGTAGTTGTTATCGTAGGTCCAGGCCGCCGAGCCGGAGACAGGCCCGCCCGAAGTCAGGTTGGTGAGCAGCGACCCCTGGTAGCCGTAGCTCCGCGAGGATCCACCCGGCCCGGTCACGCTGGCCAACTTCCCGGTCAGCCCGTCGTAGGCGTAGCCGAACGAGCCGCGCGGAATGGTCAGCGTCGACAGCCTGCCAGCCAGGTCGTAATCGCTCGTGATCACGTCGCCATCGGGCCGGGTCGTGACGGTCGGCTGCATGTCGGCGTTCCACGCGTAGCCGGTCGGCCCGCCCGGCGTCGCTGCCGGCGGCGCATACTGCGTGGTCAAATCCCGGTTGTCATAGCTGAAGCTGTGTGCCGGCCTTCCCGGCGGGGTCAGAGTCAGGAAATTGGAGTTCGCATCGTAGGAGACTGAAACCACGCGCCCGTCCGGCAACTGGGTGCTCAGCACTCGCCCGTCCGCATCCCGCACGAAGCTCACCACGCGGTTGAGCGCATCCGCCACTCGCTCGAGACGTCCGTCCGCCCCGTAGAAGAACCCCGTCGTCCGCGCGCTCGGCCCGCTGCCCTCGACCACCTGCGACAGTCGCCCCCTGGCGTC
>JAANMV010004214.1_pt1 | contig 11595 bp, 11 predicted proteins | sample 7279661 | NCBI WGS metagenome assembly JAANMV01 (sample SAMN14094540, study PRJNA606508) | bioreactor metagenome | isolation source: A lab-scale SPAN reactor treating ammonium-rich wastewater day 121 | place: Ireland: Galway | collected 2017-05-16 | reverse complement strand
CGTTCAGGCGTTCCACGGCGGAACTGCGCTGCGTGGCGGCCAGGTAGGTCATGGCGCCGATCAGCAGGGTGGCAAGCGCCGCGAGCAGAAAGCCGAGCAGCACGCGCCGCGACACGGACGGGTCGAACAACTGCGTGGCACCGGGCTTGCCGGGCTCGGGCGGGGTGCTGGTCGGGGGGGTGTCGTGGGGCGGTTTCATGGCAGGCGGGGCAGTGCGTGCGGCACAGGACCGGCTATTGTGACGAGGCTTGCGATTTGGCGCAGCCCCGGCCTGCTACAGTCCCGCCGCTCGCCGCGCCCTCGCCGCCACCGCCATGCCACCTGTCCGTTCGCGCCTTGCCCTCTACCTCGACCTGATCCGCTGGAACCGCCCCGCCGGCTGGCTGCTGCTGCTGTGGCCCACGCTCTCGGCGCTGTGGGTCGCCGCGGGGGGCTTTCCCGGCTGGCCGCTGCTCACCATCTTCACGCTCGGCACCATCCTCATGCGCAGCGCCGGCTGCTGCGTGAACGACGTGGCGGACCGGGATTTCGACCGCCATGTCGCGCGCACGGCCGCGCGCCCGGTGACCACCGGCGCGCTGTCGGTGCGCGAGGCGCTCGCCGTGGGGGCAGTGCTTGCGCTGGCCGCCTTCGGCCTGGTGCTGCTGACCAACGCGCTGACCGTCGCGCTGTCCTTCGCGGCGCTCGCCATCGCCGTGGCCTACCCCTTCGCCAAGCGCGTGCTGGCCATGCCGCAGGCGGTGCTGGGCGTGGCCTTCAGCTTCGGCATCCCAATGGCCTTCGCCGCCGTGCGCGGCGAAGTGCCGCTGCTGGCCTGGGGGTTGCTGCTGGGCAACCTGTTCTGGGTGCTGGCCTACGACACCGAGTACGCCATGGTCGACCGCGACGACGACCTGAAGATCGGCATGAAGACCTCGGCCATCACGCTGGGCCGGTTCGACGTGGCGGCGATCGTGGTGTTCTACCTGGTTTTTGTGCTGATATGGGTCCTGGCGCTTGTCCCGCTTCAGCTGGGCGCTATTTTTTATATAGCGATCGCGGCGGTGCTGGCGCAGGTGGCCTGGCACGGGTGGCTGATCCGCGGGCGCACGCGCGCCGGGTGCTTCCGTGCCTTCCGCATGAACCACTGGATCGGCTGCACCCTGTTCGTGGGCATCGCCGCGGGCTACGCGATGCGCTGATTGCTTCTAAATGAATAGCTGCTAGTGCTTATGGAATAAGCGCTGGAGGCCAAAAAAGACCAATATTTTTGGCCGCTGTTCAGTGCGAGGTGCCGAATTCATCGCCGAGTTCGCGCGCCCGTTCCCCGGCCGCGGCGATGGCGTGGCCGAAATGGCCGGCGACCCCGGCGCGCTCCAGCACCTCGATGGCGGCGTGCGTGGTGCCGCCCTTGGAGGTGACGCGCTGGCGCAGCACCTGGGGCGGTTCGTCGGAACGCCGTGCCAGTTCGGCGGCGCCCGCCACCGTGGCGAGCGCCAGGCGGTGCGCCTGGGCCGGGCCGAGGCCCAGGTGCACGCCGGCCTCGGTCATGGCTTCGAGCAGGTAGAACACGTACGCCGGGCCCGAGCCGGAGAGCGCGGTGACGGCGTCCAGGTCCTGCTCGCGCTCCACCCACAGGGTTTCACCGGTTGGCGCCAGCAGTTGCTCGATGCGCTGGCGCTCCTGCGCCCCCACGGCGGTGCGCGCAAACAGCGCGCTGATGCCCCGGCCGATGAGCGCCGGCGTGTTCGGCATGGCGCGCACCACGCGCTCGGTGCCCAGCCACTGGGCAATGCTGCTGCTGCGGATGCCGGCGGCCACGCTCAGGTGCAGGGCCTCGGCGGTGAGCGGGCGGACCTGCAGCGCCGCCTCGCGGAAGACCTGGGGCTTGACCGCCCAGACCACCAGGTCGGCGCCGCGCAGCTGCGGGCCGGGCAGCGCCTGCGCCGCGATGCCCCAGCGCGCCTGCAGCGCCGCGCGCGCCGCCTCGGCGGGCTCGACGACTTCGATGCGCTCGGGCGCCAGGCCCTCGGCGACCAGCCCGCCGATGATGGCGCTGGCCATGTTGCCGCCTCCGATGAAGGCGATGGACGGTGCGGTGGCGGCGGGCGCCGGAGAAGCAGAATCGGACATGGTGTGCGGGCCGTGGCAAAAGTTCGCGGCCATTGTCGCCGCTGCCGGCGGCGCCTGTTCCTAGAACGTGTTCACCATCTTTTCATGGAGCCCGCAAGGCAGCCAGCAGGGTTGTTCCGCTTTGGGCCTGCCTGCGGCGTTCCAAATCCGTCTCAGGGCGCGAGCGTGGCCTGGCGCACGGCGTGCTCCCAGCGCGCCATCAGCTCTTCGGCGCGCGCCGGAGGCAGCGTCGGCTCGAAGCGCCGCTCTGCGCGCCACAGGCGCGAGAGCTCCTCGGTGCCGGCGTACACGCCGCTCGACAGGCCGGCCAGGTAGGCCGCGCCCAGGGCGGTGGTTTCCACCACGGCCGGGCGCACCACGGGAATGCCCAGCAGGTCGGACTGGAACTGCATCAGCAGGTCGTTGACGCAGGCGCCGCCGTCGACGCGCAGCTCGGCCACCGGCGCGCTGCCGGCGGCCACGGCGTCGCGCGACATGGCGTGCAGCAGCGCCGCGCTCTGGTAGGCGATGCTCTCGAGCGCCGCGCGCGCAATGTGCGCCAGCGTGCTGCCGCGCGTCAGGCCGGTGATGGTGCCGCGCGCCTCGGGCTGCCAGTAGGGCGCACCCAGGCCGGTGAAGGCCGGCACCATCATCACGCCGCCGGCGTCCGGCACGCTTTGCGCCAGCGCCTGCACTTCGCTGCTGCTCTCGATGGCGCGCAGGCCGTCGCGCAGCCACTGCACGACGGCACCGCCGACGAACACGCTGCCTTCCATGGCGAACTCGGGGGCGGCAAGCGTGGGGGCAATCTGCACGGCGCCGGGCCGCCCCAAGCCGTGCAGGGCCCCCTCGGGGGGCAGCGCAGCACGCGCAGCGGCAAGCGTGGGGGCCACCTGCGCCGCGCTGGTGGTGAGCAGGCCGTTTTCCGACCGGCGGAAGGCCTGGCCGGTGTGCATCAGCAGGAAGCAGCCGGTGCCGTAGGTGTTCTTGGCCATGCCGGGGGAAAAGCAGGCCTGGCCGAAGAGGGCGCTCTGCTGGTCGCCGGCCACGCCGCCGATGCGCAGGCCGTGGCCGAGCAGCTCCGGGCGCACCTCGCCGAACACACTGGCCGAAGGCTGGACGCGCGGCATCAGCGCGGCGGGAATGCGCAGCAGGGCCAGGAGCTCCTCGTCCCACTGGTTGGTGCGCACGTTGAACAGCATGGTGCGCGCGGCATTGGTCACGTCGGTGACGTGCTCCGCACCGCCGGTGAGCTGCCAGATCAGCCAGCTGTCCACCGTGCCGAAGGCGAGTTCGCCGCGCTCGGCCGCGGCGCGTGCGCCGGGCACGTTGTCGAGTAGCCACTGCAGCTTGGTGCCGGAGAAATAGGCGTCGATCAAGAGGCCCGTCTTGGCCGCGATGGTGTCTGCGTGGCCTTGCTCGCGCAGCTGGGCGCAGGCCGGCTCGGCGCGCCGGTCCTGCCAGACGATGGCGTGGTGCACCGGCTCGCCGGTCGCGCGGTTCCACAGCACGGTGGTCTCGCGCTGGTTGGTGATGCCGAGCGCGCGCACCTGGTGGGCGCCAATGCCGGCCTTTTGCAGGGCCTCGCGCGCCGTTTCGAGCTGCGTGCGCCAGATCTCGCGCGGGTCGTGCTCGACCCAGCCCGGGCGTGGGTAGATCTGGGTGAGTTCGCGCTGTGCCTGCGCCGCGATGTGGCCGCGGTGGTCGAAGACGATGCTGCGCGAACTGGAAGTGCCTTGGTCGAGGGCGAGCAGGTAGGTCATGGTGGGGCTCTCAGGGCGCGATGTCGCAGACCACGCTGGCGTCGGCGAGCAGCGCCGGGAAGGGTTCCGGCGGCGGTGCGTCGGTGAACAGCCGGTCGATCTGTGCCAGCTGCGCCAATTGCACCATGGCCGGACGGTTGAACTTGCTGTGGTCGGCCGCCAGCCAGACCTGGCGCGACTGGGCAATGATGGTCTGCGCAACCTTGACTTCGCGGTAGTCGAAGTCGCGCAGCGAACCGTCGGCCTCGATGCCCGAGATGCCGATGACGGCGATGTCCACCTTGAACTGGCGCATGAAATCCACCGCCGTCTCGCCGACGATGCCGCGGTCGCGCGAGCGCAGCACGCCGCCGGCGACGATCACTTCGCAGTCCGGGTTGCTGCTCAGCGTGGCGGCGACGTTCAGGTTGTTGGTGATGACGCGCAGCCCCCGGTGGTGCAGCAGCGCGCGCGCCACCGCTTCGGTGGTGGTGCCGATGTTCAGGATCAGCGAGCAGTTGTTCGGGATTTCGCGCGCCACGCGCTGCGCGATGCGCGCCTTGGCGCCGGCGTTGAGCGCTTCGCGCTGCGTGTGGGCGATGTTTTCCACCGTCGAGCCGGGCACGCGCACGCCGCCGTGGAAACGCGTGAGCAGGCCTTCATCCGCCAGGCGCTGCACGTCGCGGCGCACCGTTTGCAGGGTCACGCCCAAGGTCTCGGCCAACTGCTCGACGGTGGCGCTGCGGCGGGCCTGTACTTCCTTGAGCAACTGCAGCTGACGGGGGTTGGTGTTCACGCCCCGACTGTAAAACGAACAAAAAGGAATCGATTCAGGGTAAACCTGGGGGACAAAACGAATTGAAAGGAACAAAAATGAAGAAATGCGAAGTATGAATTGCGCGTTTTGGTCGCCGCTCCCGGGAGTGCGGCGCGGTGCCGGCGGAGTGGGGGCGTGGTGATGGAACTCGCGCTGGCGGCCGTGGAGAAGACGGTGGGGCCCGAGACCTGGCTCTACCCCATGGACCTGGAGTTGCACAGCGGCGCCGTGACGGTGCTGCTGGGTGCCACGCAGGCTGGCAAGACCAGCCTGATGCGCATCATGGCCGGGCTGGACACGCCCTCCGCGGGCCGCGTGCTGGTCGGCGGCCGGGACGTCACCGGAACGCCGGTGCGTGAGCGCAATGTCGCCATGGTCTACCAGCAGTTCATCAATTACCCGTCGATGACGGTGGCGCAGAACATCGCCTCGCCGCTCAAGCTGCGCAGGGAGACGAACATCGAGCGCCGCGTGCGCGACCTGGCCGAGCGGCTGCACATCGAGATGTTCCTCGACCGCCTGCCGGCCGAGCTGTCCGGCGGCCAACAGCAACGCGTGGCCCTGGCGCGCGCGCTCGCCAAGGGTGCGCCGCTGATGCTCCTCGACGAGCCCCTAGTCAACCTGGACTACAAGCTGCGCGAGGAACTGCGCGAAGAGCTGACGCAGCTGTTCGCGGCCGGCGACTCCACCGTGGTGTACGCCACCACCGAGCCGGCCGAGGTGCTGCTGCTCGGCGGCTACACGGCGGTTCTGGGAGAAGGGCGCTTGCTGCAGTACGGGCCCACGGCCGAGGTGTTCCATGCGCCGGCCTCGCTGGCCGTGGCGCGCGCCTTCAGCGACCCGCCCATGAACCTGCTCGCCGCGCGGCCGAGCGGCGCCGGCCTGGCGATCGCCGCCGGTCCCGAACTGCCGCTGCCGGCCGGCGTGGCGCTCGGCGGGCAAGCGCAGTACACCGTTGGCGTGCGCGCCAGTGCGCTGCGCCTGCAGGAGCGCGCTGGCGACCTGACCATGCACGGTGTGGTCGAACTGGCAGAAATCTCCGGCTCGGACACCTACGTGCACCTGGCTTCGCCCATGGGCAGCCTGGTGGCGCAGGTGCCGGGCGTGCATTACTTCGACCTGGGCCAGCCGATGGCGCTGTACGTGCAACCCGGCCAGCTGTATGTGTTCGGCGCCGACGGGGCCTTGCTGCACGCCCCGATTCGGCGGGGAATCTGACATGGCACGCATCACCCTCGACCTGGCGCATTCCTACAAACCCCAGCCGGTGGCCGACAGCGACTACGCGCTGCTGCCGCTGAAGATGGAGTTCGAGGACGGCGGCGCCTACGCGCTGCTCGGGCCTTCGGGCTGTGGCAAGACGACCATGCTCAACATCATGTCGGGCCTGCTGGTGCCGTCGCACGGCAAGGTGCTGTTCGACGGGCGCGACGTGACGCGCGCCAGCCCGCAGGAGCGCAACATCGCCCAGGTGTTCCAGTTTCCGGTGATCTACGACACCATGACGGTGGCGCAGAACCTGGCCTTCCCGCTGAAGAACCGCAAGGTGCCCGAGGCGCAGATCCGCGAGCGTGTTGGCGCCATCGCCGAGATGCTCGAATTGAGCGGCCAGCTTGACCAGCGCGCGGCCGGCCTGGCGGCCGATGCCAAGCAGAAGATATCGCTCGGCCGGGGCCTGGTGCGGCCGGACGTGGCGGCGGTGCTGTTCGACGAGCCGCTCACGGTGATCGACCCGCACCTCAAGTGGCAGCTGCGGCGCAAGCTCAAGCAGATCCACCACGAACTCAAGCTCACGCTGATCTACGTCACGCACGACCAGATCGAGGCGCTGACCTTTGCCGACCAGGTGGTGGTCATGACGCGCGGCCGCGCCGTGCAGGTGGGCGCCGCCGATGCGCTGTTCGAGCGGCCGCAGCATGTCTTCGTCGGCCACTTCATCGGCTCGCCCGGCATGAACTTCCTGCCCGTGGAGCACGCCGAAGGCCACCTGCAGCTGGCCGAGCACCGGCTACCCGCGCCGGGCGCGCGCACGCTGCCGGCGGGGCCGCTGCTGGTTGGCGTCCGGCCCGAATACCTGGCGCGCGCCGAGCCCGGCGCGGCCGGCGCCCTGGCGTGCCAGGTGCTGCGCGTGCAGGACCTCGGCACCTCGCTGATGCTCACGGCCGAAGTCGCCGGGCAGGTGCTGCGCGCGCGCTTCGACCCCGACGCACGCCTGCCGGCGCCGGGCGAGACGGTCTGGCTGCAGGTGCTGGGCGAGCACACCTGCTTCTACCAAAACGAGGAGCTCCTGTGAGCACGACCACCAAGCCCGTGAACCAGAAGGCCTGGTTCCTGATCCTGCCGGTGCTGATCTGCGTTGCCTTCTCGGCCATCGTGCCGCTGATGACGGTGGTCAACTACTCGGTGCAGGACATCATTTCGCCCGAGCGGCGCGTGTTCGTCGGCACCGAGTGGTTCGCCGCCGTCATGCGCGACGAGGAGCTGCACCAGGCGCTGCTGCGCCAGCTGACCTTCTCCGGCGCGGTGCTGCTGGTGGAGATCCCCCTGGGCATCGCGCTGGCGCTGTCCATGCCGGCGAGCGGCTGGAAGTCCTCGGCCGTGCTGGTGACGGTGGCGCTCTCGCTGCTCATCCCGTGGAACGTGGTCGGCACCATCTGGCAGATCTATGGCCGTTCGGACATCGGCCTGCTCGGCGCAGCGCTGAACGCCGCCGGCATCGACTACAGCTACACCGGCAACGCCACGCACGCCTGGATCACGGTGCTGGTGATGGACGTGTGGCACTGGACGCCGCTGGTCGCACTGTTGTGCTTCGCCGGGCTGCGCAGCATCCCGGACGCCTACTACCAGGCCGCGCGCATCGACGGCGCGAGCAAGTTCGCCGTGTTTCGCTACATCCAGCTGCCCAAGATGCGCGGCGTGCTGATGATCGCCGTGCTGCTGCGCTTCATGGACAGCTTCATGATCTACACCGAGCCCTTCGTGCTTACCGGCGGCGGGCCGGGCAATGCCACCACGTTCCTCAGCCAGTACCTGACGCAAAAGGCCGTGGGCCAGTTCGACCTGGGCCCGGCGGCGGCGTTCTCGCTGATCTACTTCCTGATCATCCTGCTGCTGTGCTTCGTGCTCTACAACTGGATGCAGCGCGTGGGCACCCAGGCCGCCCAGGAGCCCGTGGCATGAGCGCGCGGCAGGCGCCCGGGCCGGGCCGAAAAACAAGCATCAAATTGGCCTCCAGCGCTTATCTGGTAAACGTTCATAGCTATCAATACCGTAGTTTTCTCCACGAAGGAGCGCGCCATGGCTAAGCCGGACCAGCGCTTGCAAAAGCGCAGCATCTTCCTGGTGCTGTACCTCGTGTTCGCCCTCCTGCCGATCTACTGGATGCTCAACATGAGCTTCAAGACGAACGAGGAGATCCTGTCGAGCTTCTCGTTCTGGCCGCAGCACTTCACCTGGGGCAACTACCAGACCATCTTCACCGATCCGTCGTGGTATTCGGGCTACATCAACAGCCTGATCTACGTGGCCATCAACACGGTGATCTCGCTCACCGTGGCGCTGCCGGCGGCCTACGCCTTCAGCCGCTACCAGTTCCTGGGCGACAAGCATGTGTTCTTCTGGCTGCTGACCAACCGCATGACGCCGCCGGCCGTGTTCCTGCTGCCGTTCTTCCAGCTCTACACCACCGTGGGGCTGATGGACACGCACATCGCCGTCGCCCTGGCGCACCTCTTGTTCAACGTGCCCCTGGCGGTGTGGATCCTGGAAGGCTTCATGAGCGGCATCCCGCGCGAGATCGACGAGACGGCCTACATCGACGGCTACAGCTTCCCGCGCTTTTTCCTCACCATCTTCCTGCCGCTCATCAAGGCCGGCGTGGGCGTGGCGGCGTTCTTCTGCTTCATGTTCAGCTGGGTCGAGCTGCTGCTGGCGCGCACGCTGACCAGCGTGAACGCCAAGCCCATCGTCGCCACCATGACGCGCACCGTGAGCGCCTCGGGCATGGACTGGGCCACGCTTGCCGCTGCCGGCGTGCTGACCATCGTGCCCGGCGCCATCGTCATCTGGTTCGTGCGGCACTACATCGCGAAGGGCTTCGCGATGGGGCGTGTTTAAAGGGGGTCCGAGATGTTCGAGTGGATGGCCTGGACCACGCCGGTGGCCGTTTTCTTTACCTGCATCGTGCTCCTGCTGATCGGCATGACGGTGTGGGAAATCAAGTCGCCCACGGTGCTGCGCAAGGGCTTCCTGCCCATCGCGACGACGCGCGGCGACCGGCTCTTCATCGGCCTGCTGACGGCGGCCTACATCAACCTGGCCTGGGTCGGCCTGGGCGAGAAGATGGCGCAGTGGTTCTCGCTGGAGGCGGCGCCTTCGGTGTGGATCAGCCTGTTCCTGTCCATGGGGGCTCTGCTGCTCGTCATGCGCAAGGCCTAGCGCTTACCGGTTTTCGGGAAATCCGGCCAGTTCCTCCCCCTGCGGCCGGGGTTCATTTGTAAGGAGGGGAGTCCCAATGAGGAGACAAGTGATGAACATGCAACTGAAGGCCGTCGCATTCGCTGCCGCCGCGCTGGCGCTGGGCCAGGCCGCTTGGGCTGGGGAGGCAGAGGCCAAGAAGTGGGTCGACAGCGAATTCCAGCCCTCGACGCTCAGCAAGGACCAGCAGATGGCGGAGATGAAATGGTTCATCGAAGCCGCCAAGAAGCTGCAGGCCAAGGGGGTGAAGGAAATCTCGGTGGTGTCCGAGACCATCACCACGCACGAGTACGAATCCAAGACCCTGGCCAAGGCCTTCAGCGAGATCACCGGCATCCAGGTCAAGCACGACCTGATCCAGGAAGGCGACGTGGTCGAGAAGCTGCAGACCTCGATGCAGTCGGGCAAGAGCATCTACGACGGCTGGATTTCCGACTCCGACCTGATCGGCACGCACTACCGCTACGGCAAGATCATGAGCCTGACCGACTACATGGTCGGCGCGGGCAAGGACTACACCAACCCCGGTCTGGACCTGAAGGACTTCATCGGCACCAAGTTCACCACCGGCCCGGACGGCAAGCTGTACCAGTTGCCCGACCAGCAGTTCGCCAATCTCTACTGGTTCCGCGCCGACCTGTTCGACCGCAAGGACATCAAGGACAAGTTCAAGGCCAAGTACGGCTACGACCTGGGCGTGCCGCTCAACTGGAGCGCCTACGAGGACATCGCCGAGTTCTTCACCAACGACATCAAGCAGATCGACGGCAAGGCCATCTACGGCCACATGGACTACGGCAAGAAGGATCCGTCGCTCGGCTGGCGCTTTACCGACGCCTGGCTGTCCATGGCCGGCACCGCCGACATCGGTGCGCCCAATGGCCTGCCGATCGACGAATGGGGCATCCGCGTGGCCGACGACAAGTGCACGCCCGTGGGCGCCTCGGTGGCCCGTGGCGGCGCGACCAATTCGCCAGCGGCCGTCTATGCGCTGACCAAGTACGTGGACTGGATGAAGAAGTACGCGCCCAAGGAAGCCACCGGCATGACCTTCGGCGAAGCCGGCCCGGTGCCGGCGCAGGGCCAGATCGCCCAGCAAATCTTCTGGTACACCGCCTTCACCGCCGACATGAACAAGCCCGGCCTGCCGGTGGTGAATGCCGATGGCACGCCCAAGTGGCGCATGGCCCCCGGACCGAACGGCCCCTACTGGAAGCAGGGCATGCAAAACGGCTACCAGGACGTGGGCTCGTGGACCTTCTTCAAGAACCACGATGCCGACCGGACGGCCGCCGCCTGGCTCTATGCCCAGTTCGTGACCGCCAAGACCACCTCGCTGAAGAAGACCATGGTCGGCCTGACGCCGATCCGCGAGTCCGACATCCAGTCCAAAGCCATGACCGACATGGCGCCCAAGCTGGGCGGCCTGGTCGAGTTCTACCGCAGCCCGGCGCGCGTGGCGTGGTCGCCCACCGGCACCAACGTCCCCGATTACCCCAAGCTGGCCCAGCTGTGGTGGAAGAACGTGGCCCAGGCCGTGACGGGTGAGAAGACGCCCCAGGGCGCCATGGACACGCTGGCCGACGAGATGGACCAGGTCATGGCCCGGCTGGAGCGCGCGGGCATGGAGCGCTGCGCGCCCAAGCTCAACAAGAAGGAAGACCCCAAGAAATGGCTGAGCGACAAGCACGCACCGTGGGCCAAGCTGGGCAATGAAAAGCCCAAGGGCGAAACCATCGCCTACGGCACGCTGCTGCAGGCCTGGAAGGACGGCAAGGTCCGCTGACCGCGGTGGATGAGAGGCGGCTTGCACCGCCTCCCGCCGCCGGACGCCGGTCCCAGCGGTCAAGCCCGGCATGCGGCACAATGAATCCAAGGGTTAACCCTTATCAGGCGCAGCGTTTCATGACCCCAGACCCTTCTCCATTGCCCACACCCCGTGCCGAACTGGTTGAACGCCTGGCGCGGGCGGCGCAGTACGACCTGGTGGTGATCGGCGGGGGTGCGACCGGATTGGGCGTGGCGCTGGACGCTGCGACGCGTGGCTTTCGCGTGGCGCTGGTGGAGCGGGCGGATTTCGCCAAGGGCACTTCGTCGCGCGCCACCAAGCTGGTACACGGCGGGGTGCGCTACCTTGCCCAGGGCAACATCGCCCTGGTGCGGGAGGCGCTGCATGAGCGGGCCACCCTGTTGCACAACGCCCCGCACCTGGCGCAACCGCTGCCCTTCGTCATGCCGTCCTATCGGTGCTGGGAGGCGCCGTTCTACGGAGCGGGGCTCAAGATGTACGACGCCCTGGCCGGCAAGGCGGGGCTGGGCGCGACGGAATTCCTCGGCCCGGCACGCACGCTGCAATGCCTGCCCACCGTGCAACGCCAGGGGCTCAAAGGCAGCGTGAAGTACTGGGACGGCCAGTTCGATGACGCGCGGCTGGCGCTGGCGCTGGCGCGCAGCGCAGCGCGCAGC
>JAANMV010004211.1_pt1 | contig 11601 bp, 9 predicted proteins | sample 7279661 | NCBI WGS metagenome assembly JAANMV01 (sample SAMN14094540, study PRJNA606508) | bioreactor metagenome | isolation source: A lab-scale SPAN reactor treating ammonium-rich wastewater day 121 | place: Ireland: Galway | collected 2017-05-16 | reverse complement strand
CTGGCTGCCGCCGATTATCTCGCCATAGCCCTCCGGCGCCATAAGGTCGCTCGCGAGAACGATGCCGCTGTCCGCCGGGTCAACCTTCATGTAGAACGCCTTCATTTCCGCCGGCCAGTGCGTGATGAAGAACGGGCGGTCGAACTCTTCCGCGAGCGCCGTTTCCTCCGGAGAGCCGAAGTCGTCGCCGTGCTTGAAATCGAACCCGCGGCCCCGCAGAATGTCAACGGTTTCCGAATAGCGTATGCGAGGGAACGGCGGCTTAACGGCTTCTAGCTTTTCGACGTCGCGTTCGAGCGTAATCACGTCTTCCCGCCTGCGCTCCAGCACGCGCCGCACGACGTAGCAGACGTAATCTTCCTGCAGTTTCAAGTTGTCCTCGAAGTCGTAGAACGCCGCCTCGGCTTCGAGCATCCAGAATTCCATCAGGTGGCGGCGGGTTTTCGATTTTTCCGCGCGGAACGTCGGCCCGAAACAAAACGTTTTTCCGAGCGCCATTATTCCCGCTTCCTGATAAAGCTGGCCGGATTGGGACAGATACACTTTGTCGCCGAAATAGTCCACGTCGAAAAGCGTGGTCGTGCCTTCGCAAGCGTTCGGCGTGAAAATCGGCGAATCGAAACAGAAAAAACCGTTTTCGTAAAAGAAATCCCGGCTCGCTTTGATTATCTCGTCGCGTATGCGCAATATGGCGACCTGATGGGACGAACGCACCCAAAGATGGCGGTTGTCCATCAGGAATTCCGTGCCGTGTTCCTTTTTGCTTATCGGATAGTCCGGCGCTAGCCCGACGATTTCGACAGACTTCGCCGCGATTTCGAAAACGCCGGGCTGTTTCGGATGTTCTTTCACCTCGCCTTCTACGATTAGACTGGATTCGAGAGTGAGCGTCCCCGCCGCCGCCCAGACCTCGGGCGAGACGTCCGGCTCGAAAACCACGCACTGCACTTCGCCGCTGCCGTCGCGGACGATGACGAATTTCAACTTTTTACTTTCGCGCACGTTGCGCGCCCAGCCGGCGATGCGCACGGTTTCGCCGACGCGCTCGCCAAGCCGTTTTATCGAACAAAATTGGTCCTTCATGGGTCGCTCCTGAAAAAGGGATAATACACCGGCCGCCGCCTGCCGGGGCCGTTTTGAAACAAGGCGCGCCTATATGCGCGAATTCTCGCCGATTCCGCCGAGCGATGCCGGAGCGCGCAGCTCAGCGGCGAAAGTTGTTGACATTGCGGTCACAATCGCTATTATACCCGCCCCCGAACCGTTCATCGAACGCAATCGGCGAAATTGAGTTATAATCATGAGTGAAAAGGTAGTCAGTTTTAGTTCATTCAGGAGGTGCGTATGCAGGTCAGCCTGAGTGGTTCCCGCGTTTCCGATAAAGACGCGGATTACGTGAAGGAGAAGGTCGGCAAGCTTTCCAGATACTTCAACCGGGTCGAGGGCGCGAAGGTGGAGCTTAACCGCTACCGCTCGCGCAAGGACGGCAAGAACTATCGCGTCGAGGTCACCGTGGACGTTGCGAAAAAGTTCGTGCGCGGCGAGGAGTATGGCGAAAGCGTCCAGCAGGCGTGCGATTTGGCGGTCGCAAAGGCCGAAAAACAGCTCAAGCGCTACAAAACCCGGATAATCGACAAGAGCAGGCAAGCCGAAGAAGAAGAATTCGTCCCGGCGCCGATAGATGCCGACAACTCGAAAAAAATCGCCCGCGTGAAGCACTTCAAGCTTAAACCGATGGCGGCAGAAGAAGCGATAATGCAGATGGACTTGTCCGGCCACGATTTTTATATCTATTCCGACCAGCAAAGCGGCCAATTCAACGTGCTTTATCGCAGGGCGAACGGCTCGCTCGGACTGCTTATTCCGGAAGAATAAAGCGGACGCGGCAATTCGTTGATTCGCCTAAACCGGACTTGCCGGCTTTCGTGCAACCGAATATGGACGCTTACCAATCAGCAGGACGATTGCTCATCATTGCGGGCGTCGCGCTCGTCATAATCGGCATCGTTGTTATATACGCCAAAGGCTCTTTTCCCCTCGGCAATCTGCCGGGCGACATAGTCGTCAAGCGTCCAAACTTCACGTTCTATTTTCCGCTCGCGACTTCGATTATCGTCAGCATCGTGCTGAGCCTGATTCTGTATTTCGCGCTCAGAGCGGGCCGATAGGCGGAAGTTTCTTGCCGTGCTCGCTTCGTTTCGATTTACGGTTACGGCATGAAAAGTATCGCGTTGTTCAGTTTGCGCGGCGTGCCGGCATAGGGAATGACGATTGTGTCGCTCACCGCAAGCTGGGTCGAACCGCCGCCGTCGAGATTGAAGGCCGTTACGGCGCCGCGCCTTGCGAGCCACGATGCGAGTTCTTCAAGCTTCAGTCCTTTGTAAAACCCGTCGCGCACTTCGCAAATTGTAACGAGCAATACCGTGCCGTCGCCCGTAATCGCAGCCGCGGTTCTGGCGCGGGCGTTTTTCCTGATGTCGTCCTGGACTCTGTCCTCGTCGCTCGTTACGTTCACCGCGCCGCCGGACACGAGCATCGGCGCGCCACCCACAGCGCCGAGCACTTCGAGAAGCTGGCCCGAGCTGCGGTCGTAAATCCGGCTGCGTACTTCTACGAAAGTGTCCTTCGGCAAATCGCGAAGCGGATTCGCCTCGGGAATTATCTTGGTCACGATGTAATAATCCGACGGCGAGGACAGCTCCGACAATACTCCGCTGAGCGGCGTAAGCCTGCCGCCGCTGAGCGCATAAAGGAAGCCGTCCGACGGGATTTCCTCCGGCGGAAAAACCCAGTTGTACACGACGGTTGCGCCGTCCGTCAGATTCGAATTGATGCCGCTTAAAGGAATGAGTTTTCCGCCGCTGATTAGTTCCGGTCTAACCGTGAACCGGCCGATTTTCACGCCGCCGTCACGCATGAAAAGCATCATGGGCCTCGAGGGATATCTTCCCGCCGTCATGAACAGGCCGTTTTCTACGACCGTCGAAACGGCGTGGCCTTGCGAATTGAAAAATCCGGCGTTGACCGCGGCAATCGCGCCGGTGCGACGCGTCATTTCCCTTATGTCCATCGTCCGCACGCTTTTATCGAGAGAATTCGCCGACTGCACGCGCAGATTCGAAAGCGCAGAAGGCGGAATTTCCAGCCAGTCGTACCTTAGAGGCCGCGACGAAACCGCGTACGCCTCGGTTTTCCAAACCGCGCCGGAGCCGATTTCGATTTTGCGCGAGTAAACGACGTTTCTGGGAAACTTTACGTACAGAGACTTACCGCTAGCGGCTACCAGATGTTCGCTGTCGTATCCGAGAACGAAAGTAAGGCTCGCGTTTTCGGCGCCCTGATAGGGCGAGATTTTCCATAGCGGAAACTGCTTTACTTCGGGACTGGCGAGGACGGCTTTGTCCTTTATCGCGGTCGAAAGAAGGGTCACGATGAAACGCGGCTGACCATTTTCGAACCGCCAGCTATATTCGGGTACCGCGGGCTCGAAGTCGAATTTTGCGACCACCCATTCTTCGGTCGCGTACGCCGAACTCGACACAAGTTCGAATTTCGGTTTCGCCTGCGCGTGAGCGCCGGTGCAAAACGAATTCAGCCACAAAAAAGCCGCAAGGGCGGCGGCGGAGAAAAACTTGAACATTCAAATTACCTCGAAGAACGTCTACCGGACGTGAGTCCGGAAAAACGCGTTCAATGCGGCGGCGTTTTATGCGGCGATTTTTAGTGCGTCCCGTTCGTGGCTTCCAGATAGTTCAAAATCTGCCTTGCGAAATCGCCGATGAGCGGAACAAGCGCAAGCTTGGCGAACAGGTGAATAAGAAGACTCAAAACGATACCGGTGCCCACCACGATTCCGAGACCGAGCGCGATTCCGCGGTAAAAGCTGTGTAGAGGCGTAAGGAGCCGAGCGTTTATTCGAAGCCACCTAATCATTTCTTCCTGATTTTGGATATGGCGGATTTCGCGGTCGGGATGCGGCGGCTTGCCGTAGCGCCAGCGCCTTATGAAAGCTACGAGTTTGCCGCCGAAACCTTGCCTTTTTTCCTCCGGCAAATGCGGGTGCTTTTCAGCCGATTCTTCGGCGTGAAGCTTGCCTTGACGGGACTTCGAATCTTCTCCCGGGCTTTCACTCGCGGAGCCGTCTATGCCGCCTTTGGCGGCGCCTTCGGTTTCGGTATCGGTCAAATACACCGGCACGAAGCCATTATACTATTACCGTCGCATAATCGCCCATTTTGATTTATCGAACGCGCTTCGGGCAGTTCGGGGATGCGGCGATTATTCCTGCGCCCATACGCCGAGCCGGTTGCCGTGCGGGTCCGTGAAAAGCGCGTAAAATCCGTGCGGGCCGCCCACCGCGGTCTTGCCGCGTATCACGGCGCCGCCCGCCGCTTCTATTTTTGCCAGCGATTCGGGGATGTCCGCTACTTCCACGTAAATCAGGATTCCGCCGGCGGAAGGCTGTTCCGATGGATCGAATCCGCCTTCTTTTCCGTCGCCCATATGGAAGACCGCATATTCTCCCGTTCCCTGCACCGTCGTTTCCCAGCCGAACACCGCGCCGTAAAACGCAGCGCTTTCGTTTACGTCTTTCGATGGAATTTCGGTGTGACATATTCCGAGCATTTTTTTCTCCCTTCGGCAAAAAGCCGTCAATTCCTTTTGTCAACGATCCTGGCTTCTTTCGGCAGTCTGTCCATTCCCAGAATTTCGACAAGGTCTTCGCGAGTGTAATAGAAAAACTTGTCGAATTTCATTTCGAAATCCGCCCGCGCGGCTTCGCCGATAGCGTTTTCGAATCGCGCTTTGTCCACGCCGTCGCGCAGCGCGACTTTCAGGCGCAGTTCGTCCATTTGGAACGGGTCGTCGTTCACTTTGCCGATTTCGAGCTGCCATTCCAGAATTTCGCGGCGGGCGGCGAACCATCCGAATAGCTCGTTGAAATCTAGCAGCACGCCTTTGACCTTTTTAACGTCGCTCACTCTGCCGATTTTCGTATCCATAAGCGGCGCGGTGCGGCCGCAATGCGGGCATTTTTCGATTATTATGCCGCCGTCAACGATATCGCCCGTCCGGTAGCGCACCACCACGCTTCCCGCGCCCGCGAGCCTCGTCAAAACCAATTCGCCGCGCTCTCCCGGCTTTACCGGCGCTCCGGTTTCGGGGTTCACCACTTCGAACAGCTCGAAATCCGGATACAAATGATAACGGGAATCAGGCGCGTCCGTGCATTCGAGCCAGGCATGTTTCGCTTCGGTAAGCCCGTATGTCGAAAGCACTTTCGCATTTTCGCTGCCGCATTGCGCCAGCAATTCTTTCAGCTTATGCTTGAACGGCTGATTGGCTTTTTCCGCGCCTAGAATGCATAGTTTCAACGAACTCAAATCGCGCTTTTGGTCGGCTGCCATGCTTAAAAGGTGATATACATAGCCCGGCGTGCCCACGAAAAAAGTGGCTTTGAGCCGTTCGAGAGGATCGAGAATCGGCGCGCTGCCCATCACCCTGCCGCCGCCGGTGTGCAGCATTCTGATATGCGCTTCGAAGCCGGCAAAGGCGACCTGCCAGAACGCCAAATGCGGCGCGAACGGAAACGCGTTCACCCCCGAATCGTTCACGCTGTCGAGGGCGGCAAGCTCGAACAATCTGCGCCCCGCTTCCTTCAAAATCGCTATGTCCGCGCCGGTATATAAAAATGGCACGGCGCGCGCACTGCGGCCGGTTGTTGATGTGATGTGAATTGGCAAGTAGCGGTCGAGAATCGCTTCTTTCGGGCTTCTGCCGCCGAAAACTCTGCCTGAAACGAGCTTGAGCTTTTGACCTGCGCTCAAATTCTTTTTAATTTCATCCGGTTTCGGCTGCAAAATAATCTCGCGGAATCTGGCGGGGCTTTCTTCGGTTGGAACGATGTCGCTTTTTGATGTGAACGGAAGCCGCGCCAAATCGGCAACGCACTTGATTTTTGCGGCGTCGATGCCCGCCTCGTCCCAAAGCCGTTTGTAGAACGGAGAGTAGGCGTAAACCTCCGGCAGAAACCTGCGGATACGTTCGTCCTGGATTCGCTTGACGTCCGCCGTTGTCCATTTCGGCCAGCCCACGCGACCATAATACCATTGTGCCAAATAGCTCAAACTGGCGAAACGCGCCTCAAGGTGGTAAAATGAAAATTCACCTTTTTAATCAGGAAGTTCCAAGTGTTTAAGTTGCGTATCGCTTTTACTTTTTTGGCTGTAATCTCTGCCGCGGCCCTCGCCGCGACGCTCGTTTCGTGTAATCCGGCAGGCGAAGACGGCGGCTCGCCGGGTTCGGGCATTGTCGTCAAAACGGATTCGCCCGAAGTCATCGCAAAATTCGGAGCCAAGTCGGTCAAGCTTTCGGACCTTTCTTCCGACCGGCGGTTCCTAATGATGGTCCAAGACCAGCTCTTTACCCATATGGTTTATGAAAAATGCGCAAGCGAGCGCATAGAAATAACCGAAGCCGACGTGGAAGAGCAAATGAACAAACTTCGCAAGGACTTCGGCAACGACGATGCGGAACTGCAGAACTACCTCAAGGCGGCCGGCAAAACGATGGAGAGCATGCGCGAGGACCAGCGAAAATTCGTGGCAATCACGAAGCTTTTGCGCAAGCGCATCAACCTTTCCGACGAGGACGTAAGGAATTTTTACGACACGCAGTTCAGAAACATCAAGCAAACCGTCGGAGCGGAAAGAGGCCTTACGGAAGAAGAAACGGAAGCCTTGACTTACGAGCAGGTAAAGGACAAGGCCGACGAAATGCTGTTCATGCAGCGCGCGAACGAAGAATTTCAGAACTTTCGCGCGGATATCATCAAGGAATTCATCGACAAGGTTCAATATTTCGGCATCCCGCCGATGACGCTTGCCGACTGGGGCATCGAAGAGCCGGGTGAGCCTCCGGTAGCCACCGAACCTCCGGCGCCGACACCCGCACCGGACGCCACTACTCCTCAAAACGGCGGCGAGCAGGATTCCGCGGATTCGGGCAGCGATGCCGAAGCCGGCGGAGATGCGGAAAACGGCGAGTAATTAGAGACGAATCAAGTTATATTTGCGGCGGCGGGCGTGCGCGCCCGCACAGGAGAAATCGAATGAATAAGCTGAAGTTTGCTTTTACCGCCATCGCCGCGCTTTCGGTCTTGCTACTGACAGCATGCCCGGAAGGCGAAAACGGCGGAGACGGCGGAACCACATCGGGTGGAAAGAAATCGTCCGATGGCGGCAAACTCGCCGCCACGGTGGATGGAATCGACATATACGGCAGCGACATCGAATCCCGTATTCAGGCCGAGCTGGCGTCCGTTACCGGAAGCGGAATGGAAGTCGGCGAAGAAATGAAGCGGGACCTGAAAAGGCTGGCGTTCGCGGTTACCGCGGCCGAAAAATTGGCGCTTAAAAAGGCCGAAGAACTCGAAGTAAGCGCAACAACCGAAGAGGCCAAGGCCGAGTGCGACATTATCGCAGAGAAAATGGGCGGTCAGGACGCGCTGATGGCGTATATCGGCAATATGCCAGGCCACAAAATCGGCTCGATGGATGAGTTCGTAGAATGGAAGCGAATGGAAATAACTCGTCAGCGTCTAATCGACAAGGTCGGCGAAGACATCGAAGTTGACGAGGAAAAGTTAAAAGCGGAATTCGACGATCTTATTAAAAAGTTCGAAGCGGACCGGGATGCCGGCAAACAGGCATTTTTCCCGGCTGGCAGTTTCGAGGAATTTTTGGCTCGGGAAATCGCCCAGCGCAAGCTGGTCAAATTCGATCAGTTTGTCGAAGGCGCATTGGCGTCCGCTAAAGTCGAAATCAAAGACCCCGAACTCGAAGGCGCGATCGAAGACTACATCGCGGGCAAGCTGGACAAGCCGGCGATGCTTCCCCCAACGGGCCATGGCGGAATGGGCGGCGGTATGGGCGGCGGTATGGGCGGTCCGAATCCTCATGGTGGAATGGGCGGAGGAAGTCCCCACGGCGGAGGAGATGCCGCCGGCATGCCTCCCGGACATCCTCCGATGAGACCCAAGCAAAAAGAGCCTGGCGCTTAGCACGCCGCACTATCGGGAGCAACATTGCTTGTGAAAAGCAAGCGGTCTTTCGCGCTGTTTATCATTTTCCCAAGCTCGAAAATCCGCCTATAATCGTATGATAACCGGCTTTTGCGACCTCCGGCATGTTAGTATTCGGCTTCGGCAAAACCCTTTTCGTGACGATTTGGAGGAACTAAATGCCTTGGGTATTCGGATTTGAAGAAGCGGACGGCGGCGACAAAGAGAAATTCGGCGGCAAGGGCGCAAACCTTGCGGCGATGGTTAATCTAGCACTGCCAATCCCTCCCGGATTCATCATAACGACGCATTGCTGCAGGGAATATTACAAACTCGGCGGCAAACTTCCCGGCGGTCTGCTCGAAGAAGTTCGGGCCAAAGTTGACCAACTGGAAAAGAAAACCGGAAAGATTTTCGGCGGCTCCAAAAGCCCGCTCCTCGTCAGCGTCAGGAGCGGCTCGAAATTCAGTATGCCGGGAATGATGGACACGATTTTGAATCTCGGCATGAACGACGCGTCCTGCGCAGCGCTTGCGGCAGAAAGCGGCGACGAAAGATTTGCGCTCGACAGCAGGCGGCGATTCATCCAAATTTTCGCGGACGTGGTTCTCGGAGTGGACATCAGCCATTTCGACGAGCACATCGAAAAGATGAAGCACTCGCTAGGCGTACATTTCGACCATGAACTAACCGCACCAAACTTGAGAAAGCTCATTTCGCAATACGAAGCCGTGCTCGATAATCATGGCGTAAAGATACCGGAAGATCCTTACGAGCAAATCGAAATGGCGATAATCGCGGTGTTCAAGAGCTGGAATACGCCGCGGGCGATAACCTATCGAAATCTGAACCGGATTCCGCACGACCTGGGCACGGCAGTCAACATTCAGACGATGGTTTTCGGAAACATGGGCGACGATTGCGGCACAGGCGTGGCGTTCAGCCGGAACAAAAATTCCGGGGCTAAAGGGCTGTTCGGCGATTTCCTCGTAAACGCGCAGGGCGAGGACGTCGTCGCCGGAATCCGTACGCCAGTCTCGATCGAAAAACTCAAGGAAGTGTTTCCGAAGCAGGCGAAGGAACTCGACCGCATTGCACGAATGCTCGAACTTCACTATCGAGACATGCAGGACCTCGAATTCACTATCGAGCGCGGCAAGCTGTTCATATTGCAGACTAGAAGCGGAAAGCGCAGCCCGCTGGCGCAGGTGAAAATCGCGGTGGATATGGTCGGCGAAGGGCTGATAACCCGGCGCGAGGCGCTGATGCGCGTCGACGCCGAAGTGATGCGTATGCTTTTGCTGCCTCAAATCGATTATTCGAAGAATCCGAAGCCGCTCGTCGCCGGAGTTGACGCAAGCCCCGGAGCCGCCAAAGGCAAGCTGGCGTTTACAGCGGACGAAGCGGTCGAGCGCGCGCTATCGGGCGAGAAAGTGATTCTGGTACGCGCCGAAACGACGCCCGACGACATTCACGGGATGGACGCGGCGCAGGGAATTCTAACCTCCCGCGGCGGCAAAACGAGCCATGCGGCTGTCGTGGCAGGGCAAATGGGCAAGCCGTGCGTCGCCGGCTGCGGAGATATGAAAATCGACGAACGCACCAGGACGATAGCGATCGGCGGGCTTAAGCTCACCGAACGCGACACGATAACAATCGACGGAACCACGGGTAAGGTTTTCGCGGGCGAAATCGCAATGATACCGTCGCAAATCGGCGGCGAGTTCGCCGAGTTTTTATCATGGGCGGACGCGGAGCGCAAAATCAAAATCAGAACCAACGCCGACACGCCGAAGGACGCGGAGACGGCGATTAAGCTTGGCGCGGAGGGAATCGGGCTTTGCCGGACCGAACATATGTTCTTCGACGAAGAGCGTATCCCGCTCGTGCAGTCGATGATTCTATCGGACACTGTCGAAGAACGGGAGGAATATCTGGCAAAGCTTTTGGATTTCCAGCGCGACGATTTCAAGGGCATATTCAAAGCGATGAAGGGCTATCCGGTGACAATTCGCCTGCTCGACCCGCCGCTTCACGAATTCTTGCCGTCGGAAGAGGCGGCGCTCGAAAAAGTCATCAAGAATTTCACCGCCAAAATCGCCGGCAAATCCGGCCGGGCGGAATCGGAGGCGAAGCTTCGCGCTCGCGTTAAATCTATGCACGAGGCGAATCCGATGCTGGGATTCCGCGGGTGCAGGCTGGGCATAATTTTTCCCGAAATCAACCGGATGCAGGTGCGCGCGATTATCGAAGCCGCCTGCGAAGTGGAAAAGAAGGGCCAGCCGACGCGCGTGGAAATAATGATTCCGCTAATCGGCTCGCTATCCGAGCTTGAGCGCGTCGAAACCGAACTCAGAGAGGTCGCGGAAACCGTAATGACCGAAAAAGGAAGAAACATCGACTATCTTTTCGGGACGATGATCGAAGTGCCGCGCGCGGCGCTGACCGCGGACGAAATCGCAAAAAGCGCCGAGTTTTTCAGCTTCGGCACGAACGACCTTACCCAGATGACGCTAGGAATAAGCCGCGACGACGCCGAAGAAAAATTCTTAAGAAAGTACGTGGATATGGGGCTATATCCGGTCAATCCGTTCGCCGAACTCGATTTTGCCGGCGTGGGCAAGCTGGTCACGATGGCGATAGAACTCGGCAGAAAGGAGCGTCCGACACTGAAAGTCGGCATTTGCGGCGAGCATGGCGGAAATCCGCCGACAGTGGAATTCTGCTATCGAGCGGGAATGGACTACGTTAGTTGCAGCCCGTTTAGAGTCCCGACCGCACGCCTCGCCGCCGCGCAGGCCGTTCTCAGAGATATGGGGTATTAGTTACTTAGGGTCAACTTGTACTAGCTATGTCAAATACACTTTGACGGGTTTGACGACCCATAGTCCGGGACTGGCCTGTTTTTCGTAAGATGCGCACTCCGCCACGAGCCTGCCGTCTTCGAGGACGGCGAAAACGCCGCCCTGCTCTTGCGCAAGCGAGCCGTAATTCTGCGGAAGTCTGTGTTCCTGCACGATTATGAAATTGCCCTTCGACAAATTCCTCGCTTCTTCGAGCAAAACGGTCAGTCTTTTATCCGGCGGAACGACGCCGGACATCGGAATAAGATGCCGCGAAAGCGCCGCATCTCTGTCAGCTTCCAGCTCGGCGGCGAATAATTCAAGCGATACCGACTCGATGTGCAAGAACGGGCCGACACGCGTCCTGACGAGCGCCGCCACCACGCCCGCCGCGTCCGCCGCGGCGCCGATATCGCGCGCCAGCGCGCGCACGTATGTTCCGGTTTCGCATTCCACGAACGCTTCGGCGAGTAAAAGCGGCTTATCGTAGCCGTCCGGTATAGCGAATTCCAGCTTCGGCAGCGCGTACCCGCCCGGCTTTCGGCTAATCTCTGCGCCTTGTAAGCTCAGCTTGGCGATTTTTTCGCCGTCGAAATAGTGAAACGAAAGAAGCACAAGCTTTTGGATGTTTAGCCGGCGCGGTTTGACGCTTACGTCTTCGTCGCCGAGTTTGTATTTGTAAAGCTCCTTGCCTTC
>JAANMV010004209.1_pt1 | contig 11601 bp, 6 predicted proteins | sample 7279661 | NCBI WGS metagenome assembly JAANMV01 (sample SAMN14094540, study PRJNA606508) | bioreactor metagenome | isolation source: A lab-scale SPAN reactor treating ammonium-rich wastewater day 121 | place: Ireland: Galway | collected 2017-05-16 | reverse complement strand
AATAGGTTTTGAACCATTTCTAATATTTTTTTCAAAAATACGATTATTTTTTTAGAATGAAATGTCCGACGGCACAATCTAAGCACTTTTTATAATCGCAATAATTCTTTTTTAACTGCAATAAAGCTTGAGATTCATAGACATTTTTAGAAAGTATTCCAAAAACTTCAAACTTTTCAATAATCACATTTTGTTCCGAAGGAATGGTAATTGCTAAATCGATTAATTCTTGTATGATTTCTTTTTGTTGGCTTCTGCCGTAAGCAAATCGAAGAGGAATAATTGTATTTACAACCAATAAATCAATGAATGATTTAGAAAGTTTTTTCATCTTTTTCGAACTTTCTTTATCAAAATTATAATGTGTTTCCCAATATTGACTGACACCTACATTAAAAATTTGATATAATTCATTTATTGAATCACAATTCATGATCAAAGAAAAAAGATTCTTTCGATGAAAATACAAATTAGCGAATTGCGCCAGGCGAATGGTTGGAAAATTATCAGGTCGATGTTTAAAAAACTCTACCGAACCAACCACTTTTTCATTTAGTTGATATTTCTGAACTGAGTAATCATAAGATTTCTGTAACTCTTTTGCATAACTATCTTGAAAATCATAAGAAAGTAAATTCGCTTGCCCTAACAACAAAGCTTCTAGTGAAGCTAGAGAAAAAGATTCTTTTCGAACAACAGAAAACGGAATCGACTTTGCAATTTCATAAAACATTTCACCATTGGTATTCAAACCAAAGTTTTTCGCTAATAAACAAAACAAAACCGCTTCCCAATCGTGATTAGAATCTTCAGCCAATTCAAAAATCAGTTGCGATTTTCTTTCTAAGCGTTCAAAAAACAAACGTTCTTGCCAATTTTTGAAGACAAACTCATCTACATTTTGCAGTTCATTTTCACAATAAATCCATGATTTCTGGCTTACTAATGACTGATATTTATGCAAATCTGAAAGTGATACATATTCTTTGAGTTCTAAAGTTGGAATTTCTGAATTATCTTTTCTAAAAACAGGCACATCATGTTCCCAAACCACATGCAAAATCACCGAATCATAATGTGAATCTTTCTCATGATTGTGAACATACCAATCCGATGACTTGAGATGAATTTCTACATTTCCAGCCCATTTTTGATTAGCAATAATAAGTTGTGCATTGAAAAAATCAGGTCCGGCAAGTTGCAAATATTGACCTGAATTGAGAATTTGAATCGATTCTCCTTTTGTAGTTTTTAAGTTGGCAATGTCAAATTTCTTGAATTGCCACACGTGGTGCAAAAAATCTTCTTTCATTCTGTATGGCGTGTATAATTGAAAAACAAAGATAAAAAATTATATTTGCTGAACAACCCAACATTTATGAAAAATTTTATAACCATCACATTATTAAGTCTTTTTACGTTTGCGCAATCTCAAACAAATGCAAAACCACCAAAAGGATTAAAAATCACCTATACCAGAAGTTCAAATGGAAAACTGATTGAAAATCAAGATCCGATTTTTGTCTTTACAAACTCATTGGAAACTTTAGTGACTTCTGAAAAAATGAATTCTGGAAAAGCGGATTTTCCATTTGAACAAACGTTAATCAATCGTTCTGAAAATAAAATTGTTCAAGTTACCCAACTTAAAAAAGAGAAATCGGTTACAACTGAAGATAGTCTTTCTTTAGCAAAACAAAACTTTGAGTTTTTAACGGATACTAAAACTATTTTAGGTTACAAATGCCAAAAAGCAAAAACGATAATCAATTCAAATACAATTGAACTTTGGTACACCAACGAATTACAAGTAAAGGGAGCGCCGACTACTTTGGGACAAAATATTGGTTTGGTTTTGGAAATGGTTCGCAATGGAAATTTTGTGATTTCAGCTACTAAAATTGAAAAAATGAAATCGGTAAGTCCTAGTTTCATTTTACAAAACAGTACAACAAATAGTCCTATTTTAGATGGATTAACTTATAAAGATTTGGTTTGGAAAAGCCGTTTTACTATCATTAAAGTATTTGAAAATGAAGTTATTAATTTTTCAGACGCTTCCAAATCAAACGATAGTATTTTACGATTTGCAAACGGAACTATCATTTTGAAAAAAATCACTTTTCCTGAAATTAAAAAAGGAGAGTTAGTCTTTTTAGATTTAGCCGAACAATCGAATGGAGATGCTTATGACAGAACGGGTTCCGTTTTTATGATTCCGCAAGATAAAAAGCTGTCGTTTTTAGATGGTTTGCAAAATGGAGCCAAAACACTACCGATTTATGAAAACGGAAATGGAAAACAATATCAAGGTGTGGTGGCAACAACAGAATTTTCTCCAATTATTGAATTGATGCGCTTTTTTACGCCTTTTGGAATTAAACAATACAATTACATTCAATTGAAAGATAAAACATGGCACGAAATTGTTCCATATCGTATGGACATAACCGATTTAAAATCAAACATATCAGGAAAAACCGTTTACGTGGGAACTTTTATAGGTAATTACGATAAAGGCGGACACAAAATTTCGATGAATATTACAATTAATCCGAGCGAAAGTTCATTGGATAAAACTACCGTTTCTATTCCGCTATTCAACACCACAAACGTTATGGAAATGGCAGGACAAGATTATGCTACCATGTTTAATCATGAGAAAGGATTAGAAGTTACTTTTACTTTGGACAAAGAAATCAAAAATGCCAAATTACGTTACATCACCACTGGTCATGGCGGTTGGGAAAACGGTGATGAGTTTGTTCCAAAAAGAAACACGATAATTTTAAACGGAAAAGAAGTGTTTTCTTTTATTCCATGGCGACAAGATTGTGGAGGCTATCGATTGTTTAATCCTGCATCAGGAAATTTTAATGATGGATTGTCTTCATCTGATTTGAGTCGCTCGAATTGGTGTCCGGGAACCGCAACGAATCCGATTTATATTGAATTAGGCGATTTAAAAGCGGGAACGCATACGATACAAGTCAAAATTCCACAAGGGCCAAATGAAGGTGGAAGTTTTAGTGCTTGGAATGTTTCAGGAGTTTTACTAGGAGAATAAAAAAAGGACGTTCAGTTGAACGTCCTTTTTAAAATTATTTTATTGAACCAATAATATCATATTTCGTAATAATGTGATGTTTTCCGTTTCCTAAATCAATTAAAACTGCTTGATTTTCTTTGGTGATTAATTTAGAAACTTCTTCTACTGGAGTTCCTAATTTAACAATTGGAAATGGTTTTCCCATTACTTCACGAATTGGTCTTTCAGCTGTATTTTTATCCGTGATATAACTTTGGAATAAATCCGATTCATCAACTGAACCTACAAATCCATTTACATCAACTACAGGAATTTGAGAGATTTTGTATTTTCTCATTCTTTCGATTGCGTGTGAAACTAATTCTTCTGTACGAACAATAACTAATGGTTTGTCGATATGTTCTTTGATTAAATCTTCTGCTTTTGTAATTTCTTCTTCTAGGAAACCTCTTTCGCGCATCCAATCATCGTTAAACATCTTTCCAACATAACGGCTTCCAGAATCGTGAAATAAGACCACAACTACATCTTCTGGACCAAAATGTTCTTTTAACTGCAATAAACCCTTTACAGCGGCTCCAGCGGAGTTTCCAACAAAAATTCCTTCTTCTAAAGCTATTTTTCTTGTATAAACTGCAGCATCTTTGTCCGTAACTTTCGTAAAACCGTCGATTAATGAAAAGTCAACGTTCTTTGGTAAAATATCTTCACCGATTCCTTCGGTAATGTAAGAATAAATTTCGTTCTCATCAAAAATTCCAGTTTCGTGGTATTTTTTGAAAACAGAACCATAGGTATCAATTCCCCAAATTTTGATATTTGGATTTTTTTCTTTTAAATATTTCGCTACACCTGAAATCGTTCCTCCAGTTCCAACTCCAACTACAAAATGCGTAATTTTCCCTTCAGTTTGTTCCCAAATTTCTGGACCCGTTTGTTCGTAATGTGCGATAGCGTTACTTGGATTATCGTATTGATTCACGTACCAAGAATTTGGAATTTCTTCTCCTAATCTTTTTGAAACCGAATAATACGAACGTGGATCTGTTGGTTCTACATCCGTTGGACAAACGATTACTTTTGCTCCAACAGCACGAAGAATGTCAGATTTTTCTTTTGATTGTTTATCTGAAATCACAAAAATACATTTGTAACCTTTAACGATAGCCGCTAATGCTAAACCCATTCCCGTATTACCTGAAGTTCCTTCGATGATAGTTCCTCCTGGTTTCAATCTTCCATCCGCTTCTGCATCTTCAATCATCTTTACTGCCATTCTATCCTTCACAGAATTTCCTGGATTAAAAGTTTCTACTTTAGCCAAAACCAAAGCGTCAACTTCAGCAGTTACTTTATTTAATTTCACTAAAGGAGTATTACCAATAGTTTCTAATATATTTTTTGCGTATTTCATTGTGATATTTCTAATATTCTGCAAAGATAGTGTGAATTTTAGAAATAAAAAACCGCACTACAATGAAGCTAATTGTAATTATTTTATTGAAAGAAATTCCATACCAAACCAAAACGAATCATAAAATCGCGGTAAGGATAATTTGGAGCTGAGTAAAAATCATAACCCGTCCAAGCGGAATTGAAATGTTCTGCCTTTAAGAAAATTCGTGTTTGCTTTACTCTTGCATTGATGAAGAAATCTAACATTGGAAAATCACCAATTTTTTTCTCATTTTGAACATAAAACTCACCAAGTAAAGGATTGTAATCGTTTGCGTAATATTTTGTAAAATATTGAAAGGTAACACCTGTTTGAATTAACATAGCTTTTTTGAAGACATAATCTGTGAAATACAAAGTATTGCGAGTCACAATTTGTGGCACATTTACAACATCATTTGATTGATCAACAGATTGGTACAAAAGGGTATTATCTAAAGCTAATTTCCATACCTTTATTTCTTTATTGGCTTTAACGGATAGATAATTAATAGTTTTATCGTATTGTACTGGTTTTACAATTAATCGATTTATGTCATTGGTTTGATTGTCAAAAAACAAATGATCATTAAGTACTTTATAAGTTGCCGAAAGATTCAACCATTTGGTTTGTGCCGAAAACTCAAATTGATTTAGTTTTTCATTTTTGAAATTATTAGACCAATTGTATTCAACATAACCACTTTGATATAAAGTATAGTTCAAGTTGGGCAAACTGTTTAATTTTTGATATTTAAATTGGAAACTAAAATCATCATTTAATTTATAGCTTGCATTTGCCTCTATATTAGAAATGGATTGATCTGAAATGGATTGTGCCATTTGCAAACGGACATTTACTTTATTGATTAAATAAGAGTAATTACCTCCAATCATATTAATTCTATCTGAAATAGAATTTGGAACTGTAACATTCCCATTTGAATCATAAACAACACTGTTATAGTAGTAATTATAATTGTTATCGTCAACAAAAAACTCTAAATCACCATAATTCTTAGTCTTATAAGCTACCCCAAATTTATTATAGAAATGATTATAACGCGTTTTGTTACTTATTGAATTCGTAAAACTGTTTCCAAATCTCTCATTGATGGTAGGCTGTGTAAATTGGAAGAATTTATATTCTTGATTAAACTGGTGTGTAAAGACCAAACTATTAGGGTTTGTCTTATTTAGTTTAAAAGAATGGTCAATAAAAAAACGATTCCCTTTTAATAAAGAGGTTGCGTTTGTAAAAAAAACTCTAATGCGTTCCCTTTCGTTAAAGGGTTCTTCACTTGTTTCGAATTCTTCCAAGTTAACTATTCCACCGTTTTCTTGATTGGATATATCTTGACCAGTAAAATGTGCATTTAAAACATAACGTTTGTCTTTTGTAAAATAACTCGTAGTAAATCTAAAATTTCCAGAACTTGTTAAATTATTTACATACTTACCTAAAGAACGTAAACCTCTGTATGCAATTGAAAAATTAAGATTTGGTTTTGTATTAACTGTTAAAAAAGCATCTAAAGTTTGCCCTTGCTCCATAACTGTCTTAAAATACAAATCGGTTAAGGGTGTTGGAACTGAATAATAGTTAATATCCTTAGCTTCTAAATAATTAAAATGCTTAGCCGTAAAACCAAAATTAGGAAATGAAGATTTATCGACTAATCCAAAATTTAAAGTATTATAGGTATGTCCTTCATTAGCGAATGGCAGCAATCCGAAAATATCTTTACGAAGTAGGTTGTATTTGTACTCACTTTGAATTGTTAGTGAAGTATCCACATAAGTAGTATCTTTTGTAAGAGTATAAATCTTATATAAATCTACAGTTGGTTTCACTTTGTTCGGATTTTGATCAAGATTCTGATTAGAAACATTTTGAGCAAAAGTCAAAGATGATAAGAATAGTATAAAAAAGAATAATTTTTTCATCTGCTTAAAATATGAGCAAATGTAATGAGAAAATAGGGAATAAAAAAAGGGCTACTTTCGTAGCCCTTTAAAATATATGATTAACTAAATATTAGTAACCAGGATTTTGTTGAATTGCACCGTTAGCATTGATTTCAGCTTGTGGAATAGGTAAAGCCCATTTGTAGCTGTTTAATGGTAAGTTAACCGGATTTCCACCAGGGATACTTAAACCATCATAGTCTCTTGGGTGTCTGTCTAAACCAGAAATACCAGCTTGTACTCCTAAACGTTTGATATCAATGAATCTGTGACCTTCGAAAGCTAATTCTAAACGTCTTTCATCTAAGATACCTTTCCAAGCAGCAGTTGCATTAGCATATACTGGAGCAGCTTGATCAGAACCATAACGAGCATCTCTAATTGCATCAACAGCGTTAGCAGCACCAGTAAAATCATTTGCAGCAGCTCTACACTCAGCTTTGATCAAATAAATCTCAGAAATTCTCATGATTTTATGATCATTATTAAATGAGTTAGTTGCTGAAGTAGCAGCAGTAGCACTACCTGAAGCGACACCACCATGTTTATGTAATACTAAACGGTCTGATCCTAAATAATCAGCGTCTGTTTCCCAAGTAGGAGATATAATAGAAGAAGGAGCAACGATTACAGTTCTTCTAACATCAGAAGCATTAGCGTCTAAGATATTAAATAAAGATCTTTGAACTTCATAAAATGGAGATCCTCCAACAGAAGGTCTAATTGAACACCAACCATTATGTAAATTAGTACCTTGTGCATTTTGTTGGTTAGTTCTCTTCAATCTGAAGATAACCTCAGTGTTAGCTGGCTCATTATCAGTCCAAAATACTTGTCTATATTGAGCAGGTGTAGCTAAATTGATACCAGAAGTATTAATAACATCATCAGCCCAAATTTCAGCATTAGGATAATCTCCTTTATAAGCATACGCTCTAGCTTTTAAACCTTTAGCAAAATTTCTATTTGCATAAGCAGAAATTAAAGTTGGAGCTGGAGCTGTGTTAGTAGCATAGATAGTTAAAGCAGCATCTAAGTCAGCGTGAATTAAAGAATAGAAAGCCTCATTTGTAGTTCTTAAAGGCGCTTCATCAGAACCAATAACTCTATCCGCTAATACACCAGCTAAAGCACTATTACTCTTAGTATCCGTTGAGAAATAAGCTAAAATATTTAAGTGCGCATAAGCTCTTAACACTAAAGCTTCAGCTTTTAAACGATTGATGAATTCAGCATCAGCAGCATCAGCAGGAACTAAAGTGTTAGCACGTGCAATAACACGATTAATTCTAGCTAAAGCAAAATAGTTAGATTGCCAAATAGCCGTTGGAGAAGCTGATGAAGGAAAAATATTGAATACAATCTCAGCAGAAACTCCTTGACCACCATTGTTAAACCCTTTAGTAGCTTCATCAGTAAATACAGAAGTAAAAACTGGTGCAGTTCTATCGGTTAAAATGTTATAACCCGAATTTAATAACCTCTGTAAGTCAGCAGAAGTTTGAATAGCTACTTCTTCTGTTAACTGTCCAGGTGCAAAAGTTTCGGTCAAATCCTCATCACAAGATGTCATGAAAACAGAGCTTGCAATTAATAAATAACTTAAATATTTCTTCATAGTAAAAATTTTTTAAAATTTGATATCTAAACCAAAAGTATAGATTCTTGGTGTTGGATATTGATATAAGTCTTCAAGTCTTGGACTCTCAGGATCGTAACCTTTCCATTTAGTAAAGTTAACTAAATTTTCACCTTGAATGTTTAATGTTAAATCTGAGATGAAAGTTTTATCTAAGAACTTCTTAGGAACTTTGTATCCAATTTGTAAGTTTCTTAAACGTACATAAGAAGCATCTCTTAAGAAACGATCTGATAAATCATCAGAACCTAAGTTAGCAGCAGATAAAGATGGAACATCAGTATTTGTATTAGTTGGTGTCCAAGCGTTAGCTAATTCAGAAGCTACTGTAAACTGACCTAAGTTAGTTGGATCCATTAATGATTCATAGTCAGTATCAAATCTCCATACATCAGTTACGAAAGTAAATGTTGTAGCAGCGAAGAAACCTTTGTAATCAAAATCAAATCCAAAACCACCTTGCCATTTTGGTTGGAAGCTTTTTCCTGTTTTTCTTTGATCAGCAGCAGTAACCGTCTCAGTAACGTTACCATTAGCATCTAAGAATAATAATTCACCGTTAGCTTCATTAACTCCAACGTAAGGAATAGTGTAGTACTCATAGAACATACCTCCGTTATCTGATACGTTAACAGTTCCATGTTGAATTCTACCATTATTAGTTATAATACCATTAACTTCGTTAGTATTGTGAGCAGCATTAGCTCTAATAGTCAATTTCATTTCATTAGCATCATTTTTGATTAAATCATAAGCTAATTGAATTTCATGACCAAAGTTTCTTAATGTTGCTTTAGAGTTAAGACTCACATTAGATGTACCAGAAGTACTTGTTACAGGTTGACCTAAATACATGTCCTTAGTTTCTCTGTTATAGTAATCGTAAGTACCTCTTAAACGACCTTTGAATAATTCAAAATCAATACCAGCATTCCATTGTTCAGTATATTCCCATTTTAACGAAGGATAACCGAAGTTAATACTGTAACCTAAACCACCATTGTAAGTGTTATTAGTAGGAGCATAAACATCTAAATATCTAACAGGAACAATTGGAGCATATACAGTACCATCAACGATACGAGCATTACCTACTGTTCCGTAAGAACCTCTCAATTTCAATACATCTACAAAAGACAGATTATCCATAAAAGACTCCTTGTCAATATTCCATCTACCTCCCACAGACCAGAATCTTTCTGATTGATTATCTTGTGCAAAATAACTTGTTCTATCAGTTCTGATAGATCCTACAATACCATATCTTTCTTTGTAATCGTAATCAAAAGAACCGAAATAAGAAATATAAGCAACTTCTGATCTTCCAGCAGAAATTTGTGGCACGTACCAGTCATTAGTTCCTAAATCCGCAACATAACCTGCTCCAGTATTTGGAACAAATGTCTGTGGATTTAAACCTCTTTGTCTCATGTTGTTTGCTTGGAAAGTTTGGAATGTATATTCAGCATTAGCAGAAACTCCAATTTTGTGGTCACCAAATTGCTTCGTGTAATCAATTTGATACAAGTTGTTGAAGATAAATTCTCTTCTTTGGTTGATATCCTCAAAACCATTGAAAGCACCTCCTTGGAAACTTGCTACACCAGGTGTATTTGAGAATAACAATGCATTGAAAGAATTAGGAAACTCAACTTGATTTCTAAAAGTAGTTAAACTCTCCGCAGAAGTTCTTACTCTTGCTGTTAAATCATCTGTAATTTTGTAAGCCGCTTGAGAAGCAACATTTAATCTAGTTTCCTCTACTAAATTTCTGTAAGTAAACAACTTATCCATCAACATATAAGGAGTCGCTAACAATCCTGGAGTATTTAAATACTCATCAAGAGTCCAAATAGAACCTTCGTAACGGTTTGGATCTAAGTAAGGAGCTCCTAAATAAGCACCTAAGATATAGTTACGGTTTACACCAGAAGTACCAATACTTGGATCTTCGTTGTTTTTAGAGAAACCTAAACCAATGTTCATATAGTAAGAAAACTTACCATTATTTGATTTACCGTTTAAGTTGTTACGAACTGTAAATCTTTTTAAACCTGTAGTCTCTAAAGTACCTTCTTGATTAAAGTAACTTACAGAAGTAAAAGAGTTAATATTTTTACCATTGTTCTCGATACTTAAGTTGTGGTTAGTAGACTGACCTCTTCTGAAAAAATAGTCAACCCAGTCAGTATCCACATTGTAAGCTGCAATTTCAGCATCAGTCAAGGAAACCCCCAAACCTGTTCCATATTCTTTCTCTAAAGCCAATAAACCTCTAGAACTAATAAAATCATATTTTGGAGTTTGTAATTCTGTTAAACCAAACTGAGTCGAATATCTAAAAGTAGTTTTAGATTCCCCAAAAGATCCAGTTTTAGTTTTAATAACAATAACCCCATTTGTACCTCTAGAACCATATTCAGATACAGCAGCAGCATCTTTCAACACTTGCACTGACTCAATATCGTTAGGGTTAATAGATCTGAAGTTATCACTATTTGAAGGGAAACCGTCAATTACGTATAATGGATCACCATTAGCCGAGAAAGACCCAATACCTCTAATAACAACACTAGATTTAGCACCTGGCTGTCCTGTAGAAGCTGTAATGTTAACCCCTGCCAACTGACCTTGTAACGTATTCATAACGTTAGCATTTGGTCTGTTCTCAATAGTTTTACTATCAACTTTAGCTACAGACGTTACAGCAGACTGTTTAGTTACAGCTCTATAACCCTGAATAACTACATCCTTACCTTCTACAACATCGTCTTTTAAAGAAACGTTGTAAGAGCTAGATGCACCAATAGTAACTTTGGTTGTTTTCTTACCTGTGTAAGAAATAACCAAAACTTCTCCTTGTTTAGCTTTGATAGTATAATTACCATCAAAATCTGTAGTAGTACCACGAGTTGTTCCTTCAACAACAACATTAGCACCAGCAATAGGCCCTAGTTCGTCAGAAACTACACCTGTCACAGTTTTCTCTTGTGCGAACGAAAACTGCATTGTAAACGCCACTAAAAGCGTAAAAATCCATTTGAACTTCGATCTCATATTAAATTTATTTGAGTTAGTTATTCCGCAAACTTCTTAATTATTTCTTAAATAAACAAATAATACTTCGGAATATTACTAATTTATTTTTGTTAAAGTTTTAGATATTAAAAAACATTTTGCGAAACAATAACAACTTTTAGATGAGAATATGGTAAAAAGGTTGCGCCAAAAATTATATTTTTGTCAAAAAAAAATATGTTAAGTAAAAGTTACAGTAATTTAATATTGGAATGTGGAACAGACGAAGCCGGAAGAGGATGCCTTGCTGGTCCAGTAACTGCAGCTGCCGTAATTCTTCCTAAGGATTTTGAAAATAATGTTTTAAATGACTCCAAACAAATTTCTGAAAAAAGCCGATTCAAACTAAAACCTATAATTGAAGAATACGCTGAATATTTGTTAACCTCTCTTAAATGGCATGGCGTTGCAATGGTGGAGTTTAAATTCAATG
>JAANMV010004207.1_pt1 | contig 11603 bp, 13 predicted proteins | sample 7279661 | NCBI WGS metagenome assembly JAANMV01 (sample SAMN14094540, study PRJNA606508) | bioreactor metagenome | isolation source: A lab-scale SPAN reactor treating ammonium-rich wastewater day 121 | place: Ireland: Galway | collected 2017-05-16 | reverse complement strand
CTCAGACCCTCAAGCTGCAACGCGTGATGCACGGCGTTGAGGAGAGCGTCAAATCCCGCTGGGCGGGCCTTGGTGCGGAATGACCAGTGGATCGGATTGATGATGCAGACGAGCGCCAACTGCAACTTCTGCGCGAACTGCGTCAAGAGTTGCCCGAACGACTCCATCCGCATCTCCACGCGCCCGCCCACCCGGGAACTGTGGTTCATGAACAGGCCGAAGTTCGAGGAGAGCTTCCTCGCGGCGGTGATCGTCGGCATCGTGATCGTGCAGAACGTGACCATGGTCGGCTGGTGGGGAGGGGTCCTGGAGCGCTTGACCGCGCTGCTGTTGGGCAGTGAGGCGCTGGCGTTCACTGCCGCGTTCGTCGTCGCGATGGTGCTGCCGATCGCAGTGATCGCTGCGGCCGCGCACCTCAGTGCCCGGCACACCGGCGAGACCTGGAAGAAGAACTTCGCCCGGTTCGGGTACGCGGTCATCGCCCTGGACCTCGCGGGGCACATCGCTCACAACCTGTTCCACCTGCTGTCAGAAGGGAAGAGCGTGCTGTACACGACCATCAATGCCTTCGGCGGGTACGCCGGCGGGAACCTGGCGGTGCTGCCCATGAACGTGGTGCAGGGCCTTCAATTCCTGGTGGTGGGGCTGGGCATCGTGGGCTCGCTGTTTACCGCCTGCCAGATTGCCCGGCGCGCCGCGCCCGGCACCTGGAAGCGGGCCGTGCTGCCGCACGCCGTGGTGATCGTGCTGTTCGGGCTGCTGAACATCTACCTGTTCACGCTGCCGATGGTTCACCGCGTCTGAGGCTTGCCCTGGTGTCCGGTGCGCCGCTGCGCAGGGGCGCACCCAGCTTCGGCCCGCACGTCGGACAGGAAAGGCGGCATGCTAGGGGCAATGACGGACGAAGCGATACCGAGGCGGTACCTGCAGGTTCAGCAGCGCCTTCAGGAGATGTTGGACGGGGGCGAGTACCAGCCGGGCGACAAGGTGCCGTCCGAGCGGGACCTGGCGGTGACGCTGGGCGTGAGCCGCATGACGGTACGGCGGGCTGTGGACGCCCTGGTGGAGCTGGGGCTGCTGGAGCGCGACAGCACGGCGGGCACGCGGGTCAGCACGCCGAAGGTGCGCCGGCTGCTCAATCACGCGCACCTGCACAGCATCACGCAGATGGTGGCGGCCACGGGCGGCCGGGCCGGGGGGCGCCTGCTCGAATTTCAGCTGGGCGCGGCCGCCGGTCGGGTCGCGGAGAAGTTGAGGCTGCCGGTGGGAAGTCCGGTGGTGGTGATCCGGCGCCTGCGGCTGGTGGACGACCTGCCCTTCTGCCTGGAGACGAGTTACCTGTCGGCGCGGCGGGTGCCGGGCCTGGCGGCGCAGGACCTGGTGGACGGCAGTTCGCTGTACCAGCTGCTCGCGGACCGGTACGGGATCGCCGCGGCGGTGGGGGAGAGCGTGATCAGCGTGTCGTCGGCCACGGGACCGGAAGCGCAGGCGCTGGGGCTCCAGCCGCAGCAGGCAGTGCTGCTGTACCGCTCGGTGGTGCTGGACACGGCGGGGGAGCCCTTCGAGTACCTGAAGTCGGTGAACCATCCGGGGCTGGTGGAGTTCAACATCGGGGAAGGGCGTCCAGTGCCCCACGCTGGGGGGTAGAGGAGGCGCACCCTTGACTCCGGTGCGGCCACCTCCTACTCTTGGTCTATACCAGATAGACCAAGGAGCCGCATGACCCTTTCTGACGTTCGCCCACCCGTCGAAGCCGCCCCCATCGACCGCGACCTCATTATCAGCAGCCTCCAGGGCGCCCTGCGCGCCAAGAACGCCGCCGCGGAACTCGGCCGCCAACTCGCCCACGACATCGACCGCATCTACTTCGTCGCCTGCGGCGCGCCCAACCGCGTCATGCTCGGCTTCGAGTACTGGCTCGACCACGCCCGCACCGACCTGCAGGTCAAACGCTACTTCCCCGCCGAATTCCTGGCCCTCGCCCCGCACCTCGACGAGCGCACCCTCGTCGTCCTCGCGTCCAAGTCCGGCACCACCCAGGAAACCGTGCAGGCCGCGCAGTTCCTGCGGGACCAGCCCTGCCGCACCCTGGTCGTCACCACCACCGCCGACAAACCTCTCGCACAGGGCGCCGACCACCTCTTCCTGATGGGCGAAACCGAGCAGGCCCACACCGGCGTGTACATCGTCCTTCAGGGCTTCGTCGCCGGCCTCCTCGACGGCCGCCACGGCTACCCGCTGTACGGCGCCGTGATGTCCTCCCTGGACGCCCTTCCGGCCGTGCTGGTCGAATCCGCCGAGGTCAGCGACGCCCGCGGCCGCGCCGACGCCCACACCTACCGCGACGACCACACCCTGTATCACCTCGCGTCCGGCCCGGTGTACACCACCGCCTACGTCTTCGGCGTGTGCATGCTGATGGAAATGCAGTGGCTGCACAGCGTCCCCTTCGAGGCGGCCGAGTGGTTCCACGGCCCCTTCGAGATTCTCGACGCGCAGACGCCCGTGATGGTGCTGCTGGGCGAGGACCCCAGCCGCCCCCTCGCGGAACGCGCCCTGACCTTCTGCCAGAAGTACACCAGCCGCCTGATGGTCTACGACGCCCGCGACCTGCCCATGACCGGCGTCGCGCCCGAGGTGCGGGCGCTCTTCGCCCCGTACGCCCTGCAGGCGGCCCTGAACCGCTTCGCCGAGCACCTCGCGGCCGAACGCAACCACTCCCTCGACACCCGCCGCTACATGTGGGTCACGGAGTACTGAGCGTGCCCCGCCTGCTGGGCATCGGGGACAACACCGTCGACGTGTACCTGAGCGAGGGCCGCATGTACCCGGGCGGCAACGCCGTGAACGTCGCCGCCCTCAGCGCCCGCCTGGGCCACCCGGCGAGCTACGTCGGCTGCGTCGGCGACGACGCGGCCGGAGCGCTGATCCTGCAGGCCCTGCAGGCCGAGGGCGTGGACGTCACCCGCTGCCGGCAGGCCCCCGGCCTCACCTCCTGGAGCGCCATCGGGCACCGGGACGGCGACCGGTACTTCGTGGGCAGCGACGCCGGCGTGCAGGGACACTGGACCCTCACCGACGACGACCTCACCTTCGCCGCCGCGCATGACATCGTGCACACCAGCATCTACAGCCGCCTCGACGACCGGCTGCCCCGCCTGCGCGCCGCCGCCCGGGTCCTGTCCTACGACTTCTCCTCCGAGTGGACCCCGGCCCTGCTCGAGGGCGTCGCCCCGCACCTGGACGTCGCGTTCCTGTCCGCCGGGGAGGGACCGGACGCCGCCGCGCAGGACCTCGCCCGGACGGTCGCCGCGCATGGGGCGCTGGTGGTGGTCGTGACCCGCGGCGCCGACGGGTCCCTCGCGTACGCGGACGGCACGTTCACGCTCCAGGCCACCGTCCCCACCCAGGTCACCGACACCCTTGGCGCCGGCGACGCCTTCATCACCGCGTTCCTGCACCACTGGACCTCGCACGGCGACGTCCCCGCCGCCCTGAAGGCCGGCGCGCACGAGGCCGCCCGCAACTGCACCGTGCACGGCGCGTTCGGTCACGGCGCGCCCGTTCCCGCCCAGCATCCCGCCCTGTCCTGAGCCCCCTTCAAGGAGACACGCATGCGTCACGCCCGGTTGCTTGCCCTGCTGGCCCTTCCCCTCGCTCTCGGCGCCGCCCCCGCCCAGGCCGCCACCCTCGCCCAGATCAAGGCGTCCGGGGTGCTGCGCCTGGCCACCGAGGGCAACTACCCGCCGTTCAACTTCTACAAGAACAAGGCCCTCACCGGTTTCGAGGTCGAACTTGGCAACGCCGTCGCCCGTGAACTCGGGGTCAAGCCGCAGTGGACGACCGTGGTGTTCGAAAGCCTGCTGCTCGGCCTGGACCGCGACCGCTACGACCTCGTGATCGCCTCGCACGGCATCACGCCCGAGCGCCTCAAGGCCGTGGCCTTCAGCACCCCGCACTACTGCAGCGGCGGCGTCCTCGTCGCCCGGCCCGGCGGGCCCCGCACGCTCGCGCAGCTCAAGGGCAAGGTCGTCACCATGGGCGTGAACACCTCCTACCTCGCGTACGTGCAGAAACTGCCCGGCATCGGCGGGGTGAAGACCTTCTCCACCACCAACGACCAGCTCAACGCGGTGCTCGCCGGCCGCGCCGACGCGATGGTCCTCGACCGCTTCAACGCCATCGACGCCAGCAAGGTCCTGCCCGGCAAGCTCCAGCTCGGCGACATCGTGTTCCCCGAACGGATCGGCATGGCCATGCGCAAGACCAACACCGACCTGCAGCAGGCGGTGAACAAGGCGCTCACCAAACTGATGGCCAACGGCACCTACGCCCGCCTCAGCCAGAGCTACTTCGGTCAGGACGTCCGCTGCCCCGCCCCGTGAGGACGGCCATGTCCGCCTGACCCGGCACCTGAACAGCAGCGCGCCCAACCCGCACTGAGGGGCTGGGCGCGTGCCGGTTCCGGCCTTACTCGGCCAGGATCAGGCGGACATCGACGTTGCCGCGCGTGGCGGCGCTGTACGGGCAGACCTCGTGCGCCGCGGCCATCAGGGCCTGCGCCTCGTCACGGGAGAGGCCGGGGAAGCGGCCCTCAAGTTCCACGTCCAGCCCGAAGCCCAGGCCCTGGCGGAGCAGGCCGACCCGCGCGGTGATGGTGGACGCGGGGTCCAGATCGATCTTCTGACGGCGGGCGACCACGCCCAGCGCGCTCTGGAAGCACGCGGCGTACCCGGCGGCGAACAGCTGCTCCGGGTTGGTGCCGGGCCCGCCGTCCCCGCCCAGTTCCTGGGGGGTGCTCAGGGTGACGTTCAGGCGGCCGTCGGCCGAGGCGGTCGTGCCCTGACGGCCGCCGGTGGCGGTGGCTTCGGTGGTGTACAGGTTGCTCATGGTGAACCTCCAGAGGAAAGGAATGGGCGCGCCCAGTGGAATGGGCGCGGGGACAGTCGGTGATGATGACACGGCCGGTCCCCCAGGCACGCAGGCCAGGGCACGTTGGGGCACGGAAGAGGGGGCAGGCACGTGCCTGCCCCCCTGCCCATCTCCGGTGGGTCAGGGTTTGCTGGGCTTGACGGGGATGGAGGTGCTGAGCTTGACCTTCCCGCCGCCGACTTTCATCACGTACAGCGTCGCGGCCTTGCGGTCCCCGGCACTGTTGAAGCTGGCGGTGCCGGACAGCAGGCCCTTGAAGGTGCCCTTGCGGATCGCGGTCTGCACCTGCTCGCGGGTCGGGACCTTGTTCTTGTTGGCCTTGGTGGCGTTCAGCACGCCCTGCAGGACCACCTTGGCAGCGTCGTAACCGTACACCGCGAAGCCCTGGGCGGGCTGCTTGAAGGTCTTCAGGTAGGTGGCCGCGAAGGTCTTTGCGGCGGGCAGCGCCTCCACCGGCGCGGCGCCGGTCGTGAAGTACACGTTCTCGGCGCTTTTCCCGGCGATGGTCAGGAGTTCCTGGCTGTCCAGGCCGTCCCCGCCGACGACGGGGGTGTTGATGCCCGCCTGGCGCAGCTGACGGATGAACACGCCCACCTGGTTGTAGATCCCGCCGAAGTAGATCGCGTCCGGGTTCTGCAGCTTGATCTTCGCGACCAGGCCGGAGAAGTCGTTCTTCTCGTCGGTGCCTTCGTTGGTGATGACGCGCACGCCCTTGGCCTTCAGGGCCTTCTCGACCTCGGTGGCCAGACCCTCGCCGTACGAGGTCTTGTCGTTCAGGATGTAGACCTTCTTGGCCTTGAGGTTCTGCGTGAGGAAGTTCGCGCCGGCCGGGCCCTGCGCGTCGTCACGGGCGACGACGCGGTTCATGTTCGCCAGGCCGCGGTCGGTGACCTGGTTGGCGGTGCTGGCGGAGCTGACCATGGCCACCTTGCTGGGGGCCAGGGCGGCGCTCACGGGAATGGTCACGCCGCTGTTCAGGGCGCCCACCACGGCCAGGAAGGTCCGGTCCGCGGCGATCTTGCGGGCGGCGGCGGTGCCGCTGGCAGGGTCGGCCTGGTCGTCGAACGGCACGAACTGCAAGGTGATGCCCAGTTTCTTGAACTGCGGCTGGTACTCCTGCACGGCGAGCTGGATGCCGTTGCGGGCCTGCGTGCCGATGGCGCTCTGCCCGCCGGACAGCGGGGCGATGCTGGCGATCTTGATGGTGGACTGCGCGCCGGCACTGCCGAGCGCGAGGGTGGCAATCAGTGTCAGGGTGATGCGGTTCATTCGTTCTCCTTGCTGAACGCCTGGGACGCGGTGTCAGCGGGATTCCAGCCGGCAGCGGGAGCCGGGCGGTGAGGGGTGTTGCCCCCCGAAGATAGGGGCCGGGTGGGGGGGGTGGCCCGGCTTCTGGCTAGGCCAATGGGCCAAAAACGTCCAGGCCCGCCGGACGTGATCACTGCCTCACCGGAACCTGCCCCAGCCGGCATCCGGCTGGGGCAGGTCAGGGATCAGCGGCCCTGGTAGGTGAAGGCCAGGATCGCGCCGGGGTTGGCCATCTCGGTCACGCGGATGTTCTGCTGCCCGAGCATCTGCCCGGCGCTGTCCGTGATCACGTAGATGGTGCGCCCGTCGCTGGACACGGCGGTGTCCCGGTACCGGTTGTCGGTGGGCAGGATCTTGAGGGCTTCACCGCGCGTGCTGGCCCCGCTGGGCATCACCGGCACGCGGTACACCGCGCCGTACTTCAGGCTGGTCACCAGCAGCGAGGTCTTCCAGCCGGGGATGCCGCTGCTCTCGTACACTTCCAGGCTGCTCAGGGCCGGGGTGGGGCGGTACAGGTTGGTGTTCTCGATGGGCGTGTCCGTGAAGTTGTGGCTGTTCGGCACCACCCAGAAGCTCATCAGGGCGTCCGTGAGGTTCGGGGCACTGAAGTCCGTCTCCCGGGTCTGGGGCACGCTGGCGGGAATGGTGTAGGGCTCCCACTTCAACTTCGCCACGTCCGGCGCGGCCGACCAGTTGCCGTACACGTAGGACTGGTTGTCCTGGTAACCGACCACGTTCGGCCAGCCGTAGTTCCGGCCGCTCTGCAACACGTTGATCTCGTCGTCGCTGTTTGGGCCCTGCTCGCTGGAGTACAGGACGCCGCGGCTGCTGAAGTCCAGACCCTGGGGGTTGCGGTGACCGACCGTGTACACGTGGCTGACCACGCCGTTCAGGCTGGGGTTGTCACTGGGAATGCTGCCGTCGAGGTTCAGGCGCAGGGTCTTGCCGGTGTAGTTCACCCAGTTGCGGGCCTGGATTTCGGCGGCGGTGGGGAGCACCTGCGCGGTGATGGGCTTGGCGTAGTTCGCGAACTGGTTGTGCCCCAGGTCGCCCATGGTGAAGTACAGCTTGCCGTCCGGGCCGATCTTCAGGCGCCCGGCGTTGTGGTCGGTGCCGGCGGGCAGGTTCTCGATCACGGTGACGCGGCTGCCGAGGGTGCCGGTGGCCGGGTTGAAGGTGTAGCGCACGATGCGTTTTTTCGCGTCGTTCTCGGTGCCGTAGGTGTACGCGACGTACACCCAGTCGCGGCCCTGGCCCTTGAGCAGGTCCGGGTGGAGGGCCATGCCCAGCACGCCCTGGTGCTGCCCGCCGGCGAGGGCGTCAGGGATGGTGACGGCCACCTGTTTGCGGCCGGTCTGCGGATCGACGCGCACGACCTGCTTGCCGAGGCGTTCGGTGACCCACAGGCGGCCGTCGGGGCCGGCGGTGAGTTCCCAGGGCATCTGCAGGCCGGTGGTGACGACGCGCATGCGGAACTGCTCGCCCACCGGTTGGCTGGCGGCGTTGCTGGCGGCCGGCGCCTGAGCCTGGGCGCCGCCGGCGAGAGCGGGGCTGAGGGTGAGCAGGGAAGCGGTCAGGGCGATCATCAGGGGGGATTTCATGGGGACCTCCGGGAGTAGGGGAATGAGGGCGGGGGCGGCTTTGCCCGGGCTGGGCTTATCTGGCGAGGTAGCCGCCGTCGGCGTTGTAGTAGGCGCCGGTGATCAGGCTGGCGATCTCCTCGGGTTTGCCGAGGCGGCCGATGGCGTGCAGCGACGCGAGATAGTCCAGGGTCTGGCGGTCCTGGCCGAGAATGGGCGTTTCGATGAAACCGGGGCCGACGGCGTTTACGCGCAGGCCCTGGGTGGCGTAGTCGAGCGCGGCGGTGCGGGTCAGGCCCACGACGCCGTGCTTGCTGGCGACGTACGCGGCGCCGTTCGCCCAGCCGGCCTGCCGGAGGATCGAGGCGACGTTCACGATGCTGCCGCCACCGCTCTGGAGCAGGGCGGGAATCTGGGCCTGCATGCCGTAGAACACGCCGCTGAGGTTCACCTCGATGACCCGCTGCCAGTTGGCGGGGTTGACGTCGGCGAGGGGACGTTCTCGCCGCCCATGCCGGCGTTGTTCACGGCGGCGTCGAGTCGGCCGAAGGTGGTCAGGGCCTGCTGGACGGCCTGCTTGTGGTCGTGGGCCTGTCCGGCGTCGGCGATGACGGTGAGAGTGCGGACGTCGGGGTTCGCGTCCCGGATGAGCTGCGCGGTGTGGTCGAGGCCGTCCTGTTTGAGGTCGGTGAGGACGAGGTGGGCGCCTTCGCGGGCGAAGGCGAGGGCGGTGGCCTGCCCGATGCCGGAGCCGGCGCCGGTGACGAGGGCGGTCTTGCCGTTCAGTTCCAGATTCATGCGGTCCCTCCTTCTCGGTGAGTGGGATGGATGCCAGTGGTGCTCTATGATTTACTTCTTAAATCGGTGTGTATTTTACAGTTAAGCGGACTCGGCCGCCACGTCAGTTCGTTGGCAGGCTTCCCACGGCGCCCTCATGCGTGGGCCGCCCGTGACCGGCCAGCGCCTCCAGGCGCGCGCCCAGCCAGGCGTTCACGTCGGCCAGTTCCACCGCAGTGATCTCGTGGCCCATGTCGTACTCGCGGTACGTAAACGCCGCGCCCAGCTTCCCCAGCAGCGCCTCGCTCGCCCGGCCGTGATGAATACCGAGCTTCGCGTCATGCACGCCGTGCGCCACGAACACCGGCGCCTGCGCGAGCTGCTCCGGCGCCGCAAACGTCGATCTGGCCTCCGGCAGGATCCGGCCGGACAGCATCACCAGACCCGCGACCAGGTCCGGGCGGGACAGCGTCACGCTCGCGCCGATGATCGCGCCCTGCGAAAAGCCCAGCAGGAACACCCGGGACGCATCCAGGCCATGCTCGCGCGTCACCTGCGGCAGGAAGTCGAGCAGGGCCGCGCGGCTCGCCTCCGCCTGTGCGGCATTCGGAACGGGCTCCGGCGTGAACTGCACCTGGAAGAATGCGAAGCCGTCCGGGGCAATCTGCAGCGGCCCGCGCACACTCACCACCGCGAACCGCGGGTCCAGGGCGTCCGCGACGGCCAGCAGGTTGCGTTCGTTGCCGCCCACGCCGTGCAGCAGCACCAGCACCGGCGCCCCGGCCAGGGGACCGCTGCGGGGCGGGCGCACCACGGCGCTCAGGGGACTCACGCCGCCCCTCCCGCCTGAATGCGCAGGTGGTTCCCGGCCGGGTCGGTGACCTCCAGGCGGTCTCCCTCGCGGATGAACCGCGCACCGGCCGCCGTGAGGCGCGAGTGCAGGGCACCGATATCCTTCACGGTCAGCGTCACGCGTGTCAGCCGGCTGGTGCCCTCCGGCGCCAGAGCGCCGCCCTGGCTCTGCCAGGTGTTCAGGCCCAGGTGGTGGTGGTAGCCGTCCACCGAGACGAACAGCGCCCCGGGCCAGCGGGAGACGATGTCGAAGCCCAGCACGCCCGCGTAGAACGCCTCCGTGGCTGCAAGGTCCGCCACGCGCAGGTGCACGTGCCCGAGGGTCGTGCCGTCCGGCAGCGAGGTGAAGGGAACGTCCGCGCCGGGCTCAGTGAGGAGGCCGTCCAGGTCGATCGGATCACCTGCCATCTCCACTTCGCCGCCCTGCCAGCGCCACTCGCTGCTGGGCCGGTCGCGGTAGACCTCGATGCCGTGCCCGTCCGGGTCGCTCAGGTAGAAGGCCTCGCTGACCAGGTGGTCCGCCTGCCCCAGCCGCAGGCCCAGCCGCGCGGCGTGCTGCACCCAGCGCGACAGGTCCGCGCGCGAGGGCAGCAGCAGGGCCAGGTGGTACAGGCCCGGCGAACGGGGCTGCACCGGCAGGGCGCCGGGGCGCTCCTGCAGCGCGACCAGCGGCCGCTCCGGCAGGCCCAGGGTGGCTTCTGTGCCGTCCCGGGACAGCAGCGTCAAGCCCAGCACCTGCTGGTAGAAGGCGACGCTGCGGTCCAGGGCCGAAACGGTGAGTTCGACCGGGCCGAGGGTGAGTGACGTGATGACCGGCTGGGGCAGGGGAGAGTGATTCATCGTGGACCTCGAAGAGGAGAGGGCCGTGCAGAACGAGGGGTCCTGCACGGGGGTGTGGCTTAGGCCAGGAACTTCCAGGCGCTGCCGAAGTTCGTGTTCTGCGTGAACTGCAGCTGAATGCCGAGGAACCCGAGGCCTTCGAGCTGACGGGCGCGCTCCAGAGGCCCCGCGTCGATGCCGCGCAGCCCGCCGGCCGTCACGAGGTCCGCCACGGTGGCCTTGGCGTCCGCGTCATTCCCGGCAATCAGGACGTCCAGGGGCTGCCCGGCGACCTGCCCGGCCACCAGGGTGCCGGCGAAGGTGGTGTTGAAGGCCTTCACGACGCGGGCGTTCGGAATCAGCCTGGCCAGGTCCTCGGCGGCGCTGGTGTCGCCGGCGACCGCCAGCGCCGTGAAGTCGGCGGTCAGGGGGTTGCTGATGTCCACGACGACCCGGCCGTTCAGGCGCTCACCGAGTTCCTGGGCAAGGTCCTGGGCGGCGGTGTACCAGGTGGCGAACACCACGACGTCCCCGAGGGGGCCGTCCAGGGTGGCGGCCTGCACCGCGGCGCCGGGGTTGGCGGCCTGCACTTCGGCCGCGAGGGTGCGGGCGTCGTCGGCGTTGCGGTCGACGATGCTGACGCTGTTCCCGCCGCGGGCGGCGACGTACGCGATGCCTTTGCCCATGTTGCCGGCGCCGATGATGGTGATGGTCGTGGTCATGATGGTCTCCTTCTGGACTGAGGTGGGGGTGGTGGTCAGGCTGGCCTGGTCGGCGGGGGAGGCGAGCGCGAGGGGGGCGGCGCGCTTGCGGGTCAGGGCCCAGGCGGCGGTGCCGGCGGCAGCGGCGAGCAGGGCGAGGGTGAGTGCGGACATGGGAGGCTCCTTGAGGGGCGAGGGGCGGAGTGCGGCGCTTCCAGATTGTGATCACGTTATTCGTGATAACGAGTAATTGAGGATGAAGAGGCAGAGAAGGGGGAGGGCTGCGCCGCCGAGCTTGGGGAGGTAGATGTCACCTCTCCGCCTTCACTATTTATGTCATCACGATAGTCGTTATAACGATCAATGTCAAGAGTGCGGAATTTCAGGGCCAGTTCCTGCGCCGATCCGAAGAGGTCCCGGTTTCAGCGGGACCTCTTCGGATCGGCTCCCAGGGTTCGTTCCTGGGGTCGGCCATGCCTAGCGGGTTTTGGTGACCTTGCTCAGCATGGGGGGCCGGTCCGGGTCCAGGCCCCGCTGCAGGGCCAGGTGCGCCGCGAACAGGTAAAACCCCAGCGCCGTCGGCACCACGTCCGTCACCCCATGCCCCGTCCCCGGCGTCATGAGCGTGCTCAGC
>JAANMV010004200.1_pt1 | contig 11631 bp, 10 predicted proteins | sample 7279661 | NCBI WGS metagenome assembly JAANMV01 (sample SAMN14094540, study PRJNA606508) | bioreactor metagenome | isolation source: A lab-scale SPAN reactor treating ammonium-rich wastewater day 121 | place: Ireland: Galway | collected 2017-05-16 | reverse complement strand
GCGTACAATACAGGCGTGCCGGGGCGCACCGGCACAAGAAGGGATGGATGCATGGCGCAGCAGTTGCCCTCCACCGACCGGCAGGCGATCGCCGCCCGGCTGGCGAGCGCCCGCCAGTCGCTCACCCTGCTCAGGGATCAGCTCAAGGCAGGCGCGGTCGAGCCGGAGCGTTGGGCCGCCCAACTCAGCGAGTTAGACAACCTGCTCGATGGCCTTGCCCAGGAGTTGCCCGCCATGCTTGCCCGTCAGGCGGATATGGCCAGCGAGAATGCCCGCCTCAACGATGAGGTCAGGCGCGCCAGCCAGGCCAGGAGCGAGTTTGTCTCGGTGATGGCTCACGAGCTGCGCGTGCCGATGACCTCGATCAAGGGGTATGCCGAGATGCTCGGCATGGTTGGCGAGCTGACCGGCCAGCAGCAGGGTTTTCTGGAGATCATCCGCAGCAACATCACGCGTATGAGCACGCAGGTCAGCGACCTGAGCGACATCTCGCGCATCGAGAGCGGGCAACTGAAGCTGGAGATCGAGGACGGCGTGAGCCTCCGCCAGGCGCTCGATGAGGTGCTCGCCTCGCTCCAGGCGGAGATCAAGAAGCGCGAGCACGCGCTGGTGGTCGACCTGCCGGATGGCCTGCCCGCCCTGCGCGCCGACCCGCAGCGACTGGCGCAAGTGCTCACCAATCTGGTCACCAACGCGCTCAGGTACACGCCCAACGGCGGCGCGATCACGATCCGCGCCGAGCGCGAGGGCGACCGCGTGCGCTGTGAGGTGCGCGATACCGGCGTGGGGATGGCCCCGGAGGAGATCGAGCGGCTGTTCACCAAATTCTGGCGCTCCGATGACCGCCTCGTGCGCGAGCAGCCTGGCACTGGCCTGGGGCTGGCTATCGCCCGCAGCCTGGTCGAGATGCAGGGAGGCGTGATGGAAGTGCGTAGTGAGAAGGGCGACGGGTCCGTTTTCGTGTTCCTGTTGCCAGTTAGCGAGTAGAGAGTATGGCCAGGAAGAAACCGCCGCGCCGCCACCGCCTGCTGGTCTACTACCGCCTTGGGCAGCGCTGGCGCACAATGCCGCTCCTGACCGCCCTGTTGGGCGGTGCGCTGGTGGGGCTGGGCTGGCTGGCGAGCCGCTCTGTGCTGGTCACGGGCGATGCCGGGCTGCTCGGCATGCTCTGGGAGAAGCGCCCGCTGCTTTTCATCCTGATCACGACTTGCCTGCTGCTGTATGCGCTCCTGCTGATTATCGCCCGCAACAGCTATGTGGAAGCGCGCCCCGGGGCGCTGCATGTGCATGCGGGCCTCGCCCCGCTCGACATCTCCTACGGGCGCATCCGTCAGATACGGCTGGTGCAGGTCGGTGTGCAGTTCCCGCCGGACACATTGAAGGCGGGTGAGCGTGCGCTGCTCGCCCCCTTGCTGGAGAAGCCCTGCACGGCGGTTGACCTGCGCTCCTGGCCCAGGCAGCCGCTCAAGAAGCTCTGGCATCGCCGTATGTTCACCGCAGACGGCAGCAGCCTGCTTTTCATCGTGGACGACCCGATGCTGCTCAACCAGCAGATCGACGGCGCGATGGCTACCCGCCAGGCCCGCCGCAAGCGGACCGGCTACAAAGACCCCATCGAGCGCGCTGCCGAGATGGCCCGCAAGCAGCCGCGCTAGCTCACCGCCGCCAGGAGACAGCCAACCCTATGCCAGAAGAGCGGATCGTAGACAGCCAGCAAATCTACAGCGGGCGCGTCGTCCACCTGCGGGTGGACACCATCGCCCTGGACGACGGCCACACCTACCAGCGCGAGGTCATCGAGCATGGCGGCGCGGTAGCGATGGTGGCGCTGATGGAGTCGAGCGAGGCTGGCCCGCATGACGTGGGCGAGGTGCTGCTCGTGCGCCAGTACCGCGCCGGGGCGCACAAGCCCCTGCTGGAGCTGCCCGCCGGGGGGCTTGAGCCGGGCGAGCCGCGCGAGGAATGCGCGCGCCGCGAGCTTCAGGAGGAGGTTGGCTACTTCCCCGAAGAGCTGGTTGAGCTGGGTGGGTTCTACGTGGCCGCTTCGTACACTACCGAGTTCATCACTATCTACCTGGCGCGCGGCCTGCGTCCCTCCCGCCTGGCAGGCGACGCAGACGAGCGCATCGCCGTCGAGCGGCTGCCCTTTGCCCAGGCCCTCCAGATGGCCCTCGCCAACCAGATCGAGGACAGCAAGACCGTGATCGGGCTGGTGTGGGCGGCGCGCTACCTGGGCCAGTTAGGTTGAAAGCCTAGAGTCTCCCGCGTGGAGCTCCCCTGCCTCAGCCCGTTTCCCACGAGAAACTGGACGTAGGGGCGGGTCTATGCGACCGAAGGTCGCCGACCCGCCCTGCTCGCCCCGCTCACATGAATCAAGACGGGGCGCAACGACCGCGCCCCGTTTTCGCGTTGCAAACCCCGCCGGTTACGGCTGCTCAGCCGCCAGCGCCTCCGCCAGCACTTCGATAGGGTGCAGGGCGGCGCGCCGGGTGGTGTGGTCGATCTGGTCGCGGCAGGAAGTGCCCGCCGCGCAGATGATCGTGTCAGCGGAGGCAGCGCGCACCGCCGGGGCGAGGGCCATCTCGGCCACCTTCAATGAGAGGTCGTAGTGTTCCGTCTCGTAGCCGAACGATCCGGCCATCCCGCAGCAGCTTGAGTCAACTTCCTCGACCGTGCAGTTCGGGATCAGTCTCAGCATGGCGAGAGTGCTGGCCGTGCCGAAAGTCGCCTTCTGGTGACAGTGGCCGTGAAACAGCACGTGGCGCGGCATCTCCTCGAAGCGCAGGGCGAGCACGCCTTTCTTCGCTGACTCCGCCAAGAATGTGTCGATGGGCATCGTCATACGGGCTACCGCCTGCGCCTGTGGCCCCGGCACAAGGTCGAGGTAGTCATCCACCAGCATCGACATACAGCTCGGCTCGATGCCGACGATGGGGATGCCCTGCTCGGCGTAAGGCGCAAGCAGCGCGACGTTGCGCTCGGCCAGCCGCTTCGCTTCGCCAAGCAGCCCCTTCGATATCGCCGTGCGCCCGCAGCACTCGCGTTTCTCCAGCAGCGTCACCTCGAAGCCCGCTGCCTCCAGCACTTTGATCGCCGCCTGCCCGATGTGCGGGTCGTTGTGCTCCAGAAACGTGTCGTGGAAGAATACCACCCGCTGTCGCTCCTGCGGCGCAGCGCCGTTCGCCTGCTTCTTGTGCTGGCGGAACCAGCGCGAGAAAGGCTGCCCGGCGAAGCGCGGCAGCGACCGCTCCGGGTGGACGCCCAGGCCGGTCATCACCCAGCGGCCCGGCCCCTTGAGCATCACGTTGGCGAGCGGCGCGACGGCCTGCCCAAGCCGGCTCAACCGGGCGTAGTTCCCAAAGGCCCAGGCGCGCAGCGGCGTGCCGTTCGCCCGGTAGTAGCCGTGCAGGAACTCTGCCTTGAGTTTGGCCATATCCACCGCTGAGGGGCACTCGGCCTTGCATGCCTTGCACGAGAGGCACAGGTCGAGCACGCTGTAAACCTCTTTGGAGGCCATACCCTGCGGCCCCAGCAGCCCCATCATCGCCGAGCGGAGCGCGTTGGCCCGCCCGCGCGTGCTGTGCGTCTCGTCGCGCGTGGCCATGAACGAGGGGCACATTACACCCTGCTCGACCTTGCGGCAGACGCCCGCCCCGTTGCACATCTCAACCGCGCGGGCGAAGCCGCCGTCAAGCTCGTAGCTGAACAGTGTTTCGCGCGGCTCGTGCGGCACGGCATAGTCCGACCCGAAGCGCAGGATCGACTCGTCGTCCATGAGCGGAGTATCGAGGATTTTGCCGGGATTCATGTGGTTGCCGGGGTCAAAGGCTGCCTTGACCTCGCGGAAGGCCTGCATCAACTCCGGGCCGAAGATGCGCTCGGTGAACTCGCCACGCGCCAGCCCCTGCCCGTGCTCGCCGCTCACCGCGCCGTCCAGGCCCAGCGTCAGGTCGATCACCGCCTCCTCGATTTCGCGAAGCTGGCGGATGCCGTCCTTCGTCTTGAGGTTGATCAGCGGGCGCAGGTGCAGGCAGCCCGCGCTGGCGTGAGCGTAGATCGCGACTTTGCCCAGCCCGGCGGACTTGGCGATATCGAATACGCCGTCGACGTAGTCGGCCAGGTTCTCGACCGGCACAGCAGTGTCCTCGATGAAGGGCAGCGGCTTGGCGTCGCCCCGGATGCTCATCAGGATGCCCAGCCCGACCTTGCGCACGTACCACACGTTGGCCTGCCCCGCCGCATCGGCGACGACGACCACTGGCTCGCGGTGGTTGATGCGCTTTAGCACACCCCCCAGCCGCTCGACCCCGGCGTCCAGCTCCGCCTCAGCATCCCCGGAATACTCGACGATCAGCACCACCTCCGGGTCGCCCTCGACGAAGGTCAGCAGGCGGCGGTACTCGATCCGGTCGCGCGCCAGGTCGAGCATCATCTTGTCGATCAGCTCGATGGCCGTCGGCCCGCTCTGGAGCAGCGCGGGCACGGTCTCCAGCGCGGCGCGCATCGTCGAGAAGTGCACCATCGCCAGGCGCGTCATCTTCGGGATCGGGACGAGGTTGAGCGTCGCCTCGGTGGTGACGGCCAGCGTTCCCTCCGACCCTACGAGCAGCTTGGCCAGGTTGGCCGCCCCGTCCTCGACGATGTGGTTCAGGTTGTAGCCCGCCACGCTGCGCCACGTCTTTGGGTAGCCGGTGGCGATCGCCCCGGCGTAGCGCTCCAGGATGCCCGACACCGCCCCGTAGATCGCGCCTTCCAGGCCGGGGCGCCTGGCGCGGTCGGCCCAGGTATCGCCGTTCAGCGCGTCCAGGTGAGCGATGCTGCCGTCGGCCAGCACGGCGTCGAGCGCCAGCACGTGGTCGGACGCCATACCGTAGATGATGGAATGCGCGCCGGTCGAGTTGTTGCCGACGATGCCGCCCATCGTCGCCCGGTCGGCGCTGGCCGGGTCAGGGCCGAACATCAGGCCATGCGGCTTAAGCTGGCGGTTGAGGCTGCCCAGCGTGATGCCGGGCTGGGTACGCACCCGGCGCGCCCCGGCGTCCACCTCGACGACGGCATCCATGTAGCGGGTGAAGTCAAGCACCAGCGCGTGCCCGACGGTCTGCCCGTCCAGGCTGCTGCCGCCGCCGCGCGCCAGCACGGGCACGCCGTGCCGCCGGGCGATCTCGACCGCCGCAACGACCTCGTCGTCGTCGCGGGGCAGGGCCACGCCAATAGGCATCATCTGGTAGATGCTGGCGTCGGTGCTGTAGAGCAGGCGCGTCATCCGGTCGAAGTGGGCATCGGCCACGGCGCCGCGCAGCTCGCGGACGAATTCCTGGTTGGCTTCGGATATCTCGTGCGGGATCATGTCTGGTTAACCCTGTTCACTAAGCCCCCCACGTTCGGTTGAGCCGGGCGAAAGCCTCTCCTCCCAGGGTAATTGCATCAAATCGTCCGGAGCGGTCGGCGCGCGTACGCCGGGTGCTCAAGCACCCGGCTAGCCAACCCCAAGCCTGCTGAAGCAGGCTGTCCGAGGCAGAATCTCGCCCCGGAGTGCCCTTCAGGGCACTTGGTAGTCCTGTAGCCAGGCGTTTGAACGCCTGGCGGGGCCGATCTGGCGGGCTACCTGATTTTGATGCGATGTGACCACCATCCCACACCGGTCGCCTATCCCCCACTGTGCCAGGTTGTGGTATCATCATGGGCGTTGATCCTTTCCGTTCGCAGGCCCGGTAACAGGCGCATATGTCTGCTTTTCTCCAGTCACGCAAGGCAGCCTGGCTGACTCTTGCCGCCATCCTCGCCCTGGGAGCGCTGATCGTCATCCTGGCCCCCGCCGAGCGCACGCTCGGCCAGACGATCAAGGTGATCTACGTGCACGTCGCGCTCAGCCGCGCCGGGGCGCTTGGCTTCTACCTGGCCGGGATCGTCGGGCTGGTTTCCATCTTCATCCGCGACGTGCGCTTCCCGGCATGGATGCGCGCTGTCGGTTGGGCGGCGCTGAGCCTGTCCGCCGCCGGTTTTCTCGTCAGCGGCGTTGCCCAACTCGCCAGTTGGGGCGGCATCGCCTGGGGAGAACCGCGCGTCGAGACGGCGATGAACGTGCTCGCCGTGGCTGTTATCGTGCAGATCGTCAACGCCTGGCTCCCCTGGCCGCTGGGACGAGCCGGGCTGCACGTGATGCTCGCCCTGTTCCAGGGCTGGGCCTCGCTGCGCGCGCCGGGCGTGCTGCATCCCACGGATGCTATCGGGCAGTCCACCTCCGGCGCGATCCAGGCAACAGGCGCGCTGCTGCTCGCGCTGGCGCTGCTGCTCGGCGCATGGATCGTGTGGCAGCTTCGTCTGCCGGATGCCGAACCAGACACCGAATCCGCCTGAACGCCCCCCAATTCGATCTCAACTTGCCGCCCGGCGGGAACCCAACGCCCCCTCAGCGCGTATCAATTGCAGCAAATCAGATAATGATTGTATGATTGGTTTAGTTTTTACCAAGGGAGAACCTGCAGATGAGCCGCACCCTGTCTACTGCAACCGTTCTGGTGACGATGCTGGCCCTCGCCGCCCTGGCCTGCAACTTTCCAGGCATCGGCAGCACACCTGAGCCGCCCACAGGCACGCCCCTGCCCGAAGTGACCGACGAACCGGCTGGCGAGCCGACCGCTGACCCGCCCACCGACGAGCCGGCTGGCGAGCCGACCGAAGAACCGGCCCCGGCGGGCGTGCTGCCCGCCCCGCTCTACTTCATCCGTGACGACGGGCAGGTGTGGCGCGTCGAGGTGGACGGCGCGACGCTCACCCAGATCACGTCCGAACCTACCCAGGTAGATGCCTTCGACATCTCACCCACCGACGGGCAGATCGCCTACGTGAGCAGCAACGACCTGATCACCGCCGACGCGCTGGGTGGCGGGCGCACGGTGCTCGTCACCATGCCCGATGTGGCCCCCGACGACTACGAGGGCCAGGTCAATGCCACGCTCAGCAAGCCCGCCTGGTCACCCGATGGCCAGTCGCTGGCCTACGGGCTGGGCGGCGTCAACGTCTACGACTTCGCGAGCGGAACCTCGACGCTGCTGCTCGCCAGCAGCCCGTACCCGACCGACTTCGCCGACATGCCCCCTGACCCGATCCTCTTCTATTTTCCGAACGCCTATACTCCGGCTGCCTCACGCCTGCTGGTCGATTTTGCCTACTACCCGGAGGCGGGCGGGCTGGCCGTGCTCGACCTGGTGAGCGGCGATCTGGTTACACTGAACAACCCCGACGGCCTCGTGTGCTGTTACCCGTCCTGGGCCGCCGACGGAGCGAGCGTGTTCTTCGCCAGCCCGGTCTACGGCCTGACTTCGGTCGGCCTGTGGCAGGCGAACGCGGTGACGGGCGTCGGCGTGACGCTGGTGCCCGGCTTCGACGACCCCACCTGGTCGCAGTTCAGCCACCCGCAGCAGCTTGGCGACGGCCAGCTCTACTATTTCTTCGGCACATCCACCGAGGACTGGCCGACCGACCGGCCCCCGCTCACCATGCACCGCTCAGCCCCCGACGGGGTGACGGGGCGTGTCGCGCTCCGCACCGACGCGTACTATCCCGGCGGCGCGGTGTGGGCGCCTGACGGCAGCGGGGCGGCCATCACCGACTTCACCACCACGACCGACTATACCTATGGCCCGCTGCTCTGGCTGGATGCCGACGACAGCCCGGCGCTCTCGCTCGGCGCAATGGCGCGCAGCACCTTGCGCTGGGGACAGTAGCAGCAGTCGCGGTGCAGGGGCGCAGCGCGCTACGCCCCTGCATCAATCGACTGCGTGGAGAGGTCAACGCCAGGACGCAGCTCCTTCTCAAAGACCAGTGTCTCGCGCTCCACGCGCATTCCGGCCTTCTCATACAGCCGCGTTGCGCCCGTCAGGCTCTCCGCGTCGACCGCCAGCCCGGCCCGCTTGAGGCCGCGCCCGTGCAGCGCGCGCAGCGAGTAGCGCAGCAGCGCCAGCCCCAGTCCGCGCCGCCGCCAGGGTCGGCGCACGCCCAGCGTGCTGATCCAGCCCATCTGCGGGTCTTCCGTCGTGGTCGGGACGCACACCGAAACACCCGCTATTTCGCTGCCCTCAACCGCCACGAACCACAATGAGCGGTCGCAGGCCGGGTCGGACTCGTTGAAGTGAATCCAGCGTTCATAGGCCACCTCGAACGGTTCATCGACGTAGCCATAGTGATCCTTGAACGAATCGCGGATGGCGGCGTACAGCGCGCGCGTCTCATCCTCGCCCACCGGGCGGATGTCGATGCCATCCGGCAGGTCAGGCGCGGGCGGCTCCCCCTCGAAGTCGATCACCATACGCCAGTAGTAGCGCGTCACCGCCATGCCCTGCGCCTTGAGGATCGCCTGCCCCTCGTCGTCCACGCCCAGCGCCATGCCGAGCATCACCACACGCGTGCCCTCCGGCGCTTTGGCTACTGACCGGTGCGCGCGCTCCTCGGCCCACTGGCGCAGCGCCGTGCCGAGGCCACGCCCCCGGTAGTCCGGGTGGACGCATGCCCAGGTGAAGACGCGCGTCGCCTGCGCCTGCCCGTCCCACACTTCGGCGTAGCCCACCAGACTGCCATCGGGCGTATGGGCAACGCGGGTATCGGTTGCGAGGTCAAAGCCAGGCGTCTGCCACTCGCCGCGCACCAGCGCCGCCTGGCTGTCGGGCTGCCCGATCAGGTCTATCGAGCAGGCGTTGAACAGGTCGGTAGCCGCCTCGGCATCGTCGAGCGTCACCGGGCGGAAGCTGAGATTGAGTTTGTTTGCCGTTGTGATCATTACACTGTGCTCCGTTTCTTGGGATGATAGCCAATGGCGCGATGGCTGATAGGACAACTACCAGCCATCAGCCATCCGCTATCTGCCATTTGCTGTTCGCTTCGTGCTGGCGACGCGGCGCGCCCGGCTGGCCCGCAGCAGCCCCCGCGCCGTCGGGCGCGTTGGCGGCAGCGCCCACCGCGTCCAGCATCATGGCCGCCGCTTGCAGCGCCACGACCAGCAGCGCCAGCTCCCAGCGTTCCAACTCTCTTATGTCCTTCGGCCTACCGTCTAGCTGTCCCATCATCTTTCCCCTGCTTGCTTCCCGTTCCGCGCCTGCAAGCTGCGCAAAGCAAAACGCGCTCGGACCCTGGCTGTGATGCCTTAGCCAGAAGCCCGGAGCGCGCCCGTGGGATGTCTCGACCCGCTCAGGAGCGAGAATCAAGACGGCCACGGGGCTGGTAGCGCTCCCGTGGCCGTCGCTGTGTCAGAAGGATGACAGGTTAACGGTCAACAGGCGCACTCCGAGCAGGCTCACCACCGTACGCACCGCTGATGCAGAGTGGCATTTCAGTGTAGCCCATTGGATTGCGCCTCCTTTCTTCAGAATCGTTGGCCCCGCAGGCTCACCTGCCGGACGATGGGCATGATAGCACGCTTTGGGGCGGGTTGTCAACCCCTTTTTGGCAAGTGGCCGTCCGCCGCTTGAAGGGAGAAGGTCTGCACGGCATACTCGGCCAGCTTATCGAGCGGCACGAGCACGCCATGCGTGCGGTAGCCGTCGTTGGGGGCGGCGCGAGCAGGGTAGTCGCGCATCCAGCCGGGCAGCGCCCAGCGCAGCGAGGCGAAGGGCAGGATCAGGATCACACGCTCAGGCACATAGTACACCAGGTAATCCGCCTGCGAGGTGAGCGCCCAGCCCATCTTGCCCTGCTCCGCATCGACCGAGATCGTCTCGACGAAAGCATTGCCTGTCCGGGCAGCCAGGCGGTCGGTCTTGTACTCAACGCTCATCTGCCGCCCGTCAGGCGCAGTGATGTCCCGGTCGATGCCCCGGCGCTGCCCGTCCATCGACACCGGGCGCACGGTATGCCCGCGCCCCCGGAAGAAAGCATCGAGGAACGCCTCTCCCGCTTCCCCTTCGGCGAGCTGGCGGTCAAAGTCGTAGCTCATGGGGAGTATGATAGCACAAGTGCGGAGTGCGGAGTAACGAGTTCCGGGCAACGAGTCACGAGAGCAACCAACTCATTACTCACCACTCGTTACTGTTTACCCTGCCAGCATGTGATCGATGGCATCGGTGAGTTGCGCCAGGGTGCGCACCTGGTATACCTCGCTGCACAGCGGCGCGTAGTCGAGCATGTCGCTGTCGCCTGTGCCCCACTGGGCGGCGTACTCCGGCGTCATCCAGATCAAGCGGCGCGCCCGCCGCCCGATGTCTGAGAAAGCATCGAGCGCCGGGTCGTTGTAGTTGTTGCGCCCGTCCCCCAGCACGATCACCGTCGTGCGCTGGTCGAGATCGGCCATATGGTCAGCGGTGAACTGGAGCAGGCTCCGCCCGAAGTCGGTGTTGTAGTGCCCGGCTGGGAGGCGGGTCAGCACCGAGATGATCGCCTGCTCGCGTGCCTGGGTCTTCATGTCGGCGGTGACGTCTTCCAGACGGTCAATGAAGGCATAGCTGCGCGTCTTCTGCACCTGGTCCTGAAGCTCGTACAGCAGCCGCAAGAAGAACTCTGCGACGGGGCGCATCGAGGTGCTCACGTCGAGGAAGACAACCAGCTTGGGTTTCCGGCGGCGGCGGCGCAGCTTCAATTCCATCGGCACGCCGCCGTAGCGCTGGTTGGCGCGCATCGTCGCCTTGGCGTCGAGCTTGCCCTGCTTGCCGCGCTTCTGGCGCAGCGCAGCCCGGCTCCGCAGGCGGGCCGCCAGGCGGCGCACCTGGTCGCGCAGCACGTCAAGCTCGTGCTCGCTGAGCGAGCCGAACGGGCGCTGCATCAGCTCGTGGGCCGTCTCGCCGCGCTCGCGCCAGTGCTCGGTCATGTTGTCACGGATCTGCTGCCCGGCAAACTGTTCAAGCTGCTGCTGGAGCGCCTGCTGGTTCTCGCCCACCTGCTGGCGAAGCTGCGCCAGGGTCTGCGGGTCGAGGCCCTGCTCGGCCAGCCACTCCCACAACATCTCCAGGATTTGCTGCAGGCGATCCCAGCCCAGCAGGCGCTGCATCCGGCGCGCATACCAGCGCGCCTGGTGAGGCGCGTCGGCGTTCTGCATCCCGGCCTGCTCGGCCAGCTCCTGCAAGTCCTCCTGGGTTGGCCCCTGGCCGCTCATCAGCCAGGAGAGCAGCTCGGCCAGCTCGTCGGAGAGCTGCTCCAGCGCCTGTTGGAGCATATCCTGCTCGTCCGGCGAAAGCTCGGCCTGGGGGTTGAGCAGCGGCGGGGTGTCCGTGCCAAAGTACAGCGGGAACAGCTCGTCAAAGGTGGGGATGTCCGCCGCCTCTTTGACCAGCGTTGAGCGCAAAGCAAGGTAGAAAGCCCCCTGATCGGCCACACCCAGCAGGTCGATGCCACGCCAGGCGTCCTGGCTCTCGGCCAGCGAGACGCGCACGCCTGACGCGCGCAGCCCGGCGATAAAGCGTGCGATGCGGTTTTCCATCACGACCCCCTCTCAGGCTGTCCCCACTCGCGTGCCAGCACCCACCATGCCAACAGACCGGGCGGCTCCCGCCGGGCCTCTACCCCTCCCGGCCTGGGTGCGGCCCCTCACCGCCCGGCGCAGCGCCTGTCCCTGGCCCGCGCAAGACGCGCCGCGCGCGGGCAACATCGGCCTCGTACTTGAGCAGCACGGTCAGCGTGTTCTCCAGCACGTCGCGGTCAAGC
>JAANMV010004197.1_pt1 | contig 11637 bp, 16 predicted proteins | sample 7279661 | NCBI WGS metagenome assembly JAANMV01 (sample SAMN14094540, study PRJNA606508) | bioreactor metagenome | isolation source: A lab-scale SPAN reactor treating ammonium-rich wastewater day 121 | place: Ireland: Galway | collected 2017-05-16 | reverse complement strand
GATCTCCTCACCGGGACAGTTCAGCCCGCCCCAGCCTCCGGCGTGAGGCGTGTCACGCCCGGGATCCGGTTGAAGTCCCGGTCGAAGCTGTACACGACGCCCCCCGCCGCTTCCGCCAGGGCCCCATGGTATGCGTCGATGAAATCGATGCTCCGTGAAGCGTACAGTTCGAGCGCCCGTAGCAGCGCCCGGTTGTCGACGACGCGCAGACCGGGTAACTCCCACAGTGCCGAGAGTCCGTCGCGGATGTCGTCGCGGGTCAGCCCGTAAGTAGAGCCGGAAAGCACCCACACCATCTCGGCGACTGCCATCGGGGTGACCCACCCGGCGAGCACGCCAGACTCGATCCGTTCCAGCAGGGCGGTTGATGCGGGCGACTGCTCGGGATGGTCCTGCAGCAGGTGCCGCAGGAACACGTTCGTGTCGAGCAGGACTTCAGTTGCCACGCTGCGAGCGCTCGTCCCGCTCGACGGCGGCCTGCGCCCAGGCGCGCCGCGCGGATTGCCTCGCATCGGCGGTGGAGGCCGGCGGTTGTCCGGGCCGCTTGAGCATGCCCGCCGTCCGCGTTACCACCGACGAGGGAGTCTCAAGTGTGACGACATGGGTGTGCTCGTCATAACTCAGTTGGACTCGATCGCCTTCCTTGAGGCCAAGCGCTGCTCGAATCTGAGCCGGGACGGTGATCTGACCCTTACGGGTGATGCGCGTAAGCCCTCGTAGTACCATGGTCCCGATAGTACTACGCTCCCTGGGCCAGCACTACCCGGCTCCTCCCGCTCCCGACCCTCGAGTATAAGGTGAATTTCCTCCGGCCCGTGCTGTTGGCCATGCCGGGGCACCTTGCGCTCGCCCCGGGCGCCTGCACCCGCGCTAGCCGGTAGCTTCCAGCCGCCGCTTCACCGCCGCCAGGAAACCCCCGGCCTCGTACCCGTCCAGTGCCCGGTGGTCGAAGCTCAGGCAGACGTTCACCATCGATCGCACCGCGATCGCGTCGCCTTCAACAACGACCGGGCGCTTCACCACGCGTTCCATCGTCACGATCGCAACTTGCGGCGTGTTCACGATCGGCTTCGAGGCCACCGAACCGAACGACCCCGTGTTGTTAACCGTGAAGGTGCCACCCTCGATGTCATCGAGACGCAGCTTCCGCGCGTGCGCACGCTGCACCAGGTCGGCGATCCGCTTTGCCAGGCCCGCCACGCTCAGGTCCCCGGCGTCGTGCACCACTGGGGTGACCAGCCCGTGCTCGGTCGCCACGGCAATCGCCACATTCGCAGCATGGTAGCGCCGGAGTTCCTCCCCCTCCCAGCGTGCGTTCATCATGGGAAACGCCCGCAACGCCTCGCACACCGCCGCCGTGAAGTACGGCAGCAGCGTCAGGTCCACGCCTTCCTGTTCCCGGAATCGTTCCTTCTCCCGCTCCCGCAGCGCAACCAGCCGCGTCACGTCGCACTCGACCATTGTCCACGCCTGCGGCGCCTCGACGTTCGAACGCACCAGGTGCTCGGCAATCGTCCGCCGCGTCGGAGACAGCACCACCGTCTCGTACGCGGCCTGGGGGGCGGTAGGCGCCGTCTCGGGGCCAGCAGCGCGTGGTGGCAAGGGCACAGGCCCGGTTGCCATGTAGCGCTCCACATCGCGCCGCGTGACCCGTCCGCCAATGCCGCTCCCGGTCACCTGCGAGAGGTCAACCGCGTGTTCTCGCGCCAGCCGCATTACCGCCGGCGAATAGAACCGTTCGCGCTCGTCTGGTTTGGTCCGTGACGCTGCCTGCGGGGCTGCCGCGGGTGCCCGGGCCACAACCGGCGCTGGCGCAGGGCCTGCAGCCGGTGGTTCGTCCGGCGGGATTGCCATGGGGCCGCCAAGCCACTTCCCGTCTCCGCTGCCGCTCGCTGGCTGACCGGGCGCAACGGCTGCCTCCACCACCTCGCACAGTGGCGTCCCGACCTCGACCGTCTCGCCCTGGGGCACCAGGATCTGCCCCATCGTTCCCTCAAATGGCGAAGGGAGCTCGGCCGTCACCTTCTCCGTCTCGATTTCGCAGAGCGGATCGTCGAGGCGCACCGCCTCGCCGGGCTCCTTCATCCACTTCAGGATGGTCCCTTCGGTCACGCTTTCCCCGAGCTGTGGCATCTTCACCACCGTCATGACGCACCCGATCCGTGAACCGTGAACTGTGAATCGTGAATCATTTCAGTACGCCGCCAGTTCCCGCGCCGCCGCGGCGATCTTCTCGCGGTTCGGCATGAAGAAGTCCTCCATCGCGTGATGGAACGGCATGGGCGGGATGTCCGGGCCGGCCACGCGCCGGATCGGCGCATCGAGGTACTCGAACGCGTGCTCGGCGATGATCGCCGCGATCTCTCCGCCAAGGCCCCCGGTCAGCGTGTCTTCGTGCACGATCAGTACTTTGCCCGTCGCCTTCGCTGTCTCCAGGATCGTTTCCCGGTCGATCGGATTGAGCGTTAGCAGGTCGACCACCGTCGGCTCGATGCCCTCGCTGGAGAGTGTTTCCGCCGCTGCCAGCGATTCATGCAACATCAGCCCGTACGCGATGATCGTCAGGTCGGGACCCTTGCGTGTTACCCTCGCCCGCCCGATCACCGTCTCCGCTGGCGCGCCTTCTACCTCTTGCCGGATCAGCCGGTACGTTCGCTTGTGCTCCAGGAACAGCACCGGGTTCGGGTCTTCGATCGCGGCGCGCAACAGGCTCCGGTAGTCAGCAGGAAACGCCGGTGCCACGACCTTGATGCCCGGCATGTGCGCGTAATAGGCCTCGATGCTCTGCGAGTGGTGCTGGCCCCCGTGTACGCCGCCGCCCCACGGCGTCCGCACAACCATCGGCAGGTAGGCATCCCCCCGGGTCCGGTAACACCAGCGCGATGCCTCGCTGCAGAGCTGGTCGAACCCCGCATGGATGAAGTCCGCAAACTGGATTTCCGCCACCGGTCGCATCCCATAGTGCGCCGCCCCGATGGAGATACCGATGATCGAAGACTCTGCCAGCGGGGAGTCGATTATCCGCCCCGGGTGCTTCGCCGCCAGGCCTTCGGTCGCCCGGAACACACCCCCCGCCTCCACGTCCTCGCCCAGCACGAAGACGCGGTCGTCCTTGCCGAGCGCCTCGTCGAGCGTGGACCGGACCGCCTCAATCACGGTCATCGAGGCCATCTCAAAGCTCCTTGTACACGTACCCGAGCGCGTCTTCTGGCTCGGGATCTGGCTGCATCAGCGCCCACTGGGTGGCTTCTCGCACTTCCTCTGCAACGCGCTCCTCGATCTCATCGAGGTCCGCTTTCGGAAAGATGCCGTCCGTCTCCACCCGCGTCCTGAACGAACTGACCGGGTCCTTCTTGGTCCACTCCTCAAGTTCCTTTTTCGGCCGGTAGCGCGAGTCGTCGTCGTCGCTCGAATGGGGCCAGAGCCGGTAACACTTCGCCTCGATCAGGAAGGGGCCGCCTCCATTGCGCGCCTGGTCGACCGCCGGCCGGACCGTCTGGTACACCGCAATCGCGTCCATCCCATCCACCATGGCGCTGTTCATGTTGTAGGCCCGCGCCCGGTCCGCCACGTTCGGCACCGGCATCTCCTTCTCGTTCCGCATCGAGATGGCATAGCCGTTGTTCTGTACGTAGAAGATCACCGGTAGCCGGTGGATCGCCGAGAAGTTGAGCGCTTCGTGGAAGTCGCCTCGGCTGGTGCTCCCCTCGCCGCAGCAGGTCAGCACCACGAGCGGGTCCTTGCGCATCTTGGCGCCCAGCCCTATCCCGGTAGCGTGCAGGAGCTGCGTTGCTACCACGCTCGATTGCGTCACGATCCTGCGTTCCGTGTTCCCCCAGTGCGATGGCATCTGGCGGCCATAGCTGTTCGGGTCGTCACGCTTCGCCAACAGGTTCAGCATCGCCTCGCGCGCCGTCATCCCGAACACCAGGTTCATGCCAAGGTCCCGGTAGTACGGGGCCAGGTAGTCGGTTCCCAGCTTCAGCGCCATGGCCGCGCCAACCTGCGCCGCCTCCTGCCCTACGCCCGCAATCACGAATGCCGCCCGCCCCTGCCGGTTGAGCGCGAGCATCCGCTCGTTGAGCCGCCGTGCCAGCAGCATGTGATAGTACATGTCTTCGAGCTGTTGCTCGCTAAGGAGGTACTCGTCAATTGTCCGTTCGGAACGCTTCTTCCGGGTGCCCGCCGTGGTCACTCACACCCCTCCAGGACGCGTTGATTGTCCGCACTCATCTTACGGCACCGCGCCCGCGCCAGGTGGTCTCCGCGCAGCCTTGGCCGGGTGGCCGTGGCTAGCCCTCAACCGCCGGCTGGTAGTCGCCGCACTCGCTCACGGTTGGGCCCCCAATGCCATACGCGAGGGTAGCGTCGCCGGTGGCGTCCACTGGCGCCACGGCGCCCGCCGCGCGCTGTTCCAGCGGCATTGGCGTCTGCACAACGAGCCCCTCGGTGGCCGCCGGGGCCGAACTGAAAAACACTGCCGCAATGGGCAGCGCCGCAAACGGAACGGGAAGCAACAGTGCCCCAAGCATCTTCCGCCTCATGCGCCAGCCTCCTTCCTGATCGTTCCCGCATATTCTACACGTACCGTGTCAATCCCGGATGCTTGCCATGTTTCCCCGCTGTAATTCAACTTCGGTTAACGCTCGCTCACCGAAGGATCATAATGGCTCGATGCGGAGGTCTGTGTGAGCCACCCCGGGACAGTCGCCGTCATCGATGTCGGCTCGAACTCCATTCGCCTCCTGGTCGCCCGCGCCCTCTCTCCGCTGGCATTCGAGGTCATCGATGAGGAGCGCTTCGATGCGCGCCTGGGCGAGGGCCAGGAGGGCGGCAACCTCACTCCCGGGGGCATCGACCGGGGGCTCCGCGCCCTCGCCATCATGGCGCAGGTTGCCGCCTCCTTCAGCCCCACCGTGACCATCGCCGTCGGCACCGAAGCGCTCCGCCGCTCCCCCAACGCCCACGAGTTCATCGAACGCGTTCGCGAACAAACCGGGGTCCGCGTCAGGGTCCTCTCCGGCTACGACGAGGCGTTCTGCGGTTTCCTTGGGGTCGTGAACAGCACCTCGTTGCGAGACGGCCGCCTCCTCGATATCGGTGGTGGCTCTCTCGAACTCATGCGCGTCGCCGGGCGCCGCCTTGTCGATGTCCAATCGGTACCTCTCGGCGCCATCTACGCCCGCGAACGCTACCTCAAGTCTGATCCGGCGGTGCCTCGAGAAGTCCGGGCCTTGCGAAAGGCGGTCCGCCAGAACCTGTCCGCGGGCGACCCTCACCCCGTACTTTTCGGGACTGGTGGCGCCGTCCGCAACCTTGCCCGCATCGCCCGGCTCCGCCGCTCCTACCCGCTTCGGCGCCTGCACGGCATCGAACTTTCCCGGCGCGAGGTCCATCGGCTCGCGACTGCCCTCTCCCGCGTGTCCTCCGAGGAGCGCCGCCGCGTGCCCGGCGTGGGCTCCAACCGCGCGGATATGCTCCACGCCGCCGCCATCGTCATCGACGAAGTAATGGAAATGACCGGCGCCGCCTCGTTGCAGGTTGCGGGCCAGGGCCTCCGTGAGGGCCTCGTCTGGCAGGAACTCCGCGGCGAAGGCGCTATCCTGCCCGATGTCCGGGGCGCGTCCATCGCGGGGCTCGCCCGCGCCAACGGGGTCGACGAGCTCTCGGCCGAGCCCGTCGTCCACGCTGCCGCCACCCTCTTCGAGGCCACTCGCGAAATCCACGGCCTGGACCTTCCCGAGCTCGAGCTGCTCCTCTCGGCAGCACGGCTCGCCGGCATCGGCATGCATATCGACTACTACAACCGCGACCGGCACGCCGAGTACCTCGTCCACAGTGGCGACCTCCACGGCTTCAGCCATCGCGAAATCGTCCTCCTGGCGGCACTCGTCCGCTGGGCCAACGCCGGGACCCCGGACCTTGGCCCATACCGCTCAATTGTCGCATCCGATGACTCCCGAAAAGCGGCGATCCTCGCCGCCATGCTGGGGACGGCCCGGGCGATCCGCCGCCGGCACCCTTCGCCCGTCCTCGATGTCAGCGCCCGCTTGACTAAGGATCGCCTGACTGTCCGCCTCCACAGCCAGGCCCACCTCGAGGCGGAGCTCTACGAGCTCGAACGCCAACAACGGCGGCTCGAAACGGTGTTGAAAGTGCCGGTCACCTTCGCGGTCCGCGCTCAGCCGCCCGCCTGACCCAGCCTCCGGAGGGCGCCAGGCTGCACCAGCCATTCAAGCCAGCAATTGCCGGGAGCCGGGTCTGCTGCGCTGCGCACCAGGGCCGCCGCCCCCTTCTTGAACACCGCCGCCATCCCCGCGCGTTCGCCGGTCAACAGGTACGAGAGCAGCTCGCTCATCCAGGGCTCGTGGCCCACGAGGACGACCGATCCCGCATCCGCTTCCTCGAGCGCGGCCAGCATCCCATCGTGGTCGCCGGTGGCCAGGGCCTCACACTCGCGTGGATTTCCCAGCCCGTATGCTTTGCGCAGGATCTCCGCTGTCTGCGAAGCTCGAACCACCGGGGATGTCAGCACCACCTGCGGCGTGAACAGCCTCTTGAGCCCCGCCGCCGCCTCTTCCATGCGGGCGCGGCCCTGTGGCGTTAGCTGTCGCTTGAAGTCGTCTTCATTCCCGGGCGAATCCCGCTCGACCGCGATCGCGTGCCGGACCAGGCAAATCTCCATCGCCCACCTCCAGTGGCCGCGATCAGCCGCTCGCAGGTTCCGCCGCGACGAGTTCGACCGCCGTGAGTTTCCACTGCCCCATGATCTGCTTCCACGTGATCCCCAGGGTCGCTGTCCCGGCAGATGACCGGAAGGTGACGTGGAAAACCTCCGCGTCACCCTCCGCGCCTTTCTCGGCTACCTCGTAGCCTTCGATGTTGGGCATTTGCGCCGGCGAAAGGCCGCCCGCCTGGGCGCCCATCTGCATCATCTGGGCCAGTGCTTCTGGCGTGATGTCGGCCATGATTTGCGTCAGGTTCCCCGACATCACCGCCTGCGCGTTCCGCTCGACTGCCTCGCGGGCGGTCGCCGGCTGCGTCATCTCAGCCCAGGTCCTTCAGGTCGTCGATCTGCCACTTGCCGCCGCTGTCGATCCACTTGCTCCAGATCTTACGCGTGCTGGCGCCGATGTAGCTGATCTCGACTTCGTTGTTACCAAGGTCCTTCACCTCGTACGAAGTGGCCGAGATGGGGTTGGCCGCCAGTGCCATTACCTTCGTCATCGCGTTCGGCGTGAAATCGCCCATCAGGTTCGCCATGTTCCCGGATACCACGTCCTGTGCGTGCCGTGCCTGGGTTTCCTTCAGGTCTGCCATGCTCTGTTCCTCCTGTGTTTCCCGGCCGGTAAGCCAGGCCCGCAGGATACCCGCCCCAGGATGAACGCCGCAACGCTGCCTTCCGTCGCCTCACGCCGAAGCTCTATACCAGCCGAATCCAGCGCCGCTTGCCCACCTGGACGGTAGTCCCGGCCCGCGCGGGTGTCGTCGGCTCCAAAACGAGCCCGTCCATCGTCACCGCCCGCTGTTCGAACAGCCGGCGTGCCTCCCGCTTCGAAGGCGCTGCTCCCATGGAGACGACCACATCGAGCAGCAGGTCTCCCTGCTTCACCCGGTATTCGGGGATTTCGTCGGGGACCTCTTTGCGCTGCACCGTCCGCTCGAAGTGTTCCTGCGCAGCCTGCGCTGCAGCTTCCCCCCAGAACTCGCTGACGATCGTCCGCGCCAGCAGTTTCTTCGTGTCCATCGGGCTTCGTTCGCCGTCCCTCAACGCGACCATGATCACTTTCACGTCGTCCGGGTGGAGGTTCGTCGCCAGCGTAAAAAAGTTCTCCAGGACCTCGTCCGGGATCGACATCGCCCTGCCGAATTGTTCCTCCGGTGGGTCCCCCACCCCGATGTGGTTGCCCTTCGACTTCGACATCCGCTCCTTGCCGTCGAGCCCCACCAGGATGGGCATGGTCACCGGCACGTGCGGCTTCTGCCCCTCGTCCTCCTGGATCTTCCGGCCCGCCATCAGGTTGAAAAGCTGCTCCGTCCCCCCAACCTGCGCGTCGCACGCCAGCGCATACGCGTCGTATCCCTGCATCAGCGCATAAAGAAACTCGTGCAGGTAGACGGCGTCGCCGTCCTCCCAGCGTCTCCGGAAGTTCTCCCGCCGCAGCATCTCCGCCGCCGTGAACTTGGACATCAGGCTGATGATGTCCGGGAAGGTCAGCTTCCCCAGCCACTCCGAGTTGTGCCGCAACTCCGTTCTTGCCGGGTCGAGAATTCGCGCCGCCTGCTCGAAGTACGTCGCCTCGTTCAGGGCGATGTCCTCCTGCGTGAGCATGGGCCGCAGCTTGTTCTTGTCGCTCGGGTCGCCGATCAGCGCCGTGTAGTCGCCGATGAGGAACACGCAGTCATGCCCGAACTGCTGGAATTGCCGCAGCTTCCGCAACGGCACCGTGTGTCCCAGCGTGAGCGACGTCGCCGTCGGGTCGATCCCCAGGTACACACGCAGCGGCCGGTCCTGTTCGAGCAGCGCCCGCAGCTCGCGTTCCATCTGGCGTTTCAGCAGCGCGTCACCGTAGTCCACGCCGCTCATCAGGACAGCCAGTTGCTCATCGACGGGTGCCATCTTCCGTGTCATGTCATGTCCTGGCAGGGAGTGGGAAGCAGTTGGGCGCTCAGCGGAGGATCTCCCGCACCCGCGCGATATCGTTACGGATCTGCGCCTTCAACGTCTCGACGTTCTCGAACCTCATCTCACCGCGGATGCGCGCAACAACTTCGAGGTCCATTCGCTCGCCGTAGATGTCACCCTCGAAGTCCAGCAGGTGCGTTTCGATGGAGACGTGTCCCGCGTCGAAGGTCGGGCGCCGGCCGATATTCGTCCCGCCCAGGAGCGTGTGCCCGGCGACGTGCACGCGGGTCGCGTACACCCCGAGTGCCGGCAACGCCCGGTCCACTGCGATGGAGATGTTCGCCGTCGGGATGCCAATCGTGCGGCCCCGCTCGAAGCCCTTCACCACCGGCCCGGAGATCCGGTAGTTCCGTCCCAGGAGTGCCGTCACCCGGTCCATGTCGCCATCGGCCAGTGCTTTCCGTACCGCGGTCGAACTGTACCGCTCGTGGTCGTGCATCAGCGGCTCGACCTGTATGACGCCGAAGCCGAGGTCCGCTCCGAGCGATTGCATGCGCTCGAACGTGTCTTTCGGGGCCCCGCGCCCGAACGCCGCGTCCGGCCCGAGCACCATCAACCGCATCCGGAGGTACCGGTGGAACGCCCCTGCGAGCTCCTCCGCGGTCACTTCCGAGACTTCGCCCGTGAACGTCAACGGGATGACCCAGTCGGCCCCCGCGTCCCGCATGAGTTCTATCCGGTCCTCGAGTGAGGTCAGGTAGCTCGGTGCTACCTCGGGCCGGAGCACGGTGATCGGGTGCGGATGGAGCGTAACCACCCCGGGCGAAAGCGCCCGCTTCCTTGCCTCCTGCCGCAACCGCCCGAGCAGCGCCTGGTGCCCCAGGTGTACCCCATCGAGCACGCCGATCGTCAACGCCGTTTCGGGCCCCGGGGCCCCGGCCGTCAACTGTGCCCGGGTGAATGTCGGGATGCTCATCTGCTTGTCCACAGCCTACCAACGCGGGTTGGTCTGTGCATATGCTCAGGAGGTGGTTCTGCCCCGCCCGGCCACCGTCGGGGCAGGCTACTACGACACCACGGCCGCTGCCGGCCACCGGAGCTGATCATGGACATCATAACCAGCCTGCAGGAGCGCATCGCCCCCTTCTTTCCTGGCACCCTCGGGGTCCGCCTCACATCCGCAACCACGGAACGCGTCACCGCGGAACTGTTGGTCCGGGATGAGCTCTGCACGGTCCCCGGCATCTGCCACGGCGGCGCCCTCATGGCCTTCGCCGACACACTCGGCGCGGTCGGTACCGTGCTCAACATTCCGGGCGATGCCGGCACCACGACGATCGAATCCAAGACCAATTTCTTCGGCCCGGGAGTCGCTGGCACCACCATCACCGCTGAATGTCTCCCGCTCCATCGCGGCCGCCGCACCCAGACCTGGCAGACCAGCATCCGCTCCCCCGAAGGCAAACTCCTCGCGCAGGTCACGCAAACGCAGATGGTGTTCTGAAAGTCCTAGCCAGCTTCTGCTTGTGGGACAGCCGTCGGCTGCACAATCTGGATCAGGTTTCCGCAGGTGTCATCGAAAACCGCCACCAGGACGGTGCCGAAGTCAGTCGGAGCCTGGGTGAACACCACGCCTGCGCCGCGAAGCCGTTCATATTCGGTCTGGAGATCGTCAACGGCGAATTGCGCAAGCGGGATCCCATCGGCGACCAGCGCGTCGCGGTAGGGTTTGACCGCCGGATGGCTCGCCGGTTCGAGCAGCAATTCAGGCCCGTCAGGCTGAGCGGGCGACGTGACGGTCAACCAAGAATCTTCGCCAAGCGGGACATCACGATGCTTCTGGAATCCCAGGACATCTGTGTAGAAGGCCAAAGCCTTCCGCTGGTCATCGACAAAAATGCTGGTCAGTTCGATCCTCATTGGTCGTTGCTCCTGTTTGCATTTGGAATCGGCCACCGGCGCTGGATAGCTGCCAGCGGGCTCGTGTCGAGATGGTGGTACTTGTATCTGCCCTCCCGCCGCGTGGTGATGAGCCCTGCACCCTCGAGGACCGCGAGATGTTGCGAGATGGCCTGGCGGGTCGAATTCAGTCCGTGCTTCATCGCCAGCCGTCCGCAAATCTCGAAGAGCGTCTGACCGTCCCGCTCGGCCACTTCGTCGAGGATGGCTCGCCGCGTCGCGTCATCGAGCGCCTTGTAGAGCTCGGCTCCCACGGCTCGATGATAGGCAAGTGCCCACTTGCATATCAAGCACGCCTTCCGCGCTGCTCGCGCCTCAGCCGGAGCCGCCTGAAACTGGCCTGATGCGCCCCTGGCTCACGGCCCTCATCGCATGGGCCGGTATCATCTTCCTGCTCTCCAGCCTTCCCAACCCACCGGGCCCCCGCGGTCCGGAGTGGCAGTCCTACCTCGCCCACACCATCGAATACGCCGTCTTCGGCTACCTGGCCGCCCGCCTCTTCGCGGCACTTCGCCCGGGAGCACATGTGTGGGGCGTGGCGCTTGCCGCCTGGACGTTCGCCGTCCTCTACGGTCTCTCCGACGAGTTCCACCAGTCGTTTGTGGCGAACCGCCACGCCAGTGCGCTCGATCTAGCCTTCGATGCATTCGGCGCCGCCATCGGGGTCGGGCTGCGCATCGCCGCTCTTCGGCTCCGTCGTCCAGCCGGGCCGCGACGATGAAGACCAAATGTGCTACTGTGTAGCACATGCGGCGCATCGGCATCCGCGAACTCCGCCAGAACGCCAGCCGCTACATACACCTCGTCAAATCGGGCGAAACGATCAAAGTGACTGAACGCGGAATACCGGTCGCCCTGCTCACGCCTTTGCCAGCCGACCGCGCGAAGACTCCCCGGGAACAGCTCATCGCGGAAGGAAAGCTAATTCCGGGGACCCAGGACTGGTCCACGCTAGCGCCTTTGCCTGCGATGCCCGGAACGAAGTCCTCCGCCGAGATTCTCGAAGAGCTTCGCGAGGAACGGCTCTAGGTGGCCTGGTATTGCGATAGCTC
>JAANMV010004196.1_pt1 | contig 11638 bp, 5 predicted proteins | sample 7279661 | NCBI WGS metagenome assembly JAANMV01 (sample SAMN14094540, study PRJNA606508) | bioreactor metagenome | isolation source: A lab-scale SPAN reactor treating ammonium-rich wastewater day 121 | place: Ireland: Galway | collected 2017-05-16 | reverse complement strand
GCGCGCGTGTCAAAGTAGGCAAATAGGACAATCGAGTAATACGGGGTTGAGTGCGGCCGTTCCTGTGCTTGGCAGAGGGTGGCAGCGGTAATCCCCGGCAGGTGCAGCCGCCCAATACCTTACTCGCGTAAGACAGGAGCGAGCACCCTTGCCGCGGGATTCGCTGCTGCTCCGTGCCATACTGGGACGGTGCATTCCGAAGGACTTTCACGAAGTGGGTGAAATCTCAGGTTTGGGTGGTGCCTCGTGCTGGCGCGAAGTAAACGTTCCCTCCGGTAACGGCGACATCGCCTACATTTCTCGAACTCAGCGTAGAACGTCGGCTCGTCCCACTTCCGTTGCTCTCGACTGCCACTCTTTCGCTTCGCCGCTCTCCATCTGGTCACCAGCGAGCAAGTCGGGATAGTCCTCAAGTAATCCTTGAAGCAAGTTTTCGGAATCGCAAGCAGCTTCGTTCATTCGGACGGGCATTCCACCATCTGGGATCAAGAAGATCCCGCTAGCCATGGAGACACCTGCTCAGAAAATGTACCCACGTGGTCCTTTGCCGCCTGGAAATTGTCCCCCAGGCGATGGGCATGCAGGTGCTCGGGCGGGCAAAGTGGCATTCCTGTCCGTTATTCGAGTGGCGGAGTTGCCGGGCCTCCCGCTACCGCGTGCCGATTGCCAATGTCGGCAAGCACTCGAATCCAACCTGATCTCGATCATTCACATCATTCCTGCGTCATCGTGGCACCGCCGATCCGCTCCAGCTCGTCGGGAGTGGGAAAGTCATCCAACAACCAACGGGGCGGGTACAAGTCGAGTTTTTTCATTCGGTGGCCGGCGACTTCCCACACCCGCTCCCAAGGCGCTACCGTCGTCTGGTTGGTTTCGGGATCGGATAATGCCACCTTCTGCGTCTGGGGCAGCCAAGTGGTGCAGCCTTTGATCCAGATGGCCCAACTAAACGCCTCGCCATGCTCTTCCATGGCCGCAAAGGTGGCCACGAACACATCTGTGCCCGTCTGCTCGTTCCGTTTCTCCAGAAGTTCCTTCTGCTCGGCATATTCCCCATACAGGTACTGGAGTTCCAATAATCGGAATTTGCCGTAGTGGGGATGACCTTCGGGCGGGAACCAGGTTTCCCATTCATGGTTGTTCAGGATCAAGGGAATCGGGCAAAGGGGCCGGGCTTCGCCCGCTTGATCGTCGGCAATTGTCGCCATGATCCCCAGGCCCTCCACGTCTTCCGAGCCGGTAATTACCAGCATCTCCCGATTGAGCGGCATCGCAACCGGACTGCCAGCAAGCTCAAGCTGCGAGATTCGATCCTTGAGCAACAGGCGAGTGCCGTCATACGAATCGCCGTTTTGGATGATGAACACGCTGTCGCCGAGGGAATACATCGAGTGACTTCGCTCGGTAAGGTTTTGCAGGGCAACTTCCAGGGCTTCGTAAAGCGTGATTCCCCACTGATCCAAGTGTTCCTGGTTCACGAATTGCATGGAGTTCGGCAGATCGTACACGAGGCAGATGACCAAATGTTCCGTCAACGGCAGCCAGGCCAACTCGGTGGGCGTACCGCCTGCGAGGAGAGTATCGAGTCGCAGGACTTCCAGCATCGATCTCGTCCGAACCGTTGGCAGCAGATCGTGCCTGGCATCCTCGAACTCGTCGGGGATCTCCATGGGATGGATGAAACCCTGGCAGGTCTTCAGCAGCCATTCTTTCCGACGCGCCTGCTCGCAATTGCAGTACTCGCTGTACATGTTGCGCAGGTTGATGACGGCGGATTGTTCGCCGTTCTCGGAAAATACCAGGCGGAATGCCGACTTATCGTACAAGCAGGTTCGGGGATCTCCCATTCGCTGCAACATGGCGGAAAACATCTTGGCAAACTTGTCTTCGGATGGGGGGCCGAAGAAGCGATCCAAGAAAGAGCGAACGATGCCCATAATCGGGATACCTGGTGGGTTGGACTGGATGCTTCACCAATCCCAGGTCCATTGCCGGCAGCCCCCACGCGCCGTGCCACAAAGTTGAGATGAGACGCTATTTTCGCCGCAGCCCCGCTCGATTCAAGTAGATTCTCTACGCCCGCCCTCTTCCAAGCGTCGCGAATGAAAAGCCGTTGTGATTCCAGTTCGGTTCCCCGACCTCCACGGGGCTCGCATTGTAAGCCGCCGCCGATCCCAGAAGTTTTCCGCCACGACCCGCGTGCGGCCATCCTTCAGCCGGCGTCGCCGTTCCAACAGTTCCTCGTGGCCTCGACCGATTGAGTGGGCATCAAGCACTCCCAGATAGTTTCAGTTCCATCAATGACAACCAAGGGCAGAGGTCGTGATGCTCTTGCGGTTGGTGCCTGTTGTCGAGCGAGTACCGCCCTGCCGGTATGCGATGTGGGACAGGACTGGCCGTTTCGCTCGGTTCCGACTAAGCGGGCCTGCCGTTCAGCTGAACGAAAGGCCATATTGGCCCAGCAGCTCATTCACTACTCCTTGGACGTCAGCATCGCTATGGCCCAATGCCTTGAGGAGCCCGGCGTAGTTGCCGAGTGCGGCCCGCAATCGAGGATGTTCATGGCCAGTGCGGCAGGTGAATAAGAGAAAGATCTCCACGTGCCGGCGCATCAGCGGCTCGGCCTCCGCCAGGCGGTTCGTGGCCTGGAGCAAGAGCGCCAAGTTGTTAAGGTCGCGTGCGACGCTGGGGTGTTCGGATCCATAGGACTGCTCGTCGATGGCCAGCGCGCGGCGATACAGCGGCTCACCCTCCAATAGACGATTCATGTCATAGAGCAATGCCGCCAAGCTGTTGAGGGTGAAGGCGACGTTGGGATGATCGGCTCCAAGGGATTGCTCCAAGATGGCCAGCGCGCGGCGCATCAGTGGCTCGGCCTCTGCCAGGCGGTTCGTGTCCTTGAGCAAGAGCGCCAAGTTGTTGAGGGCGGTGGCGAAGTAGGGATGATCGGATCCATAGGACTGCTCGTCGATGGCCAGCGCGCGGCGATACAGCGTCTCGGCCTCCAACAGGCGGTTCGTGTCCTGAAGCAACTGCGCCAGGTTGTTGAGTGCGGAGGCGACCTGAGGATGATCGGCTCCAAGGGATTGCTCCAAGATGGCCAGCGCGCGGCGCATCAGTGGCTCGGCCTCCAACAGGCGGTTCGTGTCCTTGAGCAAGAGCGCCAAGTTGTTGAGGGCGGAAGCGACATTGGGATGATCGTCTCCAAAAGATTGCTCCCAGATGGCCAGCGCGCGGCGATAAAGCGGCTCGGCCTCCCTCAGTCGGTTCGTGTCCTGAAGCAACTGCGCCAGGTTGTTGACAGCGGTGGCGACGTTGGGATGAACATTTCCAAGAGATTGCTCCAAGATGGCCAGCGCGCGGCGATACAGCGTCTCGGCCTCTGCCAGGCGGTTCGTGTCCTTGAGCAAGAGCGCCAGGCTGTTGAGACAGATCGCCACATTTGGATGGTCCGGTCCGAAGGCCGCTTCATGGATGGCCAGAGCACGGCGACAGAGCGGCTCGGCCTCCACCAGACGGTTCGCGGTCCGAAGCAACCCCGCCAGGTTATTGAGGGCGGAAGCGACATTGGGATGATCGTCTCCGAGAGATTGCTCCAAGATGGCCAGCGCGCGGCAATACAGTGGCTCGGCCTCCGCCAAACGGTTTGTAGCCTGGAGCAACTGTGACAGGCTGTTGAGCCTGATGGCTACCTTGGGGTGTTCGGGTCCGTAGGACTGCTCGTCAATGGCCAGCGCGCGACGCATCAGCGGCTCGGCTCGCGTCCATTCGGCCAAACCGTGCCACCGACCTCCCGCCTGGTCGAGCAGCCACGCGGTCCATGGGTGCTGAGTCTCATCCCAGCGACGGGCGAGTGCCTCCATCGGCTCCAGCTCCCAGCGGGCCTCCTCCCAGCGGACCGTGTTCTCGAGCGCTGCGTCGCGAGCCTCGACGAGTTGCTCGACTGCCTCCGAAAATGCGGCGAGTTCCCCTGCGGAGAGATCTCGCTGCACCAGGTCCTGCACCAGCCGGTGGACGCGGACCAGCCGCGGAGTGTGCCCCTCCCCCTCGGCCGGTGTGAACAGCGCCAGCCGCTGGAGCTTGCGGCACAGCTCGGCCCACGGGTCGCCCCATTTTCCATGCTCGGCCAGTTCGGGGAAGTCGGCGACGGCCAGCTCACGCAACCAGGGGAGCGGCACGTGGTCGGGGGCCAGAAATGCGGAATACGCAAGCACCCGCCGTTCGGCCGCGGAGAGCCCTGCCAGCGTCGGACCCAGCACGGCCGCCAGCCGCTTCTCGTGGTTGTGCCGCCGCAGTTCGACGTCGCGATCCTCGGCTAGCAGGTCGAGGTCGTCGAGCCCCAGGTCAGAAACAACATCCCCGTAGCGTGCGGTAGGGTGCCCCGCCAGACCGGCCGCCACCAGCTCGATTGCCAAGGCAAAGCCCCCGAGCCGCCGCACGATATCTTGTGCAGCCGTCCGCTCGGCCTCGTCCGCGAAGGGCCGGTGCTTTTCCAACAGCGCCAGAGCGTCGTCCGGCGCCAACTCGCCCAGCGTCAGCCAGCCGGCGGCCCCTGAAGAGAGCAGCCGCGTGGTGGCCAGCAGGTGCAGCTTCGGCCCCAGTGCCGTCAACTGGTCGGTCTGCTCGGGCGAAACAAGCGCCGCGTCGGTCACGTTGTCGAGCACCAGCAGGATATGCCCTGGTTCCTCCAGCCGCTGCCGCAGACAACGGACGATCGCCGCGAAGTACGAGTCTGACTGCATCCGTTCCTCGTCGCCAATCCGGTCGCGGAACAGGTCGCCCAGCACGAGCACGGCTTCGCGAAGGCTGCCGCGGCCCTCACAAGGGACGTAGAACCGGCCGCCCGGATACACACTGGCAAAGGCGTGGGCGTAGGTGAAGGCCAGCTCGGTTTTACCCATGCCTCCCAGGCCCGCCACGCCGCACACGACGCCCGTCCGGTCGTCCTTGAGCATCCGCCGCAGTTCGAGCAGTTCCGCCATCCGGCCCGTAAAGTTGCGGTTGTACGGCGGGACGGTGGTTTCACTTGCCGCGGCTCGGCGGGCATCCTCTGAACGCTGGTCGAGATCGGCAGCCAGCCTCGCGAAGATGGCCCGCACGTCCTCCTTCTGCAGCGCCATCTGCCCGGCATGGTAGAACGGCTGCACCGCCTGCTCCCGCACGCAGGCCACGACCTGCCGTCGCCGGCATTCCTCAAGCACTGGGGTGACGTCCGCGAAATACCGCTCCAGCGGCTCGGCCAAGCCGCAAAGCTCCGCTACCTTCCGCGCGACCTGCTGTTCGGACAACATCGGTTTGGAGACAAAGCCGGGAACCTCGACAAAATAGATCGGCGCGGCGCCGGCGGTGAGGATGTGGCGGGCGATTTCCTGGTCGATCCAGGCCTTCCACTCCCGGCGGCAGACCTCGCTGGCGAAATACGCAGGCGAGAGAAACGCGAGGAACAGCCGGCTGCGGGTCAGCCCCTTATTGAATATCTCCGTCTCCCAGTGGGCGAAGTTGTGGATGTCGGTTCGGTCGAAGAAGGGGCACAATGTCCGCCCACCGGTGAAAATGCGGTGCTCATCCAGCAAGGCGTCAACGAACCGCTCGACCCAGCCGCCGACATTGTCGGCCCGGGCATAGGAGACAAAGAAATCGTATTCGTCGGCCATCTGGGTAGCCCCGGCAATACGTTGGTATGCAGAACGACTGCAATATACACGCCCCGGGAGATCGGAGTTTGGCCGGGCCGGACGAACCGAGCAATCGGGTGAGGGCATCGCCAACCTTCCCCAACCGCCGGCTGCCTGGATGAGATTTGTTTGCGGGCAGAATTCGGGGGTCTGCTTCGTCAGCGGCGGCGGGAACGGCAGAGGTCTTGGGGCTTGGCAGTGCCCCCCCTGTCGCCGTTTGGGAGCGGGACGGCTGGTGCCGTGAGCCTGTCGCGATTGCCTTGAGCCGTAACGGAAATGGAGTGAGAAAACTCACCCGCCCACCTGGCACAGAATTTTACGCCAATCACGGGGGACTGGGGGCTTACGATTGCCGATGGCATTCACCGCTTGAAGGCCAGCAGGCGTTGCTGGAGTGTCGTACAGCGTTTTCCGGTGTCCGCCCGTTGGACGGCCATCCGGAGAGCTTTCTTATTTCCGACCAGAACCACCAGCTGCTTGCCGCGGGTAACTGCCGTGTAGAGGAGATTACGCCGCAGCATCAAGTAGTGCTGCGTATGCAAGGGAATCACGACACAAGGGAACTCGGAGCCTTGGCTCTTGTGGATCGAGAGCACGTAGGCCAGGGCCAATTCGTCCAGGTCGCCGAAATCGTATTCAATATGTCGCCCCTCAAAATTCACCTTGAGCACCTGCTCGGCCGGGTCGATCCGCTCAATGACACCCAGGTCGCCGTTGAACACGTCCCGGTTGTAATTGTTCTCGACCTGAATCACCCGGTCGCCCGCCCGAAAGGTCCAGCCAAATCGTTGCACTTCCGGTCCGCCCTGCTCGGGATTGAGTGCAGCTTGCAGCACTTGATTCAAATTGCGGGCTCCCAGCAGGGAACGATTCATGGGCGTCAGCACCTGGATATCGGACCGGGGATCGAACCCAAAGCGAGCCGGAATGCGATCTTTGACCAGCCTGACCAATAGATCCTGAATGGCCTCGGCTTCGTCGGACTCCACGAAATAGAAGTCGCCCAATTCCTCGGGAGCCAGCAAGTTCGGTGTCCGCCCCTGATTGATGTCGTAGGCGGCGGTAATGATCCGGCTTTCGCGGGCCTGCCGGAAAATCTCCGTCAGCCGGACCACGGGCACGGTTCCGGACGCGATCAAATCGCCCAGCACGGAACCGGGTCCCACCGAGGGTAGCTGGTCCACATCGCCCACGAAAATCACGCAGGCGTCGCTGGGGATTGCACGCAGCATCTGGTGGCCCAGCACCACGTCGACCATGGAGGTTTCGTCGAATACGAACAGGTCGCCCTTCAGCGGGTGATCCTGGTTCCGCAGGAAGTCGCCGCTAACCGGGTCGAACTCCAGCAGGCGATGCACCGTCTTGGCCGTCCGCTGGGTCGTTTCGGCGAGACGCTTGGTGGCTCTGCCGGTGGGTGCTGCCAGCACGCACTTGAGTTTTTTGGCCGAAAAGATTTCCAGAATGCTGCGGACCAGCGTTGTCTTGCCGACGCCAGGACCGCCCGTAATTACCAGAAATTTCTGCTGGCACGCCTGATGGATGGCTTGCTGCTGGCCGGCTGCCAATTGAATGCCCAGCCGCTGCTCGACCCACGCCAACGCTTTTTCCACATCGATTCGAGGGAGCGGGTGGGGCTTGGCGGACGCGATCCGCTGTACGGACTGGGCCAGCCCGAACTCGGCCCGATGGAGTCCTGCCAGGAACAGCCAGGGTTCTCCCTGGATGTCCTCACGAATGAGGCTGCGGTCCTCGACAGCAACCTTCACGGCCTCCTCGACGATCAGCTGGTCGATTCCAATCAGCTTGACAGTGGCCTCGACCACGCCAGGCTCGGAGTAACCACAGTGCCCCTCGCTGGCCAGTTCATGCAGGGTGTGTCGCACGGCCGCCCGTGCCCGGTGCGGGCTATCGCGTTCAATGCCCACCTTGGCGGCCAGTTCGTCGGCGGTCTTGAATCCGATGCCGCGGATGTCGTCGGCCAACTGGTACGGGTTGTGTTTGATCTTGGCGATGGCTTCCTGACCGTAAGTGCGAAAGATCCGCACCGCCCGCCCGGACGTAATGCCGTGTTCGGTGAGGAAGAGCATGATCTTGCGGACTTCCTTCTGCTCGATCCAGCTCTTCTGGATCGTCTTGAGACGCTCAGGGCCGATTCCATGGACATGGAGCAGGAAGTCGGGAGACGCGTCGAAGATTTCCAGCGTCTTTTCTTTGAAGGCAGCCACAATGCGGGCGGCTATCTTGGGTCCAATGCCTCGCACGGCACCCGAAGCCAAGTATCGCTCGATCCCTTCGGCCGAGGCAGGATGGCTCGTATGGAGTTGGTCGGCTTTGAACTGCTGGCCATGCTTGGCATCAATCAACCACTTGCCGGTGGCCTCGACGTGCTCGCCAGCCGTCACGGAGGTGGTCATGCCCACCACCGCCACCAGATCCTTCCGCCCCTTGACCTGCACACGCAGAACAGCGAACCCGCTTTCGGGGTTATGGAACGTGACGCGATCGACGAATCCAGTGAGCGTTTCAAGCATGCGGCAGCCAGGTTCCGACTGGGAAATGGAACCCCCTCATTCTGCCAGACTTCCTGCCCATTGTCGCTCCACGCGACGGGGAATTGGGCATTCTTACCCGCCAACCCTGGCGGCTCTCTGGGCTACGGAATCATTGGCGGCTGCCGGCTCTGCCTGTCCCCGGGGACTTTCTCGTGGGGAGTAGCAGATCGTCGGGGTACCGCAGCAACTCGCCGAGGGCCTTCCGCTCCGCTATAACGGTGGTTGCCGGAGGAGCGCTTCCGGCCACTTCTCATTTCCTGCTTCGGGGCCTCATCATGCTCGATACGCTGACCAGCTGGACGCAAAGGTACTGCGCCTTCCCCACCGTGCAGGCTGACCTGTTAAACCAGGCATACGATGCGGAAGTTCAGCAGAGGAACTTCCGGATCGTGCTCGGAGCACAGTTGAGCTCCACCGGCGCCGCGTATCTCGTCCACTCCCAGGATCGGGAATTGTTCATCTTCGAACTCACGCCACCCCAAACGCAACTGACGGACGCATTCGGCAGCACTCTGGAGTTCATTCTGGGAGGTCCCGCGCAGCCCGCCGAAGGGGAGCTGCCGCTGGAACTGAACCAGCTGACCCTGCGGCACCGCAATGGAATTGGCCCAGCCGTTCCGATCCGCGGCCGCTGCGTGTATCGCGCTGTGGGAGAAGTTCCTGAGCCCCCCTGCCTGCAGCTTTGCCTGTTGCTGCGAGGCGGAAATGAGGGAGGGGGTATTCGCACTGTCACGTCGTTCCATTACCCTCCCCGGCTCTTGGGCAGCGGAACCCTGGATTTCCAGTTCGTGTCCCTAGAATCGGCAGCCCCCGATGAAGAGGACTGGCTCAAGGACAAACAGTGGGCCGTAGCCTGTGCCCGATTCTGCACACCGCTCGATCCAAACCTGGGGAAGCAGGCGATCCCGCTCAGCAGGGCGGTGGGGACTCTCGTCCTGGTCGATCCGACCTACACATTCGAGGGAGGAAGTCGGTGGGGGCGGTGATGCTGCGGCGTCGCTGCCTGATTTCCAACTTGCGTAGGACCTCCGTATACAACAGTACGATGTGCGTGATGGCCGGGTTGCCGGGCGTTGCCCTCCTTGCGAACTTGCTGGTTCGTCCAGTGCATCCCCAACACGACATACGAGCCCATGGTTAGCCGGGGCAAGCCCCAGAAAAAGGGAGAATTCGCCGTCTACCGTGGTGCCAGCATTGCGGATGGAATTCAATTCCGTGGAAGTCGAGAGAAATACTTGCACGAAGGGACGTTTCGGCTATGCTCACTTTTGCCGGCATTCCTGCCCCATGCTGGCAAAATTTCGCCCCGTTGGCTCCTGCCCCGCCAACGGGGCTTTTTCGTTTGTGGCTCAGGCTTGCTTGTCTCAACAAACTCGTCGCCGTAGAGCGAACGTCCCGACCAGGAATAGATTTATCGGATCAAGGCAAGGCCAGCGCGATAACCGACAATCCCAGACGTGTGAAGCTGAAGGGCGACCTGGAAAACTCAGCCCACAACATTGAGTACAGGGATTACGGCCGGGATACCCGAGGCGGTTGTCCGGGGGCTTAGGTTTGGGCACATCTCGATGATGCGACCTAGCTAGTTCGTAACCCCTTAAAACATGTCGATGCTGCCATCACTTAAGGGTGCCAGCAGGCAATTGCCAGCAGCCTCCCAGTCACCCAATTCGTCCCAACTTTAATCTTGCATTGTGTGCATTCTCTCCAACCTAGATGTGCCTAAAGGTAAGGGGGCACGTTGATCCGGAGATTCTCAAGCTTGACACCCATATCGCGGACACGGCCAGCCATGCGGCGATGCAGAAGTTTGCTCGCTACGTGAGTGTGAGCCAGGAGAAGGAGGGCTAGTTTCTTGGCCGGAAACCAAATGCAACACGGATTCCTCTTCGTCACGCTGCTCATCGGCGGCTTGCTCTTGGCCGCACCCCCGAAGGTCGTGGAAGAGTTCAGCGGCACAGTGGTTGGTGTCACGGACGGCGACACGATTACCGTGCTGGTCAACAAGCAGTCGATCAAGATCCGCCTTGAAGGAATCGACGCTCCGGAGTCTGGTCAGAGCTTCGGCACCCAGTCGAAGCAAGCCCTGTCGGAAATGGTTTTCGGGAAGCGGGTCACAATCCGAAAGACTGGCGAGGACCGATTTGGTCGCACGCTGGGCGTCGTCATCGTTGGCGATGTGGACGTTAACGCCAAGATGATCCAGGACGGCTGGGCTTGGCACTTCAGGAGATACAACGACGAGGACAGGTTGGCCCAGCTCGAAGTCTCAGCACGGTCGGCCAAACGAGGACTCTGGGCTGAATCCAACCCGCTTGCACCATGGGATTACCGGGCACGACAGAAGACACCGGAAGCGAAAGACACCAGGACGACCGCTTTCTTCTGGTTGAACACGTCATCCGGCGTTCGGCACAACGAACGTTGCGAGTATTTCAAGAACACGAAGAAAGGGCGGCTCTGTGGACCAACAGAGGGCAAGGCGTGTGGGATTTGTGGTGGGTGATGGAAATTGGCACAGTTGGCGGGAGAAACGAGATAAAGGGCACATTGTGCCAGTAAGTAGAGCCCCCAGAACGGCTTGTAGGGGGTAAGTTCCAGCCCGCGAGACCCGACGTTGAGCCGGTCGATTGCCTCCCAGGTGTCGTTCGGCGAACTCTTGGATGGGGAGAGGTGACCGTTAGGGGGAGAATCTGGGATCTGTCGCAGGGGTCGAAGGAGGGTCCCAACAGGAAATTGCCACCGTCGTACCCCAACCGGCAGTCGCTCGGCCATTCCTGTCGGGGGAGGCAACAGAAACGGGCGACCTTCAAAGTCGCCCGTTTAAACGGTCAGGAACTTGTGTACAACCGCTAGGCTGCGGCGGCTTGTTGCTTTTCACGTCGGCGACGACGAGCGGCACCGAGACCAGCGACACAAGCACCGATGCCGAACACGGCGAGGGAAGAGGGTTCGGGGACGGTGCTAGCAGTACTGGCTTGAAGGCCGTCCATCAGAAGAAAACTAATTCCTGAATTTGATAGGTTGTGGTCTATCACCACCCTATCGAAACTTTCTCCACCTGTCGCTGTCCATCCTTGCCAAATCCATTGACCATATCCAACAACAATATCGAGCGTTGAAATCTGGCTTGGGCCATCATAAAAACTTATCGTACTCGGCCCAGATGTAAAAAGAGAGTTGAAATACCCGCCAAAGCTATCTATCCGGGTATCGAGGGTGTGATCCCTCTGGTGCGCAAGAAGTGGAGTGTTTGCGGTGAAATCAGTTTCGAGTGGCGGTTAAGACGGGGGGGTAACCGAATTGGTATTATTTAGAAAGGCGTCCTCTTCGAGAATGCGGTTTGCGACAAGCAAGCCCGAAGAGGAGCGCCAGGATGGCTCAGTTTACTACCAAGGATGCGGCATCGGC
>JAANMV010004195.1_pt1 | contig 11638 bp, 10 predicted proteins | sample 7279661 | NCBI WGS metagenome assembly JAANMV01 (sample SAMN14094540, study PRJNA606508) | bioreactor metagenome | isolation source: A lab-scale SPAN reactor treating ammonium-rich wastewater day 121 | place: Ireland: Galway | collected 2017-05-16 | reverse complement strand
CGATTTTGAATTCTTCGGGATAACGCGGGTTGCTCATGGCACCTCCTAGTGGGCCGTATTATGAGGCCTGGAGGTGTCTACGAAACTAGGGGCGATTCACTTCGTGCAGATCGGAATCTGCCGTGCCGATGAGCCCGTTTTCAGCGACTTGTTGTAGCCGTTATCGTTTATGTCGATGAGTTCTACGCCGTGGACATCCCGGATCACATCATGCACACGAAGCTGGCAGAGTTCATTGAGCCGCGCGCCGGTGTAGAGCCCGAGAGGAAGCAACCAGAACCGATACGGCTTGGCATCCTGGTAGACCTTGGGCAGTGTGCCCGCGAGGTACTTTTGGTAAGGCCAGCCGGAGAGCATCTGAATCAGGTTGCTATCCAGAAATGGCTTTGTGACCTCGGCCTTTTTTGTACTGCAAGTAGCAACCTTGATCGCATCGGTAATTAGTTTGCTCTCCAGCGCCTCGTCCAGCATGCGATTGAACAGCTGGTAATAGGTCATGAGGTTTGCGCCTTTACTTCCCGAGGCCGAGTTCTGCTTCAGTAACAATGGCAGCTGATCCTTTAGACGCTGCACATCAGCTCGATCAAGCTCAGCGACTCGGCGTGTAGGGTTATCTCGGGTCAGGATGACCTTCAGCTTTTCCATTCGAGCCCGCAGCATATGCTCGGACTTTCCTGCGTAAGTGTTTTCTCGCAGGAAGCGGGACAGCGTAGTGTCCATGAACTCGGTAAGTAACGGTGAAGAGTGGAAGCGGTTTATCGCGTCCGTTACCGCGGAGATGTTCGCCAAGGCGATTCGCAAGTGCTCTTCATGGCCAGGCTCTACGATCAGACTCATACCCTTATAAAAAGGAATGGAGATAGGGGACGTTACATTCATATATACCTCACGGTGGGTGAGGCTCGAGATTATTACTGTATAAATGAACAGTCAAGATAATCTATTGGAGACGCACCTCCGATAGCTTTTATTGACACTTTGTCAATAATTAAGGGATGTGTAAAAAGGGCAGGAGCAGGGCTCCCGCCTCTGTTTGGCTAGGCCTTATGCGTACGATTTCCAGTGGCGCTTAGGAGCTCGCACGTTCGGGAATGGTGTGCCCACCGGCCGCCCAACTTTGAAGTCACCTTGTGTTTTTTGTAGCTCCTGATAGTGCTGGTAATGGATATGATCCAAGCCAAGCCCGAAATCGATTTTGTCGAGCTCGTCCTTGAGGACGTCTGACGGATAGCAGTCGCCATAGCCGCCAGTTGTACTTTTATCAGCGTGACCCACGAGTGCTTTAGCTTTCGCGAGGTCGAGGTTCTGTCGGCGGAATTGGTTGATAAAGGTGTGCCGTAGGCCGTGATACGTCAGGCCCTCCTCTCCGAGGCCGCAGAGCCCCAAGTAGCCATGACTGCTCTGGCTTGAGCCCAGGTACCAACGACTCGCAACGTGCCCAGGAGAAAGATCACCGTAGACACGGATATTTTCGAAAAGGGGAGCTTTTACATCGTGCTCTACTATGTCCAAGCGCGCTTGGTGATACTCAAGGAAGCCTGTTTCGATCAGCTGTTTATGTATGGGCACTAGCCGTTCAGAGTCGGACGTTTTGAGCTGCTTCGACCCAGTCCGATTGATGCTGATGATCCAAACGCCGAGCTCCTGCCGAATGTCTTCGAGCCGTAGCTGGCACAGCTCGCTGAGCCTCGCGCCGGTATAGAGGCCAAGCAGCGGCAACCAAAACTTGTAGTCGTCCAGACGCCAGCGAGGCGGCTGGGTCAGCGTGTAGGCCGGGCCGTGAAGAAGTTTCTCGATCTGGCTTGGGCTATAGGTGCGCTTCCTCGGGGCCTCGGCACCTTTGGTGCTGAATGCCAATCCGGCCGCGATGTTTTCGGTGATGTAACCTTGATCATGGGCGTAGGTGACAAGCGCCCTCGCCAATTCGAAAAACTTCTTCGCAGTGCGAGGGTTGATTGGCTCGAACTTACCGTCGCTAATGATCTTACTTAGCGGCTGGTTACGCGTGGCACGGAGGCGATGCCGGTTCTTCGGATAGCTACGCAGATGATCGCGTAGCGTGTTGAATTCAGCGCGAGTCAGCGTCTCGACTTGCCGGTGCCCGCCAAGCAGCTCGCACAGGCCTTCCAGGCGGGCCTTTGCGGTAATGCGAGTCCGCGGGTTAGCCCAGGCGCCTTCACGAATTTGCCGTTCTTCGTATTCCTTTACCAAAGCTGCGAGGCTCAACCCTGCGTTTGAACCACGCGCCGGCGAGACAATGCGATCGTTGACGGAGGGTTGCGTAAAGAGGGTTTCAAGCTTGGCTTTCTGCGCGTCGGGCAGAACGCTCCCGAGCGCATTCAGCAACGCGAGCGTGCCTGGATCCTGTGGCGGTGCCACAGCATCTGTCGGCGAGTTCAGCTCCGGAATCGTCTGCATAGGCTCGGTGGTTGCAGCAGAACCCAACATCCGCCGAACCAGGTCACCGATTTCCTGCATGGCTTGGGCGTAAGGATCTTGGTGATCGTCTTCCTGAAAGTAACGCAACAGCACCTTATCAACCTTCTGCAGCGTATACGTCAGCATGAGGACCGCAATGATGATGGAGCTAGTGAGCAGCTCAACCCGAAAGCTTTTCTTTTCTCTCAGATGCGCTTTCATGCACAGCGGATCGAGTTCGATAAGCATCACATAAAGCCCCGATCCCTCCTGCACCAAGAGCGCTCGATCAATGATGCGGAGCTTCAGATGCATCGCGTTGGCTTGCTGAAGATGAAAATGCAAAGCTTGCCGAGATTGCGGTAGTGCTGGGGGGATGTGCATGAGATTCCGACCCTGGTCTGGGCGGGCATGGCACAGGTATTCATAAAGCGTCATCGCTGCAAATGCAGGAGATTCTTTCGAATAGCGCCCTGGAGAGGGTGGGACGGTCTCGAGTACATCAAGGGCGGCGTAAATGTACCGGGCAGCGTCGCTCGCCACGTTCTGGTTGTTGGTTCCGAGCGGCCAGTCAAAGCGTACGAACCCGACCCCAAGCGCTTTTACCAGTGCGGGCGTTGGTGTCAGTGCGAAGAAAATTTCGCCCCCTGGCTCGTGGCTATAGAGCACTACACGCTCGGCACTCTCTTTCATCATGCGAGCGTGGGCGACCGAAAGGTCTTGGTTCGCGAGCTTCATGGGCGACGGACGGACTTTCCAAACCCGGTCGGCGAATTTGAGTGCTTCCGCTACCGCTAAGTGAAACCTTTGGAGGTCAACCAGCAGGCGGTCAGAAAAGAGCTCGACATAGTGCTCGGTTGCCTTGGCAAGGAACTGCTCGAAAGAAGCATTCAGGTACTTAGCGAGATCGCGGGCCAGGGCTTCGTCGTGGCTGAGCGACCACCGGATTTGCGCAGGCAGTTTCGGGTTGGCCGCGAAATGCTTCGGGAATGTGAGGTAGTACTGGAAGCCAGTGTTGGCTTGATAGACCAGGTGGGGGACACCCGTTTTGCTGTGGCGCTTGGACATGATGGCATACCTTTTGGATTCACAGACGGACTGTGAGTAATCCAATGCCATCAAATCTGGGCTGAAACCCGCGTTCTAGACGGGTTTCAGTGTTGAATTGGTGGGCCGGGGTAATCTGAACAGATGTTCTATCTTTCTGAAATATATGACAAAAGTGCGGTTTGATTTTTGTTTGGAATACCTTTTGGAATACCAGCGGCAGGATTTGAACTCAGGAGCGTTGGCGCTCCTTATGGCTGACTCCTGATCTCTGCCGCTGGGGCGGTATTCAAGCATCGGCGAGGTACGTGCCAGCGTCAGCCTCCATCCTCACCAGGCTCTCAATGATTTGAGCGCGTTTCATGCCATGCGTCTCAGCTAGCGCATCGAGCTGAGCGATCACCGTTTTCGAGAGCATGACGTTGACCTGCTTCTTGTCGGCGGCGCGCTCGTCGAATTGCTTGCGACTCCATCGCCTCTTGATCTCTCGGATCATGGCTGTCCGTTCGTTTCGCCCTATATCTTCCTGGTCGAAGAACATCAGCAGCTCCTGATAATTGCCGATGGGGGATTGTCTTGAAAATGGTTTTAGGTGCTTCTTTTGTATCCACTCCCAAGCACATTCGCACCGCTTCGCGCCTTCTTTCGTGTCGGCGAACCATTCAAATTGATTGTCCTTAGCTATGTGTCTACGCCAGTGGTCATGAAGTACTGCCACTTCATGCTGCTTCTCTTCGAGGTCGATACGCCAAATGTCTAGGGCTGCTACAAGACGGTCTCGCCCATTTAAGTGCGGAAGGCCCATGGGAAGAATGCGTTCGGTGAGATTGTCAATTTTTGCGGTTAGCCACTGAATCTGTCTTGGGGTGTCAGTGATCCATTCCAGCTGCTCCGCAGGAAGCAGGTAGCGATCCTTTTTACTAGGAATGTCTGCTCTGATCTCGGGGGCTCCCGCCAGGACCTGAGCGACCACATCTCGCATGGTTTCTCCGTTGCAGGTGTGGCGCTCCAGGTCATAACGCTCGTATAGGTACAGACCGAGCCAAATCCAGATTTCTTCGCGGTTGTTTATCCGTACGCCAGGTAGCAGCCCAGAGAGTGGGTCGTGCGCGTCTTCAACAGTCATTACTAATCACTTCTATAAATGAGAGGCATTATCGAATCTCGATGGAGTGTTCTGCGCATTCTTTGGTTATTCTAATGATATTCAAGCGTTATTTTACAAAAAATCTATACTGATTTCGATAGCCCTCTAAAGCGGCTCTATGAGTATTCTAGGAATTATTTTTCTGGCTGATGCGTGCTTTTAAAAGGGTCTCATCGGCCCTGTATTGCTCTGCAGCCTGAACGGTAGGTCTTGTCATGACCAGCTGAAGCGGTTTGCATGTTTCATTCGTCATCAAAAGTGCTGCCGAGCGTTGGCGCCAACAGTCGAAGCGTCGTGGTGCGCTCGGAACTCATGCGGATGGGGATGGCTTAGAGTTGGCGGGGGTTCCGGGCGAGTCAACAGCGATCGAAACACGAAAAACTGATATCAACGCCAGGGCCTACTACTAGGCAGTGGCACCAAAACTGGGGCAGATTCACGTCCGTAACGGGACGCTGGATACCGCTGAAAACGCTTCGGTAGTGAGATGCCAGTGGCTGAGCGATAGCGGATCGGCCTATGCCGCCGAAACACTTTTGGACCTTTAACTTCGGCATGGAGGCGCACATCGGCGCCGACAGAGAATCCGGCATGTTGCACTGCGTGGCCGGCACGGCCGCCAACGTGGCCGTTGTACCCAGCTGGACCGACTGCTGCACGGCGAGAAAACCTGGCCAGCTATACAGCGATAAGAAGCGTGCCGAGCACGTAGGGCGCACGATCATTTGGCAGATCGCGGCGCGTCACAGTACCTACAAGCGACTGAGCAAGCGCAGCCCGCTGTACAAGGCCAGGCGCAAGATCGAGAAGGCCAAGGCGCAGGTGCGGGCCAAGGACGAACACCCGTTTCGGGTGATCAAGTGCCAGTTCGGCTGCACCAAGGTGCGCTTTCGCGGCCTGGCCAAGAACACGGCGCAGCTGGTCACGCTGTTCGCGCTGTTGAACCTGTGGATGGCGCGGCGATATTTACTCGTGAATACGGGAGAGGTGCGCCTCTAACATGGCGAATAGTCGCTACGGGGCGTACGTAGCGGCTACAAACACGACATAAGCGGTCAGTCTGAGCAATTTTGATCGATTGGCCGGTGCAAAAACAGGGCTGTAGTCGGTCAGAATTACGGGGCTACTTCAGGCCATCCTTAGTTCTTTTATACGGCGCTTGCAGATCCTCTGAACGAATACGAGGAGCCCCGTTCATGAGGATCATCCGTCTGAAAGAAGTCATCGACTCGACCGGCCTCGCGCGGTCGACCATCTACAAATACATCGGGGAGGGCACATTCCCGAAACCAGTCTCGCTGGGCGACCGCTGCGTCGGTTGGGTCGATAGCGAGGTGCACGATTGGATCTTGGCAAGAATTGAGGAGCGGGATCTGGCTGAGGGCGCACCCACGCGCTCAACTGGCCGTCTGAGCGTGGCTTGCTAGGAAAACTAACCATTACGCCATGACCAGCCACGGCTGGTCATGGCGTTTATGCCGCAGCTCAGTGCTGCGCTCCCAGCTAACTCTCCCGGAATGCAATGTGAAAAATCTCCCGGCAGGCTTGGCAATGTTGCTCCCCATTGCCCCGCCTAGCCGGGATGCTTGCTAGTTGTCCGCACTGCATCTATTGATATAGCTAATAGCTATATAAACCCGCCAATTGTTACTACCACCATCCCTCAGCACTGACTACCGCTAGAGGGAAAGAAGACCAGTAAAAAGAAACACACCACGTACCTGATATGACAGCAACCCATCAGGTACCCACCATGAACAACCGCAAGCACAACACCTACCTCCCCCAGTCCGACATAGCCCTGCAGATTGAGTCACTCGTCCAGGCTATCGAGCACAGCAACACACCTGCATTTCGAATTACGCACAAGCGCTCAGGCAATGAACGTGTTGAGGAGACCAGGCTCTCCCGCTACTTCACCAACATCCGGCAGATGTACGACCTGTTCGATGACCGATTGCCCTACGACTACAGCGAGCACCTATTAGCGTTCCGGGAAGCGTGCCATGACATCGGCCTTGAGCTTGCACCCGATGGTCCTAGGTGCTTGAGCAGGGGGCTCAGCCATCCGCAGAGCATGAACTTACTCGCTGAGCGCATCCGCGAGTTGACCCGTCAGCAGTGGTATCGGCGCAGGGGCGGGGACCGCCGTGAATTGGCCAAGCAGCAAGAGAGGGAGATCACTGCGTACACGGATGCGGTGCTGAGTCGCTACTCGCGCACGACAGTCGTCAGGCTTGATCTTTACTACCGGTCTGAAGCGCAGACCAGGCTACGAATCGAGCAGGTCTTTGATGATCTGGATGCTCTGATTTCCAAGCACAGTCGTCATCCGGCTTTCGAGCACCTTACTGGATATATCTGCGCACTAGAGCAGGGGGATCGCAATGACGGGAGGGGCTACCATATCCATGCTGCCTACTTCTTCAATGGTAACGTGGTGTGCAGGGATGTCTGGAAGGCGATTGAGATCACCGAGCTGTGGGAGGCGATCACGCGTGGCCAGGGCTATGCGCATAGCTGCAACCACGACAAGGAACAGTATGGTGACGAGTGCGGCATCGGCCAGATCCATAGGGCAGATCAGTCGATACGGCCTCATACGCACAAGGCGATGAAGTACCTGGTCAAGTATGGTCAGCATCTCCGCTTGAAGCCTATGAAGGGGCGCTGTCTGCGTAAGGGCGCGCTGAGACGGTCAGACTGCGGTGCTTCAGTTTGCAGCGTTGGAGCTAGGACCCATGGATCAGTAGGTGCTCGATGATCGAGTCCAGTAGTGCCAGATCCTCGCGCTCGTCGGTTGCTGTGTATTGTCCAGGGTGGCGATTAATTTGCACTTGCCATGCCTGCCAGCCGCTATCGCAGGGCTTGAAGTGAACCCGGAAAATGCAGATGCCCGTCCAGCTGCGGTGACAGTGCAACACGCCGTCTTCGTAGAAGATGAACCACTTCTCTTCTATCGCGGTCGGGACGAAGCCGCGGATAATGGTGGCCATTTCCTGAAGCGAGTAGCGAGTTTCTAGGGGCACCATTAACCGCGCAGCAGGCATGAACTTGCTTTGCCAGTCGGCACGGCGAGCCATAGCACGTTTAAGTGGAGGTTCGGCAGGCAGAAGGGCCAGCGCAGCTTGAAGAATGGCAAGGTCACGCTGTCGCCCTTTAGTGTTGGTTGATTGCGCGATCAGTCGCTTGGCTTCCTCTGCAGTTGCCCAGATCAGGCGCTCAGTCTCCCGGTTACCAAAGGTAAGATCTGGTGCTCCACGGTCTGTCAGCATCAAGAAGAAATGAGTAATCGTGGTGCCGCCAGGAAATTCACCGGGTATGGCTGAGAGAATAGTGGCGTCTATGCCCATCTCTTCGCGGACTTCGCGCAGTGCGGTCTGCCTTGGACTTTCCCCTTTATCCTGGCGGCCTTTGGCAAAGGTCCACACATAGCCATCGAAGTGGTTCTTCACCTCGCGCATCAGCAGGTAGCCATTGGGATCAATCACCACGCCGCCATAGGCCATCGCTTTGCCGGTGACGGCGCTCTGTTGCCAGGGTAGGCCTTCGAAGCCTTCCGGATGGAGTTCGTTCAGGTCATCCGGCATATCGTAAAGCGCCGACCAGATTTTGCCGTAGCGCTTGGCACGATCTTTCCCAAGGCTGAATGCAACTTCGTCCTTGAAGTTTGCATAGTCAATGTCTTGGGCAATATCGCGCATTGCCTCGCCTAGGGCGGTGGGTGATGTGGTGGCCCGCCAAGGGTAGTCAGTGCCTTCGTGGGCGCGTGAGGGCGAAAGCGAGGGCAGATAGTGATTGCGGAGTCGGTCCAGATCGCCCTTGGTGCGGCTGCGCACCGTGAGCTGATCGTCATCGTCCTTACTCACGACTGAAAAGAAGCCGAATTTGGTAAACAACCACATGAGCATGCCCGTCCCTGAGTTTGTGGGTCGGACGGCGGAGCGCCCGAAGATTGCCTTAGGCTATTACTAATCAAAATGATCTGTAAATGACGCTTTCATGATTTTTAATTGCGGGTGTTGTGATCGCAATTTATGCTGTCCCGGCTTTTACTTAGGCCAGTCCAACCATGACCACTGAAGCTCTCTCGCAGCTAACTCAAACCCAGCGTGATCGTCTGGCCTATCTCGAGTTGCGCCTGCGATTCGTGGGGGAGATAGGCCGGCAGGACCTGATTCAGCGCTTCGGCATTCAAACTGCGGCCGCCACCCGTGACCTTGCCACCTATCGTGAGCTCGCCGGCAACAACCTGGCCTATGACCGCAGCAGCAAAATCTACACGCCGACCAAGGAGTTCCGGCCGATCTTCACCTTCTCTGCTGACCGGGTATTGGCCTGGTTGGCAGAGGGGTTTGGCGATGGTGAGCCAGCCAGCAGTGCGCCGGGAATCTCCTGCGTAACGTCCGGGCGCCTTACCCAGCCGGACCTGGACACGCTGGGTATCGTGACCCGTGCCATTTACCACCGCTGCCCTCTGCGGGTGGAGTACTACTCCCTAGGCAGTGGCAAGACCCAGCGGGAGATCGTGCCGTTTGCCCTCATCGATACGGGCTTGCGCTGGCACGTGCGCGGCTATGACCGCAAGCGCGGGGCCTTCCGGGACTTCGTGGTGACGCGCATCAGGCGGCCAAAGCTGCTGATGGAGTCTCCCGTCGCCGAGCACGAGCGACCGGAGCAGGATGTCCAGTGGAGCCGGATACTGGAAGTCGAGCTGGTACCTCACCCCGACCAGCCGCATCCGGACATCACCGCCATGGATTACGCCATGCACGACGGTGTGCTGCGCCTGAGGTTGCGCGGAGCCACGGCGGGTTACGTGCTGCGCAAATGGAGCGTTGATTGTTCGCCGGACCATCGGCTACGTGATCCGGAGTACCGTCTCTGGTTGAAAGATCCGCTGCTGCTCTACGGAGTGGAAACGGCGGTGTTGGCACCTGGTTACTGCGTGGAGTGACGAAAGCCAGTGCATATCTGCCATGAAAGTTCGCCCAGTAAAAGGAGTTAGCGTGCTGATCAGGCTCGAAAAACTCATCTGTGAAGTATCAGACCTCAACAGCAAGTTGATCCTGCTGGTTGGTCCCAGCCGCAGTGGCAAGACCCAGCTGCTGCGCCAGCTGGGCGCCAAGCTCAGCATCGAGCCGCTCAACGTCGGCATGGAGCTGGGGCGCCGACTGGCGGCCACGGCAAACAACAAGCGCGGTTTCTCGGCGGGCGAACTGCTGCGGGAGATCGCAGACAGGGAGCACGCCGAAGACCCGCTGCTGCTCGACAACCTTGAGTTGTTGTTCGAGCCCAGCCTGCAGATCAATCCGCTTGACCTCGTCAGGCGGCTGGCTCACTCCAAGCGCGTCGTGGCCGTCTGGCCGGGCGAGCTGCGCGGTGATCGCTTGGTTTACGCGGACATGAGCCATCCAGAACATCGTGACTACAGCCGCGACGGCGTGGTCGTACTCGAAATTTGACGCTACAGGGAAGAGAGAACCATATGGCCAAGAACATGAAATACGGAGATCTGATCCAGTTCGAGCAGATCGAGTCAGTCATTCAGCTGCTCGATGCTGGGCGCCCGGACGAGGCCAAGAAACTCGTCGCGACCTACGTCATCTCAGACGACATGGCCGAGCGGATCTCCAAGCTCATGGTTCCCCAACTCAGCTTCGACGAGTCGGTCGATCACAAGGGCGTGCTGATCGTCGGCAACTACGGCACCGGTAAGTCGCACTTGATGTCGGTGCTGTCGCTGGTGGCTGAAGACGCAGCCTACGCACCGATGATCCGCCACCCTAAAGTCGTCGAGGCGGTTGCCCCGATTGCTGGCCGCTTCAAGGTGCTGCGCATCGAGGTGGGCGGGCTGCAGATGCCTCTGCGCCAGATCATCACCCTGCAGCTTGAGCGCTTCCTCGAAAAGATCGGCGTCGAATATACCTTCCCGACCGCCGACAAGGAGCTCAACAACAAGGACTCCTTCGAAGAAATGATGGCCGCGTTCGCGGAGAAATTTCCGGACCAGGGCGTGCTGCTGGTGGTCGATGAGTTCCTGGAGTACCTGCAATCCCGCCGCGATCACGAGCTGGTGCAGGACCTGGCCATTTTGCGGCAGATCGGCGAAGTCACCAAGCACTTGAAGTTCCGCTTCGTGGCCGGAGTGCAGGAAGCCATCTTCGACAGCGTGCGCTTCCAGCACGTCGCCGACAGCATGCGGCGGGTCAACGAGCGCTTCACCCAGATCCTGATTGACCGCCAGGACGTCAGCTTCGTCGTCTCCGCGCGCCTGCTCAAGAAGACTGCTGACCAGCAGAACAAGATCCGCGAATACCTCACGCCGTTCGCCAAGTTCTACGGCTCCATGAACGAACGCATGGATGAGTACGTGCGGCTGTTCCCGGTTCACCCGGACTACCTGAAGACCTTTGAGCAGATCCACTTCACCGAGAAGCGTGGTGCGCTCAAGACCATCGAGGCGGCCATGCTGGCCATCCTCGACCAGGAAGTGCCCGCCGACAAGCCTCTGTTCATCAGCTACGAGAGCTTCTGGAACACCATCAAGGCCAACTCGGTCTTGCGCGCCGATCCCAACATCAAGGAAGTGATGCGCGTTTCCGAGGTTCTGGAGTCGCGGGTCCAGCAAGCCTTCACGCGCCCGGCCTACAAAGCCATGGCGCTGCGCGTCATCAACGCGTTGGCCGTCCATCGACTGACCACGGGCGGTGACATCCATGTGCCCATTGGTCCCACGGCTGCCGAGTTGCGCGACGCCTTGTGCCTGTTCCAGCCAGGCGTGGAGGACATGCCGGGCGATCCGGCCGAGAACTTGCTGTCGATGGTCCAGACCGTCATGCGGGAAGTGCTCAAGACCGTCAACGGCCAGTTCATCTCCAAGGCGCCGGACACCGAGCAGTACTACCTCGACCTCAAGAAGGACATCGACTACGACACGGTGAAGCAGGCCGGGCGCCTGAAAGCCAAAGACCCACCCCACGAAGACCCCAAGGAATAAAGGGAGGGCGGAGCGACTGCTCCGGC
>JAANMV010004188.1_pt1 | contig 11653 bp, 17 predicted proteins | sample 7279661 | NCBI WGS metagenome assembly JAANMV01 (sample SAMN14094540, study PRJNA606508) | bioreactor metagenome | isolation source: A lab-scale SPAN reactor treating ammonium-rich wastewater day 121 | place: Ireland: Galway | collected 2017-05-16 | reverse complement strand
AGGCGAATCATGGCACTTCGAAACGGGCTCTCTGAAGAGCTCAACCGGCAGGGCAATGAACACTTTGCCCGCGGCCTCTACACGGAGGCCTATGCCTGCTATGCCAAGGCTTTGGAATGTGACCGTCTGACCGGCGACCAGCGAGCCCTCAGTGCCACGTTGGGAAATCTCGGTAACATTTGTGCCGTCAGCGGGCGGCGCGAGTCAGCTCAAATCTATTATCAAGAAGTGCTCGAAATCCAGAAGGTGTTGGGGGATGAAAAGGGGATCGGCACGACTTTAGCGAACCTCGGGAACCTTCGTGCCGATGCCGGCGAATGGGAACGCGCACGGGCCTATTATCTTGAGGCGCTCGACATCATGACCCGAGTCCATGATGAGCTGGGGAAGGCGGTGCTCTTTTCGGATCTTGGCCTAGTGGCGCGGGAGACCGGACAGTTTGACGAGGCCATCCGGCATTATGAACAATCGCTCGTGTTGATGCGACGTCTGAACAACCAAGGTGGCGTGGCCGATGCCTGGCGAATGATGGGGCGGACCTTTGCCATTCAAAAACGATATGAAGATGCCATCGCCTGCTGCCACACCAGCCAGTCCATCGCGGAGCGTCACCGGGACGAGTTGCGTGCCGGAGGAGCCCGTTACGTGCTGGCTCAGTGTTATGAGGACCTCGGCCAACTGCAGACCGCGGTAAACCTGCTGGAACAGGTGGTCCGTATGGATCGAAAATACGGTCTCCCCAAATTGGAGGAAAACACCAGGCGTCTGGAGACACTTCGGGCGCGTGTAGCCGCCGAAGGAACGATGCCTCGACATCGGGAGTCCCACTCATGAGCGGTACTGCGCTGGTCTCATGGAATGAAGTTCGATCTCGTCTCCAAGCGGCAGTTCCTCAATTCTACGAATTGGAGCCCGGCGGAGCCGTGGCTGTGGATCTCTCTGACGACGGCTGGCTACTGGAGGTGCGACCGGACGGGCACATACTCTGTCAACACGGCGTGGCCATGGATGATGTGAAAAGTCTCATGTGCGATGGAACGACAGAGGATTTGGGAACCGATGAGGTAGCGAAACAAGCGAAGTATTTTCTGGGCCCCGCTGTATCTAAGATGCGTCCGATGCTGCTCAAGGCTGGGTTTACTGAACAGGTGGAGATGAATGACGAGTATGTCGCCATTACGTTTCTCAAACTCTGTGATTTTCACCGGCTCGACGAGCTGCTGACGACCGTTCGCTGGTGCCGTAATCTTTTCGTGAGTCGTTCCTGACCGAGTCGCGTCGAGACTTCCACGCTCCATGCCGCATACGATCAATTCGATCGAAACCTTCCGCGATCTGGTAGCTGCCTATCGGCTTCCCCGGGTCATGCTGACGGCGCTGGAATTGGACCTGTTTACGGCCATGGGGACTAAGGCCTGGCCGATCGCGGCGCTCGCCTACAAACTTAAAGTCAGCGAGCGCGGATTGGATATTCTTTGCCGCAACCTGGCAGTCTGTGGCTTGTTGCGGAAGCGCGGGAAGCTGTACCGTGCAAGCCGCTTTGCCGCGACCGTGTTAAATGCCCGCCATCAAGCCTACCGGGGAGCGTATCTCGACCTGCTGAAAAGCCAGTGGCAGGACTGGTCTCGGTTGACTGAGGCGAAGGAGCGGGGGCTCACCCACGTGACCTTCCGCACCGGCGATGTGACGGCCTTACCGTTTGAAGGCGGGTCGTTCGACGCCGTCATCAGCCGATTCTGTTTGATGTTTTTACCGGAGATCCCCAAGGCGATTGCGGAGATCGTGCGGGTGTTGAAACCGGGAGGCTATGTGTCGGCGGCTGTGTGGGCCGGACCGGATAAGAATCCCTATCTTCGGATTCCCATGGACATCATCAAGACCATCATTCCCTTGCCGCCTCCCGACCCTGAGGCGCCCGGTATCTTTCGGCTCGCTCGCCCCGGCGACCTGGCCGGCATGTATGGGCGGGCCGGTCTGACGGGAGTGTGTGAGGAAGAATTTACCGCCGAGGTGACGTTCGCCACGGCGGAGGAATTCCTCCGGAGTTTGATGGATGTTGCCGCGCCGATTCAAAACTTGTTCGCGAAGCTGACGCCGGATCAACGGACGCAGGCGGAACAGGGGATCATCTCTGCCGTGAACGACCACCGACGGCCGCAGGGCATCGTGCTCCCCATAGCCGTCCGGTTGGTCGGCGGGCGCAAGGCCGGTTAGTCCTTCATTTTTTCTTTCAGCTCGTTCACTTTGCCCTTGGCGCGCTCACCCGCGCCCTTGACCTTGCCCTTGGCCCGTTCCAATTCGGCCTTGGCGTCATTGCCCTTCATCTCTTCCTTCAGCGCCTTTGCCTCGCCCTTCATCTCTTCGAACTCGGCCTTCGCCTCCCCCTTCCCCTTTTCGATCTGGGCCTTTACCTCACCCGCCCCGGCATTGAGCACGAATCCCGACAACATGCAGATCGACACGATTGCTGCGGTGATGACTGTACGCATGGCCCCTCCGACTGTAAGTGGTGAACTGCTGGTACGGTTCTACTCCTGTGGAGCACCGGCCCGAACTGGTCAAATCCCTAGTTGCAAGCCGACCCGCCCTCAGGCGAAATCGTCCTTGAATTCATCGTGCGAATTGACCAAGCTTGCCTCTCGTCCCATACGTAGGGCAAGCTCCCAACAGGAAGGAGGCCGTTCATGCGACAGATCCTCTATGCCGGCGTCATCGGCGTGTTGCTGTTGAGTTCCGGTGGGTGCAGTTACTTGTTTTACCCCCAGGCCAAGGAGTTCGCCGAACGGGCCAAGGGCGCCGACAACGTCGAGACCCTGCTCAACCTGACGGCGATGATGGAGTCCAGCGCCAAGGCCGCGCAAAGCGGATCGGGCCATGACCAGGGCCTGCGCGATCTGCACAACCAGTTCCATGCCTTTGACGACTCGCTCTGCGCGGTGGACAAGACCAGGCGCGAGACACCTGCCTTTGCGCTTGCGGTGACCCACAACAAGGAGCTCTGGGCCATCTTCAAACGGACGTGGAAGTTCAAGGACGAGCAGCCACAGCGGAGCCAACACCTTGAGCTGTTCGCCACGGAAGTGCGCGAACTGCGCGAGACCTTGCAGAAATTGAATTGACCGGAAGCGGCCCTCTCCCCCTCGCCCGTCACGCAGGGGAGGCCGCAACCAAGGAACGGTCCCCATGCCGCGTATCGGCTCTCAGGCCGGCAGACCCGCTCCCCGCGGACTGCCGGCACTCCTCATTGGGACCCGCAAGGGTGCGTTCATCTTGCAGGGAGACGAGGCACGACGGCGCTGGGCCCTGTCCGACCCGATCTTTCTCGGTCATCGCGTCCACCATCTGGTGATGGACCCGCGGGACGACCACACTTTACTGATGGCCTGTCGCGCACCGGGCCTTGGCCCCACGGTCTTCCGCTCCGTCGACCGGGGAATGAGCTGGACCGAGGCGTCGGCCCCGCCGATCTTCTCCAACTCCCTGCGCAGCCTGCCGGAGTTGACGATCGACCATGTCTGCTGGCTATTGCCCGGCCACCCCCGTGAACCGGGTGTCTGGTACGCCGGTACTTCTCCGCAGGGCCTCTTCCGCTCGGAAGACGGTGGCGTCAGTTGGTCGGGCGTCAACGGGTTCAACGAGCACCCCCTCCGTATCGAATGGACCGGAGGAGACCGACCGGGTGCGACCCTGCACTCCATTCTGGTCGACCCGAGAGATCGGACGCACCTCTACATCGGGCTGTCCTGCGGCGGGGTCTTCGAAAGTTTCGACTGCGGCGTCTCCTGGTCCCCGCTCAACCAGGGCTGTCGCGCCGACTTCCTGCCCGTCGCCGACCCGGCGTTCGGCCATGCCCCCCCCTGCGTACAACTCCACCCCTTGATGCCCGATCGCCTGTATCAACAGAATCCCTGCGGCGTGTACCGCATGGATCGCTCCGACGGCCGATGGGTCCGCATCGGCGAAACCGTGCCGGCGGAGGTCGGGGATGTGGGCTTCCCGATCCTGTTGCATCCCCGCGATCCCGATACGGTCTGGATCTGTCCGATGGATGGAGGGGCGTTGTGGTCCAGGGTAAGCCCGGGAGGCAAACCGGCCCTCTATGTCACCCGCGATGGCGGCAAAAGCTGGGCGAGACAGGCCAAGGGATTTCCAACCGCACAGGCCTGGTGGACGGTGAAGAGGCAGGCGCTGACCTGTGACGACTACGAGCCGCTCGGGCTGTATCTCGGCACGACGAGCGGAGAGGTGTGGGGCAGCCGCACCGACGGAAACCAATGGAGCTGCCTAGCCCGCCACCTGCCGGACGTTGAATCCATCCAGGCCGTGAGGTTCCCGCACGAAACCATCAGCCTGCCATCGGCGGCAAGGCGGTGACACGGATGAGCCCGGCGCGTCGAACCAGCGTCGATAGTTTCATGACGTTCGTGTTGGAGCAGCTGTGCGCCGATCGCCTCGTGACCTGCCGCGCCATGTTCGGCGGGTATGGCCTTTACTATGGGACCACCTTCTTCGGCATCATCCACAAGGGGCGGCTGTTTTTTCGAACCAACGACGTGACCCGCCGGGCGTACCTTGCGCGCGGGATGCAACCGTTTCGCCCACATCCCAGACAGACGTTGAAACGGTATCTCGAAGTCCCGGTGGAGGTCGTGGAAGATCGCGAGCAACTCACCTGCTGGGCCACCCAGGCGGTGACGCTGCCCACGGCACAGCTGGCATTACCGTTCACGCCGTCCGCCTAAACCCATGTCCATGAAGAAACCTTTCCTGGCGGCGCCGCACCTCTGGACCATCGGCCATTCCACCCGCTCGGCCGATGGGTTCCTCCAGCTCCTCACGACCCATGGCATCCGGCTCCTCGTCGACGTTCGCCGCTATCCAGGCTCACGACGGTTTCCGCATTTTTATGCCGATCAATTGGCCGAACGGCTGACCAGGGCGGGATTGTCGTACGAGCATCTGCCGGCCTTAGGCGGCCGACGGCCAGCTCGTGCCGACTCGATGAACCTCGGTTGGAGAAATGCGAGCTTTCGCGGTTATGCCGACTACATGGAGACGGACGCGTTTCAGCGAGCCCTCGACCGGCTGGCAGCCCTCGGCAGAGAAACGCCTGCAGCCGTCATGTGCGCGGAAGCCGTACCTTGGCGCTGCCACCGCTCACTGATCGCCGATGCTCTCCTGGTCCGCGGCTGGGAAGTGCTCCACATCATGGGGGGCAATCAGGTCCTGCCGCACCAGCTCCCGGCGTTTGCCGTGGTGCAGGGGGAGCGGCTCCTCTATCCGGCAACGGCTGAGCCGGACTCAGCACCGCGGCTGTTCTAACCCAGGTACTTCGTTGCGTTCTCTCGTATGTTGCGGCAGACTGCCCGGCCATGGCCTACCGTCTCGCGGCCGATCTCGTGCTGCTACTCCATCTGGCATTCGTCCTGTTCGTCGTCGCGGGAGGATTCCTGGTTCTGAAGTGGCCGCGCCTGGCATGGCTGCATGTGCCGGCCGCACTCTGGGGAGCCTTGGTGGAATTCACCGGGTGGGTCTGCCCGCTGACCCCGCTCGAGTCGTCACTGCGGGTTCTCGGCGGCGCCTCAGGGTATGAGACCGATTTCATCGATCAATACTTGGCTCCTTTGCTGTACCCTTCGGCGCTCACTCGCGAGGTTCAAGTGCTGCTGGGCGCGGGCGTGGTACTGATCAACGCGCTGATCTATGGGAAAGTCTGGCGGAGAAGGTGAATGAAGCTCGCCGCCCCCCGGCACAAGATCGGATCGATAGGCATCAGGGCGACGGCCCGACGTGATCAGGCAACCGACTCACTGGCGTCCGCCTTGTCCGACTCCTGCGGCTCCGCGGCGATTTGCGCCATCAACCGCTCCCTGAGAGCAGGAGGAGGCGCAAGAAGCGGCCCATCGAGCAGAACAGGTTCGTCCGCACTCGACGGCGGCGAATGATGCCCCTCTGTTCTCGCCGGTTCAGCCATTCGCTCATTCCTCGCACAAAACCCTTCAGAAACTCTATCACCGGCTTCTTCCTCGCAACGCGACTTTTTTCATCTGCGGCAATCCAACGAGCGATCTAAGGTCCCGGAGCGCGAGAAGAACGAGTTACTGGGCGCCTTGGGCCCGATGAAAAGCGATATCGTCGAAAAGCCCACCGCCACGCAGCCGAGTAACAGTGATTGGAGTACACGGTACGCCGCGATGGACGGACAGGAATGGGCCGCCCTATCGTTCTAACTGACTGATGCCCCGGCAGGAGGTCTCATCGGACCTCCTGCCGGGGCAAGTCTCCTGCACGGCCTACCTCGCCCGCGTGAGGCCGACATTGACTCCCGATGAGGAGAGTTGTTACTACAATATGACCTGCCACGTCTTCGAAGGAGTACATCCCATGTCTATCGACGATATCACCCAGAAAGTCAGCGACCGGTATGCCCGCGCCGCCGGCTCAGGGGAACAGATGTGTTGCCCGACCGGGTACAACTTTGAAGACCTGCGTTCCTTCATTCCCGACGAGGTGCTAAAGATTTCCTATGGGTGCGGCACGCCGGCGGGCCTGGACAACGTGCGGACCGGCGAGACGGTGCTGGATATCGGCTCAGGCGGAGGGATCGACTGTTTTGAGGCGGCCCGCCGTGTCGGACCGAGCGGCCGAGTCATCGGCATCGACATGACCGACACCATGTTGGAAATCGCCCGTCGCAATGCGCCCCTGGTCGCAGCCAATTTGGGCTATGGGGCCTCGAACGTGGAGTTTCGGAAGGGCATGGCCGACGCGATGCCGATCGCCGATGCGAGCGTGGATCTGATCATTTCTAATTGTGTCATCAATCTGGCTCCCGATAAACACAAGGTCTTCCGCGAGATGTATCGCGTGATCAAGCCCGGCGGGCGTTTCACCATTTCGGACATCGTCTCCGATCAAGTCGTGCCGCAATACCTGGTGCATGACAGCGCCAAATGGGGCGATTGCCTGTCTGGTGCCTTACAGGTGCAGGATTATATCGGCGGCATGGTCGATGCCGGGTTCCGCGGGATCCACCAGGTCAAGGCCATGCCCTGGCAATCGATCGACGGCATTCATTTTCTGTCGGTCACGCTGACCGGGTACAAACTCCCCGTCCCTTCCGCGAGCAGCGCCTCTCTCTATGCCACCCTCCGCGGCCCCTTCTCGGCCGTCACCGATGAGTGGGGACAGCGGTACCAACGTGGCATCCCGCAGGTGATCGACGCCGCTCAAGCCCAGCTACTCGATACGGAGCCGTTCCGTTCGCTCTTCGTGATCGGCTCCTCACCCGTTCCCCTCGATGCTGCGGATCCTCGCTGGTGCGCCATTCTGCCGGAGGAGGCTCCCTGCGTGTGGCAAGGCGACTATGCCGTTCTCGGCGGGGCGGTCATCCATGCGGAGGACGACGACCACCACCACTACTATCGCGGCGTCCCGCTGGAGATTTGCTCCAAGACCCGAAAAGTACTCTCGACAGAGGAATATCGCCCTCACTTCATCATCTACAATCGATCGTCGACCGGAGTCGAAGGAACGGCCATCACCTGTAGCGCGACGGGGGGCTGCTGCTGAACATGGCCGGCCTGAGCCTTCTTGCGCGGCGGGATCCCCTGGCAGCGCCTTCTGAGCAGTTACGCCTGTTAACCGAAAACCAGGTCTGCCCTTCCTTTGACCAGGCGCTTGATCGCGCAGGTCTCTTTCCGCTCCACGTCACGGGCCTTACGACGTTACAGGTCAATGTCGGGAAGCTCTGCAACCAAACCTGCCGACACTGCCATGTCGACGCGGGGCCTGACCGCACCGAGGTCATGACGAGGGAGACCATGGACCTCTGCTTGCGCGCCTTGGCCCAGACCGAGATTCCCACGCTCGACATTACGGGAGGCGCTCCCGAGCTGAATCCACACTTTCGCTGGCTGGTGGGACAGGCACGATCGCTGGGCCGCCATGTGATGGATCGCTGCAATTTGTCCGTGCTGCTCGTGCCGTCTCAGGCGGACTTGGCGGAGTTCCTGGCGCAGCATCGCGTAGAGGTCGTTGCCTCTCTGCCCTCCTACCGGGCTTCGCAGACGGACGCACAACGTGGCGAGGGCATCTTCGACAAATCGATGGAGGCCCTGCGGCGACTGAATCAGGTGGGATACGGCCGAGAAGGGACGGGCCTCATCCTGGATTTGGTCTACAATCCGGTTGGAGCGTTCCTTCCGCCCAAACAGGAGGCGATCGAGGCCCAGTTCCGCAAAGAGCTGACCACTCGTCACGGCATCAGTTTTACGCGGCTCTATACGATCACGAACATGCCCATCAGTCGCTTCTTGGAGTTTCTGGTCGACAGCGGCAACTTCGAGGGCTACATGGAACGGTTGGCGGCGGCCTTCAATCCCGCCGCGGCGGCCGGCGTCATGTGTCGTTACACACTCTCGGTGGGATGGGACGGCACACTCTACGACTGCGACTTCAACCAAATGTTGGACTTGCCGGTCTCGCTGCAGGCGCCACGGCATATTCGGGACTTTGACCCGGATCGCTTGCAGCACCGTCCTATCGTCACCAACAATCACTGCTACGGCTGCACGGCAGGGAGCGGGTCCTCCTGCGGTGGGGCAGTCACCTCCTAAAGCCGCATACCCCTGAGGGCCGGCCCTCCTGAGCCGCCGTTACTCTTCGGCCTCCGATGTGTCCAGAAACCGCTTGATCCGGTCGCCGATTTCATCGCGTACTCGCCGAAAGAGGGCTCGGCTGGATTCGGGCGAGTCCGTGCTCGCAGCCGGATCGTCGAAACTCCAGTGGAGCACATGCGTCGTCCCAGGCCACACCGGGCAGGACTCCTTCGCACGGTCACACACCGTAATCACATGGTCGAACGTCTGCGACCTGAATTCCGATACATGCTTCGAGCGCTGCTGTGAGACATCGATTCCCACCTCGGCCATTGCCGCGACCGCTCCCGGATTCAGCCCGACCGGTTGCGTGCCTGCGCTGAACACCTCGAACCGGTCCCCTGCCAGACGCCGCAGCCATCCTTCAGCCATTTGGCTCCTGGCGGAATTTCCTGTGCAGAGAAACAACACCCGCTGCTTCATCCTGCAACCTCCTGCGCAAACCAAGACCTGGTGCTATTGCACAGACTACAGACCGACAACATCACCGGCACCTCGACCAGCACCCCCACCACCGTCGCCAAGGCCGCACCCGACTCCGGACCGAACAGGGCAATGGCCGTGGCGACCGCCAACTCAAAAAAATTACTCGCGCCGATCAACGCGCCGGGGGTCGCGACGGTATGAGGAACTCGCCACCGATGCATCAGACCATAGGCCAACCCCGCATTCAGGTACACCTGCAACAGAATGGGCACCGCTATCAGCAACACATGACCGGTCTTGTTCAGGATGTTCTGCGCTTGGAAAGCAAAAATCAGTACCAATGTCAGCAGCAGCGCCGCAATTGTCACCGGTGCGAACCGCGGCAAACAGACTTCCTCCAGCCATCGTCGACCATGTTGCCGCACCAGCCGCGCTCGAAGCGCCGAGCCGATCGCCAAGGGAATCACGATGAACGTGACGACCGAGTAGACCAGCACATCGAACGGAACGGCCAAGGACGACGCGCCGCTGACCAGCAGCCCGACGATGGGCGCAAACAACACCAGCATGATGAGATCGTTGACGGCCACCTGGACGAGCGTATAGGCAGGATCACCGTCCGTCAGGTAACTCCAGACAAACACCATCGCAGTACAGGGAGCAGCCGCCAAAATAATCGTTCCAGCGATGTATTGATCGGCCTCCGACGGGGTGATCCAGACTGCAAAGACGTATCGGAAGAACAGCCAGGCCAAGAACGCCATGGAAAAGGGTTTGACCAGCCAATTCACGAACAACGTGATGAACAGCCCAGCGGGACGTTGTCCCACATCACGGATCGCCCCAAACTCGACCCTCATCATCATCGGCACGATCATGAGCCAAATCAGGAGCGCAATGGGGAGATTGATATGGCTTCCCTCCCAAACCTCAGCATCCCTGAGGCCGGCAACGACACCGGGCGCGGCCTGCCCAAGCAAGACACCCACCACCATACACACAGCAACCCAGAGGGTCAGGTAGCGCTCAAAGAATGACACAGTGCCTCTCCTTATGGTTGAACAACCGCCGGGTGGCTCCCAGCCGCAACCATCGGCTTCTTGGCTCGGATAAAGGCGCTCATGAATTTCCCCTCGACTTGGGCAATCAAGAGGTCACTGGTCAGCTCCGTGCCGACGAGGAACGCCTTCACATCATCGGCATGGTAGATACGGGTCGGCTCAACCCCGACCTCCATAAAGCCGGTTTGACGGAGCAGCTCGCGATATTCCGACTCCTCCAGTGCCCCGGCGACACACCCTGCCCACAATTCAAGGTTCCGGCGAATCTCACTCGGCACCGCTCCCTTCACCACGATGTCGGACAGCGCTAGCCTCCCGCCGGGACGCAAAACGCGAAACGCCTCGGCGGGCCAAGGCCGTCGGGTTACCACAGCCCAACGAAGCAGCTACCGCATCAGCCGGCACCCCTCCGCGTTCCTCCTCCGAATACAGGTTGGAGGTATAGGATCGATCTTCGTCAACGCCGGCGACGCCCCACAACAGGCACTGCCGCCGCTGGTCGCCCGTTCGGCCGCCGCCCCGTATTTTTCCTTCACGAGTTTTCGAATGGTTTCGGCATCCATGGTCGAACCTCCCTTGCATCAATCAAGTTTTATTGATACATCGCATCAAAAAAAATCAGCCGCAGCTTGCGGCACGACGAGACCGTTTCTGCAGCCTAAATGACTCGACTAGCCCGCTCAATTCCTCGATCACATCGGTGTTCAGACTGTAGTACATCCACCGCCCGTCACGACGATCCACAATGACGCCCGCGTCCTTGAGAACCTTCAGGTGAAACGACAGCCTGGATTGTCCGGCCTGCAGCTGATCCGTCAGTTCGCACACACAGCACTCCCCACCGCGCAATTCGTCGAGGATGTCGAGGCGAGTCTGGTCGGCAAGCGCGTGAAACAACGCCGCCGCTCGCGCCGGATTTTTCATTGCCGTCCCTCTCATCACAGTTGCCATCATATATCAATATTTATTGATATGTCAAATACGGCCATTGATAAGTGTTGCTCGCCGCATCCCACTTTGCTAAGGTGGAACACTGATGCCCTCACGATGACTTGGAAGTGAGTCGAGATATGGTCTGGGACCCGAAAGATCCGTGGAGCAAGAAGGGCGACGATTTGGACGAGGCCTTCCAACAGGCCAAGGGCCAACTACGCAACTTATTGCCATCCGGCGGATTCCGCAATCTGCTGATTGTCGCCCTGACGATCTTCCTGATCTGGCAGAGCGCCTTCATCGTGGCGCCGGATGAAGAAGGAGTCGTCAAACGATTCGGCGTCCCGGTCCGTGTCGTCGATCCGGGACCCCACCTCAAGATTCCAGTGCTCGAAACCGTCTTGCAGCCGAAGGTGGCTAAACTCCATCGAGTGGAAGTCGGCTTTCGCACCGATCGACAGGGTCGCCAGCAGATGATCCCGCAGGAAGCCTTGATGCTGACCGGTGACATGAACATCTTGGCCATAGAGTTCATCGTCCAATATAAAATCAAAAGCTCCCGTGAATACCTCT
>JAANMV010004187.1_pt1 | contig 11654 bp, 10 predicted proteins | sample 7279661 | NCBI WGS metagenome assembly JAANMV01 (sample SAMN14094540, study PRJNA606508) | bioreactor metagenome | isolation source: A lab-scale SPAN reactor treating ammonium-rich wastewater day 121 | place: Ireland: Galway | collected 2017-05-16 | reverse complement strand
GTCATCACGACATTGAAATCGACTTCGGCGGTCGAGTCCTCCTCGTAGCAGAGGTCCAGCATTGGGACGCCCTTGATCACGCCGACGGAAACGGCCGCAACCGGTGACTGGATCGCCGCCTCGGGCACGCCGGCTGCGGCGAGCTTCCGGACGGCCAGCTGGAGCGCGACATAGGCTCCCGTGATCGACGCCGTCCGCGTCCCACCATCGGCCTGCAGTACATCGCAGTCGAGGGTGATGGTCCGGGGCCCCAGCATCTCGAGGTCGACCACACCACGCAGCGCCCGGCCGATCAGCCGCTGAATCTCCTGAGTTCGGCCACCCGGCCGTCCGCGCTCGACTTCACGCTGGCTACGCGTGTGCGTTGCCCGGGGGAGCATCGAGTACTCGCCGGTGACCCAGCCGCTCTGGGTGTTCCGCAGGAAGGGTGGTTGCCGGTCTTCGACGCTCGCCGCGCAAAGGACGCGCGTCCGCCCGAACTCGACCAGGCAGCTCCCTTCGGCGAAGTCGAGGACGTTGGTGGCGAGGTGGACGGGGCGAAGCGCGTCGGGGCGGCGCCCATCGATGCGGGTAGTCACAGTTGGAGCTCCAGGGAGTGCGTGGGGCGGTTTGCCCCTTCGGCTACCGTAATTCGGCGACGCCTGCCACGCAAAAGCAGCGCTACCGTTCTGTCGCAACGGTAATGGAACGGCCGTCCGTGGAGACTGTGACCCGGCCCCGCTGATCGGTGCGGTACACCCTGCTGCTCGCCAGGGCTTCCAGGGTTTCAGCGTGCGGATGGCCGAAGCGGTTATCCGCGCCAACCTGGACGACCGCGACGGGCGGACGGACGGCCGAAAGGAACTCGGGCGCGCTCGTTTTCGACCCATGGTGCGGGACCTTCAGGATGGCTCCGCTCACATCGGCAGTCGACATCATTTCGAGCTGCGCGGCCGCTTCGATGTCTCCCGCCAGGAGGAATGCCACGGCTCCATAGGAAACCCTGAGCACGACCGAGGCGTCGTTGAGCTGCCGCGGCTCAAATTCCGGAGGGGGCCAGAGGGCCTCGAACACGACCTCGTCGATCGTGAACCGGCCTCCTGCTGCCAGCACCTCCCGCCTGGCGAATCGGTCTTCAAAAGCGGCAAAGGTGAGCGTCCCGTTTGTGCGCCCGGACGTGTACGTGGTCCCAATGGTCATCCTCCCGGCGATCCCCGGTAGGCCGCCCATGTGGTCTTCCTGCGGGTGCGTAAGTACCACCACGTCGAGTGACCGGTCCCAGTGCGGCAACACTTCGCCCAGCTCACGCGCCAGCCGGATGCCGCTGGGCCCGCCATCAACCAGCACCTGCCGGCCGTGCGGCGTGGTCACGAGAATCGCGTCGCCCTGTCCGACATCGAGGAAGTCGACCCGCAGTTGACCCGGCCCCCGGGCCGGCAGGATGGTGAGCGGGATCGCAACGATCCCGATGCAGCCGCCGGCGCCCGCGAGCAGGAGGCGGTTCGCCAGCTGCCGCCGGCGTTCCGTGAACGGAGGGGCCTGAGTGACCGGAGGGACGTACCGGTAGGCCACGGCGCCCGCCAGCAACAGGGGTACCGAAACGGCAAGCGCTGCTCCAGCGGAACCGCGTCCGGGAGACACCGACGCAAACGGGAGCGAAGCCGCATTCGACGCCACACCGCCGATGAACGCGAGAGGATAGTAGGCGGCGATTCCCGCCATCCACCCCAGGTGATCAGACCAGGCTCCAAGCACGGCCGCGATCAGGCTCGTCCAGAACGCCACTACGAAGACTGGCTCGACGACCAGGTTGGCGGCGGGGCTCACGAGCGAGAGCTCCCCGAAGCTCGCCCACATGATCGGTGCGGTCGAGAGGCTGGCAGCGACCGAGAGGGCCGACACCTGGGTCACCCAGCGCGGGACGGGTACGCGGGACTTCAACGTCCACCGTTCGAAGACGTAGCTCAGCCAGGGCGCGAACGTCAGCAGCCCCGCTGTTGCCGCCATGCTCAACTGGAACCCAACGTCCAGTGTGTTGGCCGGCTGAACGAAGGTCATCAGGATGAGGGCCGCGCCAAGAGCTGGAAGACCACTCTGGGGACGCCCGGCGACGCCGCCCACCAGGTAGATCCCGGCCATCACCCCGGCCCTTACCACGCTTGGCGAGAATCCTGCCGCCAGCAGGTAGACGCCGATGGTGAGCGCGGCAGGTATCCATGCGCGGCGGCGTCCGATGAGGGGTATGGCAAGTGCGAGCGTGATGGCCGCTACCAGGCTGACGTTCGACCCCGAGACGGCAACCAGGTGTCGCAGGCCAGAGCGGTTGAAGGCTTCCTTGCTCTCCTGCGAGAGGTTCCCGTCGCGGCCAAAGGCGATGCCGGCAGCGAGTGACGCTTCCGGCTCCGGGAGCGACCTCTGGAGCGACCGGTCTAGCGCAAGTCGCGCTCGCACAATGTCCCGTGCGAAGCCGCGGTCTCCGGCGCCCAACAGCTCGAACCGCGGGAAGAGCATGGTGGCCCAGATGCCCCGTTGCCGCAGGTAGGACCGGTAATCGAATCCATCGAACACCGGCGGGGTGTCGATCTCCCCGGTGAGGCGCAACCGGTCGCCCGGGAGGAACGCAGCGTACTGGTGCAGGGTGACCCGGACGACCCCGGCATCGCGGACAACCGTCCCATTGACCGCGAGCTCGTCAAGGCGCAGTTCGTACGAGGTGCTGATGGCGCCCGGGTCTGGCTCGGAGACCACGGTCCCGGTCACTGTCGCATCCTCCCCGGTGAACGCTGCCACGGCCGGCGGCCCGGCATCGAGAGCATGGTCGAGCCGCCAACCGCCGAGGAGCGCCATTACGATGACGGCGGCGGCCAGCCTCCAGCGCGTTCGCGCGCCGGAAACCACCACCGCTGGCAGCGCTGCCACAACCCACGCCGCCCCAACCCACCATGGTGCCGACCATGCGGCGACGGGGACCAGCCCGGCGAACCACCCCAGCGCAAGAGCTATCAGGACCACAGCGCGCGGACGGTAGCAGAGCGAGCGGCTGGACCGCTACCGGTCCGTTTGACGGCCTTGAGGGCCGTCCGTAGAGTCCCGACACGAGGGCGGCACCCCATCGGCCGCACCTGGCAAGGAGTTCGTGTTCATGGTCTCCCAACGGCGTGATGCCGCGATCGTCGGCATCCACGAATATCCGAAACGCAAGGCTCCCGGAGTCACCCCACTCCAGATCAAGGCGGAATGCGCCGCCAGGGCGCTCGACGACGCCGGGCTCAAGTGGAGCGATGTCGACGGCCTCTACGACGCGCAGGATGGCGCGGGCATGGCCGGCCTCGGACTCGCCGAGTACTTCGGCTTCAAGCCCAACGTCATCGACACCACCGCGGTCGGCGGGAGCTCCTATGAGTTCCACGCTTCCCACGCGAAGCGCGACATTGCGGCCGGCAAGTGCAAGGTCGCCCTCCTGACCTATGGCTCCACCGCGCACAGCGATTCACGGCGGATCGGTTCGATGGGCGGCGGAATGGGCGCGGGCCCGGCCAGCCCCCTCAGCAACATGACCGACTCATGGGGTATGACCCTCATCGCGAACTACGCGATGGTCGCTCAGCGCCATATGTACCAGTACGGCACAACCAGCGAGCAGCTGGCGCGGATCTCGGTCGCGACCCGAGCACACGCCATGCGCAACCCGGAAGCTGTGCAGGCGATGACCGACCTCGAATTCGTCGGCATTAACGAGATCACGGTCGAAGACGTGCTCAATTCCCGGATGATCGCCGACCCGCTGCATTTGCTTGAATGCTGCATGGTCTCCGACGGGGGTGGGGCGGTGGTCATTGCCTCCCCTGAGGTCGCGCGAGACTGCAAGAAGAAGCCGGTCTGGATCATCGGCTCCGGCGAAGCCACGAAGTACTCCGAAAACGGTGGCGATCTCACGGTGAGCGCCGCGGCCCAGTCGGGGCCGCGGGCGTGGGCCGAAGCTGATGTGAGCGCCGACGAAATCGACATCGCGATGATCTACGACTCGTTCACCATCACCGTCATGATCATGCTCGAAGACCTCGGGTTCTGTAAGAAGGGCGAGGGTGGGGCGTTCGTCTCGGAGCAGCGCCTGCGCTGGGACAGCCCCCTGAAGCCGGCGCTCAACACCGACGGGGGCGGGCTGAGTTCGAACCACCCGGGCATGCGCGGCCTGTTCCTCCTGTTGGAGGCCACCCGCCAGCTGCGGGGCGAATCGACTTCCCAGCGCGCCGATGCGCGCCTGGCCGTCGCCCACGGAAACGGCGGGATGCTCGCGACCAGCCACACCGGTGGCACCATCATCCTGGCGAGGGATTGACCATGGACCGGCCACAGCCACGCTTCCCCGAACCCGACACGCAGCCCTTCTGGGACGCGACGAAGGAACACAAGCTCACCTACCAGGTTGATCGCGACACCGGCGACGTGGTCTTCTTCCCGCGGGCGCACAACCCGAAGAACGGCTCCCGCAACCTCGAATGGCGCGAATCGAAAGGCCAAGGGACCATCTACAGCTACAGCGTCGTCCGCCTGAACCGCCATCCGGCGTTCGCCCCGCTCGGGCCGTACGCGGTCGCCTACGTCGACCTTGACGAGGGTTTCCGCATCCTCACCAACATCGTTGGCGTGGCAGACCCCACCAGCGACATAACAATAGGCCAGCGTGTAAAGGTCCAGTGGGAGGACCAGACCACCGGCATCTCCTTGCCGATGTTCACTCCCGCCTGAACAACGTCCCGTCCGGGGGACGAAAAGGGGGCCGGTCGCAATGACCGGCCCCCTGGCTATTGAATGACCCTGCCGCCGATCAGGCTTTGACCTTTGCCAGGATGTTCTGGAGATCCACGTAGCGGTCGCCGGCGTTGCGGAGCTGCGTCGCCGTGCTCGTGCCCACACCGACCACTTCGACGCGGACACCCTTCATCTGGACCACTTCGACCAGTCGTTGGAAGTCGCCGTCGCCCGAAACGAGGCAGACCACATCGAGGCGGTCCAGCATCTCCATGATGTCGAGCGCCATTTCGATGTCGACGTTCGCCTTGATGCTGCCATCGGCAAACCGCTTGAGCGGTTTCGTGACGACGCGGAAGCCCTTGCCGATGAACGGTTCGGCGAAGCGCTGCGTTTCCAGGCTGACACCCGGGTCGTCGTGGACTGGCGAGTAGGCAATGGCCCGGACCAGCTGCCGTCCCTCGGTGAGAAAGTCCAGCAGCTTCTTCCAGTCGATCCGTGACCGAAGCCGGTCGCAGGCAAGCTCGATATTGGCGGAATCGACAAAGACGCCGACACGGGCTGGAATCGCACCAGCAACACCACTACCACCGGCCGGCACGCGCCTGGCGAGGTCTTCCTGCAGGTGGATGAGTTGTTCGATCTGCTTGCCCTGCGCCTCGATTGCCCGGGTGAGCGCCTTCAGGTCGATGGTGGCAGCTGGGGCCGCCTTCGCGGCCGGGGCTGGCGCCGCGGCCTCTGCCTCAGTTCGCGGCTTCCGGGCGCGCGATGGCCGCGCGGGAGGCTCTTCCGCAACCGGCTCCTTCGGTGGTGCTTCTGCCGCTGCTTCCGCGGCGGCTGTCGCGGTCCGGCGAGGCGCTCGGCGCGCCACCGGCTTTTCGAGAACGGTTGCGATAGCCTCGGGCCCGGTTATGGTTTCGGTTGCGGTTTCGGTTCCAGCCTCCGCTTCGGCTTCCGCCGTTTCGCCCTCGACCGGCTTGTGCCGCCCACGTCCGCCGCGGGTGCCGCGACGCGTGCGCTTCTTGGTGTCCTCGAGTGCCTCAGGCGACGGTTCAGGGAGGACTGGTTCTCGTTCGATGGCGGGAGTGGCAGCTGCCTTCTCATGCCGTGGGAAAATGTTTAAGACCATTCGTAGTTGGGGTTACCCACCCATCCTTTGCAAAACACTGATGCGAGCAGCAACGTTCTTGGCGATGCGCTCAATCGCTTTCGCCGATTCGGACTCCGGTGCACCGTACACCACCGGAACGCCCCTATCGGCACCCTCGCGAACCGCGGGTTCAATGGGGATCGCGCCCAGGAAATCGATCCCGAGTTCTTCGGCGGCCTTCTCGGCGCCACCGTGGCCAAAGATGTCGTAGCGCGTGCCCGTATCAGGCGCCACGAAGTAGCTGAAGTTCTCCACCATCCCGAAGACCGGCACGTCCAGCTTCTCGAACATCGCGACCGCCTTCATCGCGTCTTCGACCGAGACATCCTGCGGGCTCGAGATGATGACGACGCCGGTGATCGGGGCATCCTGGGCCATGCTCATCGATGCGTCGCTGGTACCAGGCGGAAGGTCGATCAGGAGATAGTCCAGTTCGCCCCACGGTACGTCGTGGAGCAGCTGGCGCACCGCGCTGCCAATCATCGGGCCACGCCAAACCACCGGCGTGCCCTTGGGAAGGAGGAACCCGAGCGACACCACCTTCACCCCGAATCGTTCGACCGGCCGTAGCCCATCGCTGGCGCCTGCCTGGAGGCCGGACGGGAGCCCGAACATCGTCGGCAGGTTCGGACCGGTGATGTCGGCGTCAATCAGGCCGACGCTCGCACCCGTCTTCGCCAGGGCGACCGCGATGTTCGATGCCAGGGTCGACTTGCCAACGCCGCCCTTGTTGCTCGCGATGGCGATGATGTTGCGGACGCCCTCGATCGGCTGCTTGCCCTCGCGCGGGTTGGTCGCCCGCACGTTCGCACCCCATTCGAGCGTGACATTGGCCACGCCCGGCACCTCGGCCAGCGCGGCCCGGATATCGCTCTCGATGGTCTCCTTGAGCGGACAGGCCGGGGTGGTCAGTTCGATGGTGAGCCGGACATCGTCCCCTTCGACAACAAGGTCTTTGACCATGCCGAGGCGGACGATGCTGGCGTGCAACTCGGGATCCTGGACGCGGTCGAGGGCTGCAAGGACGTCATCGCGTACTGCGGGAGGAGCAGAGGTCATGGAATGCGGAGGCCTTCCTGCCGGCCTGGCGCGTCAATCTCGGGTTCGTTGCGGCGGTCTCCCCGCGTGCCGGTGGCGCCACGGGGGAATTCGCGAACGGTGGCTGCTCGTGCAACCTGTACCAGCCGGTAAGGTGATCGTACCGGTATCGGGGCCACCGGAGCAAACGGTTTACCCGCCATTTCGCCCCTCCGGGTTAGGTTGGACATGGCCCCCGCCGGATCGGTGCTACACTTATCTTACCGTCCGGTAAGCATGAACAGGGAGATTTCATGACAGACATGGTTACTCGCGAGGCCGCAGCAACGTCCGCTCTCTGCCGCCATCACTGGGTCATCGAAACCCCGAATGGCGCACTCAGCAGTGGCCGGTGCAAACGCTGCGGCGTCGCCCGCGAATTCCGCAATTCATCGGAAGAGGCCCTCTGGGACAACGACAGCTTTAGCCTCAATGGCTCCCGCTACCGCGGCCGCCGGGCTCCATCAAACTCCTGAACAGTTCCTCCTCGCACATCCTTGAGCCGGCCGGTACCCCCGGCCGGTTCCTTTTTCAACGCCCGGCGGCGAACCGTTACACTCTCTCCAATGGCCCCAAATCTCTCGGTCGAAATCGCTCCCGGACAGAAGACCGGCCTGCGTCTGCGTAACCCGGTGATGCCGGCCAGCGGCACCTTCAGCTGGGGCCTTGAATTCGCCAAGCACTTCGATATCAGCCGCCTGGGCGCCGTCGTCTCGAAGGGCGTGACCATGGTCCCCCGTGCCGGTAACCAGCAACCCCGCGTCGCAGAGACCCCGGCGGGCATGCTCAACAGCATCGGCCTCCAGAACATCGGTATCCACGACTGCCTCACCAGGATGGCGCCGCTCTGGGCGCGCTGGGATGTGCCTGTCATCGTGAACATTGCCGGTGATTCCATCGAGGAGTTCGGCGAAATGGCGCGCATGCTCGACGGCGTCCCCGGCATCGCCGGCATCGAGCTGAACATCAGTTGCCCGAACGTGGACATCGGCGGCATCGAAATCGGTCAGAACGTTGAGGCCTCCGCCCGCGCAACCCGCGCCGCGGTGCGTAACACTGACCTCCCGGTCATCGTGAAGCTGACTCCCAATGTCACCGACCCGGTGGCACTTGCACTGGCTTGCGAGGCGGAAGGCGCCGCAGCCATCTGTGCGATCAATACGGTCCTCGGCCTGGCTATCGACACGAAGCGCCGCCGGGCAGTGCTCCCTCGGGCCCGAGGAGGGCTCAGCGGGCCCGCCATCAAGCCGATCGCCCTGCGCATCGTGTACGACGTCGCGAAGGCAGTCCGCATTCCCGTCATCGGCTGTGGGGGTATATCCACCGGCGAGGACGCCATCGAGTTCCTGATGGCCGGCGCGACCGCAGTCCAGGTCGGGACGGCCACCTTCGCCAACCCGCGAGCGCTGCTCGACGTCCTCGAAGGCATGGAGGCGTGGCTGACCCGCGAGGGATATGACGATGTGAGCCAGGTCATCGGTTGCGCCCTCCCCGAAGGGACGCGGGCAGGCTGAGCCATGCGCGCGGCACTACTCCGGCGGCAAGCACCTGTGACAGGAAGCCCGCTCGAACTGGTCGATCTCCCCGATCCGGCGCCCGGCCCTGGCGAGATCCTGCTCCGGGTCTCCGCGTGCGGTGTCTGCCGCACCGACCTTCAGCTTGCCGAGGGAGACATTGCGGCCCGCCGGTTGCCCGTTATCCCCGGCCACCAGGCCGTCGGCATCGTCGCGGCGTTGGGCGCTGGGGTCGAAGGCTGGCATGCCGGCGACCGGGCCGGCGTGGCCTGGCTGGCATCGACCTGCGGCCTGTGCCGCCATTGCCTCGGGGGTCGCGAGAACCTCTGCCAGAACGCTCGCTTCACCGGGTGGGACCAGGACGGTGGCTACGCGGAGCAGATGGTCGCCCGAGCGGACTTCGCCTTCCCACTCCCCGATGACTTCGATGACATGGCCGCCGCGCCACTGCTCTGCGGCGGAGTCATCGGCTACCGCTCCCTCAAAATCAGCGGCATCCCGCCCGGGGGCCGCCTGGGGCTCTACGGCTTCGGCGCTTCCGCGTCGCTTGTGCTCCAGGTCGCACGCCACTGGGGTTGCGAGGTGTTCGTCGCTACCCGGGCGGTCCGCGAGCAGGAGCGCGCGCTCAAGCTCGGCGCTGCCTGGGCTGGCGGGTACGACGACTCCCCACCAGTGCCACTCGATGCGGCGATCACCTTCGCTCCTGCCGGGGAGGTGGTGATCCGCGCCCTCGAAGCAGTCGACCGCGGTGGCACAGTCGCAATCAACGCCATCCACCTCGACCGCGTCCCCGAGTTCTCCTACGACCGGCTCTGGCTGGAACGCTCCATCCGCAGCGTGGCGAACTTCACGCGTACGGACGCCCGCGAGTTCCTGGGACTCGCCGCCAGCATTCCCATCCGCACATCTGTCGAGCCGTTCGGACTGGACGAGGCCAATCTCGCGCTCGAGCGGCTGGCGAACGGACAGATTTCGGGCGCGGCGGTGCTTCGCTGCGGCTAAGCCCCAATCGCCCCTCCCCGTGAATGCCTGTACGCTTGAAGCACCTCGGGGTGTAGCTCAGCCTGGCAGAGTGCTTGGTTTGGGACCAAGAGGTCGCGCGTTCAAATCGCGCCACCCCGACCAACTCTCTTTGCCCCGGGGTGCACCCTGCCATACCATGGCGGTATCCCTCCACGTCTCTACCGGGCAGCCCCACATGAGTGATGATTTCGGTGTCGACCTCGACGAGGTGTTCAAAGTCATCGATACCGCGGATGTTCTCGTCGTCCGCTTCCATCTGATCGACAAGCGTTTGCTGATCGACTTCCGAACGAAGGCGGGCGTCCTGCCCCTCATCAAGATCGTGCCCCGCGCCGAGTCGGTTGAAGACCGCTTCCGTTCCATCAAGCGCCTGCGGCCCGAATTCGCCTTGCCCGAAAAGGTCATGTCGTTTCACTGGCCACGGTCCATGCCGGTGCTCCTCACGAGCGGTGTCTGGCAGCACCTGGTTGACCGCGTCTCGTCGCTCGGCGACGACGACACGACCGAGACCTGCGGCCGCACGATGGAGGAACTGCTTGCGATGGAGAGGCGCGAAGTTTTCGGAGCAATTCGCGGGGCCGACCACTACCAGACCATCTGGGAGCGCCAGCAGGCATGAACGCCGTCATTGACCTCCGCAGCGACACCGTCTCGAAACCCTCGGATGCGATGCGGCACGCCATGGCCAGCGCCGAGGTGGGTGACGACGTTTTCGGCGACGATCCGACGGTCCGCGCGCTCGAGGAACGCGCGGCCGGGCTCCTGGGCAAGGAAGCCGCCCTCTTCGTCCCCAGTGGCACCATGGCCAACCTGCTCGCGGTGATGACCCACACGCGCCCCGGCGACGAAATCCTCCTCGGCGACCAGTGCCACATTTTCCAGTACGAACTCGGCGGCGCGGCGCGGATTGCGAACGTCCTGACACGGCCGTTGGCGAACCACGACGACGGCGCGATCGCCCCGGACGCGGTCGCGGCCGCCATCCGGCAGGAGAACCTCCATTCGCCAGGTACGACCCTCCTGTGCCTCGAAAACACGCACAATCGCTGCGGTGGTGCTGCACTGCCAGTCACCGTCATCGACGAGCTGGCCGCGGTGGCCCGGGAACGCAAGGTAGCGGTCCACCTGGACGGCGCACGCGTGTTCAACGCTGCCGCCGCGCTCGGCGTGCCGGCCGCCCGCATTGCGCGCGATTGCGATTCGGTCTCGTTCTGCCTCTCCAAGGGCCTCGGGTGTCCGGTCGGCTCGCTCCTGTGTGGACCCGGCCAGTTCATCGAGCGGGCAAGGCGCAACCGGAAGCTCCTGGGTGGCGGGATGCGCCAGGTGGGCATCCTCGCGGCTGCCGGGCTGTACGCGCTCGACCACAACATCACACGCCTCTCTGAGGACCATGCCAATGCGCGGGTGCTGGCCGACGGCCTGCGTAAGCTGGCTCCCTTCCGGCCGAACGATCCGGCCACGAACATTGTCGTCGCCGACATTACCGAGGGCCGTCTCCCGGATTGGCTGGCCGCATTCGAACAGCAGGGCGTGCTTGCGGTCGCCTTCGGCCCGCAGCGGATGCGCCTTGTCACCCACATCAACATCACGCGCAACGATGTCGACCAGGCGCTCGCCCGGATCGCGTCGATTGCTGGAGCAGTCCCCGTTTGATATCAGCTCGCATCGCCTCTCTCATGCTGGCGGGATCGCTGGCAGTTGCCCTCTCCTCGTGTGCGGGGAGTAACGATCGCACACTCAGCAAAGTGTTCGTCGCACCACCCTGGACCGGCGACGAACACAACGAGTACAACCTGATCGATGAGGGCGGCGACCTCTACGGCACATGCGTACTCGAAACCGATGTCGAGACCGAGCCCGGGAAGACCCGCCTGAGCCGGCTCTGCGCCAACGAACCGCGTTACCGCGATGACGGGACAGTACTTGTCGACTCCCTCACGCTCGTTCCCCTGGAAGCGGCCCGCGTCCGGACGGACGCGGAGAAGAACGAGCGAGTCGCAGCCCTCAGCGTCTACGAACCACCGATCGTGAAGTTCATCTTCGATGACAAAGGAAAGGTGCGCGAAACCGAGCGCAAACTCCCTGAACCGACCGAGACCAGCCCCGACCCCGGCTACTACGATGACGAGTCCCTGCTGTGGCTCGTCCGCGGCATGGAC
>JAANMV010004181.1_pt1 | contig 11667 bp, 8 predicted proteins | sample 7279661 | NCBI WGS metagenome assembly JAANMV01 (sample SAMN14094540, study PRJNA606508) | bioreactor metagenome | isolation source: A lab-scale SPAN reactor treating ammonium-rich wastewater day 121 | place: Ireland: Galway | collected 2017-05-16 | reverse complement strand
CGTCTGCGCGACGAAGCCGACCGGCGGCGCGCTGTCGACCAGCGCGCGGGTGGCCGCGCCCAGCGGGATCGCGCGCGCGTCCAGCCAGGACAGCGCGAACACGCCGATCGCCACCAGCGCCACCAGCTTGACCAGCGACTCCAGCGCCACCGCCAGCATCAGCCCGGGGCGGTGCTCGGTGGCGTCCACCTGGCGGGTGCCGAACAGGATCGCGAACAGCGCCATCAGCGCCGCCACGTACAGCGCCGGGTCGCCCCACACCGAGGTCCGTGCGCTGCGCCCGCCCAGCACGTCCAGGCTGGTCGCCACCGCCTTGAACTGCAGCGCCAGGTACGGCACCGCCGCGATCAGCGCGATCACCGCCACCAGCGCCGCCACCTGCTGCGAGCGGCCGTAGCGGGCGCCGAGGAAGTCGGCGATCGACACCGTGCTCTGCGACTGCGCGATCAGCGCCATCCGTTCGAGGATGCGCCAGCCGAACAGCAGGAACAGCAGCGGGCCGAGGTAGATCGGCAGGTAGCCCAGGCCCTGCCGCGCGGCGGTGCCGACCGCGCCGTAGAACGTCCACGACGAGCAGTACACCGCCAGCGCCAGGCTGTAGACCAGCGGGCGCAGCCAGTTATTGCGCGGATACAGCGGGTGGCGGTCGCCCAACCAGGCCACGCCGAACAGCAGCGCGGCATAGCCCACCGATACCAGCAGCAGCGCCCAGCCCGGCAGCATGCCCGCGCCCGCCTCAGGCCGTCCCGGGCTGGTGGAAGCGGGCGTGGATGGCGCGCCAGTCGTCGAAGCAGCGCTCGGCCATCGCCACGCACCGTGGGTCGAACTGGCTGCCGCTGTTCCCGCGCAGGTAGGCCAGCCCTTCGTCCAGCGTCCACGCGCGCTTGTACGGGCGTGGATTGGTCAGGGCATCGAACACGTCCGCCACCGCCACGATCCGCCCGGCCAGCGGGATCGCCTCGCCGGCCAGTCCGCGTGGATAGCCTGCGCCGTCCCAGCGCTCGTGGTGGCAGGCGATGACGTCGAGCAGCAGCTGCGCGTAGTGCTCGTTGGCCAGCCCGAACTCGCGCATCATCGCCTCGATCATTTCGCTGCCCTTCTGCACGTGCGACTGCGCGATCGCGTACTCCTCCGGCTCGAGCTTGCCCGGCTTCAGCAGGATGCAGTCGGGCACGGCGATCTTGCCGATGTCGTGCAGGCCGGCGAACTGGAACAGGAACTCGATGTCTTCATCGCTGTGGCCGATGTCCTGCGGCAGCGCCCGTGCGATCGAGCGGGTGTAATGGGCGACGCGGTTAAGGTGGCCCGCGGTTTCCGCGTCGCGGTGGCGGCCCAGCTCGCGCGCCAGCGCCATCGCGCTGCGCAGCGCGCGGGTAGCGGAGAAGGCATGCGACACCAGCGTGCCGATCAGCTGCGCGTAGGCATCCAGCTCCAGGGTCACTTCATCGCGGAAGTGCGCGGGCTCGCGCGAGTCGAAGAACAGGAAGCCCAGCAGTTCCCCCCGCGCATACAGTGGGCAGGTGTAGCTGGAGCGGTAGCCGGCGGCGAGGATCCGCCGGGTGTGTTCGCTGGGAGAGTCGGCCAGCGTCGCCAGGTCGTCGATGATCCGGCTGCGCCCGCTCTCGTGCAGCTGCCGCAGTGATGGCACTTCCGCCAGCGGCGCCTGGTAGCGCTCCAGCGGCACCCGTTCGTCGGAGCTGTGGATGAAGGTGCTGAGCTGGCCGCTGTCGGCGTTGTACATGGCGATGCCGATGCGGCCGACGTTGCCGACATGGCCCTGGATCTGTGCGTGGATATCCGCGATCTTCCTGCCCAGCGTGTCCTGCTGCTGCATCATCCGTCCTTCCCCCGGGGCGGCCGCGCGCGCGGCGTTTGCTCAGAAACCGTAGCGCAAAAAGCCGCCGTCCACCGCGATGCATTCGCCGGTGACGTAGCCGGACGCCGGCAGGCACAGGAAGGCCACCGCCGCCGCCACTTCCTCCGGCTCGCCCACGCGGCCCATCGGCGTGCGCAGCAGCACCTCGTCCAGGTAGTCGGGATCGGCCAGCTTGCCGCTGGTGCGGCGGGTGCGGATGTACCACGGCGCCACCGCATTGACGCGGATGCCGTCCTCGGCCCATTCCACCGCGAGGTTCTTGGTCATCTGGTGCAGCGCCGCCTTGCTCATGCCGTAGGGTGCGCCGCTGCGCACGTGGGTCAGGCCGGACACGCTGCCGATGTTCACGATGCCCGATGCCGCGTGCTTCGACAGCAGCGGGTGCGCCAGCCGGCACAGCTCGAAGGCGGAGAACAGGTTGGTCTCGAAGATCCCGCGCCACTGGTCCTCGCCGTAGTCCAGCGCGGGCCGGGTGAGGTTGCCGCCGGCGTTGTTGACGAGCAGGTGCAGGCCCCCGAGGTCCTTGGCCCAGTCGATGATCTCGGCGCGCTGTTCGTCGTCGGTGACGTCGGCCGGCAGCGCCAGCACCGCGTCCTCGGGACCGGGGAACTCTTCTTCCAGTTCGGCGCGCGCCTGCTCCAGCAGGTCGGCGTCGCGGGCCACCATCAGCACCTGCGCGCCGAAGCCCAGCAGTTCGCGGCAGATCGCCAGGCCAATGCCGGCGCTGGCGCCGGTCACCAGCGCGCGTTGTCCCGACAGGCTCCAGCGGGGCGAATGCATGCGCGATCTCCAGGAAAGGGTCGGGCGTAGGATAAGCGCAAGCCCGCCGCCGGAGACCGCCATGCGCCGCGTCATGCCGATGTCGTTATGCGTTGCCTGCCTGCTGGCGGCCTGCACGCCTTCGCCGCCGGATCCCGAACAGCGGCCGGAGCCGCAGGTGAAGCCGGCGATCACCGCCAATGCCGATGCCTACAAGGATGCCGCGCGCGATGCGGCGGCAAAGACGCAGGCGCAGGCCGCGCAGCAGGCGCGCGCGGCGGAGGAAGCGGCGCGTTAGCCGTGTTGCGGGGCGAGCGGGTTGCCCCGGTCGCCGCATGCCTTACATCGGCTCGCAGAAGCAGTAGGCCAGCGCCTTGACCCGCGCCTGTCCGCGCTTGTCCAGCGCGTCCTGCACGAAGCGCAGCGGCGCCTGTTCATGGGTGCGGGTGGCCAGCAGCAGTTCGCCCAGCCCGGTCCCGCGCAGCAGGCCCAGCCCGGCGCGGCTCTGCATCAGCTCGGAGAGCATCTGCGACAGCGGCACCGTGCGTTCTTCCACGTACACGGTCTGCCAGCGGTCCGGCTTGCCCAGATTGGCGCGCGCGGCGGCGTCGGCCACCGCTTCGCCCAGCCCGCCCAGCGCGTCCACCAGCCCACGCTGCCGTGCCTGCGCGCCGCTCCACACCCGGCCGCGCGCGACTGCGTCGATCTGCTGCACCGGCTTGCCGCGCGCCTGCGCCACCTTGCCGGTGAAGTCGCGGTAACCCTTCTCGATCACCGCCTGCACGGTGGTGGCCACGCCCGGGTCGAGCGGACGGGTGATGTCGAACGCGCCGGCGTACTTCGCGGTGGCGACGCCGTCGGTGTGCACGCCCAGCTTGCCGAGGGTGCGGTCGAGGGTGGGGAACAGGCCGAAGATGCCGATCGAGCCGGTGATGGTCGAGGCATCGGCATAGATGCGGTCGGCATTCATGCTGATCCAGTAGCCGCCGGACGCGGCGACGTCGCCCATCGACACCACCACCGGCTTGCCGGCGGCCTTGAGCGCCTCGACTTCGCGGCGGATCTGCTCGGAGGCGAACACCTCGCCACCGGGCGAATTCACCCGCAGCACCACCGCCTTCACGTCATCGTCGTCGCGGGCCTCGCGCAGCAGCGCCGAGGTGGATTCGCCGCCGACCTTGCCCGGCGGCAGTTCACCGCCGGCGATCTCGCCCTCGGCCACCACCACCGCCACCTGCGGGCGGGTGTCGGCCTGCGGCAGGGTGCCGTCCAGGTGCTGCAGGTAGGTGGCCAGCGCGACCTGGCGGAAACCGCCGTCGGCGTTGTCGTCGGCGACGCCGCGCTCGGTGAGCAGGGTGGCGACGTCCTCGCGGGTCTTCAGCGCGGTCACCAGCTTCTGCCGCAGCGCCAGCTGGGCCAGGTCGCCATTGGCCGCCGCCACCTGCTCGGGCAGGGTGTTGGCATAACCTTCCAGGACGGCGGGATCGAGCCCGCGCGCCTTGCCGACGTCGGCCAGCAGGCGCTTCCACAGATCGCCCATCCAGAACAGGTCGGCTTCCTTCGATGCGGGCGAGGCGGCGTCGAGGATGTAGGGCTCGGCGGCGGACTTGTACTCGCCGACCTTGAACAGGTGCATGTCCACGCCGAGCTTGTCCTGCAGCGCCTCGCGGTAGTACTGCCGGTACGAGGCCAGCCCGTCCAGCATCACCCCGCCGGGCGACATCGGGTCGAGGTAGATCTCGCTGGCCTGCGCCGCCAGCAGGTACTGGCCTTGGCCGTAGGCGTCGCCATAGGCGATGACCTGCTTGCCGGCGGCGCGGATCGCGGCCAGCTTGGCCGCCACCTCGCGCAGCGAAGCGAAGCCGCTCGGCTGCAGGTCGTCCAGGTACAGCGCCACGCGCTCGATCCGCTTGTCGGTGCGGGCGGCGTCCAGCGCGCGCAGGGCGTCGCGCAGGCGCACTTCGCGGCAGTCGCCGCTGTGGGTGGCGCGGGCCAGGTTGCGGCTGAACGGGTCGCAGCTGTACTGCTCCACCAGCCGGCCTTCGGGTGCGAACACCAGGGTGGCGCGCGGTTCCAGCGGCGCCAGCTTGCCGCCGCCGAACAGCGCCACCAGCACGATGGCCAGCACCAGCAGGAACAGCAGGTTGAAGACCAGCCGGCGGCTGAAGTTGACGGCGTCCCACAGGCCGACGGCCAGGCGGACTATGGGGCCGCGGCGGCGCGGTTCGTTCATTGCAATGCTCCGGGAGATGCGGGCCGCGCAGCGGCGGCCAGTGGGGGAATGCTAGCCGAGCCGGGTGAGGGACTCATGCGCAATCCGTCATGGTGACCGATGGCGTCGGCATGGGCAGGCGCGCGCTGCTGCGCAGGAAGCGCCGGCACAGCAGCACCGCCGCCACCAGCAGGCCGGCGGTCAGCCCCAACCACATCCCGCGCGGCCCCCAACCCAGCCACAGGCCCAGCCCGGCGCCCACCGGCATGCCGATGCCCCAGTAGGCCAGCGCCGCCATCCACATCGGCACGCGGGTGTCGTTGAGCCCGCGCAGCGCCCCGGCCGACACCACCTGCACGCCGTCCGGCAGCTGGAACAGCGCCGCGTACAGCAGCAGGCTGCCGCCCAGCGCGATCACCGCTGGGTCGGCGCTGTACAGCGCGGCGATGGCGTCGTGGCCGGCCAGCATCAGCAGCGCCGAGCAGACCTGGGTGCACAGCGCCAGTGCCAGCCCGGCGAAGGCGGCGCTGCGCACGCCGTCGCGGTCGCCGCGGCCCAGCGCGTGGCCCACCCGCACGGTGGTGGCCTCGGCGATGCCGAACGGCAGCATGAAGCACAGCGTGGCCACGTTCAGCGCCACCTGATGGGCGGCCGCCGGCACTTCGCCCAGGCGCCCGATCAGCAGCGCGGTGGCGGCGAACAGCCCGCCCTCCATGGTCACGGTGACGCCGATCGGCAGGCCGTTGAGCAGCAGTTCGCGCTGCGCAGGCCAGCGTGGCCATTCGAAGTGCGCGAACAGCTGCAGGTCGGCGAAGCGAGGGCTGCGCCACAGGTACAGCGCGAACCCCAGCGCCTGCACCCAGAACATCAGCGCAGTCGCCAGCCCGATGCCGGCCGCGCCCAGCTCCGGCAGGCCCAGCAGGCCGTTGGTCAGCACATAGGCCGTCGGCGCCAGCAGGCACAGCCCGCCGAAGCCCAGCAGCATGGTCGGCAGCGACCAGTGCAGGCCGTCGCTGAGGTAGCGCATCGACAGGTACAGGGTGAACGCCGGGATACCCCAGCGCACCGCGTGCAGGAAGTCGACCACGCCCGGCACGATGTCGGGCGCGATGCCCATCGGCCGCAGCAGCAGCGGCATCGCCGACAGCAGCGCCAGCAGCACGATGCCCAGCCCCAGCGCCAGCCACAGCGCCTGCCGGAACAGCGGGCCGATCGCGGCGCGGCGGCCGCCACCGTCCAGTTGCGAGACCGCCGGCGGCAGCGCCATCAGCGTACCCATCGGCGCCAGCATCGGCAGCCACAGCAGCGCCGAGCCCACCGACACCGCAGCCAGCGTGGCGGTGCCGTGGTGGCCGGCGACCATCGCATCGACGAAGCCGACCAGCCCGTGCGACAGGTGTCCGGCCGCCAGCGGCGCGGCCAGACGGGCGGTGCGACCCGCGTCGCTGCGCAGGCGGGAAAGGAAGGTGGGCATGGGTGGTACCGGAAGACAGGGGCGCACGCTGGCGCCGGCGCCGCGCGGCCTGTCATTCTACCGGGATGAGCCAGCCGCCCGTTCGCGAACCCGACCCGCAACCCGCGCCGGAAGCGCACTGCCGCAACTGCGGCGTGGCCCTGCACGGCCCCCATTGCCACGCCTGCGGGCAGCCGGTGAAGGGGCTGGTGCGGCCGCTCGGCAACCTGTTCGGCGACGTGCTGGACAGCGTGTTCGACCTCGACACCCGTGTGTTCCGCACGCTGCCGCCGCTGTTCGCCAAGCCTGGCTTCCTCACCCGCGAATACTTCGCCGGCCGGCAGATCCGCTACGTCACCCCGTTCCGGCTGTTCTTCTTCCTGGCCGTGGTGGCGTTCTTCGTTGCCCAACTGACCTTGGACGGCCCCAACATCAACCTCGGCGATGGCGACGCCGTTGCCCGGGCCACCACCGTGGCCGAAGTGGAGAAGGCGCGCGACGCCAAGCTGGCGGAACTGGCGAAGGTGAAGCAGGGCATGGCCGGCACGGCGGCGGCCACCGGCATCCCCGGCGTCGAGGCCGGCGCGCAGGCGGTGCGTGAAGTCGCCGCCGAGCGCATCGCCACGCTGCAGAAGGCGCAGGCCGCCGGATTGCCGCCGCCGGCAGCGGGTCGTGACGGGGAAAACACGCTGGACGTGCGCTTCAACGACAGGCGCTGGGACGAGGAGAAGAACCCGCTCGACACCTGGCTGCCCGGCTTCGCCGACCGCTGGCTCAATGCGCAGGTGGCCCGCGCCAGCCACAACATCGCCCGCCTCAAGCAGGACCCGGCGGCGTTCAAGGACGCGGCGCTGGGCGCGGTGCCCACCACCCTGTTCGTGCTGGTGCCGATCTTCGCGCTGATGCTGAAGCTGGCCTACTTCTTCAAGCGCCGGCTGTACATGGAGCACCTGGTGGTGGCGCTGCATAGCCATGCCTTCCTGTGCCTGGACCTGCTGCTGGTGCTGCTGGTGCGTGCGCTGGCGCAATGGCTGGCACCGGGCGAGGGCGCGCTGGCCACGCTGTTCGCCTGGGCGGAGGGCCTGCTGCTGGCGTGGATGCCGGCCTACCTGCTGTTGATGCAGAAGCGCGTGTACGCGCAGGGTTGGCCGATGACGGCGCTGAAGTACTTCGTGCTCGGCACCTGCTACACGGTGTTGCTCGGCTTCGCGGTGCTGGCCAGCATGGCGATTGGGCTGGTGGCGATGTGAGCGCGGTGACCTACGAGGTCAACCTGGAGGTCGACGCCGGCATCGCGGCCGAGTACCGCAGCTGGCTGGAGGCGCACGTGGCCCAGATGCTGGCGCTGCCGGGGTCCATCGAAGCGCGGACGACCGAGGTGCTGGAGCCCGCGCCCGCACCGGGCCGGGTCGCCTTCTGCGTGCATTACCGGCTGCGCGACGAGGCCGCCCTGCAGGCGTACTTCGACCACCACGCGGCCGCGATGCGCGGCGACGGCGTGGCCCGCTTCGGCGGCCGCTTTTCCGCCAGCCGACGGGTGCTGCGCGACGCCTGAAGCGGCGCCGGCGCGGCGGCTACTGCTGCAAGCGCGCCTGCAGCCAGGCGGTGCGTTGCGCCGGCAGCTGCGCCAGCAGTTCGCGACGCAGCGCGGCGCGGGCTTCCGGCGGGGTGATCTGCGCCAGCCGCGCCAGCGTGTCCAATTCTTCGGCGGAGGCGGCGCGTAGCAAGCGCAGCAGGGCTTCGCGCTCGCCGGGCGCGACATAGGCGAACAATGCGCCGATGCGCGGCCAGTCGCGCCCAAGCCGCGGGCCCAGGTGCCAGCCGCGGTGGGCATCGAACGACAGCGTCGCGTAGCGCTCGCGCAGCGCCTGCTGCTCGGTGGAAGGCAGCGCGGCGAAGCGCGCCGCCAGCCGCCGCAGGAGCGCCTGTTCTTCGGTCGGCAGGGCCTGCCATTCCGCCAGCGCGCCGCGCTGCCGTGCGCGCTGCAGCGGCGACAGCTGGTCCCAGGCACGCATGCGTTCCGACAGGCTGGCGGCGGGGGTGGGCTCGGCCGGTACCGCCGAGGCGGTGTCCGCGAAGGCCGGCGCCAGCGGCGGCGCCGGCAGCGCGTCGGCCGCTTCCGTCGCCAACCACGCCAGTAGCGGCAGCTGCAGCGCCAGCTGCAGGGTGCCGGGCTCGGCCAGCAGCGCGCGATCCGGGTGCAGGGCCGGATCGGCGGGGTCGAAGCGGGCCCGGGGTGCGGCAGCGGGCGGCAGCGGCTCCACCTGCACGTGGTTGCGCCAGCTGTCCAGCAGCTCGTGGCCGCGCGGATGCAGGAAGAAGCTCGCCACCAGCGCCACCGCGCACAGTGCGACGCCCAGCCACAGCCAACGCATGCGCCGGCGATGGCGGGCAGCGTCCCCGGCCTCGTCGGCTTGCGTCACTGGCGGTTGCGGCGGCACCGGGGCGTCGTCGGCTGCCTCCGGCATGGCGTCCAGCGCCCGCTGCGCAGCGGCCCGCCAGGCCCGCCAGACATCGAGGTCGGGCTGGCCCAAGGCATCGCGCGGCAGCGCATCGCGGATCCGCAGCTGGTAGGCGTCCACGTCGATGCCCAGTGCGGCGGCGGCATCGGCCTCGCCTAGCGCCGCCACCAGGTGCAACAGCAGCGCTGCCCGCACCGGCGGTGGCAGCCGGGCGATGCCGGGCAGCGGGCCGGCGGTGGAGCCTGCCTGCCGCATGCTGGGCGTCGACAGCAGCAGCCGCCAGTATTGCCGCGGCCACTGCGCGATGGGCCATTGGCCGGCCTCGGTGGCGAAGACCCGGGCGGCGGCGTCGAGCGCGCGCTGGGCCGCCGCGGCGTCGCCGGACTGCACCAACGCCAGCAGCCGCGCGCGCCGATCCAAGCCGCGCAGGAATGCGGAGACGGCCGTGGATTGGGGGGGAGGGGGAATGGGGCTGGTCATGTCGGGGGGATCGGCACGGCCCAATCTTATAGCGGTCCCGCCCCGCTTCTGCCGCTTGACATCCGCGCCGGAAGGGCGCACGGCCGCGACAGTTGTGCACAGCGGCATGAATTGCGTCGGCGCACCAAACGGGTGGTCGCGCAGCCGCTTCTCGGCGGCTTGCGATTTGTGCAAGTGGTTGATTTTAAAAACTATCGCTTGGGCGGTGAAATTTTCGCCAAGAGCGTGCAGGGCGCACGGGCGCAGCCTCGCGTGGATCCCTCCCGGCGTCACGCACAGGTTTATCCACAGGGCGTGTGGATAAGGGGTCTTTCCCTTCCAGAACAGCCGCTTGTGCGGGATTCCGTGCGCTGGATCACATAAGTTCCGGCGCCGGCGTCGCCACGATGGCTTGACACCCCCTGCCCGGTCGGCTCCGCGAGCAGTGGCGCGGATTGCGGGCAGGGCAGTTGTGCACAGCCGTGAAGAATCCGTCACAAACGTCGGTTTCACGTCAAACGGGTAATCGGATGGCGCTGTGTTCCACGGATAAGGCAATGATTTAAAAGCAAAAATCAAATATGGCTATTTTTTGTCCACCTGAACGAAAGGACGCTGGCACGGCCCTTGCGCAGTCGTGGCCGGGCGCCATGCACAGACTTATCCACAGTGCGTGTGGATAAGCCGTCTTTCCTTGCAATAACAGCCACTTGGACGAATTAGGTGAGCTTGCGGCCAGGTATGCCGCGCAAGCTGAACGGTAGCCGACGGGGCTAGACTTGCGGCGATGACTGCTCCCGCGACCCTGCGCGTGGCCCTGCCGGTGCCGCTGCCGCGCCTGTTCGACTACCTGCCGCCGCCCGGCCTCGACGCCGCCGCGGTGGCGGTGGGTGCGCGCCTGTGGGTGCCGTTCGGCCAGCGCGAGGTCTGCGGACTGGTCGTCGGGCATGGGCAGGCGGAGCCGGGCGTCGAGCTGCGCGCCGCGCTGGCGGCGCCGGACGGGGCGCCGTTGCTGCAGGGCGAACTGCTGGCCTCGCTGCGTTGGCTGGCGGCCTACCTGCATGCGCCGCTGGGGGAAGTGCTGGCCGCTGCGCTGCCGGCCGCGCTGCGGCGCGGCGAGCCGCTGCCGGATATCACCCGCCATGGCTGGGTATTGAACGAAGCGGGGCGCACCGCGCTGCCGGCGATGCGTGCGGGCAACCCGAAGGCGCTGGCCGGGCTGTTGGGGGACGTACGCGCCGAGGATTGGCTGGATGCCTCATCGCCGGGATGGCGCACGCCGCTGCGCACGCTGCGCGAGCGTGGGCTGGTCGAACGCGTGGAGCTGGGCGAAACGGGGTCAGGTTCACTTCTTCGTGGAAGTGAACCTGACCCCGTTCCTTTCTCTGCCAATACCGAGCAGCAGCTCGCCATCGACGCGATCCGCAGCGCCGACGGCTTCGCGCCGTTCCTGCTGGACGGCGTCACCGGCAGCGGCAAGACCGAGGTCTACCTGCAGGCGATCGCCGAGTGCCTGGCGCGCGGCAGGCAGGCGCTGGTGCTGGTGCCGGAGATCGGCCTGACCCCGCAGGCGCTGGCGCGCTTCCGTGCGCGCCTGGGCGTGCCGGTGCATGCGCTGCATTCCGGTCTCAACGACAGCGAACGGGCCGCAACCTGGCTGGCCGCCGCCAGCGGGCAGGCGCGGGTGATCGTGGGCACGCGCTCGGCGGTGTTCGTGCCGCTGCCGGAGGCCGGCTTGGTCGTGGTCGACGAGGAACACGACGGCAGCTACAAGCAGTTCGACGGCATCCGCTACCACGCCCGCGATTTCGCCATCGTGCGCGCCCGCGCGCTGGCCGTGCCGGTGGTGCTGGGCAGCGCCACGCCGTCGCTGGAGACGCTGCACAACGCGCGCTGCGGGCGCTACCAGTACTTGCGCCTACGCCAGCGCGCGGGTGCCGCCCGGCCACCGCAGGTGCGGGTGCTGGACGTGCGCAAGCGCCCGCTGCACGCCGGGCTGTCCGAGGAGTCGCTGGCGGCGATCCGCGCTGCGCTGGACGGGGGCGGGCAGGTGCTGGTGTTCCGCAACCGACGCGGCTATGCGCCGGTGCTGCTCTGCCACGACTGCGGCTGGAGCGCGCACTGCCCGCGCTGCAGCACGCCGGAACGGCCCACCGCGATGACCGTGCACGCCCACGGCAAGCGCCTGCAGTGCCACCACTGCGGCCACCGCCGGCCGTCGCCGCCGGCCTGCCCGGACTGCGCCAGCCTGGCCCTGCAGCCGCAGGGCAACGGCACCGAACGGATCGAGGCCGAACTGCAGGCGCGCTTCGACGCGGTGCCGGTGATCCGCATCGACCGCGGCAGCACCGGCCAGCGCGATGGCCTGCAGAAACACCTCGATGCGCTGGGCAACCGGCCGGGCATCCTGATCGGCACGCAGATGCTGGCCAAGGGCCACGACCTG
>JAANMV010004170.1_pt1 | contig 11694 bp, 7 predicted proteins | sample 7279661 | NCBI WGS metagenome assembly JAANMV01 (sample SAMN14094540, study PRJNA606508) | bioreactor metagenome | isolation source: A lab-scale SPAN reactor treating ammonium-rich wastewater day 121 | place: Ireland: Galway | collected 2017-05-16 | reverse complement strand
GCTAGTCGTGCTCTTCGGCCTCTGGGTGCGCTGGAAGGCGCCCGGGCCGCTGAAGCCGGAGCGGGGCGGGGTGGAGCTGGGGGTCTGAGGCGGCCGGCGGGCTTCGCCAGGCGGGGTGCCACGGGAAGCCCCGGTGGCTCACGCTGTGAGCCACCCCTGATATAAGCTTCGAATCAAGAAGAAATACGGCTGATACCCGTTATCGGCTGTGGCAATCGCAGCGAATCATGATGCCGCGACCGAGTAGCGGCGGATGCCGATTCCTGGGTTGACCGCACCGGCAGTTCGTCATCACCACCCTCACGGGTGCTGGCGCAGGGGAAGACATGGAGCCATTCGGTACCAGCACGAAAGGCATATCGGATGCCACGTTTGCGCAGGTGTTCAGCGCGGCGACAACACTGGACTCCCCTTATGCCTATCAGTATCGACTGGCCACCGATCCCTGGCCGGACCTTCTCGATGTGCCAACCGGCATGGGCAAGACGGCAGCCATCACGCTGGCGTGGCTGTGGAAGCGGGGCTGGCGCAAAGGTGGCCGCACCGGCCCCGTCGATACCTCCACTCCACGCCGCCTGGTGTGGTGCCTTCCGATGCGCGTACTGGTTGAGCAGACGCGCGACAACGTCGCCGGCTGGCTCTGCAACCTGGACATTCACGGAAAGCAGGGCGACAACAAGGTATCCGTCCATGTGCTGATGGGTGGCGAGGAGGACCTCGGCTCCTGGGCCGAGCATCCGGAAGAGGACATGATCCTCATCGGCACCCAGGACATGCTGCTTTCACGCGCCCTGATGCGTGGTTACGGCATGAGCCGCTACCAGTGGCCCATCCACTTTGCCTTGCTGCACAACGACTGCCTTTGGGCATACGACGAGGTGCAGCTGATGGGTGCAGGGCTGGCGACTTCCGCACAGATCGAAGCTTTTCGTCGTCGTTTCGTGCCGGCCGTGGCGAGCCATTCGCTGTGGGTCTCGGCAACGCTGCGCCAGGAGTGGCTGGCGACGGTCGATCTGCGGCCGCATATGGACTCGCTGCAACGCCATACCATCGGCGATGTGGACAGGCAGCAGGCTGGTGAGCGGCTGCGTGCCGTCAAGTCATTGCGGTCTGCAACGTTGCGTCTCGGCAATGACAACGGCAAGCAGAATGGCAGGGCGTATCTCGGTGCGCTATGCGCGGAAGTGCTCGCGCACCATGACGTGAAAGCGCAGACCCTCGTCATCCTCAACAATGTCAGCCGGGCACAGGGACTCTTCCAGCTCCTGTGCAGGGAGCGGGCAGGCAAGGGGGATCTGCTGATTCATGCCCGCTTCCGTCCGGCCGAGCGGGCCGCGCAGGCGCGACGGCTGCGTGATGAGCCTGACGTCGACCGCATCATCGTTGCCACACAGGCCATCGAGGCCGGTGTCGATATTTCCTCCAGGGTGATGTTTACCGAGCTGGCTCCGTGGACGTCGATGGTACAGCGCTTCGGCCGCTGCAATCGCTACGGGGAGCACAACAAGGACGGCGCACACATATTCTGGATCGATATCGAGCCAGACAAGACCATGGTATTGCCCTATACGGACGAAGTACTGGATGTTGCGCGCACCAGGCTTGCGGGGTTGGCGAGTGCGAGCCCGCAGGATTTGCCACCAGCGGATGAAGCTCACCCGCTCACGGCGGTTCTGCGTCGCAAGGACTTCCTGGATCTCTTCAATACCGACCCTGACCTGTCGGGCTTCGACGTCGATGTATCCGACTACATCCGTGACAGCGGTACACCCGGCGTGCAGGTGTTCTGGCGCGAATTCGAGGGCGACCCCAACCAGCCGGAACCGCAGGCACGACCCGTCCGCGATGAGCTGTGCCCGGCGTCCATCGGGCAGGTCACGGCCTTGGTCAGGCGCAAGGACGTCACGCTCTGGAACTGGGACGCACTGGACGGCCGGTGGTCGAGGTTACAGCGTGACCGCAAGCCGCGCCCCGGCATGGTACTGATGGCAAGCAGTACCCATGGCGGCTACGACCCGACCATCGGCTTTGATGCCGACAGCCGGAAGCCGGTGCAGCCGTTGCCGCCGGCAGCGACGGGCCGCGACAGCATGCCTGACTACACCGATGACGGACTCTCGAGACAGAACAGGCCGGTGTTGCTCGCCGAGCACCTCACACACGTCGCCCAGCATGCCGGGCGATTGTGCACTGCGGTCGGCGAGACGGAGCATCTCGGTGCGGTGGTGCGCGCTGGCCGTTGGCACGACCTGGGCAAACTCCACGCGGTCTTTCAGGGCTCGATGTACCGCTGTCGCCCGCCAGCCGATCCGGCGCGGCCGCTGGCCAAGTCCGATTGCGCGGGGCCGATGCGCCACGACCGTCCATATTTCCGCCACGAGCTGGCCTCCATGCTGGGCTGGCTGGCCCAGTACGACGCGGAGCCGGATGCCGATCTCGTCGCGTACCTGATCCTCGCCCATCATGGCAAGGTGCGCATGAGCCTGCGCGCCATGCCTACGGAACAGGCGGGCGCCGATGTCAGGCGCTTTGCTCGTGGTATTCATGAGGGTGATTTGCTGCCCGCGCTGGATTTTGACGGTGAACACAGCGGGGCAATCACGCTCAAGCTTGCGCTGATGGAAATCGGGCTTGGCGAGCAGGGGCCATCGTGGAGCGAACGTGCGTTGCGGCTCCGGGATCGGCTTGGCCCGATTCGACTGGCCTGGCTGGAAACCCTGGTGCGGCTGGCCGACTGGCGTGCCTCGGCAGCCGAACAGCTTGAACCGGTCGACGGGCAGCCGCACAATGCGACACATGAACTGGATCGAAGCCATCCATCACTGGCGCAGGTTGCCACGGGCGGAGCAGCAGCGGCGCGCACTGGCGAATCTGCCACGCAAGGTGGCGCGCAGCATGGCCTTCGAGGGCGAGCCGGTGGATCAGGCGATGCTGGAAGCCGAACTCGGCCGCCTCAAGCAGCAACCCGCTACGTCGACACCACACTCGGCATCCTGAGCTACGCCGAGCTCGCACCGCATCTGGCGCGCCGCGTCGAGCAGGCCCAGTACGCCATCCGCCAGGGCGAACTTGATCGCCGGCTGGTTGATGAGAGTCTCTTCCTCGAACTGCACAAACGTATCTGTGGCGACCTGACGCCAGACTTCTCCGGCCGCTGGCGAAGCCAGGAGGTCATTGTCGGCGAGCATCAACCGCCCTTGCCGCATCTCGTCGCCCAGGGGATGCGTGAGTACGTGCGCGATCTCCAGGCCCGTATCGATGCCTTGCCATCCGAGGCCGGTGATTCCCTGCTGGAGCTGCTGGCCTTTGCCGAGGGCCGGCTGCTCAGCATTCACCCGTTCACCGATTTCAATGGCCGCACCACACGCGTGTTCATCGACTGGCTGACACGCCGTCTCGACCTCCCGGATGTCGATCCGACACCGGATGAGGGCGAGGCAACCGCTCTTTACCTCGCCGCACTGCGCGCCGCCGACCGCCACCACTGGACGCCGCTGATGGCGATCTGGCGTGAACGCCTGCAGCAGGGGGCCGGGTCATGAATGAGCATGTGCTGGATGGATGTACGGCAACCCCGCTCGCCAGCTATCTCAAGGCATTGGGTGTGTTACGCCTGCTTTCGGCCTGGTATCCGGACACGCGCGGCGCATGGCGTGGGGACTGCTTCGTGCTGACGACGCCGCTTGACCGCGGCGGAATCGAGAAGTTTTTTCTTGAGGAGTATGCGCCGACACCGGTGATGGCGCCGTGGAATGGCGGCAGTGGCTTTTACGAGAAGGACAACAAGGATGCATTGCTGCGCATAATGCAAAGCGGCGATGCGCGACTGCATGACTACCGGAACTGTCTTGCAATTGCTGAGTCTGCGCTTTCGGGGTACGACCGTTCGAGCAGCCCCAAGGAAGATGACAAGGCACGTCTTCTCAGCACAATGCGTGGGCAGCTGCCCGATGGTGCGCTTGCCTGGTTTGATGCCTCCGTTCTTCTTGCCAGTGAGGCGGCCCGATATCCACCGCTGCTGGGTACCGGCGGCAACGACGGCCGGCTCGATTTCACCAACAATTTCATGCAGCGTGTTCTTGACGTCATCCTTTTCGCCGACAACGCGGAAAGGAAAGTATCACTCGAAAGAATTCGAACAGCCTTGTTCAACATGGTGTCGCCCGGATTGGCCAAGAGTGCCATCGGGCAGTTCTCGCCAGGGCAGGCAGGAGGACCAAACGCTGGTACGGGGTTTGAGGCCGATGCTGCGATCAATCCCTGGGATTTCGTGTTGATGATAGAAGGCGCGCTGTTGTTCGCTGCGGCAGCAGTACGACGCAATGCGGACGATCATTTCGGCGTGCTGAGCTATCCCTTTACCGTGCGTGCGGTTGGGTCCGGGGCGGGCAGTCTTGGAGAAGGGGACTTTTCCAGCGCACGCGGGGAACTGTGGATGCCTCTTTGGACGCAGTCGGCGACGTACGCGGAAGTACAGGCATTGATGAGCGAAGGCCGGGTGGCATTGGGACGGAAGCCGGCAAGGGATGCGCTGGATTTCGTTCGTGCCGTACAGCATCTGGGTGCCTACCGCGGCGTGCGCAGCTTCCAGCGGTACGGTTTGTTGATGCGCTCAGGCAAGGCATACCTGGCGACACCACTTGCACGTGTTGAGGTGAACGAGAGGCAGGGTCCATCGTGGCTCGATGAGCTGGATGCCCACGGCTGGCTTGACCGATTTCGTCGTTTCAGCGGGGAGGCCAACACAGCCGTGCGCTTCAGGATGCTGTGCAAGCGCCTCGAGGATCGGCTGTTCTCGCTGGTCGGAAGGCTGCCGCGCAAGGCGGAAGCACAGGCATTGCTGGTCCTGCTTGGCAAGATCCAGATGACGCTTGCGGTGAGCGGCAAGGCGCGCGAGACGATAAACCCGATACCGCGCCTCTCCGGACGCTGGGTGATTGCTGCGGCTGACGATACGCCGGCCTTCCGCATAGCCATGGCGCTTGCCGGGCTGCACGGTATGGATCATGAACCGCTGCCCTTGCGTGCGCAGCTGTTTCCGGTCCAGCGCCGATTCGACCAATGGTTGACCCCGGAGGCAGGCGAGAAGAGTCGCATCTGTGATGGTGCCAAGGGCCGGCTTGTGGATGTCTTGCCGTCATTGCTCGATCGCCGCCTCTGGTTGGCAGAGCGCCTGGCGCTCTCGGACAAGCCGCTGGACAGTGCGGCGGGAGCGACGCTTGAAGACGTAGCCGGCTTTCTTCGCCATGATGGTATGGACACGCGCATCAGTGACCTGCTGCCAGGTCTCTCGCTCTGCGAGATTCCCGGGGATTTCGATCGCGGTGCGGGTGAAGACGTCCTGCCTTCGGCATTCTCGCTGATGAAGCTCGTGTTGACGCCGGAGCGCAGGTTGCGCTCCCTGGGATTGCTGGCGGATGGCCAGCAGCTGCCTGTTCCTCCCAGGATGCTGGCACAGCTTGAAGCAGGGAATCATGACAATCGTGCTGTGGTGTCCGCATGGCGTCGTCTGCGGGCATCTGGCTTGTCGCCTCTATTTTCGCCTGATGCCCTGCCGGCACTCACGGGCATCGATCCCAGGCGTGCCGCAGCAGCCCTGCTGATTCCGCTGCGCTTTGGTGCCACCGCCGCACTGGCGCGGTCGGTGTTGAATCAACCCGATACCGGATCTGTCTGACACTGCCCGTCAAGGAGAACAACGATGAGTCTTGATCTGTCCGCCCTCGCACATGCTCCCCGCCTGCTGCTGCGGGCCAGGCTGAAGCCCCTGCAGGGCACGCGGTTTCAGCCTACCGGCTTTCCCGAGATCGGGGCAGCACAGTATGAGGGGCCGGATGGTGCGCCAACGCTGCTGGTGGAGTCTGCGCAGAGCATGGCGAACCGCATGGAGGCGGTGTGCTGGGACAAGGTGGCGGATGATTGGGTGGCGCCGCTCAAGGGGCTATCGGTCATCAAGGTCAAGGACAAGTCCGGGCAACCGCTGACCAATTCGGTATTGGAGGCCCACCGCATCAACTCACCCTACATTCTCGAGGGCGGCGATAAGACTGTATTCACTCAGTTGAAAACCGAGCTGGCGGAGATGGAGGAAGGTCTTGTGGACCTGCGCAAGCTGGCGCATGTCCTGCTTTCCCTAGATATCAATGCGCTCCTGCATGGCGTGTTCCTGGCGAAGAAGGAGCTGGCGGGAGGGCGCCTGCGTCTGCCGCGCGCGCTGTCCGGATTCATCGAGGCAACGGGTGCCAAAGTGGCAGCCAGTGGTGGTGTCAAGAACGATTCCGTCAATCCGTCAGGCGATACTTCCAAGGGCTTTGGTAACGTGCCATTCTCCAGGGACGAGTTTGTCTCGCCTGATATCGCCGCTTACTTCAATCTGGATCTTGCCCAGTTGCGGGGATATGGCTTCAAGCAACCGACTTACGATCTGCTGGTCGCCTTGGCACTCTACAAGGTTCTTGCCTTCCTCGAAACCGGTCTGCGTCTGCGTACCGCCTGCGATCTGGAATGTGAAGCGGTCGATGTGCAACGGCCGGTCGGGTTTCAGATGCCCAGCCTCGATACCCTTGCGCAGTGCATGCCGAATCTGATCAACGCGGCTGCGTCCGAGGCGCGCTTCCAGACCGTCTCGGTGATCTACAGCGGTGGGGGCAAGCAGAAGAAGGACAAGACCAGGGGCGCGGCGGAGGTTGACGATGCCGGCGGAGATGATGGGGAATAGCCATGCTTGCGCTCGCATTCACGTTTCCTGCCGGGCGCTATCACGCCACCCCGTGGGATCGTCACGTCAATGAAGGCGCGGTAGCCTGGCCGCCTGAGCCCTGGCGCATTCTGCGCGGGCTGATTGCCACTTGGCATCACAAGATCAAGTACAAGGGCCGGCACAGTGAGGCCACGCTGGAGGCACTGATCGAGACTTTGGCGGCAGAACTTCCTCAATACAGTTTGCCTTCTGCCAGTCACAGCCACGCACGGCATTACATGCCGCAGTTTGCTGCTGGAAAGACATCGTTGATTTTCGATGCCTTCGCTGCCGTTGACCGTGAAGAGCCGCTTTGCGTGATCTGGCCGGATATCGAGTTGCCAGATGACCAGCGCTTGCTGCTGGATGATCTCCTTGCAGTCATGGGTTATCTCGGCCGCGCCGAGTCCTGGGTTGAAGCCAGGCGCATCGCCACGATTGCGGACGTGAACTGCCGGCCCGGTGGTAGTGTGATCGACGTAGAGACTGGTGAAATCCGCGGTGAGCTTGTGACGCTTCATGCGCCGTTGCCACCTGCTGAATACCAGGCCCTGCGCGAGCGCTTTCTCGTCGACAAGAAGGCACAGAAGAAGCTTGGCAGTACCTTGCCGGCAACGCTGCTCGATGCGCTCGGCATCGATACGAGCAGCCTGCGCAAGGTTGGCTGGAGCCAGCCACCTGCCGCACGAAAGGTGAGCTACCTGCGGCCGCTCGATGCCCTGCGCCCAAGGCCGGCCATTCATCGGGCACAGAGGCCTGCGGTGGCAGCTGTCAACTTCATCCTGAGTGGCAAGCCGATGCCGCGCGTGGAAGACAGTCTGCGCATCGGCGAGCTCATGCGCGTCGCCGTCATGGGCCAATGCAAGCGCACTTTTGGCGAAGCCAGCATCCCGCCTGTCTTCTCCGGCCACGATCTGCCGGACGGCAACCGTCATCGGCATGCCTTCTACTTGCCGTGGGACAGCAACGGCGATGGCAAGCTCGACCGCCTGCTCGTTTATGCGCCTGATGGCCTGGGTGATGTCGAGCAGCGTGCGCTCGTCAAGGTACAGAGGCTGTGGCAACGGGGAGGGACGGAATGGCGCCTGGTTCTGGAAGGCAGCGGAACCGCGGAGGTCGCGAGTACCCTTACCGGAGCCAGTACAACCTGGGTATCCGTGACGCCGTATCTGCATCCCTGGCACGTCAAGAAGCGGTTCGGCGTCGAAGATCAGATCCGCCGCGAATGTCGGGAGCGGGGCTTGCCGGAGCCCGTCACCATCGAGACCCTTGATGACGTGGACGTCGGCCGGGGTCGCAGGCGTCGTCCCATTCATTTCCAGCGTTTCCGCAGCCGCCACGGCCTCAGCCAGCCTGATCGTCTGGGCAGCTTCCGGCGCATGGTGTTTGCGCAACCCGTCGCAGGCCCGCTGGCGCTGGGCTTTGGCTGTCACTACGGGCTTGGATTGTTCAGGCCCATGGTCTGACCATTCGCTGGAGCTGCCGCAAAGGCGGGCCCGTCTGGGGGCGCCGGCACACTGCAGGAAAAGGCGCTGGTCAGCGGAGGTGGGGTAGTGAAGGACGACGCCGTTGCTCCTGGCGCAGCCCAGCCCGATCTGCCAATGCCATTCCCGGAGCTGGCTGGTGACCTCCCGTTGCTGCCGGCACGCATGGTCAACGAGTTCCAGTATTGCCCGCGTCTGGCCTATCTCGAGTGGGTGCAGGGTGAGTGGGCAGATTCGTCAGACACGGTGGATGGCCGGCATGCACACCGCCGGGTGGACCAGGCACGGGGAAAGTTGCCCCCGGCCGGGGAGATCGACGAAGGGGAGCGTGTCCACGCACGCTCGATCACCCTGTCCTCCAACCGTTTGGGCCTGATTGCCCGTATGGACCTGGTCGAAGGTGAGGGCGATCACGTCACGCCTGTCGACTACAAGCGAGGCCGGCGACCGCATGTGCCACGCGGTGCGTACGATCCGGAGCGGGTACAGCTTTGCGTGCAGGGACTGATCCTGGCCGAGCACGGGTATGTCTGCGAGGAGGGAATTCTCTGCTTCACCGAAAGTCGCGAGCGTGTTCGTGTCATCTTCGATGATGAACTGAAGGCACTCACCCGCAACGCCATCGACGGCCTGCGTCTGGTAGCCGTCGGCGGTCAGCTCCCCCCGCCACTGGACGACAGCCCGAAGTGCCCCCGCTGTTCCCTGGTGACGATCTGCCTGCCCGATGAGCTCGCGTTCCTGCGCACCCGGGAGTCATCGCCGCGTCCACTGGCCATAGCTAGGGACGAGGCGCTGCCTCTCTATGTGCAGGCACGTGGCGCCAAGATTGCCAAGAAGGGCGAGACCCTGGAAATTTCCGTTGAAGACCAGAAGGTGCAGACCGTGCGGCTTCTGGATGTCTCGCAGCTTGTCCTCATGGGGCAGGTCTATGTGACCACGCCCACCTTGCACGAGCTGATGGCCCGGGAGGTACCGATATCCTGGCATTCCTTCGGTGGCTGGTTTCTCGGCCACAGCGTTGGCACCGGCCACAAGAATGTGGAAATCCGCACGGCACAGTATCGCGCGAGCTTCGATTCCTCGTGGTGCCTGCGGCTGGCGAAAGCATTCGTCATCGCCAAGATCCGCAACCAGCGAACCATGCTGCGGCGAAACTGGAAAGAGGATGCGGCACCCGCGGATCTGGTCGATGGCTTTCAGCAGGATCTGCGACGTGCACAGCGGGCAGGAGACCTTGGTGAGCTGCTCGGTGCCGAAGGCCAGGCGGCAGCCCGCTACTTCTCCGCTTTCGCCGGGATGTTGAGCAGGGGGCCAGACCAGTCGCTTGCATTTGATTTCACGACGCGTAATCGACGCCCGCCCACCGATCCCGTCAATGCCTTGCTATCGTATGCGTACACGCTGCTCACGCGGAGCTGGACCGTCGTGCTGACGGCAGTCGGATTCGATGCCTATCGGGGCTTCTATCATCAGCCACGTTACGGTCGACCGGCACTGGCGCTGGACATGATGGAGTCGTTCCGGCCACTGATCGCCGATTCGAGTGTTCTGCAGGCGATCAACAACGGCGAGGTGCGTCCGACGGATTTCATCAGTGCGGCGGGCAGCGTGGCCCTTACCGCGGATGGACGCAAGCGCTTCATCGCCGCATTCGAGCGTCGCCTGTCACATGAGATTACCCATCCGGTTTTCGGATACAAGCTGAGCTATCGTCGGTTGCTGGAACTGCAGGCACGGCTGCTGGCGCGGCACCTGCTGGGAGAACTGGACGACTATCCGGAATTCACCACAAGGTGAGGCGATGCGTGAGGAGCACCTGTTTATCGTGACCTATGACATCGGTGACGCGAAGCGCTGGCGGCGGGTATTCGGGCTCATGAATGGTTATGGCGAGTGGCTGCAGTTCTCTGTGTTCCAGTGCCGGATGAGTCGCCAGCGCCATGCTGAACTCGTTGCCCTTCTGGATGGCGTCATCAACCACACGAAGGACCACGTATTGTTCATGGATCTTGGGCCGGCAGACCAGGTGACACCGCGGGTGATAAGCTTGGGCAAGTCATTCGAACCGGTGGTACGAGCCCCGGTTATTGTGTGATTTGACGCTGCCTGCATGCGCGAGCGCTGTAGTGGTGTCGGAAACCTCGGGAAGCGCTCGCGTAGGCGGAGTTCTTTAATAAACAGCATGTTGACGCTCACACGACGTATCTGCGTGTTGGCCGTGCAACCTTTGTGCAGTGGCGAGATCCGAGCGCTCGCATGCGGACTCACAAGCCCATGCCGGCATTGGAATTGGCGGGCGGGCCATTTCCGCGGCTTAATTGCCGCGGCCTCATTGAAGCCCATGTCGAGGGTCTCGGGCGCTGGCGGTGCGGGCTCCATTTCCGCGGCTTAATTGCCGCGGCCTCATTGAAGCACGGGCCTCGAACAGCTCGCGCTGCTCTCGGATGATTTCCGCGGCTTAATTGCCGCGGCCTCATTGAAGCCCCGGCAATACGCCGCATAGGCGCTCACCTGCGCTGCATTTCCGCGGCTTAATTGCCGCGGCCTCATTGAAGCAGCGTTCAGGACGCCGGCTGGTGCAGCGATTCCGCCATTTCCGCGGCTTAATTGCCGCGGCCTCATTGAAGCTCTGTCTGTCTGGCGGGAAACAGGCAAAAAGTCTGTCATTTCCGCGGCTTAATTGCCGCGGCCTCATTGAAGCAGGTCGATCATTCCGTCGAAGGTCGCGCCCTCGAAAATTTCCGCGGCTTAATTGCCGCGGCCTCATTGAAGCCAGCGAGGCTGAGATCGACCGATCGGTCGCGGCCGCATTTCCGCGGCTTAATTGCCGCGGCCTCATTGAAGCGCAACGAGCGAGCCAGCCCCTGGAACGGATGTGGAGATTTCCGCGGCTTAATTGCCGCGGCCTCATTGAAGCATCAGGACGGCCGCGACCGCTGGGCCGGCGACTGGATTTCCGCGGCTTAATTGCCGCGGCCTCATTGAAGCGATTTCCAGACGGCAATGTTGGCGATTCGGGCTGCATTTCCGCGGCTTAATTGCCGCGGCCTCATTGAAGCGCCCGGAGGTCGTGGAACCGCCAGTCGACCCCTAGCATTTCCGCGGCTTAATTGCCGCGGCCTCATTGAAGCATCCGCATGGCGGGCCGCGCTCGATGCGTCCATCCGCATTTCCGCGGCTTAATTGCCGCGGCCTCATTGAAGCAACGCACCAACGGGCGGCCGCTCGCTCTGCTTGGCGCATCTCCGCGGCCTAACCGGAGCCGGGAATGACAACGCATTGTCAGCCCGCCCATCCCATTTCTTTCCGCTGAGTGATTGCGGCAGCCTTACGGAGGTGATGGCCGACAACGCGTAGTTGTTATTCGCCGCATCGGCGGCCGCCTGTTCGACGCCATCGGCCCGCACGCCGTGTTCGAGATGGTCGGCACCATCACCGTGCTAGTCGTGCTCTTCGGCCTCTGGGTGCGCT
>JAANMV010004167.1_pt1 | contig 11698 bp, 6 predicted proteins | sample 7279661 | NCBI WGS metagenome assembly JAANMV01 (sample SAMN14094540, study PRJNA606508) | bioreactor metagenome | isolation source: A lab-scale SPAN reactor treating ammonium-rich wastewater day 121 | place: Ireland: Galway | collected 2017-05-16 | reverse complement strand
GGTGCCCGGCGGCGGCGGGTTCAACTCCACGGCCGCGATCCTCGCCGCGGTGATGCTGGTCGGGTTCACCGTTCTCGGCATCGGCCTCGGCGTCTATGGGTACCGGGAGGGGAAGAGGTAGCGGCCATGGCATCACGACCGCTTGCCGGCGCTGGCGGCGAAGCCGCACTGCCACCCGGGATAGTGTTCGGGGCTATCGGCCTCGCCGCCGCCTCTGCGATCGAATTGCTCATCCTGCGGACGTTCACCAGAACAGCCATCCACATCCCGGGCATCACGGCGCTCCGGGAGCCGTACGAGGTGTTGAGCTTCGGTGGCCGGTACGCCTATTTCGTTGCCATCACGCTGTTGATGTTCGCGGTACCGGCGACAGCATGGACGTTGTGGAGTCGCGGTGGGCCTGTGCGGCGAGGGATGGCGGTGGCGATGGCTGGCTTCGCGGCAATGAGTGGGCTGGCGGCCATGGAGTTCGCTGGACGACTCGCGCTGGATACCGCGACGGCCGGGACAGTCGCCGTTCTCGCCGTCGGCACGGCCTCGCTGACGCGGCGCTGGACCGTGGCCGTGCCGATCGGGCTGTTCGCGGGCGCGTTCGTGCTCAGCAGTGCCCACACGCTCGGTGAATCTGCTGCTCAGGAGGGGTTGCTGACGCTCCGGACCGATTCCGCGCTAACCGCGGCGGAGGTGGTTGGGGTGGCGTTTGCCCTGGCGGTTCCGCTGCTCGCGAGAGGTGTCTTGGACCGCGTGTCCGTCGCATCTGGAATCGTGGTGGCGGCGGTCGTGTTCGTGGCCTTCCTGGGTAATGGTGGGGCGACGGCGCGCTTCTTGCTCCTCTGGAACGAAGGACTCTCGGGGGTGCTGCCTTCGGTGGCGTACGCCGGTGCGGCCGGGTGCCTGGCAGCCACGCTGGCCGCGTTCGCCAGGTCCCGGAATGGGCTGGCTGCCGCAGGCCTGTTGCTGTTGGTCACCGGCGGCATCGGACTGCACAGCACCTACCAGTCCGGGCTGGTGATCACGGGGATGGCATTGCTGGCGATGGCACTTCCGAACGTGCTGGAGCAGCGCAAGCAGCCGGAGAACGGCCGCGCTCAGGACAGGACGCGCGGCGTGATGCCCGGCGCACCGGCGGAAGCCTAGGCCTGGTCCTCGCGCTTCGCCCGTTGTTCGGCCAGTTCGGCTTCCATCCGGTCGCGCATGCCCTTCTCGTCTTCCGCTGAGATCGACGGGGGAGCAGACTTGTTCGAATGCTTTCCGGGGTGAGCCTCCAGCCACTCTTCATGAGTTTCCTGGCGGCCGAGCAGTTTCTTGAGCCATCCCATAGTTCGCGTTCCTCGCTTGACGGCCCGTTTTGAGAGGGCCGCGGTGCCACCATAAACCTTTCCGGACGGTCTGCCGATAGGTTTGCATCCGGAGTGCGTTCGACGGTGGAGGCGGACCAACAAGTTGTTGGCGGGTGAGCGTATTGTGGAACCGGTACGCGCCCCGAAACGTTGGGTGATTATGAGAACAGCGGGCGGCATCGCCCCGCGCCACCGAGTGCGCCGCAGGTATGCGAGCACGGCTGCCGCCTTCTTCGCGGTGGCCGTACTACCGCTGTACGCCTTCTGCGCACCGTTCGACGCCCCGGAACAGAAGCTCACCGTCCCGGGGACAGTGGTGCTTGCGGCGGACGGGACTGTGTTGCAGCGCGACGGGAGCGAGGGCTTCCGCATCCCGGTCTCGCTGGACGAGGTTGCGCCCGTCGTCATCCAGGCCACCATTGCCGCCGAGGACCAGCGCTTCCGCAGCCACCCCGGAGTCGACCCGGTGGCGTTGCTCCGGGCAGCATGGAAGTTCCGGTCGGAGCGTTCGGGCGCTTCCACAATCACCCAGCAGTTGGCCCGGCGGATCTACCTCGACGGCGGCGGCGGACCCCTCCCCGTGCGAAAGGTGCGCGAGTCGCTCATCGCGCTGCAACTCGAGGCGCACCGCTCGAAGGACCAGATCCTCGAGCTCTACCTGAACGAGGTGTACTACGGGCGGGGGGCCTACGGGATCGAAGCGGCGGCACGGGTGTACTTCGGGGTTTCGGCGGCGAACCTGGACCTCGCGCGAGCGAGCTTCCTGGCCGGGTTGCCGCAGCTGCCATCCGTCTACGAACCGTCGGTCGATGAAACGTTTGCGCGGGCCCGCCAGGCCTACGTGCTGGGACGGATGGCGGCCGATGGATCGATTTCCCCGGAGCAGGCACTGGCGGCGGAGGGCGAGCCCCTGGCCCTCCTGCCGGAAATCGAACCGGCGGTCGCCCCGCAGTTCGTGGCATGGGCGATGGCGGAGGTGGCTCGGCTGCGGCCGGACCTCGCCGGCGCACGCGGCCTGGTGGTCGAGACGACCCTCGATGCGGGCCTGCAGCAGGAGGCCGAACGGCTGGCGCGGATGCATGTCGCCAACCTGAGCGACCGGAATGTGACCAACGCAGCGGTGACCGTGGTTGAGCCGGAGACCGGGCGCGTGCTGGCAATGGTGGGCAGTATCGGCGGCGAAGGGACCGGCGGCGCAATCAACATGGCGGTCACGCCCCGCCAGCCTGGTTCGGCACTCAAGCCGTTCCTCTATGCCGCTGCGTTCGAACGCGGGTACACCGCTGCCACACCGCTCCTCGACGTGCCAACCGCGTTCGAAACGAAGGACGGCCTCTACAGCCCCCAGAACTTCGACAAGCGCTTCCACGGAGTGGTGCCGCTACGCGTGGCGCTCGCATCGTCGTTCAACGTCCCTGCGGTGCGGACGCTTGAGGCGGTCGGCATCCCGGCATTTCTTGACGTCGCGCAGCGGTTCGGGCTGACCACACTGACCGAGGCGGAGCGGTATGGGCTGGCGTTGACTCTCGGTGGCGCGGAGGTGCGCCTGTTGGACCTGACGGCCGCCTATGCAGCTCTTGGGGCCGGTGGTGCGTACGCGGAGCCGTTCGCCGTGACCCGTGTGCGGGCGTCGGACGGGACGGTGGTGTACGAACGGCGCCCGCCAACGACCCGGGAAGCGACGAGCCCCGAGCATGCCTACCTGCTGGGAGACATCCTGGACGATTCCGATGCCCGCATCCCGGGGTTCGGGATGACGACGCCGTTTGAGTTGCCCTTCCGCGCGGCGGCGAAGACGGGTACCACCACGGGCTTTCGCGACAACTGGACGATGGGGTTCACTTCGAGCTTCGCGGTCGGCGTGTGGGTGGGGAATGCCGACGGCTCACCGATGCGCGACGTGTCGGGTGTGGACGGGGCGGGACCAATCTGGAGGGATGTGATGCTCGCAGCGGCGATGGTGAAGGAGCCCGGATGGCCGTCGCGCCCGTCAGCCATAGTCGAAGCGGACGTGTGCAGCCCCACCGGGCTGTTGCCCGGGCCAGACTGCCTCCACCCGGAACGAGAGCTCTTCGTGGCGGGGACGGCGCCGGTGACGATCGAGACCTATTACCGGCGCCAGGCCGATGGCAGCGTCGCGATCGCTCCGCCCGCGGCGGCGATGGCGTGGGCCCGCGACGCCGGGCTTCAGGTTTCGATCCCGGAGCCCGGGAACGGTCAGCTGCGCATCGTTGACCCGCAGCCCGGGAGCGTCTTCTACATGGCCCCCGAGCTGCGCGGGCAAGAGCTCTCCCTCCGCGCCGAGGCGCCCGTGGACGCGACAACCGTCACGTTCCAGATGAACGGCGATACGCTCGCCGAGGTCTCTCCCGGTGACGCCAGGCTCGTCTGGGCGCTCCGGCCCGGGGTGCACGAACTCCAGGTAACCGCACGACTCCGCGATGGCTCGCTGGCCGTCGCCACAAGTACTTTCGAGGTGAAACCGCGATGAGCGAACAACCCGCCCAGAACGCATTCCAACGGCAGATTGCAAGGCTCTCGGGATACCTCGATACACCGGTCCGTAAGGCAGCGGCGGCGCTGGGGGCGGCCGTAGTTGTGGGTGCGGTGGCGGGGCTGTCGTGGTTCGCACTCACGCGGGAGGGCGAGCACACCCCTTATGTCGAGCCGCCGGGATTCGCCGTAAGCCCCGAAGGCGACGACGTGCCCCGGCTGACGCCCATCAAGGTGACGTTTGCCGCCGCTCCCGACGAGCGCGAGCCGCAGAAGCTACTCCAGGTGGAGCCGGCGGTCCCCGGCAGCTACGCGTGGCTAAGCGACCGGACGGTGCTTTTCCAGCCAGAGTACCCGGGCCTTCTGCGCGGCTCGACCTACACGGTCAAGGTAGCGGCGCGCCCCGAAACCGGGCTGACCGGCGAGGTCCAACGCCAGTTCACCGTCACCGGGTTGCTCACGGTGCAGCAGGCGATCCCGGGTAACGGCGACACGGAAGTCCCGCTGAACGCACCGGTGATGATCCAATTCAGCCGTTCGGTGGCGCCGCTGACCACCCTCAGCGCGCAGAGCACGGCTGCGGTCATCGAGTTCGACCCGCCGCTGGAGGGGACGGGGGAGTGGCTCAACACCTCGATCTACCGGTTCGTGCCGGCGAACCTGCAGCCTTACACGACCTACAAGCTGAGGATTCCAAAGGGCTTGACATCGGCGGCGGACGGCGTGCTCCGGGAGGACTATGCCTGGAGCTTCACGACGGTCAGCCCGGCCGTCGCGAAGTTCACACCCGACAACAACACGGACTTCGCGAGCCCGCGCCAGCAGGTCGCGGTGACGTTCAACCAGCCGATGGACCCGGCGGCGGCTTCCGGGATTTCACTGGTGGACCTTGCGGGGACGGCGGTGCCGGGAACCATCGCCTGGAGCGGGGGCAACACCGTCGCGACCTTCACGCCTTCGGTGCAGCTTGGCTACCGGACGGCGTACGAAGCCGTGGTAGCGGCTGGCCTGCCGGGGGCGAAGGGCGGGGCAACCGCGGAGGAACGGCGGGCGCGGTTCACGACGGTCGGCCTCCCGGTCGTGTCGTCGTCGTTCCCGCGGAACGGCGAGACGGCTGCCCAGCGCTACGGGATCAGCATTTCTTTCTCGAACCCGATGGACATCGACTCGCTGGAGGGAAAGGTCTCCGTTTCGAGCTTCACGGCGGAGGACCTCGAAGGGAACGTCTACATCGGCGAGTTCGACATGAACGTCTCCGTGCCGCTCAAGCCATCGACCGCCTACACGGTGACGATTGCGGCCGGAGCCCTCGACCGCTACGGCCAGGTGATGGGGGCGCACACCATCTCGTTCACGACGGGGGCGCTGCCATCGCAGGTGACGCTGGCACTGCCGGGGTATAGCGCTTCAGCGACGTACTCGGCATCGGCGGAGCCGATCCTGTTCTTCCACGCGCAGAACATGAACGAGGCGCGTTTCACGCTCTACCCGCTGACGCCGGACGAGGGCCAGCGCCTCTTGCACAACTTCTACGGTGGCCCGAAGTTCGAACCATCGCTGCCGGCCATGCGGAGCTGGACCGAGCCGGTGACCGCGTCGCAGAACGAGGTCGTCCTTGGTTCAACCTCGATCTCTGGGACGGGCGGGCCGCTGGCGAAGGGCTTCTACTTCGTCCGGTCGAGCGGCCAGTACCAGTCGGAATTCGCGTTCGCGGTGGTCGACACGGTGCTCGTGACCAAGGTCTCGAACGACGAGCTGCTCGCGTGGGCGATCGAGCACGACACCGGGAAGCCGATTTCGGGTGCAACCATCACGGCCTCCGGGCCCGACATCTCCCCGGCAGAGGCCACGACCGACGCGAACGGCCTGGCGTCGTTCAAGGTCCCCCTGCCGACGCTGGGGAAGAACATCGACCGTTCGTACTACCTGCTCCTGGACGATGGCGTGCACCGGGGGGTGACTTCCACAAGATGGACGCAGGGGAGCGCGCCGTACCAGCTAAACCTGCCGACCGATTACTTTGCGCGGGAATGGGTCGGGCAGGTGTACACGGACCGCCCCATCTACCGGCCGGGCGAAACCGTGGCGTACAAGGGAGTCGTGCGGGCAGACAACGACGCGGCTTACTCAGTGCCGCCGTCGGACCCGCCGTTGCAGTTCGTGATGCTCAACTCTCGCGGGCAGGAGGTTGTGCGCGAGGATGTCCACACCAATGAGTTCGGGACCTTTGCCGGGAGCTTCCTGATCCCGGCGGACGCACCGGTGGGCGACTACTCCATCAGCATCCAGCTCAAGGGGGCGCCCGAGTACGGGTTCTGGGCGGTAGCCGGGAACAGCTACCTCGTTGCAGAGTTCCGCAAGCCCGAATTCCAGGTGGAAGTCGAGACCGGAAAGCCTTCGTACGTGAACGGCGACTCGATCGACGTGCGGACAACCGCCTCGTTCTTCTTCGGCGGCGCCGTCCCGGACGCCGCAGTCGAGTGGTCGGTCCTCGGCAGCCCGGCGGGGCTGCGGGTCGAGGGCTACGAGCGATACTCGTTCTCCGATTATGACTACTGGCGGACCGCGGTCAGCACGACGCCGATCCGTGCGAGCGGCACGGCGGTGACCGGTGCGGATGGCGTGGCGGCCTACACCATTCCCGCGGCGCTCCAGCCCGGCGAAAGCGCGCAGCAGCTCACGCTTTCGGCCACGGTGACAGACCAGAACGCGCAGGCGGTGGCATCCAGCACATCGGTGACGGTGCACCCTGCAGCGCTCTACGCGGGCATCAAGCCCGAGGAGTACGTGGCCCAGGCGGGCACCGCGACCGGCGTGGACCTGGTGACGGTAGACACAGAGGGCAACATCCTGGGGAACCAGGCTGTCGTTGTGCGCGTGTACAAGCGTGACTGGATTACGACCAAAGAACAGACGCCCGACGGCGCGCGGCGCTACAAGAGCGAACCACGCGACACGCTGGTGACCACCCTGAACACCACCACGGGGGCAAATGGCGAGGGAACCGTGACGGTCACTCCTGACAAGACGGGCACCTTCCGGCTGGTGGCCGAAGTGACCGATGCCCAGGGGCGGACCGCGCGCTCGGCGGCCTACCTGTGGGTCTGGGGTGGCCAGTTCGCCAGCTGGCGCATCAGCAACGACGACACGATCGCCCTTGTGGCCGACAAGGACAGCTACGAGGTTGGCGAGACCGCCGAGATCCTGGTCCCGGCCCCGTTCGAAGGGGCGGTCGGGCTGGTGACGGTCGAGCGCGGCAAGGTGATCACCCGGGCGGTGCAGGCCTTCCCCACCAATACGGAACGGCTCTCGATCCCAATCACCGACCGGTCAGTGCCAAACGTGTTCGTCTCGGTGGTGCTCTACCGGCCACCGACGGCGGAAGACCCGGTGCCCCGCTACAAGGTCGGTTACGTGCAGCTGCCGGTCTCCACCGAGACGCGGGAACTCACGGTCTCCATACGTCCCGACAAGGACCAGGCAGAACCGGGCGAGACGGTCCGCTACGACATCACAGTGACCGACAGCACGGGCAAGGGAGTCGCGTCCGAGGTTTCGGTCTCGGTCGTTGATAAGGCACTGCTCTCGCTCGAAGAGGAGCGCGGGCCGAACGGTCTCCTGGCCTTCTGGTTCGAGCGCGGACTGGCGGTGGCGACGTCCTCCTCCATGTCGGTCTCGATCAACCGGTCGAACGACGTGATCGCCGAGCCGCCGCGGGGCGGGAAAGGCGGCGGCGGCCTCGAGGACGACCGCCTGCGACAGGACTTCCGAAACTCCGCCTACTGGTCGGCCCAGTTGAAGACAGACGCGAACGGCCGGGCAAGCGTGGACGTGAAGATGCCGGACAACCTGACCACCTGGCGGATGCAGGTCCGGGCCGTGAGCGGGGACACCATGGTTGGCGAGGGTACCAACGAGCTGGTCTCGACATTACCGCTGCTCTTGCGGCCCGCTCTACCCCGCTTCCTGCGGGTTGGCGACGAGACGCAGATCCGGCTGCTGGTGCGGAACGCAACCGCGGAAGAGCACGAAGTGAAGGTGACCATCAGCGCCGAGGGCATCGACCTCGATGACAAGTCGGCGCGGACCGTGAAGATCCCTGCCGGGGAGTCGGTCCCGGTGAGCTGGCCCGCGAAGGTGACCGCCGACGGGACGGCGCGGCTGACCTTCACCGCGACCGGGGGCGGGATGGAGGACGCAGTGACCCAGGAGTTCCCGCTCCTGCTCGACGTGACCCCAGAGACGATGGCAACCGGCGGCATCGTGACGAACGAGCCGGGCGTCGAGGCACTCTACCTGCCGCCCTTTGCGATCCTGAAGAACGGGCTATTGCAGGTCTCGGTGCAGTCGGCGCTGGCAGGGTCGATGGCGGACGAGCTGGGCGAGTTCGTGCCACGGCCGTTCGAAGACACGGTCTACATCGCAAGCCGGCTCACGGCAAACATCGGCGTAGCCCGGGCGGAGCGGAGCGCCGGCAACTCGTCAACGAACGGTGGACGGATCACCAGCGACCTGGCGGCCCTGGTCTCCCGCCAGCGGCCCGACGGCGGCTGGTCCTGGTGCACGGAACCGTTGTGCCTCTCTGACCCGAACGTGACCGCGTGGGTGCTCCTGGCTCTCGGCGAGGCCCGGCGCGATGGGCTGACCTTCGACGAATCTGGGATCGGCCGGGCCGGGACGTACCTTTCCGGCTACATCAACCGTACGGCGGACGTTGCGCATCCGGCTGACCCGAACCAGAAGGCGTTCATGCTGGCAGCTATCGCGAGCGCCGATAGCAGCCGGTCGGCGATCTCGCCCGCGCGGGCGCTCTTCGAACAGTACCGCACGCAGTTGAACACCTGGGGGCGGGCCTACCTGGCGATGGCGCTCGTCGATGCGGGGGTGGAAGGCAGCGACGAACAGGTGCGGGCTTTGCTCAACGACATTGCCGCAGCCACCATCCCGAGCGCGAACGGCAACCACTGGGAAGACCCGCCAGTCCGAGGGATGTTCATGACGAACACGGCCACGACGGGGCTTGTAACGCTCGCCCTGGCGCGCATCCAGCCCGAACAGCCGCTGCTGGCGCAGTCGGTGCGCTGGCTCGTTATCGCCCGGGGGGCGAAGCGGTGGCAGACCACGGTGGAGCGCGCCCAGGCGATCCTCGCGCTGACCACCTACGCCGAGGTGACCGGAGAGCTCGCAGGTAACTTCAGCTACAAGGTTATGGTGGACGACCGCCAGATCCTGGGCGGGCTGGTGAAGCCGGGAGAGCCGCTGAAAGATGCCGCGAAGGATGTCGCGCTCACGGACTTTACCCCCGGCAAAGTCGCACTGCTCGCATTCCTGCGCGATTTCGAAAAGCAGGGGCGCCTCTACTACGCGCTGAACCTGCGCTACCTGACTCCAGCCAAGGACGTGGAGGCGGTGAATCGCGGGTTTGCCGTCAGCCACGAGTACTCGTTGCTTGGTGACGCTGCGACGAAGGTCACCAGTGCAAAGCTGGGCGACACGGTCCGCGTGAAGCTGACCATCCTGGCTCCAGCGGACCGGAACTACGTGGTCATCGAAGACCTGCTGCCGGGCGGTCTCGAACCGATTGACGCGCGCCTGCAGACGATCGATCCTGCCCTGAAGGCGCTCCTCGAAGCCGAGCGGGTGGCGGCGCTGCAGAAGCAGCGGGGCGGGTACGCCGCGCCATGGTTCGGGTGGTACTACAGCCCGTGGCAGCACGTCGAACTGCGCGATGACCGGACGGTGCTGTTCACGGACTACCTGCCGAAGGGCGTGTACGAGTACACGTACTACGCGCGAGCCACCACGCCGGGGGACTTCTTCGTGGCGCCGACTCACGCGGAAGAGACTTATCTGCCGGAGGTCTTCGGGCGTAGCGACTCGGGGCGGTTCAGCGTGACAGAGTAGGAAAAGGGGGCACTGCGCCGGGCGTCGGGAGGCGTGCCGGTTGACCGGTGCCCCTGCGATCCGTAGCGTCACGGTCGCATATCCCCAGTTTGCGGACAGTGCGCGGCGCGGCGTGCCATGCGTTAGCGCGCCGTTCCGCAGGAGGCAATCCTTGGCCTACAACAAACCCATACCGGAGCCAGACCCGCTCTCCCGTCCCTTCTGGGACGGCGCGAAGGCTGGCAAGCTCATGCTCCCGCGTTGCACCGACTGCAACCGGGTGCACTGGTACCCGCGCTGGATCTGCCCGTTCTGCCACTCGCGCAACATCGAGTGGTTCGAGGGCAGCGGCGAGGGCCGCATCCACACCTTTGCGGTGCAGCATCGCGCCTTTGGCGGATGGGCCGACGAAGTCCCATTCGTGACGGCCTACATCGACATCAACGAGGGCGACCGGATGTTCACGGTGCTGCGCGGGGTAGACCCGAACAAGCCCGAGACGATCCAGATCGGTGCGCGTGTCCGCGTTGAATTCGAACCCGCCAGCGAGGATGTGCACATCCCGTTCTGGCGCGTTATCTAGGCCCAGGAGACACAGATGCCAGGAGAACTTTCCCGGGCCGCGGCAATCGTCGGAGCGGCCGAAGCCAATGAAATCGGCTATCCCGAAACACCGAAAACTTCGCTCCAGCTTCACATCGAGGCTATCAAGAACGTGAGCGACCAGACGGGCATCCCGATCAGCGCAATCGACGGGATCTTCAGTGCCGGCTGGTCATCGCAAATCGCCGAGCATCTCGGCCTGCACCCGCGATACATCGACACCACCTCGGTCGGCGGCTGCTCGTTCGAAATGCACGTGCACCACGCGCTCGCCGCCATCCACGCCGGGATCATCGACATTGCGCTCGTGACCCACGGTGAGTCCGGCTGGTCGGCACGCGCCAACCAGGGCCGGGGCACCGGCCGCCCGCGCGGCATGGGCGACCCGTGGGACCCGGGTTCGCAATTCAGCGGGCCTTACGGCATATCCGGGGCGCCTTCGAACTACTCGCACGCGATGACGCGCCACAACCACCGCTTCGGCACAACACCGGAAGACTTCGCGCACATCGCCGTGGTCACGCGGCAGTGGGCGACGCTCAATCCCCGGGCGATCATGCATTCGCGCGAGACACATCCCCAGGGCGGGCCGATCACGGTCGAGGACGTGCAGACGTCGCGCCTGGTGTCGTGGCCGCTGACGCTGCTGCATTGCTGCCTGGTGACTGACTACGGCGGAGCCGTGCTGGTGACCAAGCCGGAGATCGCTCGGAGCGTGAAGACGAAGCCTGTCTGGATCGCTGGCGCGGGCGAGAACATGAGCCACTCGAATATGCTCGAGATGGGTGACTTCACCGCCACCTCCGCAGCGGCATCGTCGGCCTCGGCATACAAGATGGCCGGCATGGGTCCCGAGGACATGGAAATGGCCATGATCTACGACTCGTTCACGGTTACGGCGGGCATCACGGCGGAGATGCTGGGCCTGGCGCCGCGGGGCGAGGGATTCAGGCTGTGGAAGGATGGGCACGCCGCCCCGGGCGGGAGACTGCCCATCAACACGAATGGCGGCGGGCTCTCGTTCAACCATTCTGGCATGTACGGCATGCAGCTCCTCGTCGAGGCCTACCGCCAGCTCTCGGGCACGGCCGAGGACGGCGGCTACAGCGGCCTGCCGGGCAAGCAGACAAAGGCACGCTCGTGCGTGGTCAACGGCACGGGTGGAAGCCTTTCGACCACCGGGACGCTGGTACTGGTCTCGGATTAGGCGAAGGCGCGCGCTGCACCCTCCGAAGGCCGCCGGGAAACCCGGCGGCCTTCGCGTTTGCGCCCGGAGCCGGTGATCAGGTCCGAAGACATACGAGACAGTTTGGAGAGTGGGGAAACTGCATAAGCAATTGGTTTGCCTACAGGCCCTTACGGGCGTGGGTATCAGAAGG
>JAANMV010004166.1_pt1 | contig 11701 bp, 9 predicted proteins | sample 7279661 | NCBI WGS metagenome assembly JAANMV01 (sample SAMN14094540, study PRJNA606508) | bioreactor metagenome | isolation source: A lab-scale SPAN reactor treating ammonium-rich wastewater day 121 | place: Ireland: Galway | collected 2017-05-16 | reverse complement strand
AGTCCGGACCCGCGGTTTGGGATGGCGGCTCCGTTTGTTTCCTCCTGGACGACGTCTACGGGCGGGCTGACCGCTGTGGGATCGGCGACTCGTACGGTGACGCTGGGGACGCCGGGGAACCCGTTGACGATCACGGGCATGGAAGAGACTTCAACTTTCAACGGGCGGACGTCGAGCAGCAACTGGAGCAACGCGACGAAGACGCTGGTGGAGACGTCGCCGGCGGGACGGACGGTTACGACGACTTACGACCAACTTGGGCGGTTGTTGACCACCAGCGTGCCGCAGCTGGCGACGGTGGAACAGCAGTATGACGGCAGGGGAAGGCTGTCGCAGGTCACTCACGATGATCGCGTCATCGGCTACACTTACAATGGCCAGGGTTATCTGGCCTCGCAGGTCGATCCGCTGGGACAAACCACCCTCTACAGCTATGAGGCGGACGGGCTTGTGGAGCAGGTCACCCTGCCGGATTCTCGCACGGTTGGGTTCCGTTACGACGCCAACGGGAACCTCCAGTTCCTCCGGCCGCCTGGACGTCCGGAGTACGAATACCGACCTGACAATCGCGACCTGCTCGCGGAGTACCTGCCGCCCGCGGTCACGCCCGGTGGGAGCACGCGCTACAGCTACAACCAGGATGCGCAACTGGTCGATATCATCCGCCCCGACGGGCAGCTTGTGCACGGCGATTACGACCCCACAGTGGGAAGACTACGGAGCCTCACGACACCGAGAGGGACAATCTCGTTCGGCTATCACTCCGTGACGGGCGAAATCGACTCGGTCCAAGCACCCGGCTCGTCCCGCAGCTATGGATACCAGGGCAGACTGCTCGCAAACTTGACCTCGGGCGGAGTCACTCAGGGTACGGTCAATTGGAGCTATGACAATGATTTCCGGGTAAGCTCAGCCAACTTCGACGGCGGGCACTCTATGGCTTACCAGTATGACGCAGATTCCGAGATCACGGACATCGGTCCCATGCACTTCACGTTGAACCCCCAGAATGGCTTGGTAACCGGGGCAAATCTTGGAGCCGTAGACGATGCTATCACTTACCGAACCACAGGCGAGCTAACCGGCTACTCTGCCTCAGCCGGTGGGACCGCTCTCTACAGCGAGGCCTACGTCGTAGATAAACTCGGGCGGATTCAGGGACATACCGAGACCATCCAAGGGACCACGACAGTGTGGGACTACCGCTATGATGCCACCGGTCGTTTAGATCGGGTCACCAAGAACGGCGCGGTTTTCCAAACTCTGGTTTACGACGCCAACGACAATCGTCAAACCGAAACGACTCCAGCTGGAACCACGAACTACCAGATCGATCCCCAGCAGGACCGGCTGCTCTCATTGACCGACCCTCAGGGCACGACCACATTTCAGTACGACGCCAACGGAGTGCTGCAGTCGAAGACTCGCAGCGGGCAGACGACGCGATACACCTACGACACTCTGGGCGCCCTGACCCGTGTAGAACTGCCCGATGGCCGTGTCATCGAATACGAAGTCGATGCTGCCAATCAACGTGCGGTGAAGAAAGTCAACGGCACGGTCGTCAGCAAGTGGCTCTACGATGGCGGCTTGTTTCCCTTGGCCGAGCAAGACGGGAACGGCAATCTCCTGGCAGTTTACCGAGGCATGTTCATGGTCAAGGGCGGAGTGGCCTATCGCGTGCTGCGCGACCAGTTGGGAAGCGTTCGTTTGGTGGTAGACGCAGCCACCGGCCAAGTCGTGCAGCGGATCTCGTACGACGCATGGGGCAACGTCACGGAGGACACAAACCCGGGATTCCAGCCATTCGGCTTCGCAGGAGGGCTCTACGACCAGGATACGGGCCTGCTTCGGTTTGGCGCCCGGGACTATGACCCGCAACTGGGTCGATGGACGGCTCCGGACCCGCTGGAGTTGGCGGTCGGGACAAATCGGTACGTCTATTGCAACAATCAACCGACCAGCTTGATTGACCCGACTGGGCTGCAATCGATTAAGACGGGTGCAAAAAAGGTCGGCGCGGAGGTGGTCCAAGAGGGGACGGAAGCGGCTATCCAAAAGGGAGCGATGAAACTCGTCAGCAAAGTTGCAGACAATTTCGTCGGCGGTCCTGCCGCGCCTCTGCTCACTGCAGTCGACGTGGGTGATGCGCTCGCCTTCTTATCGGCCCCCATTATCGAAGGTATCTACACCACAGTCCCCGACCCCGGTGATCCGCCACGCCGTTACGATCCAGAGACAGGGCGTCGAAACCGGGGGCGCCAGCGAGACATTACAATTGCGTGCGAACAGGAGGATGGTGTAAAGCGGGTGCAAGAGGGTAGGCGTAGGCAAGAGAGGGATTTCAGGAACAACAAGGATGTCCCTGAGGGAGACCGCAATCGAGTGGCGGACAATGCCCAGAGGGCCGAGCAGAGACGGAAAGTTAGTCTCGCCGAGCAGACCAACACCTACGATCCTTGATGCCCAGCGCAGACTTGCTTCAGAAGTGCTTCGCCGACGCATTGGAGGCCCTGGACCAAAACGAAGACTCTCATGCTCTCGTAAGACTTCGTTACTGCGCCTCAGAGGGCGGGATATACGAACGTCTGACTTTGGGCCTAGCTTTTGCCTGGCTTTGGCGCTATCCGGAAGCGTCGCGTCTCCTCTTTTCAGGAAGCACGCGCGACCTTATTGCGAGCCAGGAGCGAGCTTGGATCGCCGAAGGAACCCCGCCCCTTCAGGCAAGGTCGGCTGCCGGTGGGATGGAGAGAACTCGCTGCGATAATCTGGGTGACTTGTATAGAAAAAAGGGACAGTGGAACGCGGCGATTCGTTGGTATCGGCAAGCCATCCTCTGGCATAAGCGGGAACAGCGTTGGGACCCCTCAAGAGCTACACGATTGAGGGGGCGTGAAGCCGAACTAGAGTTCACTCTAGGGGAGTTGCTCTGGAAGCAGGGTTCATGGGCACAAGCCTGTCGACATATCGGACGGGTGGCGCGCTCTCATCCAGATCCGGACCAGCAGCAGGAAGCTCTCTATGCGCTAGCGGTCGCCAGGCGCTCCGAAGGTCGATATCGTCTTGCTGCTCGCTTCTTCAAGCTAGTCGACGCAGACGAAGAACTGCATGACCTCCGTCAAGCAAAGTCTCTTCCGCAATCCCCAACCCGGGAACAGCTTATTAAACTAAACGGTCCAGTTGCATGGGTTGTTGGCGCTCCTGGCTACTTGCGTTCTTATCAGGAGGACTGGCAAGTCCGACTTGAGCTGTCACATCAATGGCGCCGCCTTTACCGTTACAAGAAGGCTCTCTCGCAGCTCGACGCGATCGAGCGGCACCACGGAAGCCGTTTGAATCATATGGTGGACATGGAGGGGCGGAGTCTAAAGGCCGTACTGGCGACTCGCAGAGCTTACATATGCAAGCAGCACGGACGTTATTTGCTGGCTGCCCGCTGGTTCAGTCGAGCTTCCGAGTTCGAGCCGGACCAAGCTGACCACCTGACGGGTCAGGGGCTCTGCGAGGCCCGTCGTGGCAATTTGAACGAGGCTGAGTGCCTACTTAGACGGGCGATTTTGTGTCCAGCAGGGTCACTGAACCATGCACGGTACATTCTGGGTTTGGTGCTAAGAAGCCAAGAACGATTCAATGAATCTGCCGAGTGCTTTTTGGAGGTTCTTAGTTCCGACCCGAGCAACGTAGACGCTAGGTTTGCATTGACCGATGTGAAGAAGGCCACCAACTTCTTGGCTGCTGTCGAGAATGGGCGAATGAAAGTCGGGAGGTCGGAATGACGGTGCGGCCATAGGGCACCGTCCCGAGCTGGCCTCCCGACTTTTGTCAGGAACCCCCGATAGGTACCGGGGGTACGAGCGGAAAAACGCGATCAACTGTGAGATCTGACCATCGTCTCATGGATCGCCTGATATGATCCATCCTGAGATCGGATCGATATGATCCATCGCTTTACTTTTAAGCTCCAGTCCACGGTTCCATGCAAGCCATTGAGGAGAGGGCTGCTAACGGCCGCCGTCGGCAAGCCGCCGGCGTCCGTCAGCAGCCCCTCCCTGTCCCGCCGTTGAAGGCACAGGGGGCGTGCAAGATCATGCTTAACCCGTTGGCGCGCGCCTGCGGCGCGCTCGGTAGGCGGAAGCCTCGGGGGGCGAAGCGCGCGCCCTTTCCCTGGAAAGGGAAAAAAATGATAATCGGGGACGCGCGCTTCGCAGCGGGAACTGGCCGTGGGCGGTAGCTTCTTTTTTTGGGCCACGTCCATCTGCTCGCAGCCTTTGCTTCCGCCAGGCGAATACTGACCACCCGTCGCGTTTCCCTTGTTCCATCTGGCCGCTGCCATGCGGCTTTCTCGAGGAGGTCTTCCGATGCACGCTGTCTCTACCCAAGAGCTGAACCAACTCCTGGCGGCCGTGAATTGCCGCAAGCCGTTCGGTCCACGGGACCACGCCATGATCCGGCTCACGGCCTCGACCGGTCTGAGGGTGGCCGAGCTGTGCGGCCTCAACGTAGCGGACGTCTGGCACGCCGGCGAGGTGCGCTCCACGCTGTTCGTGCGCCCCGAAATCGCAAAGGGGGGCCGGGGGTGATCGGTGCCGTTGTGCCAGACCGCCCGCCAGGCAGCGACCGACCTGGTGGCCTTCCTGAAGATGCGCGGGTTCTCCGCCGCGCCCGAGGCTCCCCTGATCGTGGTCCGGCAGCACCGCCGGATCAGCATCCGGCTCGTCCAGGACATCGTGCAGAAACTGCGCTGGCAGGCCGGGATCGCAGTCTGCTCGCCGCACTCGCTGCGCCACTACCTGGCCACGCAGCTGGTGGAGCGCACGCAGGACGTGGTGGCCACCTCGCGCATCCTGGGCCACTCGCCGCGCAGCCTGGCGGTGACGATGCGCTACGTGGGCACCTCGCCCGAGCGCCTGGCGAAGGTGGTCGCGGCTCTGGACGCCTGATACGAAGGGGGCTGGAAGCTCAGCTCCCCGTGTTGGCCAGAACTTGAAAGCGATGCTTGAGCACGAGCAGGTCCAACATTTCCTTGGCCAGGTTGCGGTACGTGTCTGGCAGCACATCCACCGCCTCAAATCGGCGTAGCAACTCACGGTCCTGAATGTTGATCTTGGCGGCAGCCTGGCCGTGTGCCTCGAAGGCCAGATAGTCCAGGGTGACGTCAAAAACTCTCGCGAGCTCGATCAACACCTCGGTTGATGGCACGTTGACGCCACGCTCATAGGACGACACTTGCTTCTGGTGGACATGGATCTTCTCACCAAGCTCAGCCTGGCTCCATCCGCGCTCTTGGCGCAACCTTCGGATACGCTCACCAATCATCTTTTACGATCCCTCGTTCCAGCCTGAAAGTCTGTTCGGGGTATAAATTATGGCAGGTTTAGCCTAAAACCTACTGTCCAGGGAAGGACTATCTGGCGCTTGTCGTGAAACGGGTATAAACTATCCCATTTGATGGATAGAACGGCCGAAGCGCGGAAGGCTGGTCCTTGTTGCCAACCCCCCGCCAGAAAGGTGTCTAACTGTGAACAGACGCTCTTTGCAGCTCTTTGTTGTCGCAATCCTCAACGTTCTCGAGTTCTTCATCTCCCTGCATCCTCGCTTTCTCATCTCCCGCGAACTCTACGGCCGTCGCCGGCCTCGGAGGCGCGCATGACCCGCCCGCACCCCTACGACGAGAAGATGCTGGCGCTGGTGAACAGCTTTCCCACCCTGCGCGGCAAGTTCACGCGCTGGGACGCCCTGGCGTTCGACGCCTGGGCCATCAGCGGCGAGCCCAGCTCCGGGATGAAGCACGCCGCCCGTTTCATCCTGGAGGTCTGGAATCCGTACGACGAGTGGCAGTGCGGCCGCTTCGACTGGATGCGGGCGATCGGGGTCTGGGATGACGGCCACCGCAAGGCCTTCATCGCCTGGCTGCAGGAGCCGTTCTTCCCATGAGCCCCGCTGTGAAGAAAGACCGCTCCGAGCTCGACGACCTGAAAGCCCGCCTCGACCTGGCCGCCCTGGCCCGGTACTACGGCATCAACCTGCGCCCGGTGGGCAAGAACCTGGTGGCCCGCTGCCCCTTCGGCACCCATGAAGACAGCGAGGCCAGCTTCGTGGTGAACCTCGAGCGCCAGCTCTTCAACTGCTTCGGCTGCCAGACCGGGGGCGATGTGCTCCGTCTGGTGCAATTAATGGAAAAGCTGGAGGATTTCGCCGAGGTGAAGGCCCGGGCGCTCCAGCTGACCGGGCAGCTCCCGGCCGCCCCTCTCCCCGCTCCCGCGCCCGTGGACACGCTCCCGGGCGGGCACGCGCGCGGGGAGCTGCTCGGCCGGGTGGCCGAGTTCTACACCCGCCGGCTGCTCGAGTGCCCGCCGGCGCTCGAGTACCTGGCCTCCCGGGGCCTCGGCTCCAAAGAAGTTCGCGAGGCCTTCCGGCCCGGCTACGCCGACGGCTCTCTCCTTTCTGCACTGGGCGAGGAGCTACGCGAGGCGCTCTCTGCTATCGGGGTCCTGACCGCCAAGGGCCAGGAGCAGTTCGCCGGCTGCCTGGTGGTGCCGCTCGAGCACCCCGACGAGGGCGTGGTGGGGTTCTACGGGCGCAAGATCTCGCCCTGGGCCAAGGTGAAGCACCTCTACCTCCCGGGGCCCAAGCGCGGGGTCCTGAACTGGCAGGCGCTGCGCCGTTCTTCTGAACTCGTGCTGGCCGAGAGCGTGCTCGACGCGATGTCGCTCTGGGTCGCCGGCATCCAGGACATCTCCTGTCTCTACGGGGTGCAGGGGCTGCCCGTCGACCTCGACCAGGCGCTTTCTCGCTCCCATATCAAAACACTGACTCTGTGCCTGGATGACGACCCTGCCGGGCGCCAGGCGGCCGAGCGCCTGACCGCCGAGCTCTCGGCCCGGGGCATCCGGTGCGTGCAGCTGGCGCTGGGCGAGGGACGAGACCCCAATCAGGTGCTGCTCGAGGAGGGGCCTCAAGCGTTGGCCGAGCGGGTCCGGAGCGCACGGGGCATACGGGTAACACAAGAACTCCTCGACCTGGCCGAGCCCCCTGCGAGCGCGCCTGCCCCCCTGCGCGCGCCCGTGGCTCCGGCCTTCCTGGTGGAGCCTTCCGGGGACGGCTTCCTGCTGCGCTTCGGGGGCGTCGAGTATCGCATCACGATGCGGCCCCCGTTCGGCGGGCGCCTGCGCGTGACGATGCGGGTGAGCGCCGGGGACGAGGCCTACATCGACACCTTCGACCTCTACTCGCACCGGGCGCGCGTGACCGCCGTGAAGCAGATCGGGGCCCGCCTCGGTCTCGAGCAGCACGCTGTAGAAAAACAGCTGGAGGTCCTCATCGGCCAGGCCGAGCAGTGGGTGGCCGAGCAGTGCGAGCGGGCCGAGAGCGAGCTGGCCGGGTCGCCCAAGAAGCGCCGCGAGATGACCGCCGAGGAGCGCGAGAAGGCGCTGGCCTTCCTGCGCCGGCCGGATCTCGCGCCGGCCATTCTTTCTCATATGGAGACGCTGGGCTACATCGGCGAGGAGCGCGGCAAGCTTCTCTGTTATCTTATCAGCGTCTCGCGCCGCCTGGAGAAACCGCTGTCGGGGACTATATTATCTCAAAGCGGGGCGGGCAAGTCCGGGATGGCCGAGCTCATCGAGCTCCTCACGCCGCCCGAGGAGGTGGTGCTCTACTCGCGCCTGTCCACGCAGGCCCTGGTCTACGTGCCCAAGGACTTCTTGAAGCGCAAGCTCCTCATCATCGAAGAGCGCAAGGGGGCCGAGGACGCGGAATACAGCATCCGGGTGTTGCAATCGAAGCAGCGACTGTCTTCGGCCATCGTTGTGAAGGACCCCAACACCGGGCGGATGAGCACGCAGGTCTTCGAAGTGGAAGGCCCCATCGCCTATATCGAGACAACGACGAACCCGCGCGCCATCAATCCGGAGAACGCCACCCGCTGCTTTGAGATCTGGCTCGACGAGTCCGAGGAGCAGACCCGGCGCATCCACGACCGCCAGCGGCGCGCCCGGAGCCTGGAGGGCCTGGTCCACCAGCGCCAGGCCCACGACCTCTATGAGCTGCACCACAACGCGCAGCGCCTGTTGCTATCTTATCCGGTGCACATCCCGTTCGCCGACCTCCTGAGCTTCCCGAGCCGATGGCTCCGGACGCGCCGGGACAACGAGCGTTTTCTCGGACTCGTCGAGGCGGTGACGCTGCTGCATCAGTACCAACGTGCGAAAAAAACCGTATCGCATGAAAGCGAGGAGCTGGCCTTCGTGGTGGCCACGCCGGCCGACTACCGGATCGCCTACGAGCTGGCCCAGGACGTGCTGCACTCGACGTTCCACGAGCTGACCCGCTCGGCCCGCGATCTGTGGAGCGTGGTGCTGGCCCTGGCGAAAAAAAGCGGCGAGAAGCTGGCGCACTTCGAGTTTCTCAGGCGCGAGCTGCGGCAGTTCTCGAGCTGGCAGGACCACCGTCTGCGCGACGCCCTGACCGAGCTGGTGGAGATGGAGTATCTGGCCGTGGTGGGCGGCTCGCAGGGGCGGGCCTACACCTATCGCCTGCTCGTCTACGGCGAGGAGGGCCCCAGCCTGCTCGGCGAGCTGACCACGCCCGACGAGCTCGAGCAGAAGCTCGGCTCCGGCCCGGCCGACCAGGTGGCCTGACTTCGCCCCCTTTGCGGGACCCCACCGCGAAGTGGAAACGGCGCCACGACAACAACGGGGAGATTCTGCGAACCACTTCGCCGCTTTGCGGAAAACAGCTTGAGCCCAAGCACAGAATTCGGAAAGGTGCTGGTCCTTGTGGAAAACTTCATCGCTCAATATGACCCGTGGTCCCTCGGTACTGACCTTGTTGTTGGTACTGAATTGTGGACGATGGGTAGGGGCATTTGCGGCCCGTGCGGAGCCCGTTGCCGGTGCTGAGCCTGTGGTCGTGGCGCGAGCGCTTCCTGGACTGGATGCGCCTGCAGGGCTGGTCCGCGCGCACCACTGAGGAGTATGCCCGGGAGCTGCCCCGGCTCTTCACATTTTTAGAAAAACGGGGGCTCGAACGGCTGTCGGAGGTGACCCGGGACACGATCGCGGACTACCGGCTGCACCTGTTCTACCTGCAGCACCGCGGCCGTCCGCTGGCTCCGGGGACGCAGTGCCGCTGCCTGAACGCCGTCAAGGCTTTCTTTCGATTTCTGCGCCGGGAGAACTACCTCTTGGTCGATCCGGCCGCCGAGGTGGAGGCGCCCCGGGTGCGGCGCAGCCTGCCCGAGGTGCCGAGCGAGAAGGAGGTGCTGGCCATCCTGGAGGCGCCTGATGTGAAGACGCCGCTGGGCCTGCGCGACCGGGCCATCCTCGAGCTTCTCTACGGGACCGGCATCCGGAACTCCGAGCTCCGGGCTCTGCGCCTGGACGAGCTCGAGAGCGAGCGCCGTCTTCTGCAAATCCGGCACGGCAAGGGCGGCAAGCAGCGGGTGGTGCCCCTGGGCCAGGAGGCGGCCTACTGGCTGGAGGCTTATCTGCGCCAGGGCCGCCCGCGCTTTCGTCCGCAGCCGCTGGAGGCGCGGGTGTTTCTGACCAAGAGCGGGCAGGGTCTGTCGCAGCGGCACGTGCTGGGCGAAGTGGTGCGGCGGGCGGCCCGACGGGCGGGCGTCACCCGCCGCGTGACCCCCCACAGCCTGCGCCACGCCGTGGCCACCCACATGCTGCGGCGCGGGGCTGGCCTGCGGCACCTGCAGGAGTTCCTGGGCCACGCCTCGGCCGGCACGACCCAGCTCTACACCAAGATCGAGGTGAGCGACCTGCGCCGGGTGCACCGGCGCTGCCACCCGCGCGAGCGGGGCGGAATGGGCAAGAAGTGAGACGCTCGGTGCCTGGCCAGACCCGGAGCGCGGCCCTGTGGCTCGACCTGGTGCAGGGCTTTCTCGAGCACCTGCGAGGGCTCGGCCGGTCGCCGGGGACCGTCGTCAAGATGGCCGGTCACCTGGAGCGCTGGCTCGGTTACTGCCGGGCGCGGGGGCCGGAGCGGCCGGCCCAGACCACGCCCTCCCACGTGGCCCGGTATCGGGCCCATCTCGAGAAAATCTCGAGCCGCTATGGGCGCCGCCTGTCCGAGGTCTACCAGGTGGCTCTGCTCGACTCGCTGCGAAGCTTGCTGCGCTGGGGGTTCCGGACGAACCGGCTTCTTTTTGATCCGGCTCGCGACCTCAGGCTGAAGAAGCCGCGGCCCCAGGCGCGCCCCTTCCTGACCGTGCCCGAGGTGGAGCTGCTGCTCACCCAGCCCAACCCGCGCACCCCCGAAGGGTTGCGCGACCGGGCCATGCTGGAGGTGCTTTACAGCGCCGGGCTGCGGGCCCGGGAGTGCTGCTCGCTGGACCTGGACGACATCGACCGCGGCAATGAGACCCTGCGGGTGCGCCGGGGCAAAGGGGGCAAGGATCGGCTGTTGCCCCTGGGCCGGACGCTGGCCGGGGTGCTCCAGAGCTACCTCGAGCGGGGAAGGCCCCGCCAGGCAAGGGGCGACCTGGCCGGGCCACAGGCCCTTTTTCTGACCAATCGCGGGACGCGCATGGCCACGGTCCAGCTGGCCAACCGGATGCGGAAGTATGTGCGCCAGGCCGGGTTCCGGCCACCGCTGCCGACGCCCCACACGCTCAGGCATGCGTGCGCGACGCACCTTCTGGAGAACGGGGCTGATCTGCTCGAGATCAGGGCGTTCCTGGGCCATGCCTCAGTGGTTTCGACTCAGCGCTACACCAGGGTGTTTCCGGGCGAGCTCTTGCGCGAGTACCGCCGCACGCACCCGCGCGAGAATCCTCGCCAGAGCGGCCCTCGCGCTCAGAGCGATGGCCATGCTATGATGGAGTCTGATGAGCACCCGCACCACTGAATACAAGCACATCGTCTTGAACGACAAGGATTGTCCTGTGATTGAAGGCACACGCCTGAAGGTGCGCGATCTGGTGGCGGCGCATCTGGCTCACGGCTGGTCTGCCGAGGAGCTGGCGTGGCAGTTTCAGGGAATCACCCTGGCCCAGGTGCATGGAGCACTGACGTATTACTACGATCACCAGGCCGAGATCGACGCCGACAATCGCCGTGTGAGCGACTTCGTCGAAGAGCAGCGGAAGCTCCAGGAGAACGACCCTGTGGTCCAGGGGCTGGCCCAGAGGATGAGGGAGCTCAAGGCTTCCCGTACGCGCTAGAGTTGCCGGCCCGCTACATGATGGATCATCACGTTCCTCGCGCTATCACAAATGGCTTGCGGCGACTCGGACTCGACGTCCTGACTGCCGAGGAAGACGGCAGCCGAGAGCTCCCGGACGATAAGCTTCTCATCCGAGCTGCAGAGCTGGGCCGAGTGCTCTTCACACAAGACGAGGGCTTTCACACCCTGACGTATGTGTTGTTTGCCTAGGGGATTCAATGTCCAGGCGTGCTCTTCGCCGCCCAGGAGCTATCGATCGGCGTCTGCATCGAGCAACTGCACCTGGCCGCCGAGGCGATGCGGCCCGACGAGTTGGCCAACCGCTGCCTGACCCTGCCCCTCTCCTGATTTCCCTTTTAACCGCGGCCGTTAATCGCCGCACACGCACCCGCTTACGCGGTGCCGCGCAGGCGAAGAATATTCCTCAAGAACCTCCTCCAGGAGCCATCAGGGAAAGAGCGAATCCCATGAGAGCATGAGCGCGTGGTTTCGCCGTTTCAAGAGGTCGCGTTACCGTCCCCAAGCT
>JAANMV010004164.1_pt1 | contig 11705 bp, 9 predicted proteins | sample 7279661 | NCBI WGS metagenome assembly JAANMV01 (sample SAMN14094540, study PRJNA606508) | bioreactor metagenome | isolation source: A lab-scale SPAN reactor treating ammonium-rich wastewater day 121 | place: Ireland: Galway | collected 2017-05-16 | reverse complement strand
TCCATTGCCTCTCGCTCATCACGTCCATCCCTTCTTTATTCTCAAAGGGCGGACATTTTCTCTGACCCGTTAAGCGGACATTTTCTCTGAACTACAACAGTTATCCCTCCACTGCTTCCGCCACTTCAGGTGCGGATTCTTCCGTCGTCTCTTCGATGCCGCCTTCGACGTGCATCTCCATTTCTCCGTAACGTGGCACGCCGGTTCCAGCCGGAATGAGGCGGCCCATGATCACGTTTTCTTTCAGGCCGATCAGTTGGTCGACCTTGCCATTGATCGACGCCTCGGTCAGGACTTTGGTCGTTTCCTGGAAGGATGCGGCCGATATGAAGCTGTCCGTAGACAAGCTCGCCTTGGTGATGCCGAGCAGGAGCGGTTCGGCGATCGCCGGATCTCCTTTGCGATCCAGGACCTTCTGGTTTTCTTCTTCAAAGCGCCACTTTTCGATCTGGTCGCCGATCAGGAATTCCGTATCGCCCACATCCTTGATCCGGACACGCCGCAGCATCTGGCGCACAATGACCTCGATGTGCTTGTCGTTGATGCGCACGCCCTGCAATCGGTAGATTTCCTGCACCTCGTCCACCAGGTACTTGGCCAGCGCTTTCTCGCCGAGAATGGTCAGGATATCGTGAGGATTGGACGATCCATCCATGAGCGCCTCTCCGGCGCGGACCCTGTCTCCTTCGTGGACGCTGATATGTTTTCCTTTGGGAATCAGGTATTCGCGTGGCTCACCCACCTCCGGCGTCACCACCACCTTGCGTTTCCCTTTTGTATCTTTGCCGAAGGACACCACTCCGTCGATTTCGCTGATCACCGCGAACTCTTTCGGTTTGCGGGCCTCAAAAAGTTCAGCAACACGGGGCAAGCCGCCTGTGATGTCTTTCGTCTTGGTCGTTTCGCGTGGGATCTTCGCGATGACATCGCCCGCCGTTACCGGCTGGCCGTCGGTGACATGGATGTGCGCGCCGACGGGGAGCTGGTAGCGCGCGAAGGCATCTGAACCCGGATGCCGGAGGGTTTTGTTGTCCGCATCCTTGATCGACACACGCGGCCGTTTATCCAAGTCCTTGCAGTCGATGATCACTTTGGTGGACAGGCCGGTCCGTTCGTCGACCTTCTCCTCCATGGTGACCCCCTCGACGATGTCACCAAACTTCACCGTGCCCGTGACTTCGGTGAGCATCGGATTGGTATACGGATCCCACTCCGCGATGAGTTCGCCGGCTTTGACACGGGAGCGATCCTTCTTTTTCAATTTCGCGCCATACACGATCGGATAGCGCTCGCGTTCACGCTCGCGGCCCGGCTCCGGAGTCTCGACAACGGCAATCTCACCGTTGCGGTTCATCACCACGAGGTCCCCGTCACGATTGGTAACGGTCTGGATATTGATGAATTTCAGAGTACCCTCGTTGCGCGCCTCCAGCGTGGTCTGTTCAGCGCGCCGGCTGGCCGTCCCGCCGATATGGAAGGTCCGCATGGTCAGCTGGGTTCCCGGTTCTCCAATCGACTGGGCAGCAATGACGCCGATCGCTTCACCGAGGTTCACCATATGACCACGGGCCAGGTCGCGGCCATAACAGAGGATGCAGACCCCCTGGCGTGATTGACACGTCAACACGGAACGGATCTTCACCCGCTCCAGGCCAGACTCCTCGATCTTGCGAACCAGTTCTTCATTGATCTCCTGGCTTGCCTGAACGATGACTCGATTCTCGTACGGATCTCGGATGTCTTCGAGGGCAACGCGGCCCAAAACACGATCACCGAGTCCTTCGATGATCTCTCCGCCTTCGATCAAGGGGCTCATCTCGATCCCATCGAAGGTTCCGCAATCGTGTTCCGTAATGATCGAATCCTGAGCCACATCGACCAGGCGGCGCGTCAGGTAACCGGAGTTCGCCGTCTTCAGCGCCGTATCGGCGAGACCTTTGCGTGCACCGTGTGTCGAAATGAAGTACTGGAGAACGGTCAATCCTTCGCGAAAGTTCGCGGTAATCGGCGTTTCGATGATTTCGCCCGATGGTTTGGCCATCAAGCCGCGCATGCCCGCAAGCTGACGGATTTGCTGCGCACTGCCGCGGGCGCCGGAATCAGCCATCATGAAGATCGGGTTGAAGCTCGACCTTTTCTGCTCCTGCCCTTTCTCGTCGGTGACAGTTTCCGTCTGCAGTTCGCGCATCATTTCATCGGCGATCCGATCGGTCACCTCCGCCCAGATATCGACGACTTTGTTATAGCGCTCGCCCTCCGTGATAAGACCCTGGTTATATTGGTCGTCGATTTCGCGAACGACTCCGTTGGCTTCATCGAGGAAGTCGCTCTTGCTGGTCGGAATCACCATGTCGCTGATCGAGATCGAGATGCCCGCACGCGTGGCGTTCTCGTAACCGAGGTCCTTCAGCTTGTCTGCAAAGATCACGGTCGCCTTGTTGCCGGCATGCCGGTACGAAATGTCAATCAGGTTGGCGAGATCTTTTTTCTTCATGACCCGATTGATCTCGGAGAAACTCATCTGTTCGGGAACGATCTCGTAGAGAAGTACGCGACCGACAGTCGTTTCAATCCGTTCGCCGTTGTGACGCAGACTGATCGGTGCCTGAAGATCGACTTCCTTCTGGTCGTAGGCGATGCGCACTTCCTGTGGGTTCGCGAAGTACTTGCCCGCACCAAGGGCCCCCGGGCGTTCGCGCGTCATCCAGTACAATCCAAGGACGATATCCTGCGAAGGAATGATGATCGGCTTCCCGTTGGCCGGCGAGAGGATGTTGTTGGTGGACATCATCAAGGCGCGTGCTTCGACCTGGGCCTCAACAGAAAGCGGCACGTGGACTGCCATCTGATCGCCGTCGAAATCTGCGTTATAGGCCGAACAGACGAGGGGATGGAGCTGGATGGCCTTGCCTTCGATGAGGATGGGCTCAAAAGCCTGGATGCCGAGACGGTGCAGGGTGGGAGCACGGTTCAGCAACACAGGATGCTCGCGGATCACTTCGTCGAGAATGTCCCAGACCTCGGGACGCTCCTTTTCGACCATCTTCTTCGCACTCTTGATGGTCGTGACGTAACCGCGTTCTTCGAGTTTGTTGTAAATGAACGGCTTGAAGAGTTCGAGCGCCATCCTCTTCGGCAAACCGCACTGATGGAGTCGGAGTTCAGGTCCGACGACGATGACGGAACGGCCCGAATAATCGACGCGTTTGCCGAGCAGATTCTGGCGGAACCGTCCGGTCTTGCCCTTCAACATGTCGGAAAGCGACTTGAGTGGGCGTTTGTTGGGACCCGTGATCGCTCGCCCGCGGCGTCCGTTATCGAACAGCGCATCAACTGCCTCTTGCAGCATACGCTTCTCGTTACGAACGATGATGTCAGGAGCGTTGAGCTCCATGAGTCGTTTCAGACGATTGTTGCGGTTGATCACTCGGCGGTAGAGATCGTTCAGATCCGAGGTCGCGAAGCGTCCGCCGTCGAGCGGCACGAGTGGACGCAGGTCTGGCGGAATGACAGGAATGACCTCCAGGATCATCCACTCGGGGCGGTTTCCCGAATTCTTGAATGCAGTGAGTACTTTCAGCCGTTTCGCCAGTTTTTTCCGTTTCGCTTCGCTGGTTGCCTCGCGCATCTCGCCGCGGAGTTGGATGGCCAGATCGTCGACATCGATCTGCTTCAGCAGCGTGCGGATACCTTCCGCTCCCATCTCGGCACGAAACGAGTCGCCGTATTCTTCACGCGCCTTGCGGTATCGGTTTTCTCCGAGGAGTTCCTTGTATTCCAGAGACGTCTTTCCCGGATCGGTGACGACGTAGGCTTCGAAGTAGAGAACCTTCTCGAGTTCCTTCAGGGTCATGTCGAGAAGTGTGCCGATCCGACTGGGAAGGCTCTTGAGAAACCAGATATGCGCCACCGGGGTAGCGAGGTCGATGTGTCCCATGCGCTCGCGGCGCACCTTGGATTGAATGACCTCGACGCCGCACTTTTCGCACACCACGCCGCGGTGACGCATGCGCTTGTATTTTCCGCAGTTGCACTCGTAATCTTTGGTCGGACCAAAAATCTTGGCGCAAAAAAGTCCATCACGCTCGGGTTTGAAGGTGCGATAATTGATCGTCTCCGGCTTGCGCACTTCCCCGTGAGACCAGGACCGGATCTTGTCCGGCGAGGCGATGGAGATACGCAGCGCGTTGAAATTGAGAGGATTCTTGGGTTTTTCGAACAACGAGAAAAGATCTTCCATGGTTCCTCCAGACGACGCCGACGCTACGACTGCACGGGAGCACTGGCTTTTTCTTCGAGAAGCTCCACATCCAGCGCAAGGCTCTGCAGCTCTTTCATCATCACGTTGAAGGACTCAGGTAGTCCAGGTTCCAGAACGTTCTCCCCCTTTACGATCGCCTCATACATCCGGGTGCGGCCGGCAACGTCGTCAGACTTCACGGTGAGCATCTCCTGCAGGGTGTACGCGGCGCCATAGGCCTCGAGCGCCCAGACCTCCATTTCGCCGAGACGCTGGCCGCCGAATTGCGCTTTGCCGCCGAGGGGCTGTTGGGTGACCAGGGAGTAGGGCCCCGTCGAACGAGCATGGATCTTGTCGTCCACCAGGTGGTGCAACTTCATCATATACATGACACCGACGGTAACCTCACGAGCAAACGGCTCCCCACTCCGGCCATCGCGCAGGGTTGCCTGTCCATTGGCCGGCAAGCCGGCCTTTTTGAGAAGATTGAAAATCTCGCCCTCCGCGGCCCCATCGAAGACGGGTGATGCTACATGGATCCCGCGGGCCGATTTGCACGCCAGCTTTGCAAGATCGTCGTCCTTGAGAGAGTCCAGAAAACCGGCGACCTCCTTCCCGAAAAGATCCTTCATCCCACCGCGCAAACCATGATTCGCTACCGCCGCGCTCGCGGAGAGTTGCACACCCAGGCTGTGTGCGGCCCAGCCAAGATGGGTCTCGAGAATCTGCCCCACATTCATACGTGAGGGAACGCCGAGCGGATTCAGCACGATGTCGACGGGAGATCCATCTTCGAGGTACGGCATATCCTCTTCGGGCAGGATACGGGAAAGCACGCCTTTGTTTCCGTGGCGACCCGCCATCTTGTCACCCACCTGCAACTTGCGCTTGATCGCAACGAAACACTTCACCATTTTGATGACGCCTGGCGGCAGTTCGTCTCCGCCGCGGAGTCGCTCGATACGCTCCTGAAACGCCATCCGGATCTTGGAAAGCTGTTCCTGCATGGCTTCAGTGACACGCGTCACTTCCGCTTCGACACGTTCGTTTCCGACCTTCAGCTCTCCCCACAGGCTGCTCGAAAGCGACTCCAGATCTTCGGCCGTCAGGACATGCCCCTTCGGCAAAAGCACCTTGCGAGCATCATCGCTGACGCGGGTCCACGTCGTCTCACCCACCAGCAGCTTCTTCAATTTCTTGAGAGTCGATTCCCGGATGATCCGCTGTTCGTCTTCCTGGTCCTTCTTCAGACGAGCCACCTCATCTTCCTCGATGACACGGCTACGCTCGTCTTTCGAGACACCCTTGCGAGAGAAGACCCGGGCATTGATGACGATGCCTTCGACCCCCGGTGGTACCTTCAACGAAGTATCGCGGACTTCGCCCGCTTTCTCACCGAAGATCGCCCGTAGAAGTTTCTCCTCGGGCGAGAGCTGTGTTTCGCCCTTCGGTGTGATCTTGCCCACGAGAATATCCCCGGGGCGCACCTCTGCCCCGATCCGGATGATTCCGCTCTCATCGAGATCCTTGAGAGCCTCCTCACCGACATTCGGAATATCCCGGGTGATTTCCTCCGGACCCAGCTTGGTGTCCCGGGCAACGCATTCGAACTCCTCGATGTGAACGGAAGTAAAATAATCGTCTTTGACCACGCGTTCACTGATCAGAATCGAGTCTTCGAAGTTGTATCCACCCCATGGCATGAAAGCGACGAGGACGTTGCGTCCCAGCGCCAGTTCCCCCATATCGGTGGAAGGCCCATCTGCGATGACCTCTCCTGCCTCCACGTAGTCACCCTCGAGAACGATGGGCTTCTGATTCATGCAGGAGTTCTGGTTCGAGCGCTGGTATTTCACCAGGTTGTAGATATCGATCCCCGAATCGCGACCCGCCTCACTGGGCGTGTCTGCCTTGATGACGATCCGGTTGGCATCAACGCTCTCCACGGTCCCCGATCTGCGGGCAAGAATGGTCACGCCCGAATCCCGTGCCACGACCCTCTCCATGCCCGTCCCGACCAGGGGCGCATCGGTACGCAGCAGGGGGACGGCCTGGCGCTGCATATTCGACCCCATGAGAGCGCGGTTCGCATCATCGTTTTCCAGAAATGGAATGAGCGAGGCGGCCACGCTGACGAGTTGGTTTGGTGAGACGTCCATGAACTCGACCTGGTCTGGCCGCACCATGGAAAACTCACCCCCAATGCGAGCAGAGACCAGATCTGCTGTGAAATTGCCCTTCGAATCGAGGGGCGCATTTGCCTGCGCGATGGTGTGATCCTCTTCTTCGAGGGCAGACAGGTAGCGGATACGGTCGGAGACGCGGCCAGCCTCGACTTCGCGGTAGGGAGTCTCGACAAAACCGAATTCGTTCACACGCGCATAGGTGGAAAGCGAGGCGATCAGACCAATGTTGGGTCCTTCAGGCGTCTCGATCGGACAGACTCTGCCGTAATGGGTCGGATGGACGTCGCGGACTTCGAAACCCGCGCGCTCGCGTGTCAAGCCACCGGGGCCGAGCGCCGACAACCGGCGTTTGTGCGTAATCTCCGACAGAGGATTCGTCTGGTCCATGAACTGCGAGAGCTGGCTGGAACCGAAGAACTCCTTGATCACGGCAGACACAGGTTTGTAGTTGATGAGTTCCTGAGGCATCAGCGTCTCGATGTCCTGCAGGCTCATCCGCTCCTTGATCGCTCGTTCCATGCGGACCAGTCCGATACGGTACTGGTTCTCGACGAGTTCGCCCACGGCACGGACGCGGCGGTTCCCGAGGTGGTCGATATCGTCGATCGTCTCGGGTCCGTTGCCGTTCTTCAACTCGATCAGATATCGGACGACCTCCAGGATGTCTTCACGCCGCAGGGTTCCCTGGTCCAGCGGAGCCTGTAGGCGCAGTTTGTGGTTCAGTTTGAGTCGCCCCACGCGAGAGAGGTCGTATCGTTCCGGATTGAAGAAGAGGTTGTTGAAGAACGAGGTTGCCGTCTCGATGGTGGGAGGATCTCCGGGGCGGAGGCGTTTATAGATCTCGAGGATCGCCTCTTCCGGACTGTTGATTCCATCGAGGAGCAAGGTGTTACGGAGGGATGGACCGATATGCTGGTCATCCAGAAACAGGACATCGATCGACGTGATGCCGCGCTCGCGCAGGGCATCGAGCCGTTCGGTGGTCAGTTCCTGATTGCACTCGACAACGACTTCGCCGGTTTTCGAGTCGACCACATCATGGGCAGAAATACGTCCGACCACTTCTTCCAGGGTGATCGGAATCTCTTTCACGCCTGCGGCTTCCATCTGTCTGAGAGCCGCTTTGGTGATCTTGCGACCCTCCTTGACGAAAATTTCGTTCGCCTCTCCCCGAATGTCACGGGTGGCCTTCGAACCGAGCAGATGGTTCGGTTTGAAGGCCTTGGCGATGCGCCGGCTATCGATGAGAAGTGTGTCGGATCTGTAGAAATAATTCAGCAAATCCTCTGTGCTCATGCCGAGCGCTCGGAGGAGGACGGTCGCATGGAATTTGCGCCGTCGATCGATCCGGACGAACAAAATGTCGCGGGGATCGAATTCCAGGTCGATCCACGAACCACGGTAAGGAATGATACGCGCCGAGTAGAGAAGCTTCCCACTCGCGTGGGTCTTCCCCTTGTCGTGGTCGAAGAACACCCCCGGCGAGCGGTGGAGCTGGCTGACGATGACGCGTTCCGTCCCATTGATCATGAACGTGCCGTTTTCGGTCATCAACGGGATTTCCCCGAAATAGACCTCCTGTTCCTTCACGTTCTTGATCGATCGGCCACCCGTCTGGGGATCGACATCCCAGATGACGAGTTGGATCGTAACCTTGAGAGGAGCCGCAAACGTCATACCGCGCTCGTGGCACTCTTCCACGGAATACTTGGGTTCGCCCAATGCGTAGCTGACAAACTCCAGCGAAGCGGTTTCGTTGAAATCTTTGATCGGGAAGACGGACCGAAAGACCCCCTGCAGTCCCACGTCGCGACGCTCCCCGGAGGGAGCTGCTCGCTGGAGAAACTCGTCATAGGACCGTTTCTGGATTTCGATGAGATTCGGGATCTCGACGATCTTCCTGATACGGCCGAAATTACGTCGGAAACGCAGATTATTGGCGACTCGCGAACCCATAGGGACTCCTCCTCGCTGGTTACTTCAACTCGACCGTTCCGCCTGCCTCCTCGATCTTCGCCTTCATCTCCTCCGCCTGAGCCTTCTGCAGCCCCTCTTTCACCGGCTTCGGCGCACTGTCGACCAGGTCTTTGGCTTCCTTCAGACCCAGACCCGTCAGTTCACGGATGACCTTGATCACCTGGATCTTTTTGTCACCGGCTCCTTGCAGGACAACGGTAAACTCATCCTTCTCGACTGCAGCAGCCGGGGCTGCACCTGCGGCGGCGGGTCCAGCCGCCATCACCGGGGCCGCGGCGCTCACACCCAGTTCCTCTTCCAGTTCCTTCACGAGTGTCGCGGCATCCATCAAGCTCATATTCTTGATGAAATCCTTCACCTGCTCGCGCGTCACATCAGCCATTACTCGTTCCTCCTCTTTTCTAGGACAAAAGATCTCACGCGTTATTTTCGAGGCGCTCACGGACGCGGTCCATCAGCCGCGCCAGTCTCGCGCCGGGCTCTTGAATCGTTCGCAAGAGCTGCGAGGCCGGGGCCTGTAACAGCCCCAACAGGGTGCCGAGAAGAACTTCCCGGCTTGGCAGCTTCGCCAGTTCGACCACCGCTGCCGAGTCGAGCAGTTCTTGCTCGAGCACGGCCGCCTTGACACTCAGTTTGTCATTTTCCTCTGTGAACTTGACCAGTGCCTTGGTAACAGCAACCGGATCGCTGTACCCGAAAACCAGCCCCGTCGGCCCTCGCAAGATCTCATCGAGGCGACTGAAACCCGTCTCGACGATCGCGCGCCGCGCCAACGTATTCTTGGCTACCTTGTATTCGCCGCCTGCCTCCCGGATCGTGCGGCGCAATTGCCGGATCTTGGCAACGGTCAGGCCTTTCGATTCCGCAACGAGAGTAACCGTGGCGCGCTGAAAGCGCTCGCGCAGGTCGGCGATCTCCAGTTCTTTCTCTTCTCGGGTCACGTCCAATCTCCTTATGCGGCAGAGGCGCGGGTCGTGAGTGGATCGACGCGGACACCTGGTCCCATGGTGGAGGACACGGCAACGCTCCGAAGGTAATTCCCCTTGGCCGCGGAGGGCTTGGCACGCATCAGGCTATTCAGCAGCGCACGCGCATTCTCCACCAGCTTTTCCGCCCCGAAAGATTTCTTGCCGATGGCCACGTGGACGATTCCGGCCTTTTCGACGCGGTACTCCACCTTGCCTGCCTTCAACTCGGACACGGCCTTGCCCACCTCGAACGTCACAGTCCCAACCTTCGGGTTAGGCATCAGACCGCGTGGGCCGAGAACCTTGCCGATCCGGCCCACCAGCCCCATCATGTCTGGCGTTGCGACAGCCCGATCGAACTCGAGCCAACCCTCACTGATTTGTTTCACCAGATCATCGTTCCCGACGAAATCGGCGCCTGCCTCGCGAGCTTCACGTTCCTTGTCGCCCTTGGCAAACACGAGAACACGCACGGACTTCCCGGTGCCATGCGGCAAAATGACCGTGCCACGCACATTCTGATCTGCCTGTCGGGGATCGACACCGAGACGAACAGCCAGTTCGACGGTCTCGTCGAACTTCGCCGTGGCCGTATCCACCGCCAGCCGAATCGCTTCCTCCAGCGCATACCGCGTCTCCCGGTCGACGCGCGCACGTGCGCTTACGTACCGTTTGCCTAGCTTAGCCATATCGATGAACCGCCCTTAATCGAGGATATCGATGCCCATGCTGCGCGCTGCCCCTTCGACAGATCGCATCGCAGCCTCAATGCTTTCGGCCGTCAGGTCGGGCCGTTTCAATTCGGCAATCTCGCGCACCTGTGCCCGCGTGACTGTGCCTACCTTTTTCTTGTTGGGTTCGCCCGACCCTTTTTCAATGCCAGCCGCGCGCTTGAGCAGAATCGCAGCAGGCGGGGTCTTCGTGATGAAAGTGAACGATCGATCCGCATAAACGGTGATGATCACGGGAATCACCAATCCCTGCTGCCCCTGGGTCTGAGCGTTGAACGCCTTGCAGAATTCCATGATGTTCACGCCGCGCTGGCCGAGAGCTGGTCCGACGGGCGGACTGGGGTTCGCCGCCCCAGCAGGAATCTGCAATTTGATTTCGGCAATGACTTTCTTCACAACTGCGCTCCTTCAGCGAGAGTTCGCTCAGGCCTTTTCGACTTGGACAAAATCCAGTTCCACTGGGGTGGCACGACCGAAAATACTGATCAGAACTCGAAGTTTCCCTTTTTCCGGCTTCACTTCCTCGACAGTACCGTTGAAATCCTGGAACGGACCGTCGATCACCTTGACGCTCTCCCCCGTCTCGAAGAGGACCTTTGGCTTCGGACGCGCCGCTCCTGCCGCCATCTGATCCGTGATCTCCCGCACTTCCGCCTCGGTGATTGGCGCGGGATTCGTCGCGTCCCCGACAAAACCCGTGACCTTCGGAGTCGACTTGACGATGTGCCAGGTCTCATCATTCAGATCCATGTTCACCAGGATATATCCGGGGAAGAACTTCCGTGACGACGTCTTCTTCTGTCCCTTGACGAGTTCAACCACCTTTTCCGCAGGCACCAGGACATCGCCGAACATGTCCTGCTTGCCCATCGAGCGGATTCGCTCTTCGAGCGCGGCTTTTGCCTTGTGCTCGTAACCGGAATACGTGTGCACGACGTACCACTGTTTTGCCATGGTCGCTCAGTTCAAAAATGCCTGGAGTACGTGGGAGATAGCCAAGTCGACCAGTCCGAGAAAGACCGCCATCACAATCAGGACGACGATCACCACGACGGTGGCGGCATAGGTTTCTTTCTGGGTCGGCCAGTGAACTTTCTTCAGTTCATCGCGCACTTCACCCAGAAAGCGACCCGTGCGGGGACCAGCTTCTCTCAGTTTGTCGATCTGTTCTTGCAATGCCATTGGTTACGTCGCTTGTCCGTCTGTAGAGAGCAAAAGCGGGTCAGGCAGGATTCGAACCTGCAGCCCCCGGATTTGGAGTCCGGTGCTCTGCCAGTTAGAGCTACTGACCCAGGAAGGCCAATCGAATCAAATTACAACATGGCCTGCGAGGTTCGCAATCAAACCTTACTTTCCTTGTGTTGTGTGTGGCTGCGGCACGAAGGGCAGAATTTTCGCATGACGAGCTTCTCGGTGGTCGTCTTCTTGTTCTTCGTGCTCGTGTAGTTACGCCGCTTGCAGGACTCACACTGAAAAGAAATCAATTCACGCATGGCCCAATCCTCTACTGCAGAATCTTGGAGACGACGCCGGCGCCGACCGTACGGCCGCCCTCACGGATCGCAAAACGCAATCCCTCATCCATGGCAATCGGCGTGATCAA